>Ga0181538_10003378_pt1 | contig 15610 bp, 12 predicted proteins | sample PEATcosm2014_Bin_40_FD_119773 | JGI IMG/M metagenome (GOLD analysis project Ga0181538, IMG submission 119773) | Peatland microbial communities from MTU Mesocosm Facility, Houghton, MI, USA - PEATcosm2014_Bin23_30_metaG | ecosystem: Environmental > Terrestrial > Soil > Wetlands > Peat | place...
ACAAGGCGGCCAGGTTGCGGCAGAACAGAAGAACCATTGCGAAAATAAGAGTGTCCACCGCTGCTTTAGCAATCGTTATTGGGAAGATCGCCAAGCGAGTTCCCATTAGGATGGCATTTTGTAAGCTAAGCGCGTAAGCCGCAGGATCCACACCTCTGCGAGCAAGGCTTTGCTCACGCTCAATCTCACGAGCCTCCTCGACCATCCATTGCAGTTGGTCGTTGCCGGAAATGGATTGCCAAAAGTTGTCTGTAGCGACAGGGCTATTTGGTCCCCAGAGAGCCGTGTTCTGCCAAGGCGCCGTGTAGACGGGCTCGGTCCGCAGCATCGGTAACAGCGACAAGATTCCCCGGAGAATGAGCAGGCCGATGATGGCAATCGCCACTCGCACCGCGCTCTCTGTAACCTGCTTGCTTAGTGATTTACTTGGGCCATTCATCTTGTCCTCCAGAATCCCAGAAGCTCGTCAAATCGGTTTCCCGTTTTGGGACCGACTGCGGGTTTCTTAGCTCTTGCCTAATGAACCCGTAATTGCCTATACTTTTGCGCAAATTCAATAGGGCAATTGCGGGCAATTAAGGGCAATTGCCGACGAGAGTGTCCATCGAGAACCTCCGGGCAAGCGGGAGGGCCGACTTCGTGTCCTTGTCAGAAGACAGGCGTTTCAATTCTTGGAAAGAGATCGCTACTTTCCTGGACCGTGACATCCGCACGGTCTGGCGATGGGAGAAGGAAAGGGGCTTGCCTGTCCACCGAATACCGGGCGACGGCCGGCGCGCCGTCTTTGCCTACCAACGAGAAATTGAAGCTTGGCTGAAAAGCTCCGAGCACCTCTCTAATAACGGCAAGTCCAACAACAACTCATTGGCAGAGCTTGGGCAAGGCGACCGTGAAAAGAAGTGGCGGGGTTCCGTCGTGGGCTGGGCTTTAGGTTCCATTTGTGTCCTCGGAATCGCCGCCGCAATCCTAGCTCACTGGGATCGACATCCAACGCGAATCCAGCGAGTTAGCGCGATCCATGCGTCCACAACCATGTCGATCATTATTGACGGCAAGGGCTTTGGTCCTCCACCAAAGACAATCCTGATAACGCCGGACAGTGGTGGCGTGGACACATTTGCGGACAGTTACTTGACCTCAATTCGAATTGATAATCTCGGGGAGGGACCTCACCACTGGATTGCTGGGCGCGCTGGGCCCCTGAATTACTGCGATATCACCCTTAAGCTCGCCAGTTGGACAGATAACCGTATTGTGTTGGCCGGCTTCGCCGGGCCTTTGGGGACAAGTTGCAAGGATCAGTACCAAATCGCACCTGGAGACAAGTTGCAGATTATTGTCTGGGGCCCGCAAAACAGATGCGGGCCTGGCGGACCGTCCCAATGCCCCGAAGAGATTAAGGTGGGCCGTGTGGCGACCTACGACACATTTGTCCTTTCCTCCGAGGATGTGAATGTTCCGTCCTGCCGCTAAAATTCTCCCCCAAGACTTATCGGCTTGTTTCTCTTCATACAAATTGATTCCGTGCCAGGCAGCCACTGCCTCTGGATGCCCTCAGCACTCGTGGTGCTAGAGCACCTGGGCCGATACCAGAGGGTCGGCTCGCCTGCGAATCCTATATCCCATTTTCTTCTCAACAGCTTTCGGAAGACCTGTTGCAAGATTGTTGCGCAACTGTAGTCGATTTTGTGATGGTCCGGTACTCCAACATCACCAAGGATCACCAGACTTCAACAACCTCAGCAAAACCCGCTGCTGAAACTAAAGGAGTTGCTTTTAGCACTTTAGGGCCGAGAACCTGGTCCCGAACCAGATTTCGAGCCTTGGTGAAAACTGTTGAAGTGCGGTGATTCCAAGTGATTGTTGTTGCGTGATTTGCAGGCGGCTTGGTGAATTCTATTGAAACGTGGTGAAGTTTGGAGGCGCGACCGCTACAAAATCGACTACAGGCTGCGAGGCGAATAAAATACGAATACCACGAAACCTTGCCGCTGGCGTTTCCCTTGTGTCAAGAATATCATCTTGGTAACATTCAGCGGCGATCTGTGGAGTATCGCGGAGAAAGCTCCTTTTGAATATCCTGATTCGGTGCCTTATCGGTATCTTTGCGCTCAACCTCGTTGCGAGCGGAGCGAACGCCTCCGGGCCAGCTTGCGGTTCCAGCAATGGCTTCAGCCTCGGAGAACATCCTCCAAGACCCTCTCTCGGTATTCGACTGTTTGAGCTCAACGTGCGCCCGGACTTTCCTATGCGAACCATGGAAGAACTGCGCGTCTATCTCGCTGAAACATTCCGAGAACGCCTCGCAAATTCCGGCTACTTCAGCAGCGTGTCCATCTTGGCGGAGGATTCCAGTGTCTCCACTGATTTCACGATGGTAGGAGCTTTTACTCAAGCAACCATCGGGACAAACGGATTTAGCTTATTCGATATCCTGACGCAAAAAGTGTTCGATAAGCCGTCAGCGGTCAGGATTGTGGGAGGCATCCTCAAGGGCGGAGACGCTGAACCCGTAACTACATTTCAATGTGCCCTGGCATGCTGCATCCCGAGAATAGTCAATGGCACAAATGTTACGGCCCCCCATTCAGGTATCTCAAAAAGCGAGAGGTCTATCGCCGAGATAGCGAAAGAGCTAGAAATCGTTTACAAACAAAAGGGAATTTCGAAGGCGCGGGCGGATTCGAAATGACAGTTCTACGGGCTGCCGTCCTACTCGTGCTGGCAGCGACTCTCCGAGCGCAAGATGTAGTCCAGCCTATAGATTTGTCGCTCAAAGATCTCCGAGGCATTCTCATTGAGGCGGATTCGGGACACCTCGAGCTCAAAGCGTCAAATCTGCCGAAGCTTCGCGGAGAAGTGCGCTTTTCGCTGCCCTCGGGCGCTAAGCGACAGGACTTTGCCGCGCTGACTGCAGTAGAGGGTTCGACGCTTGTGATCCGCAGTGCTCGCCTTGGCGCATCCAGCATCCCCGTACAACTGGCTCTGGTCCCTACAGGCGTCTCCGTCTCCGTTATCGGGCACGCTCTCTCAGTGAGAGCCGAGGGGTTCGAGTCACCGCTTAAGATTCGAACTCTTTCCGGGAACGTTGAGATCCTCGACCCAATCGGTCCTGTGAATGTCGATGCTGACACAGGAAATATCATTGTCACCCTCCGTGTTCAGCCAAAGGGTGACATGTACTTTCACACTGATTCAGGGCTCATAAAATGCACCCTGGATGAGGGCGTATCTTTGAAGACAATCCTCCGGTCGGAGGCGATGCTTTCTTGGGGCGCAGGAGTGGAGACTTTCCAAGGCAGCCTGGAGCGTGTTCTTGGCAGTGGTGGGCCACTGATGTATGCATCTAGCAGCACCAACAAAGTCTCCGTCGCTCTTACCCCATCGATCCTTCCCAGCTCAAGTGCTATATCCGGACCTGTCTTTCGGGTCAATGCAAACTGGGTTTATATGAATGTCATCGTCAAAGATCAGATGGAGCAAACTATCCCGAATCTCCGACGGGAGAGTTTCAATGTGTTTGACAACGGCTTACCTGTTGATTTGCGTCACTTTGAATCGACCACCGAGCCTTTCCATGTGCTTCTGCTGTTTGACGTTAGCGGGAGTATAAAGCCACACGCAACGTTAATTCGCGAAGCCGCACGGCAATTCATTCGGCGAGCTCACAACGGCGACGAGTTTGCCGTGGCTACCTTCAGTTCAACCTCCCGACTTGTGCAGCCTTTCACCGCTAATCTTGAACTTGCGGAGAAAGCCTTAAACGGAATAACTCCTGGCGGTGGCACTGCTATTTATGACGCTGTCCAAACATCGATTAGAGAATATATGAAAGGAACGACCGGGAGAAAAGCCATCGTCTTATTCACGGACGGCGTTGACAACAGCCTCTGGGGGGGAGAATTTGGATCGACTCACCCGTTTAATGATCTGCTCACGAGTGTAAAAGCAACCGATTGTCTCATCTACCCAATCTTTGTTCAACCGGTGGTGGAATCCAAGTCCCAAGTCCGCTCTCCGTCGAATGCTAAGCCCAACAGCATAGCGGAGTTGCTCGCCAATGTGACGGGAAGCCATCCAAAGTTGGATTGCGTTCAAGAGACCAACCCGCGAGGAACGCCGTTTCCTTGTCCAATTGATCCTTACCAGGTCATTGCCGCCGGTGAGAATAACCTTAGGGAACTTGCCGATCAGACGGGCGGACGATTCTATACCCTTAGGCAGATGGCGGATCTCGCCTCAACTTACAGCCAAATCTCCGCTGATCTCTCTACCGTTTATACGCTTGGGTTCCCGGTTCGACTTACAGGCAGCAAAGAATGGCATCAACTGACGGTCCGGGTTCGTGATTTTCCCCTCGCCATCGTCCGAACTCGCAGTGGTTATTTCTCTGGTATCAAAGAGGAATAACGCGGACTTGATGTCAGAATAAGACTACTAATTATGCACCGCCTGCGAGACTGTGTGCTGCTGAGCTGTGGAGGTGCGCGCCGCCAACGTCTTGCTAGACGAATGCAGGCTAGAGATGGCGGTGGAACTATTTTCGTCCGGTGCTCCACTGAGTCGCGCAAGAACTGTGACCAAAGCCGAGCCATTATAACCCGCTTTGTTTGCGTACTCTGCCCCCAATCTATCTGCATCGAATTCGTATGCATCCTTATAACCTTGGTAGTACCAGTCCAATAGTTTGAGACCGCCACTCGCGGTGCCGAAAGCCACAGCCGTGGTGGTCAAGCCGGCAAGCTGGGCACCAGCCTGATCGCTTCCCATCAACAACAACTTGTCCCCTTGGATCCCGACCGCCGTATATGTGGTTAACGCCTTGGCGGTATATTGACTCAGCGCGGCGCCGGCAAAAATACCTCCCGCCTGCGAGCCGACAATAAGCACACGGCTCCAAAATATTTTAGAACGCTCTGAACTTTCAGTTCTCATCATGTGACGCTCATTGATATGGGCAATCTCATGGCCCAGCATGACTGCCAGTTCGTCTTCGGATTTCAGGTGCCGGAGCAGGCCCGTCGTCACATAGACTTGGCCGCCGGGCGCAGAAAATGATGTGACGTCGGGACTGTTGAGCACGTAGAAGTGAAACGAGAGACCAAGTCTATTTCCTGACGCGGCCACCACCTTCTGGCCGATCTCGTCCACGCGCGCGCACACTTCACTGTTTTCGTAAAGCGGCTTGGAATCTCGAATGATCGCGTCCATGTGGTTTCCGCGCGAGACATCTGAAGCGAATCCACACGAACTTAAAAGCAGGACGATAACCAAGGCTTTCATTTCAACCCTTTCTCCTCCGTCAGCCATTTAAGGCGGTCTTTGAGGAACAACTCCGTCCCGATACAGTCTGAGAATAGTTTCAGATCATTCTCACTCTCGTCCTTCGTTTCCTCCGCTCGAGGAATGCTGATGGACATACGCGTCCCAAGATCCGTTGCCGAAACTGTAATATTAACCCTATGCACCGAATACTTCGTGCCAATCTCGCTGGTATGAGCCGCAATAAACTCAAGAGTGCCCGCGCCACGGTCCGCGCCGACGATGACGTTAGTTTGAGTGAGTGTCTGCAAACTGGCTGTCCAAGCTTGTTCTACTGGCACCGGCAAGTCTCTGGTCAATGACGGTACCGATTCAGCGCTCTTGCTGGGGGCCTCAAGATCAAATAGTACATTCCAGAAGTCCAGCTTGCCGCGATAATTCGAGCCAATTGTGACGGTGGCATTCGCCCTCCCTTTTAGCCTTTCGCGGACCGCATTCACGATCACCGACTCCAATTCGCCATTGGACATCAGCGGCACGGGCGAAAGGCTGCCTGATTCTAAAATCAGCGTCCTAGTCCGGAGCACCGTCCCAGAGCCAGACGGTACAAACCACAGAGTGACATGGGCAGCTCCCGGGTAGTATCGATTGGCTTGCTTGGGAACGAATTTGTTCAAATCACCGGTAGGGATGATCAGGGACAGCGTCACGACTGCGGGGTCAGAGCCGGAGGCGTTCAGTTGGAGTTGCTTTGAAGCCCGTACAACACCTACCGCCGCCTCCTCGGCTTGGCGAGGCGGTGCATCGAGAGTCGTTTGAGAAGAGGGCTCCTGATTTGAGGGCATCCACTTCCCGCCTTTCTCAATTGCATCGAGAATATGAAGCTCGATCTGGCCATTTGAATGCGCGAAAAAGCCTCCGCCATTTGGAGCTGCACGTACGTAAAGGCGAGTGCGATTTCCTACTCTAGCAATCCAGATCGTAACATGCACTGTAAGCGGCTGTTTTTCAATATCCTGAGCTTCCAGTACCGCATCTCTTACTTCTGCCGCACTAAGCGGCATTGTGAAGGTCACTAGATGAGAAGCGCTGTCGATTGTGTTTACGATCACCGGCGCTGACCGTACTATGTCAATGCAGTTCTCCCATTCGGTTTCTACATCGGTATTCACCATCCGGCTACGGTTCAACACGTACGGGGACTCCTGCGCAGTAGCAATCGCTATAGTCGCCAACAGAACGCCAAACTGGAGCAAGGTAGACTTCATTTCGTGGAATGGGTCTGGCCATCCGGCGCGCCAACCCCATTCAAGCTCCGAATCTTTCGTAGCCTCTCGGCTAGCGGTACGCCACCATGAGCGCCCTCGTAATCCCGCCCCAGCCCTATGGCCACATCTTTCATGAGTTCTTCGGCGCGAATCCGAACGACCTCTTTGGAGTAGCGCTGCTCGTCTTCGTCGGGCAGATCGTACATTAAAAAGCGCTCGTAGCACCGAAGCGCCTCTTCATCGTTCCCCTGAGCCTCCAAGAGAGAGCCTTTTTCCAAATACGCCTTTGCAAGGTGGGGATCAAGTTTCAACGCTTGGTCAAAATCTTGGAGCGCCCACTTGGCGTCCCCCATTTCTTCCTTAAGAAGTCCGCGGTCAAAATATGCTAGGGCGAAGCGGGGATTGAGAGACAAGGCTTTCTCGAAATCTGCCAACGCAGCAGTTTTATCGGCACGTCTGGAAAGAACGATGCCGCGGTTCAAATATGCCTCCACCATCGCTGGGTTGCTATCAACTGCCTGAGAGTAATCCCGGATTGCATCGGCATATCGCAACAAACTAGAGTTTGTGTTGCCTCGATTGAAATACGCTTCGGCATAACGCGGGTTGATTCGGATCGCTTGGTCGAAATCCAGAAGTGCCTTCTCCCCGCTTCCATCTGCCGCTCGCGCAAAACCACGCAGATTGTAAGGTTCCTGTAGGGTAGGCACCTCGTCGATGATCTTGTTTAGTAGCGCGATGGCGGCCTCATATCGTTTCTGCTCTACCAGGAACTGTGCCTGACCCCATAGGCTCAGAATGGTAACGTCCGCGGTTGAGCCTTGGGGATACGAGACGCTTTTTGGCACGCTACCACCGAATTCCATGTCAAATTCCCATATCACTTGCGATTCGTGCCGTGCCGCCTTGACTAGTTGGCGAAATGCATCGGCATTGCCTTGCTTAAGATCGGCCGCCGTTGAAGTCATTGTCACCCCACCAGACACCTTTAGTCCTACGTGCGTGTCCCTGTGCTCAAGGACCTCGACTTCAGTCGGCGTCTTGGTAGGCACCAGGAGGTAACTGGACAGCCAATACGAAAAACTCGCAATGGGAGGCACTGATCGTAACGCCTTAGTCAGTCCCGCGAGCTTGGTAAGGGCCTCCAGCCTTGCGAAGACTGGGCGCTCAAGGCCAATTTCTTTGTAGTGCTCTTCGAAGGAACGAGCAAACTCCGCCGACGGACGAAAGTAGAATGCGGCGAGGTTCTCAACTTTCTCACCGCCGACTCGGGCGGACAACACTTGCGTGAGGATGCCCGAGCGGAACTGGTCCAGGAACGCAATCCCATGTACAACATTGACATTGTTCAATGAGGGGACATACCAAAAGCGAGAGACGATCTCGGGGAGCGAGCCCGAGTCGCGGGCCTCATCGACCGCCAAATCGAAGAATGTTCGCAGGCCTTCGACTGGCAAAACTTCAAGTTTCATACCAATCTTCTTCATCAACCAATCTGCATCGAAACAAGTCTGGCCGAACGCCGTGTTTTCGACACCTCCGAAGAATTTCACATCCTGAATAGTTGCCCCGTCGGCGCCACCTCGCGGATCGATTGTGATACCGGGATCTCGTTCGCTGTGCAGAAAGCTCGATCGAATGGCGACGACCAAGTCATCCAGAGTGAGAGCCGGCGACTTCGCATTGCGTTCACCAATGAGAATCCAATCTGAAGTCTCATCACCGCACATAAAAAAGCTAGGTTCAGTTATCCCTCCCAAGAAGTAAATGGCGGGTTCGGTTGCTCGGAAGTCGGTGCCCTTTCTTAGTGCTTCCTTCACTACATCGTAGGCCCCATTCATCGAATACGCTACCAGATGCTTCGTTGCATCTTCGGCCCTCAGTTTTGATGCAAGAGCGGCCGCCGCAGCCAACTTGATGAATTGACGTCTCTGCATGGATATCGCCGCTATTCTTTGATCCACATATTGCTGTAGAGCAGCGTCGGCATACTGAGGCCAGATCCGGGGCCCGAATGTCCTTGAGGCTGCACCGAACCGCTCAACCTGGAAAAATCCAGGTCCGAGGCGTCGTGAACTTCAGAACGCATGTAAACGCCGCCCCTGCATGGCGGACGAGAGCCATCGGAACAATTACGTGGGCCTTCAGAGCTGGAGGAATCGCACGAACCATCTTCGCATCGGCGCCCGCCACCGCCGCTGACTGCCCGATCACCACACAATGAAGGAGGGCAAGGAGGGGGAGAAGAATGCGCCGATGGCGGACAAGGGTGGCCCTGTCCGCAGGTGCACGGATGAGGGGTCCCGTCAGGACATGGAAATTGCACCGGCGGCGTACAAGGGGGCTCGTCCTCACCTCCGCATCGGGAATAAGAACCGGGAAAGGCTTTATGGAAATCCACCTGCGCGGCGTCAGACCTGTTCATCAAGGTGTACAACGACGCACGGGCGTTGAGCAAAAGAACGTCTCCCGGACTACTCGCAAGCCCTCTATTGAAAACGGCCAGGGCTTCCAAATATTTGCCTTCGCGGACAAGAGCATCTCCCAGCAGAAGCAGAAGCGTCGGGTTTTCGCCACGAACAGAAACTTGGGATTTCACCCAACGCTGGCAGACTTCGCCGTCGCATCCGCTACCCGATTGAACAAACCCATTTGCGGCGTTAGAGATGTCACCGGTGTAAAGCGAGGCGTTAGCGAATAGCCAGTTTAGGACATCAGATGAACCCTGATTTGCTGCTTCTTTTAACGAATCGCGAACTGCTACCCAGTTCCTTTCCCGCAGAGCATCCGCCAAACTCGACGATCTCTCCAGATCCTGCTGAGCCTCTAAAATCTTAACATCAGACTGGAGGGTCGCCTTATATCGCCTTAAGTTGTCCTCAGCTCTTTTGACGGCTTCCGAGTGTTTTCGGTCTTCCTCTTGATTTTCGTTGTATTTTTGAACTGCTTTAGTCTCTTCCCCAAAGCCTTCGATTATGTCTCCACCTATCTTTGCTCGATCTTTCCACTCTTTCCCCACAACCTCCGCTATTCCCGCGATGGCTTTGACTAGGGATCCGGCTGCCTCAACGAGATTTTGATCTTGTGGTTTCTTACGGAGTTGCTCATTAGTCTCATCCCAGGCATGGAGCACATCCGACAAAGCCCCTATCGCTGTCGAAGCTCGTTGCCAATTGTCGGCGTGAACTTTGTCTTCTAAAGCTAGTGACCTTGCATATGTCCCACCAGAGATAACGCCAGCCGCGGCCGACGTGTTTCCCGGTGATTCGATTGAATCCAACCTGGATTGCGCGGTCTCGTAGGCTGTCTGAACAGGTTTTGTTACCTCACCACCAGCATCCCCCGCCACTCTCACGAAGGTCCCGCCGAGCGCCTTCAGAGACTGTAGGAAGAAGATCGTCGAAGCCGACTGCCACCAGCTGTCGGGATGGCTCTTCTCCAAATCGTCGAGTGCTTGCTGCAGATTCTCAAGGGAGAGACGATCGGCATCGATCTTGGCCTGAAGATCCGAGCGCGATGGAAGAGGATTTCTCGTGTTCGCCAGAGTGGCATCCTGCGCCCGAGCGGGCGATGCCAAGCCGAGAGCCACCGCTAACGTGCAGAGGGCAAATAGCAGACACTTGGCACGGGGAGACAGACCATAAACGAGGGGCTCTTCGTCGCTACGAGCACTTGATATCCACACGACCACACCGCCCTTCGGCCAGTGCAAATGGAAAGTACAGAGGATCAGGCAAGCCACTTCATGCTTTCCTCCACATCGGGCTTATGGTTGTCCTGCTGTCGAGGCCAACTTGAGCTCATCGAGATTTCGGAGATCGAAGTCCTTGAGATTGAAAACGATCTGCACCGGACACCCGTCAACCTCGGTGTGTAGCTCGACTACATCACTTGTACTCTGAATAAACGGCGTCCCGTCAGGCCGCTTCGTCGGAAAGACGAGAATCACCGGATGAAACGCACTAAAACCCGACAACCCCTTAAATACCTTCTTCTCGTTGAAAACCATGAACGACGCTATCGTGTCATCTAAGAATTGAGTTGGGACAATTCGCGCTTCGGCGAAGCCGGGTCGTACCAAATATGTCGCGTCCCGCATTTCCTTTGAAGGCCACAAAAACGGGGCAGATTTCGCATGTGTCGCGAAGGTGGCCACCAAAACGATGACATCTTGACCCGCGAAGGGTCTCACGGCCTCAAGGTCCGTAAGCATCCCGGGTTTGACCTCTCGGTTCTTGACGATCGCAGTTTGTTTCAGAGAAGGAACCAGCTTCGCCTCTGCCTTATAACTCGCCTGGGTAAGCCAAAGGACATAAACTCTCCTGGACCGCTCTTCATTGCTTCGTACGATGAAGCTTTCGATTTCGTCATAGTAATCCGCAGCCTGCCATTGCTGTTTGTCGCGCCATGACCTTGTGTTAGGTTGGCTCTTGCCTGTTATCGGCGATTTGTCGGAGTCCGACTCGTCTTTCGCTTCCATCTTGTCGAGCTTGGTTTTTCCCTCTTTGCCGCGCAGCAAGGTCGAGATTTGATTGGTTAATGCGTCCGACACAGCATCCGCATTACGCTTGGTTACACCTTCGTTACTCTCAAATCCCCACTTCCCAACACCAAACACGTTACATTCCCAGTCGCTCAATACGGGACGACTCGCGGTGTCTCCGGGCCGAAGGGCGGGGCCAAGAATTCGACCACTCACACGCATCTGGCCCGCGTTGCCGAAGCCGCCAACAAAGATCCTGCCAAATTGACTTCCACCGGCCAAGCCGATCAGGTTGCCTTCCAGGACATAGTCAGCGTTGCTGGTTACGTCCGGCGTGACAACTGAAACCTCCGAGAAGTATTTGGTTTTCTTGAGATCCCTCTGGAATCGCTCGAGTAAAATTTCACGCGGCTTTTCGAGCGGGCCGGCATTTGAACCAACCCCGCCTCCGCCAACCTCGAAAACGCTCACCGCGATCTTGCCCCCCTTCGAGAACGCATTGGGGTCGTACACGTTCAACACCGAGCATCCGGCTTTTTGTCCGTAACTGCTAAGGGCTACGCCGACGAGACCGCCCGCCACGAATACTTTGCAAATGGCGTTGAATTGATGAAACATCGTCTTTTCCTCCAGAAAAACAAGACTTCCACCCGCTCTCAAAGGCTCCTAACTTCTGCCATGCTCTGCACTCGGTTGCAACCTAACTGTCGGGTTTCTCGCCGTGGAGATGGTGTCACAAAACTGCGAAAATGATGGCGGGGAACTGCGGAACAATCGAGAAATAACGAAGCAAGAACTGCTACGAAGTAGCACGGTCAACCTCCGCTGCGCTGGACGTCTCCAGACGAGGTCGTCTACTGCTTGGGCCGAGGGCGCGTTTGACCAAGAGTTCCACAAGACTACGCGGATTGCAAGAGTTCATTAGTTCATTAGTCAATTTCGAACTTGGCGCCTCGTCACCGGCGGATTCACCGAAGGCATGGCAAACAAGTCCCAACTCGCTTGTCGATTGCATTAGGCACCGTCTCATCCGCTTTTGGCCGCAAACGTCAAGGGACCCGGGCCAGTTTGAGTGCGTAGGAGAACCTGGGCCGATACCAGCGGGTCGAGCAGGCTCCGGAGCTAACCGGGCAATTGCTTTCAACAATTTGCAGGTAGCCCGGTTGGTTCTCAGCGGGGAACTGTAGTCGATTTTGTAGCGGTCAGGTACTCGCAGATCACCAAAGTTCAACAAGATAACAAGAATTTTTGGTGCAACTAAAGGACTTGCTGCTGGCACTTTAGGGCCGAGAATCTGGTCCCGAACCAGGTGGTCGGCTCGGTGGCATTTGCGGCAGATCACCTGCCGTAATGACAGGTGTGTCAGCTCCCTAAGTGGCGCTCTGCAAGCAATATTGGCCAAACTCGCGGAGGGTATTTGTGGTCGAGGGTTCCTCCAGGGACAACCAACCTAAATGACGGCCCGGTGGTTCACCCGGCGAAGTTGTCAAAGGATCGTCAGCGTGAGCATGAAATGTCCTACGTCGAGCTTGTAAGCACGGCGGGTGCTTTGTTGCTTTTTGCTTGGCGAGCCAGGTGTCTTCTTCGGGCAGGTCGGCGAGCGAGACAACCAGAAAAAATACACCGGAAGAGTCGATGAGAATTTGTAATCCTTTGCCGCTTCCCAATCATTCCTAGTTGTTTTGACACAACCGCCCGCCCGTGGTTATCCCCCACGTGATAAACGGGATTGTCATGGCCTGCTTGCCAGCGACATTTCAAACCGATCATTGACGGCATCTGTGAATTTCTGCCTGCATCCGATGTACTGCTCCGTTGTTTGCACTGAAGCGTGGCCAAGAAGGAACTGAATTTGTTCGAGTTCGCCTCCTGCGCCGTGGCAAAGGCGAGCGCAGGTGCGGCGCAAGTCGTGCGGTGCGAGATGGTCGATGCCGATCCGTTTGGCATATCGCTTTACGGCGGTCCAGACCACGTCGGCGGTTACGCCAGAAGCCAATTCGGTCCTGTTTTTCCAGATCCTCCTAAGAACTTTGCCTGCACTCACTCCTGCATCGCAAAGCCAGCTATCGACTAGTGCTTTACACCAATCCGGAACGGGCACCGTTCGCAGCCGCCCGGCCTTGCCGAGCAAATCGACGATCACCCAATGCCCATCCCGCGACTGCAGTTGATCGAGTCGCAACGTCACGACTTCTGAACGTCGGAGTCCGCATCCAAGCAACAGTCCAATCACCGCTGCGTCCCTCTTGCCGGCCAAGGTATTTCGAGGCACGGCATTCAGCAGGTGTTGAGCTTGGTCTTGGGTTAGCCAATTGCCAACTCTCCTGCCAAGTCGCTTGACCCCCTTGACTCGACGTATTCCGATCGCCAGTTCGGGGCTCAACAGGCTGCTTTCCGCAGCCTCGTCGGCTAGACGCCGGATGGCGGACAGATGAAGGTTAACTGTAGCCGCCGACAGTTGGAGAGATTCAAGGAACGAACGATAACGCAGCACGATGGCGCGATTGAAGCCAAGTCGGGGCACAGAGCAATACCAGGCGATAAAACGGTCGATAGCGTGTTTGTAGGCACGGCGGGAGTTGGCAGAGGTGAGAGTGCTCAGCGCTGCCGTTTTGATGTGCTCCAGTTCAGGAATGATTAAGACCGTGGGGGCGACGACAGGTTTCCGTGACGATTTTTGCTGCAGCATAGGAGGCGGCTCCTTCTGCCGCCTCCAAGTGTAAAGTGCCATCCGCCACGCGAGTCAGATGGAAAGACTTGCATTCTTTCGACGACAGAATACATTATCGCGTTAGGGATCCAAAAGCTTCCGGCGCTGCCGTTCAGGGATGTTGGCGGTAGCGTCCGTGGGTGTTGAAAAACTCTTCTTACGGGTTTTCACCAACGAAATTCGTTCGCAAGTTGCCCCCACAACCGCAGAGCCCGCCGGCGGACGCGGTGCCGTGGGGATTTCCGCTCGTGGGGTCGATTGTCACATTGCTGGCCGGATTCGCACCGTCGTTCCCGCCCGTGAAGTCGTGGAGGTCGGTGTAGATCCAACTGTTGCCGGAGGGTGTCAGCTCGAAGACGTTACCGTACCCGGTGGATGGCGGGACGCGCCGCTCAGGGTTGCGCCAGGACTGAGTTCGACCCACGATGGTCGTAGGGGCAAGTATTCTCGGGCCAATGCTGATAGCACTATTCTTATCGGGGAGCGAGGAGCAAACGTTTCGGCCCGCGGAGTTGGATCGAATCCACGAGCGGAATTTCATTCAGGTTTTCCGCCGCTTCAAAACGTGTAAGAAGCGGGACAAGAACGGCTAACGCGATTCTTGCCTCTACTCGCGCCAGCATGGCGCCAAGGCAATAGTGGACTCCCGCACCGAACGCAACATTGCTCTGATGGAATCGGTTGAGATCAAATCGATCAGGTTCATGGAAAAAATCCTCGTCACGATTGGCGGATCCCAGCAACGCCACAACTCGCACGCCCGCGGGCAAAACCGTATCGCAAAGCCTCACGTCTTGGGTGGCGTTTCGAAGAACAAATTGCACCGGTGAGTCATAGCGCAATGTCTCCTCGACTAGTCTTGGGATTAGGGACAAATTGCACAGAACTGAGTCGAGTTCGACAGGGTTTCGTAGGAGCGCCAGAATTGCATTGCCGATAAGGTTGGTCGTTGTCTCGCCTGCCGCAATGAGCAGAAGCTTGCTGAAGCTCAATATCTCCTCGTCCGTCAATTTTTCATCTTCAGATTGCGGGTTCATGAGACCGCTAATAAGGTCATTTCCCGGCCGCTGACGGCAACAATCGATCCTTCGGCGAAAGAAACAATCAAAGTCCGCCAAGGCGTTACTAACCGCCAATTCGGGCCGACGGCGAAGTCCGGTATTGATCGACACTGCGGCTTGGGACCAGCGTTTCAGGTCGGGCCAGCGCTCCGGTTCGATACGGAGTCTTTCGGCCATTACCAGTATGGGGAACGGGACGGCAAAATCGCCGACCAAGTCCCATTGCCTTGAAATGGAGACAACCAGATCTTCGGCCACAGCACGGATAGTCGCCTCGATCGGCAGAATCTGGTCCTCCGAGAAGAGCCGATTTGCCAACCGGCGCAGGCGAGAATGAGAAGGCGGATCGCAACCAAGCAGTGCGACATCCGGCTTGATCGACGAAGAGAAAAGATCTGCACGGCTCAACACGAAAAGGACGTCTTTGCGGCGGCTGACCAGCCAGCCGAAGCTGCCAAGATTGAGAACTGGGGTTGCGTGCCGAAGTTCCTTGTAGTAATCATAAGGATCCTTTCGCGTTGCGGGACTGAAGAAACTCGTACTTCTCTCTGTCATGCAGAGTTCTCGTCGCCTCTAACCATTGGGGCTGGACATGGATCTGCTCAGCTGTACCAACCGCTCCAGCTCTGCGGCGTCATCACAGTTCCGTCTCATTAAGCAGAACGTACCTATTTCCTTCTTGGATGCGTGGGCAATGTCGCGAACGGCTGGCAGCAGGACAGGATGGGGACCTAACTCCAAAAACATCCGAAAGCCGTCCGAGAGCATAGCCTCTATGGCTGAGCGGAACAATGCCGGTTTATAAACAATTTGCCACCAGTACTCG
>Ga0181538_10003386_pt1 | contig 15590 bp, 14 predicted proteins | sample PEATcosm2014_Bin_40_FD_119773 | JGI IMG/M metagenome (GOLD analysis project Ga0181538, IMG submission 119773) | Peatland microbial communities from MTU Mesocosm Facility, Houghton, MI, USA - PEATcosm2014_Bin23_30_metaG | ecosystem: Environmental > Terrestrial > Soil > Wetlands > Peat | place...
AGCCGGACGGAGTGGGCCGGGCGCATCGTCATCCAAAGCAACTTGCGCGATATTCGGAAACGGCTGGAAGCAGAAGAGCTGCTGCGCCGGAGCGAGGAGCGTTTCCGTTCCCTCATTCAGAATCTTTCAGACATCATCCTCGTCCTGCGGCCCGACGGGCGCATCGCCTACGGCAGTTCCTCGGTCCAGCGCATGCTTGGCTACGAGCCTGCCGAGATCGCGGAACGCAATTTGATGGATTTCGTTCATGAGGAAGATGTGTCCGCGCTTCGCGAGAGCCTTCAGCAAATCGCGCTCCAGCACGAAGTCACGATCGTGCCGGTGTTTCGCTGCATGCGGGCCGACGGCTCATGGCTCTGGCTGGAAGCCCTGGGCACGAATCTGCTTGACGATCCCACGATTCAGGGCATCGTCCTCACCGGGCGAGACATCACGGAGCGACTGCATCTTGAAGATCAAGTCCGCCAGGCGCAGAAGATGGACGCCCTCGGACGCCTAGCCGGCGGAATCGCGCATGATTTCAATAATCTGCTGATGATCGTGCAAGGACACGCCGACACCATCCGCGGCGAACTCGCGCCGACAGACGAGTTGCGCAAGAACGCGGAAACAATTCTGAAAGCCGCGGACCGCGCCGCCGGCCTCACCCGCAGATTGCTCGCGTTCGGTAGAAAACAACTCTTCGCGCCGAAAGTGCTGGACTTGAATTCAGTGATTTCCGAAATGGATACCATGTTGCGCAGCTTGCTCACGGCGGACATCGATCTGGAACTTCGCCTCGGCAAGAGTCTCGGCCACGTCAGCGCGGATCCCGGCCAGCTCGAGCAGATTCTCATGAATCTCGTCGTGAACGCGCGCGACGCCATGCCGCTCGGCGGACGGCTCATCATCGAAACGCACAACGATGATCTTCCCCATTTAACTCACAATTTTCAGTCCGCGGTTCCCCCGGGGCGTTACGTCGTTCTTGCCGTGCGCGACAGCGGATGCGGAATGGATCCGCAAACACTGAGCCACATTTTCGAGCCATTCTTCACCACGAAGGCGAAGGACAAGGGCACCGGCCTCGGACTCGCCGTCGTCTACGGAATCGTCAAGCAATCCGGCGGGTACATCGATGTTTCCACGGAAACCAATCGCGGCACCGAATTCCGCATCCTTCTGCCGCGCGCATTCGGCCGCCCCACCCTGCCGAGCGAGAGCGAAGATTCTAATTCCTCGCAGACCGGCAAAGAAACCATCCTCGTCGCCGAGGATGAATCCGATCTGCGAACCATGGTCTGCGAGTATCTCGGCGCGAGAGGATATACCGTTCTCGCCGCTGCGGACGGCAATGAGGCCGCATCCATGTCTGCGCGCTATCCCGGCCCGATTGATTTGCTGCTCACCGACGTCATCATGCCGGGGATGCGCGGCTCCGAGATAGCAAAACTCGTGACGCGCACACGAGTGGAGACGAAAGTCATTTACATGTCGGGCTACGCCGGCAATTCCATGCCTTCAAACGGATCCGAGCCATTCGAGGAGGGAGCGGTCGTGCTGCAAAAACCGTTCCGGCTGCAGGATTTGGCGAAAAAAATCGAACATGTTCTGCGTGAAGCGCGCGAGCGGCATCGCCTCCGCGAAGTGTAGACGCTAGACGACTCTCTTGAGTGTCATTCCGAGCGCAGCGAGGAATCTCTCTTCGCCGCACACTTTGGAGATAAGAGAGATTCCTAGTCGCTTCGCTCCTCGGGATGACTCGCTCATGGAGCTTCTCATCAAACTGCGGGGAAACACGCCACGGTCGCATGGCCCTCCCTCTGGCTGAAACTCAATCTCAATACTTTCGCAACTCGGCAGGAGGGAGCCCGAGCAGTGCGCTCCTACTTGCGGCCCAAAGCGCCGTGGCCGCATCCGTCAAATCCACCGCGGATTTCGCCAGGAGGCGAACCGCGCAGCCCGCCCTCGCGAGCAAGCTCGCTCCTCCAAATACGCGCGGCCGGGCAGCAATCGTTTCGTTCATCGACGCAATTATTTCCGGCCAGCCGTCGAATCCGTCCGCAATCAAAACAAAACTCGCAAGATAGCCGAACTCCTCCATCAGCCCGAATCGCTCCGGCGCGAGCATCGAAGGTCGCACTCTTGTTCGATTCAGATAGACGCGCTTCCCCCGCAGAAAGATTTCCATCGCCGAATCTAGCTCCGTCATCTTCCAGCGCTCGCCGTGGGCTAGCCGCCCCGCCGCCATCGCATCGAAGAGAATCGCCCGCCCGCCGGCTTCCATGTCGAGGCGTAGGTGTTGCCTGAATTGCGAGCCGGCGTGCGGAATTACGTGGTCCGGCACGTATTCGAGCGTTGCGCCCTCGGCCATTTCGATCCAGGTCTCCTGCATGCTGGGCGCGCCGGTCGTGCGGTACACGCGCGTCGCGGAAGGAGTCGAGAGGCAAACATGCGTGTCGCGCTCGAGCGCGATTCGCGTGAGCAGGCGATCGCCGCCGAGCACGCCACCCGTCGGATTGAGCAGCAGCATGTAGGCGGAACCGTCTTCGAGTTGGACCGGGGCGAGCGCTTGCATCGGGAGTGTGTAACTGCAGTGCGCCATGGTGGTCGCGCGCAAATGCCGCTTGAAGCGCAGGCTTAAGAAACCGTCGCGCCCAACGCGCTCAAGATTCAAAGAGGAGTTCGCGGCGGATCCAGCCGACGACGGTGTCCACGCCCGTGCCGTCTTTGAGATTGGTGAAGACGTATGGCCTCTCCCCGCGCACGCGCTTGGCGTCGCGATCCATCACTTCTAGGCTCGCGCCAACGTAGGGCGCAAGATCGATCTTGTTGATGATCAACAATCCCGATGTCGTGATGCCGGGCCCGCCCTTGCGCGGAATTTTGTCGCCTTCGGCCACATCAATCACGTAGATGGTCGCGTCCACCAGGTCGGGGCTGAACGTCGCCGCGAGATTATCGCCGCCGCTTTCGATAAATAGAATTTGCAGCGCCGGAAATTTCCGGAACATCGCGCTCGCCGCTTCGAGATTCACCGAAGCATCCTCGCGAATCGCGGTGTGCGGGCAGCCGCCCGTTTCGACGCCGACGATGCGCTCCGGGGGCAGCACGCCGCGCCGCGTCAGAAATTCGGCGTCCTCGCGCGTATAAATGTCGTTCGTGATGACCGCCAGATCGTAAGCCGGCTGCAAGCGGCGGCATAACGATTCCACCAGGGCGGTCTTCCCCGAGCCCACTGGGCCTCCGATCCCGATGCGAAGAGGGGCGTGGGTCATGAGCGGAAGAGCCTCGCGGAAAGCGTCACGTGCTGCATGGCGGCAATTTCGATCGCTGGCGCAAAACTCCAGAACTCTTCCGGCGCGCGTACTTGAATTTCATCGGCGAGCCGAGCGACGAGCGGCCGCACATTCCAGAGAATTTGTTGCCCGGCAAGCTGACCGAGCGGGATGAGCCGCATGGCCGCGCCCACCAGTGCCGAGCAGGAAGAATAAAGATAAGCGGTCGCGACTTCCGTGGCGCTCCATTCCATCGCGCCGCCCGCTAATCCAAAAACGACCGGATGGTGGCCGAACGTTTCGTCGCGTTGGACTGCGGCGGAAAACTCCGCAAGCATCGCGTCGCCGCTGAGGCGCGTTGCGATCCGCAGCGTTTGGCGGCCCATCTGGCGGCTCGCCTCGCGGACTTCGCTCGCTGCCTTCACCGCATCCAGCGTCGCGTCGAGCGCGAGGCACGCATCCCAGTCGCGCGCCTGGGCGGCTCGCAACGTTGAGACGGCTGCGGCCGCATCGAGCGGCGCGACGCTTCCTTCCAGATGCGCGCGAAGAAAACTTTCCACCGTCGCCGCGTCGTGAACGCTCCCCGCCTGCACGCACGTCTCGAGACCAAACGAATGCGCGTACGCCCCGGCGGGGAAAAGTCCGTCGGCAAATTGCAGCAGACTGATCAGCCGCTCAGTGCTCATGTCGGTGCGCCTTCCCCAGCGGACGAAACACGGCTGTGCGCCGCTCCCACTTCGCTCCGATGCGATCGAGGAGCTGAACCATCGCGGTGTCGTCCGGGACGAGCAAGTTGTTTTCTTCGAGGGCCAGCGGAAAATGGCGATTGCCGACTTCAAACGCAATCTTCACCGCCGCCGCGTAATCCGGCGGAAAAATTGCGAGCACGGGCTCCGGCGCGGCCTCAATCGTCAAATACCACTCCGGCTCAACGCAAACAATGGCGCCGGGCTCGAGAGTCGTGCCGGTCGGCAACGCCAGGGCGATCTGCCGCCCCTTCGACGTCGTGAACTGCCCGCGCACCCATCGCCGTTGCTCCGAATTCAGCACGAGGCTATCGGAATCTTTCCCGGCGATCTCTTCCGCGTGCACGTGTCCCGCGAGTTTTTCGACGATCAGCAAATGCGCCCCTAGAAGAGAAAATACCGCTGTGCCATCGGCAGAACTTGCGAAGGCTCGCACGTCAGAATCTTTCCGTCGGCGCGCACTTCGTACGTTTCCGGATCCACTTCGATTTTCGGCAGATAATCGTTGTGAATCATGTCGCGTTTGCTGAGATCGCGGCAATGATGAACGTGCGCGATCCGCTTTTTCAATCCGAGCTGTTTGGGCACGCCGGCTTCGTGCGCCGCGCGCGAAATGAAAGTCAGCGAAGTCGAATGCAGCGCGCTGCCAAAGCTCCCGAACATCGGCTGGTACAGCACCGGCTGCGGCGTCGGAATCGAAGCGTTGGCGTCTCCCATCGCGGCCCACGCTATGAAGCCGCCCTTCAGCACCATCTCCGGTTTCACGCCAAACATGGAGGGCTTCCACAGCACGAGGTCCGCGAGTTTTCCGGATTCCACCGAGCCAACCTCGTGCGCAATGCCGTGCGTGATCGCGGGATTGATCGTGTACTTCGCCACGTAGCGGCGCACGCGCGCGTTGTCGCTGCCGCTCGCATCGCCGGGCAGCGCGCCGCGCTGGCGCTTCATCTTATCTGCAGTCTGCCAGGTGCGAATGACGACTTCGCCGATGCGACCCATCGCCTGCGAATCCGAGGACATCATGCTGATCGCGCCCAGATCGTGCAGCACGTCTTCCGCGGCGATGGTCTCCGCGCGGATCCGCGACTCCGCAAATGCCACGTCTTCCGGAATTTTCGCGCTCAAGTGGTGGCACACCATCAGCATGTCCAAATGCTCGTCGAGCGTATTCACCGTGAACGGCATCGTGGGATTCGTAGACGACGGCAGGCAATTCGCTTCGCCGCAGACAGTGATGATGTCCGGGGCGTGTCCACCGCCTGCGCCTTCCGTGTGATACGTGTGAATCGTGCGGCCCTTGAACGCGCGAATGGATTCCTGCACGAAGCCCGCTTCGTTCAGCGTGTCCGTGTGAATCGCCACCTGTACGTCGAACTCTTCCGCAACGGACAGTGCGCAATCGATCGCCGCCGGGGTCGTGCCCCAGTCTTCATGCAGTTTCAAGCCGATCGCGCCCGCCGCGATTTGTTCGCGCAACGGCATCGGCATGGACGCGTTGCCTTTGCCGAGAAATCCCAAATTGATCGGGAAACCTTCCGCGGATTCCAACATGCGGTGCATGTTCCACGGGCCGGGCGTGCACGTCGTCGCATTCGTGCCGGTTGCGGGCCCCGTGCCGCCACCGAGCAGTGTCGTCATGCCGGCGGCCAGCGCGGTCCACACGAGCTGCGGGCAAATAAAATGAATGTGCGAATCGATTCCGCCGGCGGTGACAATTTTTCCCTCGCCCGCGATTACTTCCGTGCTCGCTCCGACCACCATGCCCGGCGTCACGCCATTCATCAGCGCGGGATTCCCCGCTTTGCCGATGCCGACGATCCGCCCGCCGCGAATTCCGATGTCGGCCTTGACGATTCCCCAGTGATCCACAATTACCGCATTGGTGATGACCAAATCGAGTGCGCCATCGGCGGACGTGATCGAAGGCGATTGCCCCATGCCGTCGCGCAAACTTTTACCTCCGCCGAATTTCGCTTCGTCGCCCGGCGTGGTGAGATCGCGTTCGATTTCAATGAAGAGATCGGTATCCGCCAGGCGCACGCGATCGCCTGTGGTGGGGCCGTAGAGATCGGCGTACTGGCGGCGCGGAATTTTCAAGCTCATGGCATCAAGCTCCCAGATAACCTTGCTCGCGCGCGCGTTTCAGCGCCGCGGGCTTGGCCGCATCGCTCGTCGCGCCATCGGTCAGCGAATTGAGGCCGTGGACTGTGGCGGTGCCGCCGATGGCGACGAGCGGCACGCGCTTCGTGTCTCCCGGCTCAAAGCGCACGGCCGTACCCGCGGGGATATTCAGCCGCATGCCAAATGCCTGCGCGCGATCGAAGCGCAGAGCTTTGTTCACCTCAAAAAAATGGAAATGCGAGCCGACCTGAATCGGCCGGTCGCCGGTGTTGGCAACTTCCAATTCGACGGTGCGCCGCCCGGCATTGGCCTCGATGGCGCCCTCCGCGAGAACATATTCACCAGGAATCATGCAGAAACTCCTTCCCCGCCAGGTCGCGAATTCCCAATCGAATTGTTCCGCACGCTGGAAACGGCGTGGAAACTTCCCTGCCCTGTCTCGCAATCCCCGCAAAAAAGGTAGGCAACGCGGCCTAGCGAATCGGTTGGTGAATCGTCACCAGCTTCGTGCCGTCCGGAAATGTGCCTTCCACCTGAATCTCTTCGATCATCTCCGGCACGCCTTCCATCACGTCCGCGCGCGTAAGAATCGTGGCGCCGAAACTCATCAGTTCGGAAACCGTGCGGCCGTCGCGGATCGCTTCGAGGAGTTCCGCAGTAATCAGGGCCAGGGCTTCAGGATAATTCAGCAGGAGTTTGCGTGCGCGACGTTTGCGCGCCAGTTCGCCGGCGGAAAAAATCAGCAGTTTGTCAATTTCTCGCGGCGTGAGGTGCATGGCGAAAGAGTAGCAGAGGCGACCCGGCGCAACAATCGCGTTTTAGGCCCGAAATCAGTGCGGCGTCCACACCGGATGCGCCGTGAAGAGCCCCTGCACGAAGCCGATGTGATAGACCAGGAACAATCCGAAAATGAGGCTCACCAGGCCGCTCGCCAGACGCAGATTCCGATTGAGCCAGTCCACGCGTTGCGCCGTATAGGCGAACGGCACCGCGACCGCCGCCGTGATGAACATCATTCCCGCGATAGTCCCGAAGCCGAAGATCAACAGATAAACGATTCCCCACGACGCGCTCGGAATCGTCGCCAGCACGAGCAGCGCAATCGCCGCCGATCCCGCCAGTCCGTGCACGATTCCCACGACCAGCGGCCGCATCACTTGATAGAACCCCAGGCCGCCGAAGGTGCGGTCCATCCAATCCACGCTGGGGGCTTCGTGACTGTGTTCGTGCGCGTGAGCCACGCCGCCATGGGTGTGCACGTGCTGTGGCTCAATCTCCTGCTTTGCAGCGAGCACGCTTCCCGGCACCGCGCGCGCGAACCCCAACATGTTCGCCGCGCCGAGCAAAATCAGCATCACGCCGACCGACCACTCCATGCCGAGCCCCAACCGAGTCGGGATCTCCACGCGAAACAGGATGATCGCCACGCCCACCACCGCGATCGTCAGCGTGTGACCGATGCCCCAGATGATTCCAATCAGCGCCGAGCGCCAGATGCTTTTCTGCTGGCTCACGATCGTCGCCACCGCGACGACGTGATCCGGATCCGTGGCGTGCCGCATCCCCAGAAAAAATCCCAGCGCGATGATGGAGAGAAGTTGCAAACGATCTCCTCGCCTAGCCCAGCACACCCGTCACGCGAAACACGCTGGCGTAATCGGACGGCCGCTCCGGCGGCAACTGTACGTGCAAGCCGGCGTCGTCCTGCGACCACGTCACCTTGCCCGGGAATCCGAGCAGCTCAACGTTCTCGACCTTGCCCGCCGTGTACGTGCTGTGCGAACCCAACGGCGGAATCACCGCCTCTTTCTCCGGCCAGCCCATCACAAATGCAAAGAGGACCTTGCCTTTGGTCGTGAAGCGGCAGTCGTCCGAAGTCAAATCTCCGCGGTTCTTCTCGTTGAAGCTGGCGTTGCTGCGCCAATTTGTGCCGTCGGCCCCCGGAACAGGAGGCAGCGTGCTCGGCCCGCTGCCGTAAATTTTCCACGGACGCGTCGAATAAATTGCTTCGCTGTTGACGGCCATCCACTTCGTGATGCCGTCGAGCACGGCCAACTCATCAGGGTCGAGCATTCCAACGTTCGGCAGCGGAAAATTCAAGAGCAGATTGCCATTGCGGCTGACGACATCCGCCAGCATGTCGATCACGCGCTTCGGCGTCTTGTAGGTAGCGCCCTTGAGGTAGTGCCAGTTGCCGATGCAAGTGTCCGTCTGCCAGGGATCGGGCCAGATGGAGTCAACGATGCCGCGCTCGATATCGAGCGCGCACACGCCGGTCTTACAGTCCTCGATTCTTTTGCTGTTGTACACGGCGTCCACGACGCCGCCATTGCGCGCCGCGCTGGTGTTGTAGAGATGCGCCACCAGGTTGTAACCCCACTGCTCGAAGGGCAGCGGTCCGTCGTTGTAAAGCAAATCGGGGTGATAGTTGTCCACCAGATCTTTGATGCGGTTGAACCACTCCTGCTTCCACGCCTCCGGAATCCCATTGTCATTCCAGTCGGGTTTTTCCCCTGGGACTACGCCCGTCGGCCGATAGTCGTGATACAAATCGGCCCACTGCGGATTGGCGCCGTCGTAGGGAACGCCCGCGAGCGCGCCATCCTTATCGCTCATGTGGCTCACCGAAAACCATTTGTAGCTGATCCAAAGATGATCGCTCACGCCGAATCTCAAACCGTGATCGTGCGCGGCCTTACGCCACATCCCGACCACATCCTTCTTCGGCCCCATTTTCGCCGCGTTCCATCGCTGGTACTTCGAGTCCCACAAGTCGAAATTGTCGTGGTGCACGCCCATGCTGACGAAATATTTCGCGCCCGCCTTCTTGTAAAGGTCCATCAAATGGTTGGGATCGAACTGCGAAGCCGTCCAAGTATTGATGATGTCCTTGTGTCCGAATTTCGAGGGATGGCCGTAATGCTGCACGTGGTAGAGATTCTGCTTTGAGCCTTGAATGTAGATATTGCGCGCGTACCAATCGCCTTGCTCGGCGGCGGATTGCGGGCCCCAGTGCGCCCAGATGCCGAACTTTGCTTGGCCAAACCAATCGGGAACTTTGTACGCCTGCAGCGATTCAAATGTCCCTTGAAATGGGCCCGAAGCGATGCTGGGCACGACGAGTTGCGGAGCAGCGCCCACAGCGCGCGCCGTCATCCACGCGGGGACGGCAGCACCGAGAATCTTCATTGCAGTACGGCGATCCATGGCCATGACTGGTCTTCCTCCTCGATTGGCTCAAGCGCGTCTCGCAAGCTAGCGTCGCGGCTCGCCCAGCAGAGCCCCCGTTCCGCGGATGGGCGAAGGCATAATACATCCAGACGGGGCAGGAAATGCGGCGGATTTGGCTGCGACGCTGCCGCCGTGGGGCGAACGCCTACTCTTGCGACGCCGATTACGAGCGCGGCGATTCTCACCATCCAGCCGTAGCACTGTCTATTGACGAGGCAGCACTAAAGGCGTAATCCTTTCCTTGGCGAGCGGCTGTTCAATTCGATACATCCCGAAAGCCCGCGTCGCCATCAGACAGTCCAGATAGCCGGATCCCCTTCCGGGTCGCGCGGCGTAGCCGCAAAAAAGCACTCAAGGCAAACACGAGGCCATCATGCGAATTGCCGGCACTGGAACCGCCTTCCCTCCCTACTACCACTTGCAAGAGGAACTTTCCGCCGCGCTGAAAGCGAAATGGGCGCCGAGGATGAAAAATCCCGACGTGCTGGATCGCGTGCATACGCGCGTCGGCGTGGACGGCCGCTACCTGTCACTGCCGATGATGGAGTACTACGGACTGGATACGTGGGGTAAAGCGAACGATGCCTGGATTCGCGTCGCTACTGAAATTGGCGAAAAAGCCCTGTGCCGCGCGCTCGCGAGCGCGGGCGTGCGGCCGGAAGAACTCGACGCCATCTATTTCGTCTCGGTGACCGGCATCTGCAGCCCTTCTATCGATGCACGGCTAGTGAACCGCATGGGTTTGCCCGCGCGAATCAAGCGCGTGCCGATTTTCGGCCTGGGGTGCGTGGCGGGCGCAGCGGGAATTTCGCGGGCCGCGGACTACGTCCGAGGATTCCCGAAGCATACTGCGGCGCTGCTCTCGGTGGAATTGTGTTCGCTGACCTTGCAGCAGGAAGACCTCTCGATGGCCAACCTCATTTCCGCCGGGCTGTTCGGCGACGGCGCAGGAGCCGTCGTCGTTACGGGAGCGGAGCGAGAAGCAACCGGGCCGGAAATTCTCGCCACGCGCTCCTCGTTTTACAACAACACCGAAGACGCCATGGGCTGGGCCGTCTCCGAAAAAGGTTTTCACATCGTGCTTTCCCCCGCTGTGCCGCAGATCGTCCTCGATCACCTCGCGCAGGATGTGGACGCTTTCCTCGGCGAACAAGGATTGCAGCGCAGCGACATCTCCAGTTGGATCATGCACACCGGCGGACCGAAAGTCCTCGAAGCCACCGCGACGGCGCTGGGCCTGCCCCGCGAGGCGCTTGAAGTGTCCTGGGAGTGTTTGCGCAAAGTGGGCAACCTGTCCTCCGCTTCCGTGCTCTTAGTCTTAGACGAGTTCATGAATCGCAAACGGCCCGCGCCTGGCACGCTCAGCATTCTCGCGGCGATGGGCCCGGGATTCTGCGCGGAACTCCTGCTGCTCCGCTGGTGAGGGCGCCGGTGAGGGTGAACGCGAAGCGATGGGAAAATTTGACACGGACGTTTTCGTCGCCGGCGGCGGCCCCGCGGGATTGAGCACCGCAATCGCCGCGCGACTCGCGGGCTTCGACGTTCTGCTCGCCGATCGCGCACGCCCTCCGATCGACAAATCCTGCGGAGAGGGGATTCTGCCGCACGGGCTGGCCATCCTCGAACAGTTGGGCGTCAGACTCCCGCCGGACCGCGTGCGGTCCTTTCGCGGCATTCGCTTCGCGGACGCCGGCGGTCAGGCCGAGGCGATCTTTCCCGGAAATAGATTCGGAACCGCCGTGCGACGCACGGTGCTGCATGAAGCACTGGTTCGGCGAGCGGAGGAAGTCGGCGTGGAACTGCAGTGGGGCGCGCGCGTCGAGCGATTGACCGCGCATGGCGTATTGGTCGAAGGAACAAGAATTCACGCGCGTTGGCGCATCTGCGCGGACGGCCAGAATTCGCGATTGCGCGCGCAAACAAATTTGGAGCCGCCACGAACGCCCGTCGTGCGGAGAGGCCAGACGCGCCACTTTCAGGTCGCACCGTGGAGCGATCTGGTCGAGGTCTACTGGAGCGAGCACGGGCAGCTTTACGTTACGCCCGTTTCGGAGACGGAAGTCTGCCTTGCTCACATCACTAGAAACATCGTTGCGCGATTTGAGGACGCACTGCGTGGCTTTCCGGATGTGGCGCGAAGAGTAGCCGGTGCGCAGGAGAGCTCTCCGCTTCTCGGCACGGCGACGCTCACGCGGCGCATTTGGAATGTCGCGCGCAAGAATGTAGCTCTCGTCGGAGAAGCGGCGGGCTCAGTGGACGCCGTCACCGGGGCGGGGCTCACGATTGCGCTTCAGGACGCGCTCGCTCTCGCGCAGGCCCTCCGCGCCGGACATCTCTCCGCATACGCCACCGCTCACCGCAAAATCATGCGCCTGCCGTATCTCATGAGCCGGATGCTCCTCTGCATGGATCGCTTCCCCATGCTGCGACGCCGCGCAGTTCGCGCGTTCGCCGGGGAGCCGCGTCTTTTCTCAGGCTTACTCGCAATGCACGCGGAGCCGGCGCCGCGCGTCACCAGGAGCGCGCGCGAAATGCTGTCCCTCGGCTGGCATCTCCTCACCGCCTAATAAGAAAATGCACGACGCCGCCACCCGAAGGAGAATATTTCTCGCCTACGCGCCCGTCGCCGCGCGCGCCGCGAACTTGGCTTTGCTGCTCGCGGCGCTGGCGGCATTGCCGGCGCAGGCCGGTCAGACGACCGTCGTCCAGCTCGACCCGGGGCAGACCAGCATCGCGTTTCTGCTGGAAGGCTCCCTCCACGACACGCACGGCACATTCAAATTGAAAACCGGAACCATGCAATTCGATCCCGCAACGGGCGCGGCCAGCGGCTCGATCGTGGTGGACGTGACCAGCGGCGACACGGGAAACTCCTCACGCGATCGCAAAATGCACAGTGACGTTTTGGAGAGCGCCAAATTCGGCGAGGCGGTTTTTACGCCACAACAATTGATTGGGAGCGTCGCGCCTGAGGGCGCTTCGCGGGTGGACGTCAAAGGCTTGCTGCACATACACGGCGCGGACCACGCGGTTACGATGAGGATGTCGGTCACAACCGCCGGCGGCAAAATCACGGCGCAGACCGAGTTCGGCATTCCCTACGCCGAGTGGGGCATGAAGGATCCGAGTAACTTTCTGCTCCGCGTATCCGGTTCCGTCAGCGTGGAAATCTCGGCGGCGGGCCGTATCACGACAACGCCTTGAATCGCAACGCGCCAGCGCGAGATCGGAGTTTCTTCCGCTCCCGAATTATGGTGCGATCCGCGCAGGCTCTCTGGCATACGACCGATTCTCCGGAAACTGTTGCGACAACTCGCCGAGCTGCGCGCGCGCAGCCGCATGCCCACTGCGGGATGAAACGAAGAGCACAATTAGCAGACCAGCAGCGCAAATTGCCGCATGCATCGCGAATCGCTGAGGTTTCATTTTCGCGCCGCGGAATGCGGCCCGCGAATGCGCGAATGGTAGACGCACAGCGGAGAGCTCAAAATCCACCTTACTCGTGTGGGTAGCTGCCGCAACCGTTCGGCTGCCCGCGGCAAAGTTCAAAGCCGCTGCACGGTCAGGCCGCCGTCCACCATGATCACCGCGCCCGTGGAATACGGGAAATCACCGCGCACCAGCGCAGCAACGGCTTTGCCAACGTCGTCCGGCGTGCCCCAGCGCGGCTGGATCGCAAGGCCCTGCCGGAATAGTGCATCATATTTTTCGGTCGCGGCCGCGGTCATATCACTCTTCGTCACGCCCGGCCGCACTTCATACACAGGGATATCATATTCGCCGAGGCGCGCGGCCCAGAGCATCGTGGCCATCGAGACGCCCGCCTTCGAGATACAATAATCGCCGCGATTGGTGCTGGCAACGGTTGCCGAGGCCGAGGAAATATTCACGATTGCCGCGCGAAATTCGGAGGCCGCCTTGCGCTGCTCGATCATCCAGCGCGCCACCGATTGCGTGAGGAAGTACGGCCCGCGCAGATTCGTGCGCATCAATTCGTTGAAACTTTCCTCCGTGGCCACCAGGATATCGTCGCGCGATTTTGGCGCGATCCCGGCGTTGTTCACCAACACGTCGAGCCGTCCGAAGCGTTCCTTCACCGCCGCGACGAGCCGGGCCCGCGCCGCCGCCTCTCCCACGTCGGCCTGAACGTATAGCACTTGCGCGCCGAGCGCGCGCAGCTTGGCGGCCGATTCCGCGACAGCCGCTTCTTCGCGCACGCCGCAAATCGCGAGATCCAGCCGTTCGCGCGCGAGGCACTGCGAGATGCCGAAGCCGATGCCTCGGCCACCGCCGGTCACCAACGCAACGCGCTTGCTCATGGCTCGAGCTCCGAAAGCCTCACCCACTCTCGCGTTTGCCACGATTCGATTCCCGCTTCCGCCAACTGCACACCCTTCGCGCCTGCCAGGAGCGTCCAGGGAAACGGCTCGCCCGCCACCACGTGCCGCAAAAATAATTCCCACTGCACTTTGAATGCGTTGTCCGCTTCCTGCGGAGATTCCACGCGCTTCCAGCCATCGAAGAACCGAATCGGGCTTTCGATGTCTGGGTTCCACGTGGGCCGCGGCGTTTCCGTCAACGACTGCGTCCAACAATCGCGCAGCCCCGCGACGGCCGTGCCCTTGGTACCGTCCACCTGCACGGTCAGAAGATCGTCCCGGCGCACGCGTGAGATCCACGAGGAATTAAATTGGGCCACGACGCCGCCCTCCAGCTCAAACGTCGCGTAGCAGGCATCATCCGCCGTGCACTCGTACGGTTTGCCGTTTTCGTCCCAGCGTTTCGGGATGTGCGTCGCGCCCAAACAGGATACGGCCTGCACCTTGCCGAATAGATTGTCCAGAACGTAGCGCCAGTGGCAGAGCATATCGATGATGATGCCGCCGCCCTCTTCCTTGCGATAGTTCCACGAAGGCCGCTGCGGACTCACTGTGTCGCCCTCGAACACCCAATATCCGAATTCGCCGCGCACGGAAAGGATGCGCCCGAAAAATCCGGCGTCGCGCAGCGCCCGCAACTTCAAGAGGCCCGGCAACCACAGCTTGTCCTGCACCACGCCATTTTTCACGCCGGCCACTTTCGCCAGGCGGTAAAGCTCGTACGCGTCGGCCGTGGACGTGGCCGTCGGCTTTTCGCAGTAGATGTGTTTCCCCGCGCGAATGGCCTCTTTCACGCCTTCCACGCGGCGCTCGGTGGCCTGCGAATCGAAGTAGATCGTGTTGCGCGGATCGGCGAGCGCTTCCGGCAGATTCGTGGTCCAGCGCGCGATGCCCACAGATTCGGCCAGCGATTTCAATTTCTCTGCGTTGCGCCCTACCAGAATCGGATCCGGCATGATCGCGCTGCCATCCGCGAGTTGCACGCCGCCCTGTTTGATAATCGCAGCAATCGAGCGATGAAGATGCTGATTGGTCCCCATGCGGCCTGTGACGCCATTCATGATGATTCCGGCGCGATGAATCGTTTCCGCAGGCACTCAGTCAGCCTCCCGCAGCGCTTCTGCTGGCGACGACGGCGCCGCCCCACTCGCGCGGGTGCGTTCCCATCCCAGTCGCCCGCGCGTCAGCGCAATCAGCGCGACGCCCATCACGACAAACGCACACGCCGTAAAAACGTCAGGGCTGGGATGTTTTCGCAAGGTCGCCCTGGCAAGCATCTCGTAGAGAGGGCCGCCGGCGGAGTTGTGCGTGTCGTGCAGCAGGATCGCCACAATCACGCTTCCGCGCGAGAGATTGAAGCCGAACGTCATGATGACGGACAGCCCCGTCACAATCACAAAGAAAGCCCACACTGGCGCGGTCGTCCAGCCGTGCACCAGAAAAAGCGGCAGATGCCAGCCCGCCCAGAGCACGCCGAGTAGGATCGAGGCACGTGTCGGCTCCCATCTCGATTGCATTCGCGGCAGCGCGAAGCCGCGCCAGCCGGGCTCTTCGCCCAGCGGGCCGGCAATGAGCATCGGAATGAACCAGTGGCGGAAATCCAGCAGGGCGGCCCAGTCCCACGCGTGGAAACCAGATTGCGTCATGCCAAGTGCCGCGAGAGGCCAGCGCGAGATCAGGATGCACACCATTCCAACGAGTGTCCCCAAAAGCATTCGCGGCAACGATGTCCACAAGCGGAATGCGCGCAAGTTGCGGCGACACACCGCCTGAGCGATCAAGGCGGCGGCAAACGGTCCGATCGTTCCCAGTGGTATCCACGGAAACATCCCGGCATTGGAATGCGTCCATCCAAC
>Ga0181538_10003387_pt1 | contig 15590 bp, 10 predicted proteins | sample PEATcosm2014_Bin_40_FD_119773 | JGI IMG/M metagenome (GOLD analysis project Ga0181538, IMG submission 119773) | Peatland microbial communities from MTU Mesocosm Facility, Houghton, MI, USA - PEATcosm2014_Bin23_30_metaG | ecosystem: Environmental > Terrestrial > Soil > Wetlands > Peat | place...
GTCACAGAACCCGACGGCGCTGGACCGTCACTACGTAACAATCCGCGGCGCCATGGCGGGCATCTTGCGGGAACTCGGAGTAGCTGCCTGATCGACAAAGAATTTGTCGGGCTTCGCCCCTAACACGATGCTGAAAAACATTGGAAATGACCCCGCCGCCGATGAACGCCGATAAACGCCGATTGAAAACAAACAACTTATCCGCGTTGATCTGCGTTTATCCGCAGCCTATTTGCCTTTTTCAGCAGCCTGCTAAGAGCCTAAGGCTCGTCGAACAGTCCAATTTGTTGAGTCGCTTCGGTTTTGGCTTTCCGTCTGGTAAGCGGGCTCCCGACCACCCCGAGAACCTCCACGCCGATCAGCGCAGTCCGGGGGACGAAGACTTTTTGGCGATTGCCGAACGGGTCCGGCGGCACCACCACAAATCCGTGGGTGTCGAGCTGCAGCAAGTTGTTCGGTAGGATACCTTCCATCGTCTCACCGTCCCGAAATCGCAAACGAACCCAAAGGCCTGGCATCTTGGGCCTAGTTTGGAAGACCTGGCGCTCGGCCTCCGCGAGCGCATCGAAATCGCGTACGAAGCTGACGGTTCGGACCTCCTGGTAGGGCAGGACCGAGACTTGGCCTTCGGCGGAGAGTAATTCGACCCCTTCGGGCTGCAAAAAGGTGACCGGATTCAGATATCCGGCCAGCGTTTCCCGCTGAAAACGGCGGATCAGCGCCTTTTTTGTCGTCGAGCTAGCCAAAAGTTCCTCTATTGCAACAACTATGTTTCAAACATTTCGCGGCTTATTGTATCATTGGCACGATGTCTGGAGCGCACAACGCTACCACGGTCAATCTGCCGGGCGAGATGCTCGCGTTCCTCAATTTCTGCAGGTTGGAGAAAGGCCTTTCGGCCAACTCCCTGGAAGCTTACGCGCTGGACCTGGCGAAGTGGGGCGCGTTCCTGGGCGATTCCCCGGCGCCTGCCGGCGCGGACGAATTACGGCGCTATCTCGATCATCTATATGGGTCGGGACTCAGCCAGCGTTCCATCGCCCGCCATCTCACGACTTTACGAGGGCTCTACGGCTTCCTGCTGCGGGAAGGCCGGATCGCCACCGATCCGACCGAACACCTGGGCGCCCCGAAGCAGTGGCAGACAATTCCTAAGTTTTTGAATCTAGAGGACATCGAAAAGCTCATCCAGGCTCCGGATTCCACCCATCCCACGGGTCTTCGCGATCGCGCGATGCTGGAATTGCTGTACGCCACGGGTTTACGGGTTTCCGAGTTGTGCCGGCTGGGGCTGGGCGACTGCAATCCCGATCACGGAGTGGTCCGGACCACCGGTAAGGGCAACAAGCAGCGGCTGGTACCTGTTGGCCGGGAGGCACTCAAGGCCGTCGAGGCGTACCTGGAATCGGGACGCCCGGCTCTTCTCAAGGGCCGCGCGAGCCGCTATCTTTTTGTGACGGCGCGCGGAAGTTGCATGACGCGCCAGGGTTTCTGGAAGCTGCTGGCCGGGTATGGCAAGAAGGCCGGAATTTTTCACGGGCTCACGCCTCACGTGCTGCGACACAGCTTCGCCACGCACCTTTTGGAAGGCGGGGCCGATCTGCGCAGCGTGCAGGTCATGTTGGGCCATTCCGATATCTCGACCACACAGATCTATACCCACGTCATGCGGTCGAGGCTTCGGCAGACGGTTGAGGAACACCACCCCAGGGCTTGAGGCGGCCCTTACCGGGGCCGCCGGCGAAGATCGAGAGCGCGTTCGATGAGTGATTACGTCTACATGTTGGAAAGCCACCTGAGTCCGGACCAGAACCGGGTGGTTGAAGACGTTCAACAGGCTGCGGCGCAGACCAACGTGAACCTCTTCCTGACCGGGGGCGCGATGCGCGATATGCTGGCCGGCCTACGCATTCGCGACCTCGATTTCGTGGTCGAAGGCGCCGCTTTGAAAGTGGCCAAGGCCATTTGCGAGCGCACCGGCGCGCGCACGGTTTCGGTGGACGAGACCCGAAAAAGCGCCGAGTTGCTGTTCGCGAGCGGCGTCACGGCGCAGGTCGCCATGTCTCGGCAGGAGAAATACGCCCGCGCGGGAGCCAAGCCCCAGGTGACGCAGGCCACCATCCAGGAGGACTTGCGGGGCCGGGATTTCACTTGCAACGCCATTGCCCTCAGTCTGAACAAGGCATCGCGCGGCTTGCTGCTCGACCCCATGAACGGCCTCGCCGACATCGAGCGCCGTGAACTGCGCGCCATCAGCACCTACGGGTTCTTTGACGATCCCTCGCGGCTGCTGCGGCTGATCCGCTTCCGGGTGCGCCTGCAATTCTCGATTGAAGAACGAACCCAAATGCAGGTGGCGAACGCGCGGGAAGCGGAAGTAGAAAAACTGATTCCGCCGCGCGTGCTGGGGGAGGAACTGAAGCGCATCAGCATGGAAGATAACCCGTCGGCAATCCTGACGGCTCTGGAAGAAGCGGGGCTGCTGGCTCTGTTCTCACCCGCTCTCACGGGATCGAAATTGAACCTCGCGGGCATCCAGCGATTCGAAAAGAACAGCAAACTGCTGCCGGAAGATTCCGCATCGCGCACGGCGCGGTTCGGCCCGTTCCTCTACGCTCTGACCGAAAAACTGAACCCCAAAGAAAAGCAGGCCCTGATCAAAGCCACCGAAATGACTAAGGCGGACCTCGAACCCTGGCAGAAGCTGGAGACGCGCGCCAAGAAACTGGAGACTTCCTTGCGCGCCGCCCGCGTCAAGAAAGCCTCGCAGGTTTATCAAATCATGACCGCGGCGCAACCCGACGAGATCCTGTTCCAGCTCTACCACTCCACCTTCAAACCGGTGCAGGAGCGGATGCGCAACTACTACCAGAAATACCTTCCGCTTTTGCAGGAGATCCCTCCGGAAGAGTGGGCGACCATCGAAGGCAAACCGGGGACGCCCAAATACAACAAGGCCCGCGATTCCTTTATTGCCATCCGGCTGGACCGCAAAGTGAAGAAGCCGCCGGTTCCGGAAGCGGTAACGGCTGCTCCGCCGGCGCCGCCTGCCAACTGGAGCCCGCCCGAAGCTGCCGCTGCCCGCCGCGGGCGGCAAGGCTAGACGCCCGCCGGAAAGGCACCGCTCCCTTGCGGTCGCGGCTCAGTAAGAACGGTCGCGGCTCAGTAAAACGAAGGATTTACCGGTATTTGCCGAAAGAAGCTCCAGCCGCGCCGTTGGCCAGTTGCATGGAAGGCGGAAGCGCCGCGGAACTGGGCTTTTTCAGACGGCCATCGGCCAGCGTGCCGGAGGTACGGAACTCATGTTGGTTCATGGCAACGGCCGTGCGATTCTGCGCGGCGCGCACGATCCGGCCGGACACGATGAGCTGCATGGGAGCCTCGTTGCGGAGCAGCACGGGCCACGAGATTGCCAGCTCGACATTCAGACCCACGGGCAGCGGGCGGCCGGGGTCGAAGAGGATGCCGCCGCTGGACAAGTCGACAGTCCGGCCGACGCCCGTGTCCAAGACGCGCCGCCGGCGTATCAGCTTCCAGCGCAAGTCGAGGTTGATCCTATAGCGGCGGTCCTGCCGGCGGTCGCCCCTGATGCGATCGATTCTTTCGACGTCTTCTTCCGACCAATCCATAGCTGCGTTTCCCATAATCTGGTTTTCCCGCACGAGTCCATTATCCGGAGGAAGATGCCGTGGAAACAGTCATGCCGGTACTTGCAGGGTACCGGGCTTCTGAATCAACTTTCGATAACGTTGTTTTAGCTCAGAGTTTGCTTAGAGGCAACCTGTTGGAAGTGCGAGGTCTGTGGATTTCTATGCCGTTACAGTACCAGGCGGACTCAGCGGGAGCGATAGAACCTAAGGGTTGTCCGGTAAACCGGACCGCCCTTGCTATTCTCTATAGAGGTACAGGAGTCTCTCAAACGTGATCGGACTTCGCTTCGGCGCGCTCTTCCTTCTGGGGGCGCTATTTCTTCCCGCGCAGGAGCTTCGGGACTATGAACGGAAGGTCTCCGAATTCACTCTTTCGAACGGCTTGCATTTCATCATTCTGGAGCGGCACCAGGCGCCCATCGTCTCGTTTCACACATACCTGAACGCGGGATCGACCGAGGATCCCGCCCGGAAAACCGGGCTGGCCAGCCTGATCGCGCGGCTGGCGTTCAACGGCACCGAAACCATCGGGACGAAGAATTGGCCCTTGGAAAAGAAAGCCCTGGAGGCGGTCGAAGCGGCGTTCGATCGCATGGACGACGAACGCGGCAAGGGGTTTGGAGCGAAAGCCGGGGCGTTTGCCATCCTGCAAGCCGGCGAGTCCACGGCCATGGGTGACGCCTTCCAGCAGCAGAATCCGGATGAGTACCTGCGCGCGATCCAGGAAAACGGCGGGGTGGCGCTGGATTCGCACGCCACGCAGGATTCCATCGAGACATCTTACAGTCTGCCTTCGAACCGGGTCGAACTCTGGTTCGTGCTGGAATCGCAGAGACTGGCGCACCCGGTATTTCGCGATTTTTACCGGGAGCGCTCGAAACAGGCAGAGGACATGGCGTACCTTGGGGAATCGAAATCGCCGGCCAGAGTGCGGCAATCGCTGCTGTCGGCGGCGTTCGAGAACCTGCCGTATCGCAATCCGGTTTTGGGTTGGCCTGGCGATGTCGTCGCATTAAGGGCCGGAGACGCCAAGGATTATCTCGATACCTACGGCGGTCCGGGAAACATCGTGATCGCAATTGTCGGGGATGTCGATCCGGCGGCCGCGCAACGCCTCGCGGAACGGTATTTCGGCCCGATTCCGGCGAGGCCGCACCCTCCCCTGGTGCGTTCGCAGGAATCGGCGCAGTCCGGGCCGAAAACCGTCGCGCTGTGGGGCGATAGTCCGCCATACCTGATCATCGGTTACAAGCGGCCGCCCGAAATTCACCGCGATGACCCTGCATTCGACATCCTGGCCACGATTCTGGGCGATCCGCAAACCGGGTGGCTGCACCAGGAACTGGTGGAACAGAAGGAGATTGCGCAGAGCGCGGAGGCGCTTTCCGATTTTCCGGCGGCGCGCTACGTGAATCTTTTTGTGGTATCGGCGACGCCGGCGAAGGACCATACCGTCGAAGAGAACCAGAAGGCGATCGACGAAATAGTGGCCCGCCTGCAATCGAGACCGATCGACGCGGCAACGCTGGCCCGGGTGAAAAACGTCCTGCGCGGACGATTCGTCCGTCTGTTGGGCGGCAATCAGGAACTGGCGGCGCTCCTGCCGGATTTCTACGTTACTTACGGCGATTGGCGCAAACTCTTTTCGGTGGGCGAGAATTACGACCGTGTGACCGCGGAAGAAATGCAGCGTGTGGCTTTGGAATACCTGATTCCAGCCCACCGGACGGTGGCCTATCTGACCAGCGCGCCGCCCCCGGGTGGTGCGGCGTCCAGCCACGGAGGGTTGCAATGATTCGCGGCGCGCTCATGCTGGCGGCCGCGGCAACCGCTCTGGCCCAAACCCCGCCGCCTAAGGCCCCTGCCGTTGCCCGCAAATCCGCGGCCGCCGCCGCGCTTCCAAACTACAACGAACTCAAGTTTCCGGAGTTGCGGCCGATCGCCACCCCCACGATCCAGAGCTTCACTTTGCCCAACGGAATGCAGTTGCTCCTGCTGGAAGACCACGAACTACCCCTGGTCAACGGGACCGTGCTGGTGCGGACGGGAAGCGCATTCGACCCTCCGGAGAAAGCAGGCCTGGCGGCGTTCGCGCTCCAAGCGATGCTCCAGGGCGGCACCGCCGCCAAGCCCGGCGAGGAACTGGTTCGCCAATTTCAGGACTTCGGGGCGGAATTGACGGGTGAAGTATCGCCGAACCTGCTGTCGATGTCTTTCTCGGGCTTGAAGGACAACGGCGAGTTGGTAATCGATGCGCTCAAGGACGGCCTTACCGCGCCCGAATTTCCACAGGACCGCATCGATCGGCTGAAGGCGCATCTCCACAATGTCATCGCGCACCGCAATGACGCTGGCCCGGCCATCCTGCAGCGGGAGTTCGTGAGCATGGTTTTCGGGAAGCACTCGCCGTACGGCGCGCAGGTGGAGCACGTCAATCTGGATCGCATCAATCGCGGCGACCTGGTGAGTTTCCACCAGCGTTATTTCTTTCCCAAGAACGTGACGCTGGCTCTCGCCGGGGACTTCGACGCGGCCCTCATGAAACAGCGGCTGGAGGTTCTCTTCGGCGAATGGAAATCCGAACAGCCGCCCATCGGCGCTTTTCCCGATGTTGGCCGCTCGATGGCGCCGGGAAAATTCCTGGCGGAGAACAAAGATGCGGCGCGCGCGTTCTTCGCCGTCGGAGGAGCGGGAACCGGGCAACTCGACAAAGACAATCCGGCACTCGAAATCATGGCGGGAATACTGGCCGGTGGACTTGACGGCCGCCTGAATCGACTGCTACGCGGGAACGTTGACGGGCTCACCGCCTCGTGGACGCCCGGGCTGGGCTATCCCGGCCTGTTTGAGGTGAGCGGCACGATCGCCAATCCGTTCTTCACTCCCAAAGTGCTCCAGACCGTCTATGACGAACTAAGAAAAATTCGCACCGAAGAGGTCTCCGACCATGAGCTCAAAACAGCCAAGGCGACGGCTCTCAACCGGCTGGTATTCGGGTTCGACAATCAGCTCTCCATCATGCCGCGCCTCGCCGAGTACCAATATTTCAATATTCCCGGCGATTACACGCGGCAATACCAGGAGGCGCTGGAGGCTGTCACGCGCGCCGACGTGCTGCGCGTAGCGCGGGAAAGGATGGATCCGGACAAACTGACTACAGTGGTAGTGGCCAATCCGACGGCATTCGAGGCGCCTTTGGAATCGCTGGGCGGTGCGCCCGTCAACACCATCGATCTGACGATTCCCGCACCCAAAGTGGAGGCGAGCGTAGGCGACGCCGCGAGCCAGCGGCGAGCCCGCCAACTGCTGGCGCGCGCCCAGCAGGCCGAGGGCGGCGCCGACAAGCTTGCGGCAGTGACGGATTACGTGCAGGAGATCGCTTACCAGTTCGACATCAGCGCCGGTGGCGCGCAAGCCAACATGACCGAGCGCTGGATGGCTCCGAATTACGTGCGGCAGGACACAACCTCGGCTAGCGGGAAAATATCGGTGTATTGCGACGGCAAAATCGGGTGGATCGTTTCCGGCGGAGCCTCGGGCGCGCTGCTGGGAGTGCAATTGCAGCAGGTGCAAAGCAATCTCTTCCGCACGATGTTCCCGCTGCTGGTGAGCGACCGGGCGGAGCGGAAGCTGACCGCGATCGACGACCAGACGGTGGAGATCAGCGACGCCGGCGGAAACATCGTGAAAATCGTGTTCGATAACGCCACCGGCCTGCCGAAGAATGAGTTGTACGATGCGCCGGTCGCGAACGGCACGGTTTCCGTGATCGAGACCTATGCGGATTATCGCGAGGTGAACGGGCTGAAAATCCCGTTTAAGGTGTCGATCGATCTCGCCGGCAGGAAATTTCAGGATTTGACGATCAAGAGCATGCAAATCAACGCGGGATTGAAAGTTGCAGATTTGGAAAAAAGGCCATGAGACGGTTATTCCCTTTTTTGGTGCTGGCATGGGGCGCGCGAATGGCGCTGGCGCAACCGGCTGAAACTCACGAGCAGCGCGGCAAACGCGTGGTATACGAAGCCGTGAAGGCGTTAGGGGGCGATGCTTTCCTGCAGATGAACGACCGGGTGGAATCGGGACGCGCCTACTCGTTTTATCGCGAGCAGATCTCGGGTCTGGACCGGGCCACGATTTATACGCGGTATCTTCCGCCGGTCCCGGGGAAGGTGGCAGTCCGCGAGCGGGAGAACTTTGGGCTGAAGGAGGAAAGCGGGTTCCTGCTTCTGGAAAACGCGGCGTGGGAGATCAACTATCACGGCGCGCGCCCGATGGACGCGGACAAATACGCCAACTACCAGATGAGCACGCTGCGCAGCATTATGTATATCCTGCGGCAACGGTTGAACGAACCGGGACTGGCGTTCTACTCGCAAGGCGCCGATATGTTCGAGAATCGTCCGATCGAGATCGTCGATATCACCGATGCCGACACGAATACGGTGACGGTATATTTCGACGCGCGCGCCAAGTGGCCGGTGCGCCAGTCGTTCCGGCGGCGCAATGAACAGTTCCACGATTTCGACACCGAAGTGACGATTTTCGGGCTGTACCGCGACGTTGGCGGCGGCGTAATGTGGCCGTGTAACATCCGGCGCGAGCGGAACGGCGACCGGATTTACGAGATGTTCGCGGACAACGTGCAGATCAATCAGAATCTGAGCGACGATCTGTTCAAATTACCGCAGGATGTTGTGAAGAAGACGGGTAAGAAGAAGTAGAAAAGCAAGGCTTCGCCTTGATATCCCTACGGGATATGGGAGCCGAGGGAGCCAGGAGTCAGAAGCCAGAATGGGCTGAGGAGTCGACACCGCTCCCCTCGCGGCTCTGCGTCTGCCGCACTAACAGTCTTTCAGCGCCGCAACACTCAATAAATGAGCTTGGCGGTGAAATAGTCGGTTTGATCGCCGAACGAATTGTTGTTCATACTTTGCGGCGTCAGCGTGTGAGCATTGAAATTGGCCGGCGCAGTGACTACAACGGGAACGGCGGCGCGATGGAACTCCGCATCCGTCAGCGGCAATTGCCGGAATCGGGTCCCATACTCATCGGTGGTTTGACACAGGGAGCGCCACCGCTACGACTGCCTTTCCCCGCATATGGCGAAGGAAATAGTATTCGTTTACGGGCTGGTCGTCGGTGAGTATAGGCGCGCTGGGGTCGTCGTCGATAAAGTGCTGTAGCGCCACTTCCTGGTCCAGCATGATTTTAAATTGCGCTGCGGCAGTTTTCGCCGGCCCCCACTCCAGCATGTCCTGTATCGCCGCCTCGGGAACCAGACTTGCCATTTGCACGGCGGTATAGCGATCCAGTTTGCTCGTGCCGGCCAGGAAATGGTAGCCCCACTGCCAGACGGACTGAAACGCGCGCACGTCGGTGAAAGACCGGCGCAACGCCTGCGCCACCGAGGACATCACGGTAGGGTCGGCCGGCGGAATCCATTGCTGCACAATGCCACCGGGACGCAGCCGGCGAATCGCCGCCCGGTAAAACTCCGTTGAATACAGCATGCTCGAGCCGGCCGCAGCCACCGGTGGCGGCGGATCGATCAAAATCACATCGAAGAGATCAGGTGTGCGTTCCAGGAACCTGCGCCCGTCGTCGATCACCACATGGCTTCGCGGCAGGCGCAGCAATTCCGCTCCATCGGCATGGAAGTAACTCATCATGGATGGCACGCTGGGGACGAGGTCTACCGCGGTGACGTCGGCTCCCCAGGCAAGCGCGGAACGATACGATGTTCCCATTCCAAAACAGATGACTAAGATTTTCTGGGGCATCTGCGGGAGCGAAGCCATCGAGAAGTGGGCCATCATCTTGGTGATCGGCGTGAGCTTGGTGATACCAGTGCCATTAATGAGCAACTGTTTCTGCATCCCTTCGCCGGTCGCGATCACCGTCGCGGTGTGATCGCGGCGCACCAGGGCATTTGGAAAGTAGCTTTCGAAGTCTTTGGTCAGGGCCGCGATCGCCACCGACGCCGCCAGTGCCGCCGCCAGGATTCTCCGGTTGCCGCGCAGTCCGAACAAAAAGAACGGCGCCGCCAGGACGATCAGGGTCCAGTGCTCGCCCAGCCGCGGAAGCAGAATGAACCCGGAGAGCAAGGGTCCGACGATGCAGCCAACCGCATTGACAGCATAAGCCGTGCCGGCTCGATCGGGATCTCCCTCCGACCATCGGTCCACCAGCATCGGCGTGAGGAATCCGAGCACGCCACAGAAGGCGCCCACCCCGAGCGCCACACGCAGAGCTCCCAAAATCAACTGCACGGCGCTGAGGCGCGCATCGGCAGCCACCAGTGGAATGAGCGCGCAACAGCCGGCCAACGTGGCGACATTAGCCGGATCGATCTTCGCTCCCCTCATGCGACGATACCTGCGCGAGCCGAGCGCCGTCGCACCGAGGTACGCCGCCAGCATGATGGCGAAAGAATACACCATGGGTCCGAGGAAAGGCACGAACTGGCGGGTCCACACCACTTCCATCGCAAGGCTGGTTAGTCCGGAAGTAAAGAGCAGGGGTAAAGTCACGGCATCGGCGACTACATATTTTTTCGTCGGGGAGGGAGCTTGAGGAGTTTGTGCCTGGGGGAGCCGGGAAGCCACCGCGAGCGCGCCGCCGGCTACGATCACGTTCAGTACGGCCGCCACCTGCACGGTGCGGCTGAAGCCCAGCCATTCAATAAACACCAGGGCAGACATCAGGGTGCCCGCCATCGCGCCGAGTACGTTCGCGACGTACAGAAAACTGAAGGAACGCGGCGATTCTTCCGGGCCTGCAGCTCGAATTCCGGCCATTGCCAATGGAAACGTGGCTCCCATGGCGGTGGTGAACGGCAGGAGAACCAGCGCAATCCAGCAGGCCGATGCCAGGTAGTACCCCGTGGAGTCCCACGAGCTCAGGAGCACGGTCCGGCCGTATCTTAGCAGACCGACCACCACCAACCCGGATATCCCGATGGTGAATTCGGCGCCGGCGTAAAGCCGTAGGAAGAACCCGGCATGGCGCTTTTCCAAACGTCGAGCCAACTGTCCGCCGGCCCAGCTACCGACTGCGAGGCCGGCCATAAAGACGGATAGAACGATCGAGATAAGCGGCGTGGTCACGCCAAAACTGGCCATGGCGACGCGCAGCCAGACAACTTGATAGACCAAGCTGCAGAAGCCGGACAGAAAGAAAAAGGCAAAAAACGCGCTCACTGTTTTGGGGCGGCCCACCGACATTCATTTTAGGGTAAAGGCCACCAGATAAATCCTTTACCTCGGTTAGCAGAACCTTTGCCCTAAAATGAACGGAGGATTCGCAACGGTGGATGTTTCGGAGAGGTAACCGAAGTAAACCTGCTTACGGCACGGTGGTCCAATACTCGCGCGGGCTATTCCCCGGAATGGCGCGATCGGAACCAAACAGGACCCGGTTGAGACCAAGCTGCCGAATGCGCGCCGCGACCAACTCGCCTTTTTGCCGCCATTGACGATGCCAGTGATTCCGGAAAGATCAAAGTAAAAGTAAAGGCCTGCCAGGAGGCGAGCGCCCGGTCGGCGTTCTTGATATTTGGGCGCTTATTCAGGGCGTTGGCACGTGAAGTTCGCCGCGTCGTCGATGCTGCCCGAGCCTTTGTAGCGGGCGACCTCGGGCCAGGGGCAGAGCGGGCGCGTGCGGACCGTCTGCCCGTTCACGATGCGCGCCGCCGGGATGTAAGCCGGGGCTTGGCCTTCTTCCGCCCAATGAACGAGCGGCGTGGCGCTGTCGAAGGTGCTCGTGCCGATGCCGCCACCGCAGTGGAACATGCCGGGCACCATGAACAGGAGCGCGAATTCGGGGGTCGATGGACCCATTTTTGCCACGACGTCCTGGTAGTATTCGAGACCCATGCGGGGATTGAGTTGGGGATCGGCCCATCCGAAGTACAGGAGCAGCTTGCCGCCGCGCTGGCGGAAGGCGGTGAGGTCGGGATCGGTGGCGTCGAGAACCTGGCGCGCGAATGCGAGGTTGTCGTAGTCCTTCTCGATGTCGAACTTCTGCATAGCGTCGGCATCGGTTAGGCTGGCGAAAGGCGTGCCGGGCCCGAGAATGAAGCGGATGAAGCCGCTGGCGTAGGAGTTCCAGGCGCTCTGACCTTCGGGAGTGTCGATGTGCTGGCCGATCCAGGCACTCTGGCCGTTGGGGCCCGCGGCTTCAGAACCGACGGGCCAGCCAGGAAAGTAGCGTTTACCCTGGCGGGTGACATCGCCGTAGAGACGGTCCAGGGCGGCGATTTGATGGGACGTGAAGCAATCGGCGCTATCGCTGTCGCCTTCGCAACGAGGAAGGTCGCGGGCGGGCTGGAAATCGCAGCGGAGCGGGTTGTCGATGACGCCGTCCTTGAGGCCGTCCTTGGCGTCGCATTGTTGGTAGACGCGCGCCGCGAGGAGATTCAGTTTCGGGGCGGGGAGTGGATTGGATGCGAGGCCCTGCTTCCAATAAACGCGGGCGATCTGTCCGCCGGTGTAATTGAGTCCGGGCGCTCCGGCGATGATGCCGTCGAAATCCGCGGGGAAGCGCTGGGCGAGGATGAGAGCCTGGCGGCCGCCGGTGGAGCAGCCGTCGAAGTAGGCTTTGGACAGCGGGTCGGAGTAGTAGGCGGCGATGAGGCGCTTAGCGGTTTCGGCGGTGACGTGGAGGGAACGGAAGCCGAAGTCAATGAACTTCTGACGGTTGACGGCGAACGTCCCGCCGGGCTCGCGCTGAGCGGAGTGACCGGTGTCGCTGGCGGCGGTGACAAAGCCGGCGGTGAGTCCGCGCGCCCGGTTCGCAGCGCGGCCGGCGGTTTCGAAGGACTCACCAGCGAACCCGCCGTTGCCGAACATGTAGAGGCGACCGTTCCAGAGCGTTGGCAGGTTGACCTCGATGTTCATGTCGGGCTGGACAAGCAGATCGACACGGCAGTGTTCGGGAGCGCTGGCGGAGGCGGGGATGATGGCGGCCGAATAGACGGAGAATTCGTAGCCGGTAAGGGCGACGAGTCCCGTGCAGGAGGCACGGGGCCTGGAGGTGGCGGGCGCTTTGAAGTCGCGGAACTGAACGCCTCCGCCGCCCTGGGCGAGCAGGGGGGCGGAGAGGAGTACCGCGGCGGTGGCGATGCGGATCGGAGTGCGCATGAACGGCGATTGTACATCACGATGGGGCTGCGCGGAGGGAACTCGCGCCAGGAACTCGCAATGCTGGCGGCCATAACGATACCGATATACTCATCGATGAAGCCAATCCGATGGATGCGGAGCGCCCTGATCCGGCGAAGGTTCCAAAAGGGGACGCCGTCGCCAGAGTACTAACGTTTTTGGTCTGCAACTGCCCAGCCGACCAAGCGAAGCCGGAGAATACGCCGAACTACCGAGCCGTACATCTGCTCTTCGAGAGGTTTCTGAAACGGTGCACAGCGGCAGAAACCGAGACTAATCCGCGATCATGATGGCAGGCGCGGAGCTGTTCAGCCCGTTGCAGCACGCAAACTTTCAACACGCCGAACCCGACAGTATTCACTCCCAGCCTCTCGCCCACGGCAGGTTTGATCGCCATCACGTCCACTACGTCGCGACAGATTCAGTTCGGGCTGAAGGTGCTTTGGTAAAAGACAGGCTGTTATGCTGGCAGTATAACTGCAAGGAAATGCACAGCAATGAAGCCAACGGTCGATAATCGCCTCGCCGAGATCCGAAAAAACCGCGGCATCGGCGCCGCGGACCTGGCTCGCCGGGTGAGAGTAAACCGCAACACCATTTACGCCATCGAGGCCGGCACCTACCTGCCGAATACCCAGGTCGCACTTGAGCTAGCCCGGGAACTCGAGGTCACGGTAGACCAGCTTTTCGTCCTCCGGGATACGGCTGGATCGTCCTCCGAGGCCATTACGGCGGATGTGCTGAGTGCGGAAGCCCCGGAAGCTGGCCAGCCGGTTCGAATCTGTCAAGTCGGTTCGCTGATGCTGAGCGTTCCCGTATCGGCGTCTCCATATTACATGTCGGAAGCCGACGGTCTCATTCAGCGCGCCCCATCGGCGAATCGGCGGGCGGACATAGGCCTGTTCGCGGGGGATGAATCCGCGGAAAAGTGCCTGGTAGCGGCCGGCTGCGATCCCGCCATGGGGGTGGTTGGGCGCACGGTGGAGAAGGTCAGCGGGATTGAGGTCGTTTGCGCCCCGGCGTCCAGCACGCTGGCTCTCAAGTGGCTCAAGGAAGGCAAGGTTCACTTTGCCGGGATGCATTTACAGGAGCCCAAGTCGGGAGAATATAATCTCCCGTTTATCCGCCGCCAGTTTCCCAAGGAGGAGATCACCGTGGTGACGTTCGCGCGGTGGGAGGAAGGCCTCGTCGTCGCTCGTGGCAACCCGAAACGGATTCGAACCCTGGAGGATCTGGGCCGAAAAAACGTCCGGTTTGTCAATCGCGAGCCTGGCTCCGGCAGCCGCGCCCTCCTGGAGCGATTACTCGGGAACATTGGTCTGGAGCGCGATGCCGTGACCGGATACGGGCGAGTGGCGTTCGGTCATCTGGCTGCGGCGCGGTGCGTGCTCTCCCGCGAGGCCGATGTCTGCCTGGCTACCAGCTCGGCGGCCCGAAATTATCGATTGGATTTCATTCCGCTTCATTGTGAACGTTACGACCTCGTCATGCGGAAACGGGTTACAGGCCTTCCCGGGGCCAAAGCTTTCCTCGATATAATGCAGCGGGCAGCGTTGCGCAGGAAGCTGGAAGTGCTGGCTGGATACGACACCTCCGAAACCGGGATGGTGTTTCATCTGAATCATCCGGGCCGATCGTAGTAGCTGGAAACGGTCGAAGGGATTCAGTGGAATTCGCCAGCTACGTGCCCGCACGGCCATATCAGTAGTGTCCAACCTCTAATCAGGTTCTACCCGCCCCTGCAAGCTGTTGACTCAAATGGGGCGCAGCTCCGGGTTTCCTGGCAGCTCCCGAACGATGTTGCCCTGAACCCCAGAGCCTGACATACCCAAACGGATCGCGAGATGGGTGACTCGTGGTCCTGTGTCACTCCCGGAACAAACCGACCCCGCTATTCTCCGGGTAGTTGGATAGTGACATCGGCGGGGATGGGGTATGCACTCCTGCAGCAGTTTCCAAATCTCCCGACGAACGGTAGCGTTATTAAATGATGCCGGCGCCTGTTCGACGCCTTTTTCAGCCCCGAATGCGGTAGTATCTTTTAAAGGACACTCAACTTTTAAAAAGACAACTTTGCGTTCTCTCGCAAGCTACGTTGGGGCCTATAAATCAGCCTTGTCGAGAGACGGATTCTCAGGAAAGGTGATCCATCGTGAAACGCTCTGACCGCTCGCAGAACCTCTTCTGGTACGGGAGGCCATGGAAGACCCTTACGCTCGCCGGCTACGTTCCAACGGCTGCCTCAGTGACGCCGGCCCAACCCTTCCTGCTGCTTTTGTGGCTTGCCATGGGGGCGTTCCCGGCGTGGGCCCAAACGGGAGCGAGCCTTTCCGGCGTGGTGACGGACCAGGCCGGCGCAGCCCTTCGCGATGTCGCGGTGACAATCAAGAACGACGCCACAGGTGCAACGCGCACGACCGCAACCGACGGCGGGGGGCACTTTCAGGCGTCCGGCCTGCCTCCGGGGCGCTTCGAGATTCGAGCGGCAAAACAAGGGTTCGCCGATGAAACGCGCACGGGAATCAGCCTGGCGGTTGGCCAGGACGCCACGGTCGACATTAAGATGCATCCGAGCACTCCCGACGCCTGCGCGAGCGGCCACGAGTTCGCGACCACCGATTGCGCGCTGACCTGGCACGGCATCACGCTGTATGGTGCGTATGACGTCGGCGTCGGCTGGGTCAGCCACGGCTTACCGGAAAACGCCACTAACTATGAAGGCGAATCTCTGGTGAACCGAAACGGCTATCAACATCGATTCCTCATCGCACCGAAC
>Ga0181538_10003390_pt1 | contig 15581 bp, 5 predicted proteins | sample PEATcosm2014_Bin_40_FD_119773 | JGI IMG/M metagenome (GOLD analysis project Ga0181538, IMG submission 119773) | Peatland microbial communities from MTU Mesocosm Facility, Houghton, MI, USA - PEATcosm2014_Bin23_30_metaG | ecosystem: Environmental > Terrestrial > Soil > Wetlands > Peat | place...
GGCCGACGATCATTGCCACTTGCTCGCGCGTTCCGTGCACAGGGGCCAGCCTGGTCACCAAGTCGAGTTGAAGTCCTGAGATCGGGAAGGCGGCGAGACCCCCAGGATGCTACTTCCCACATCGCGGACTTCTGGCTCGCGTCGAGAAGACATCGAGCTTCAGGGTGCAGGATAGTTTCCGGATGCGCCGTCATCCAGGATTTGAGCGCCAGAAGTGCAGCGCCGAGTCACTTCGACGAGATTACAATACGGTCACGTGAAACGGGGAGCGGGTTCAGACGTGAGCCCAAGCTTCCAAGAAGCGGAGTTTTGGCCAGTGGCAACTGGGCGGCAACGCTGATTCGCGGCACAGCAGAGCACGCGTGGCCTGTCATGCGATCGAGGACGGACTCTTTCCGCCGCTACTGCGGCTTCGCCACAAAGCGCTTTTGTACTTCGTCGAGGATCTGTGTCCTGAGCTGGTGGAGCGACTTGATGGCCGGGTTAGCGAGCAACTCCGCGGGGAGGGCCTCGAATTGCTTGATGATGACGGTGTTGAGCACCTCGTTAACGGCTTTCTGCTGGCTCACAACGGCATCAGTGGTCTTCTGGGTTTTCTCAGAGAGGTTGTTTATAGCTTTGGTGAGATCGGCGATCGTTTCGGCCAGTTTGTCGCGCTCCCTGGTGAGAGCGTCGTAGGTGAGCTTGGACTAAAGGGCGGTGACGTCTGTGGAGTTCCAGACCTTGCCCGTGCAGCGGACGGCGCCATATCCAGCGCCTGCTTCGGTCCATCCGCTCTCGCAGAGGCCCCAGGGCGCGATGGACGCCGCATTGGGCTTCCGGTCGCCGCCCACGGTGTAATAGATAAAACTCGGTTTGATGTTCTGCTGTCCGAACGCCGCTCCGGCCAGCAATAGAGTGAATACGATCAGTTTCATTTTTGAACTCCTTTAAGGCATCACCGAATGGTGAGAAAAGTTTCGAGGGCCTGTTTGGAATCAAAGAAGGTCCAGCGATGACGAAGATTACCAGGCAAGTAGTCCGCGAGACGGATGTAAGGGAGCACGGCGACACCATCGTCGCTGAGATGCATCCCAAGTATGTCGCCCTGCGATTCAAGGGAAAGCCGGGAACACGATTGACCGTAGGCTACGACGTAATCCTCGGCCTGGCGCGCAAGCTCCAGTACCGGCGCGAACACGGAGGCCGGATCTAGCCCATGCGGTCGAGCTGGGAGCACGAAGCGGCTTCTTACCAGCAGCGACGGCGCGATGCCGGCGTGACGCCCTGGACGGCGGCGCGCCGGTGGCGCCGCCTGTGCCTGATTTCCCTGGCGGTCAACATCGCCCTGGTCATCCTGCTTGTGGCAACGCGCGCCCGATAGCGGGCGCGCGCCCTTCCCGCCCTACTCCTCCACGCACAACGCCGCGATCGCGGCGGCCAGTTCCTCTGCCGAGACATCGGCCGATAAACGTCCACGCGCAACTGCCGAGCTGCCCTACGGCGAATCGCCGTCGCCGCAACGCTTATCAATGGTAGGACAAAGTGCTTTCGAATGTGAGTGGTCGCCGGCATAGAGCCATCCTGGAATTTCTGTTTCGTTCCTGTTTTTCAGCGTTGACCTTGTCCGCTTAATGGTGAAGCCTTCGCGCTCTGTTCGGCGCCCGTTTGGCTGCCGCGCGCTTGGGCTCGGCGAATAGCACGGGGTGCCGCCCGGTGGCGCTGACACTATGCGCGGACTTTTCCTGCGCAATCGCGCCAGATTCTCGCGCCAGATTCTCCTTGTGCACTCGAGATCCGGCGAGTACAATTGCAAACACAAGCTAAAGAGTTAAAGAGCCCTTACTGTGCATTTCGATTCGATGCGTACTAGCCGGCTCATACTGCTCTGCGTGTGCTGCTTGCCTGCCGCTGTGCAGGCTGCCTCTCCCACCACTCATTCATACGCCAAGCTCCCTCTTTCCTTCGAGAGGCAGGGGCGAGGCTATGTGGCTCGCGGCAATGGTTATATGATCGCCCTTCAAGGCGGTAGTGCGACCATCGGCGTTCAGCCGCAGGCTGGTTCGTCCAGTACTATCTCCGTGGATTTCGTCGGCGCGCGAAAGGTCTCCGGAACAGCCGGTCCGGAATTGCCAGGCAAAGTGAACTATCTGCGTGGCAACGACCCCAAAAAATGGCGTTTCGACTTGCCGACTTACAGTAGTGTCAGCTACAAGGAGATCTATCCGGGGATCGACGTGGAGTACCGCGGTAACCAGCGCCAGATGGAATTCGACCTGGTATTGAGGCCGGGAGCCGACCCGAAACAGGTCCGTCTAAAGTTTGGGGGCGCGCGCGAACTCTCGCTGGATCCGGACGGCGCGCTGGTGGTCCGCAGCGAGGCAGGAGATCTCCGAATCCCTCTGCCCTCAGTGTATCAGGGAGCCGAATGCGCGAAGGCGACTATAACGGGGAATTATGTCCTGTTATCGAGCCATGAAGCCGGCTTCCGACTAGACGCCTACGACCGCAGCAAGCCACTGGTTATTGACCCGACGATCGTCTATGCCGGCCTGATCGGAGGCGGCACGAACACGAGCGTTTCCTATGCGATCGCGGTAGATTCCAATAGCAACGCGTACATTGCGGGATATACCTATGCCTCGGACTTCCCGACCGCCAACGCGGCATTTCCGCAGATGCACACCACACCTGACGGGTTCGTTTCCAAGATCGATCCCACCGGAACTATGCTGCTGTACTCTACCTACATCGGCGGTTCAAGCTACGATTATCTTCGGTCCATCGCGGTGGACTCGACGGGCGCGGCGTGGGTCACGGGCTATACCTCCTCTGTCGACTTTCCGGTCTTGAATGCTTACCAGTCCACGCTAAATACCACCAACGGCGCATACGACGCGGTGGTTCTGAAGCTCAGCGCCAGTGGCGGCCTGCTCTACTCCACCTATCTGGGATCCGGTGCCGAGGGTGAGGGAATCGCGGTCGATCCGAGCGGAAACGCTTATGCCGCCGGCTACGTTTACGGGACGGTCCCCACGACTTCGGAAGCGTATCTGACCGGCTCCTGGGGCGGTTACCACGGTTTTGTCACGAAATTCAACTCCAGCGGCGCGGTGGTTTATTCGACGTATCTCGCCGGAAACAGCACCGACTACGCGTGGGCGATTGCCGCGGACGCGAGCGGGAACGCCTACGTTACGGGGGAGTCGGTTTCGACTAGTTTCCCGAATGTCCCGGCCGGCGGCGCCCAGCCTTCGAATGCGGGCGGCCGGGATGCGTTCGTGGCCAAGCTGAATCCGGCCGGTAGTGCCCTGGTGTACTTCACATTTTTGGGGGGCAATTCAACGGACGCCGGGGAAGCGATTGCGGTGGATTCGGGCGGGAACGCGTATGTTGGCGGGTTCACGTATTCAACGAACTTTCCTGCGACGCCAGGGGCGCTGCAGACGGCGTCCGGCGGAGGCGAGGACGGTTTTGTCGCCAAGCTCAACAGCGCCGGTTCGGCATTTTCGTACGTTACCTATCTCGGAGGAAGCCGCCAAGATTATGTGCAAGGCTTGGCGATTGACGGAAGTGGAAACGCGTACGTCACCGGGAGTACGGACTCGGCCCAGTTCCCGACCGCGGCGGCGATTGAGGGGGGCCTCTCCGGGAACTCCGTCTCGTTGTATGAGACCACGAATTCCGCGACCTCCTGGGCGCCCGATGACTCGAACATTCCGGGAGCCGTTACCAGCATCTCGCCCGATCCCACGGCGGGCACGATGGTTGTCGCGACGGAGGCCGGGATGTTCCGAACCGTCAATTCGGGGCAATCGTGGACCATGACCAACGGGCTCACCAGCGCGTATCTGTCGCGCAGCGCCGCGAACGTTTTCACCATCTACGCCATTACTTGCTGCGCCTCGGTATATCGATCCACAGACGGAGGGCAGACTTGGACTTATCAAGGCAACCCCAGTACCACTGCAGACCGGATCGTGGCCGATCCCTCGAATGCCAATACCGCCTATGCTTACTACGCCCAGCGCAGCTACGCATTGCAAAAGACTACAGATGGCGGCGTGACGTGGAATCCGGCGACCAGCGGTCTGCCTTCCTCCACGCCCTACATTTACTCGATAGTGGCCGCTTCGAACGGCTCGCTCTACGTGGACATTAGTGGGTATGGCGTTTACCAGAGCACCGACCAGGGAGCCGCCTGGGTTGCGGTCAACACCGGGCTGGGGTCGTTCAGCAGTGCGCTCAACGGGCTGGCAGTCTCCGCCAGCAATCCCGCCGTGCTGTATAAGAGCGTCAACGGGGGCACGATTTACACCACCACGAATGGCGGCACGAGTTGGTCCACGGTCTCCGGCAGCGCCCCCGTTGGGCTTGGGGCGCTGGCGCTTTCCGGCTCCGACCCGTCCTTGATTTATGCCGCTGCCAACTCCGGCTTCCCGGCCCTGTATGTGTCGCCGGACGGTGGCACCACGTGGAATCCGGCGGGCACGGGTTTGGGAATCGCGAGCCTCACCCAGATTGTCGCCGATCCCACCAATGGCGCCGGGGCTTACGCCCTGGCGGGGGTGACCACGGCGGCCTTTGTCTCTAAAATCAATCCTACCGGCGGCGGTTTGATCTACTCTACCTATCTGGGAAGCGCCTCCCACACGTATGGCGCCGGCATTGCCGTGAACGGCTCCGGCGACGCGTTCGTCACCGGCTATAACTACGGCGCGTTCCCGGCTACGTCCACCGCGCTCCCGAGCGGCCCGAACAGTTACGATGCCTTCGTGGTCCGGATATCCGGCGCCACGGCCAGTTGCTCCTTCAGCGTCAGCCCGGCCACGCAACTCCTCTATAGCAGTGCCGCGACGTTCAACTATTCGGTAGTGGCGCCCAGCGGGTGCGCGTGGACGGCTGTAAGCAATCAATCCTGGGCCACGGTTGCGCTCGGCGCTTCCGGTTCGGGATCCGGTTTGGTATCGGTAGGTTTGTCGGCGAACAACACGGGCGCGTCCCGCACTGCCACGTTGACAATTGGCGGCCAAGGCGTAACGCTTACCCAGGCGCCATCCTCGTGTTCCGATTCCCTCGGAACGTCGAACGTGTCGGTGGGAGCAAGCGGCGGCACGGTGCAGACGACGGTCTCGGCCGGCACCGGGTGCCCCTGGAGTGTGGTGAGCAACTACCCGTTCGCGGTTTCGGTCATTTCGGGTGCGTCCGGAAACGGCAACGGAACGGTGGTGCTCAGCGTGGCGCCAACTGCCCAGGAGACGGCCCGCACGTTGAACGTCAGCATCGGGAACACAAATCTCAGTATTTCGCAAGCCGGCTATTGCACTTACGTTTTGAGCCCGGCGAGCATCCTGCTCAGCGGAACCGGCGGCTCCGGTTCGGTTACAGTAACGACGCAGAGCGGCTGTGCGTGGACCGCTTCCTCTAACAATACCTCATGGCTCACGGTTACTTCGGGGAGTTCGAGGATCGGTAGTGGAACAGTCAATTACACGGCCGCCGCTAATGCTGGGGCAAATGAGAGCACTTCGTTGAGCATCGGGGGAACGAGCGTCTCGGTGACGGAGACGTACGGCCAGGCATACCTGATTTCAACCCTGGCGGGCGGCCTTCTGGAACCCCCGACCGCGGCCAGCGCGACCGGGGTATCGATTTCGCTTTCCTATGGCGTTGCGGTCGATTCTTCGGGCAACGTGTATTTCCCCAGTCCAAGCCTGAATGCGGTTTTCAAGGCGAATACCAGCGGGGTTGTAACGCGGATTGCCGGGACCGGCTCCACGGGGTACTCGGGCGACGGCGGACTGGCCCTAGGCGCGCAACTCAACTCTCCTAACGGCGTGGCGGTGGACTCCCTGGGCAACATATACATCGCCGATAGCGGGAACTATCGCATCCGGAAGGTAGCCACGACTGGGGCTATCACAACGGTGGCGGGCAACGGCGGTTGCTGTAACGCCTCGGGCGATGGCGGCCCGGCCACGAGCGCTCAACTCTACTACCCGCAAGACGTGGCGGTGGACACGTCCGGTAACCTGTACATTTCCGATACTAATAACCAACGCATCCGCAAAGTGGCCGCGAACGGGATTATCACGACCGTTGCGGGTAACGGCAATTACGGTTACTCGGGCGACGGCGGCCCGGCTACCAGCGCCGAACTCAGCTATCCGCAAGGCGTGGCGGTGGATGCCTCCGGCAACCTGTACATCGCCGATACTAACAACAACCTCATCCGGGAAGTAACCGTGAGTGGGACTATCACGACCGTGGCGGGCAACGGCAACTGCTGCGGCTCGGGCGATGGCGGCCCGGCAATCGGCGCCGAACTCGGCTATCCGCAAGGCGTGGCGGTGGATGCCTCCGGCAACCTATACATTGCCGATTCCAGTGACAACAGCATCCGGAAGGTGATGAACGGGATCATCGCGACGGTAGCGGGAAACGGAGGTGGTGGTGACTCGGGCGATGGCGGCCCGGCTACCAGCGCCCAAATCGGCTATCCGGAAGGCGTGGCGGTAGATGCTTCCGGCAACCTGTATCTCACAGATACCGGCAATGAGAGAATCCGCGTCGTCTCCGCGGCTGGAACCATCGGCACTCTGGTGGGCGGAACCGTCGGCGACGGCCGACCGGGAATATTTGGAGCCTTAAACTATCCGCAAGGGGTGGTCAGGGACAGCGCCGCGAACACGTACATTGCCGACACTTCCAACAACAGAGTACGCAAAGTGGCGGCAAACGGCACGATCACCACGGTGGCGGGCACAGGCTCGTCCGGATTCTCCGGCGACGGCGGCCCGGCCACCAGCGCGCAGCTCAACTATCCGGAAGGCTTGGCGTTGGACTCGAGCGGCAACTTGTACATTGGCGATAGCAGTAACCAGCGCGTCCGGAAGGTGGCCTCGAACGGGATTATCACGACCGTCGCGGGGAACGGAGGCTCTGGTTACTCGGGCGATGGAGGTGCCGCTACCCGCGCCGCACTCGCATATCCGGACGGCGTGGCCGTGGACTCGGGCGGCAATTTGTACATTGCCGATAGCGGCAACCAGGTCATTCGGAAGGTGGCCTCGAACGGGATTATCACGACCATCGCGGGTAACGGGACGTACGGATACTCGGGCGACGGCGGCCCTGCTACCAGCGCCGAACTCAATTATCCGGAAGCGGTGGCCGTGGACTCGGGCGGCAATATGTACATTGCCGATACCAGCAACAACCGCATCCGGAAGGTGTCGGCGAGCGGCACTATCACGACTGTGGCGGGAAATGGCAATACCTGCTGCAGTTTGGGCGACGGCGGCCCCGCTACTAGCGCTGAGCTCGGCTATCCGCAGGGCGTGGCGGTGGATGCCGGAGGCTTCCTGTACATCGCCGACTCGAACAACTCCCGCATCCGCAAAGTCGATCTCAGTGGGAATATCACGACCATTGCGGGCACCGGAGGTTATGGCTACACGGGTGACGGCGGACCCGCTCTCAGTGCGAGTTTCGAGTACCCGGCCAGCGTGTTCGTGGACGCTGCCGGCAACGCCTACGTGGCGGATCAAAGTAACGACGCCATACGTCTGTTGACGCCCAACGGCACGCAGCCGGTCCTGACCGTCCAGAGCGCGCACACCGGCAATTTCACTCAAGGCCAGAACGGCACCACCTACAGTGTGACCGTCAGCAACGCCAGCGGGGCCGGACCGGCCAGCGGCACCGTGATGGTTACCGAAATGCTTCCCTCCGGGCTGACGCTGGCTTCCACGTCCGGTACGGGGTGGACGTGCAGCAGCGGCAGTTGCACCCGCAGCGACGGATTGAGTGCTGGATCCAGCTATTCCGCGATCACCGTCACCGTGAATGTGTCCGCGACTGCGCCCAACCAGGTGACCAACCAGGCGACCGCATCGGTAGGCGGAGCGCCACTCGCCGGGGCCGAGGACTTCACCATCGTTAACACAACCGCGGCCGCATTCACTGCCTGCGACCTCAGACTGAATGGAATTGTAAATGTGGTCGATGTGCAGCTCATCGTCAATCAAGCTCTCGGAGTAGCCCAGGCCGTCAACGACCTGAACGGAGACGGGGCGGTCAATGTCGTCGACGTCCAAATCGAGATTAACGCCGCCCTTGGTCTGGGCTGCGTGCAGTAGGGAAGGAACAGGTATTCGGCAACGGACTCCCAAGGGCCGTCAAGCTGGGTCACAAGTATTTTCGTAACTCGTTGCATCGTGGTCGGGGCTACCCCTCGCCGGGTGCGGCAAGGAAAGGACGTCCACCCAAATGCATCTCTTCTACCGGTCCCTGACCGCAATCCTGTTTGCGGTTCTCACCAACCAGGCCGCCGTAACAGTGAAAACGCCGCCAGCGCCGGCGAGTCGGGGGTTCCACAACGCCGGAGCCGGCGCGAACGCGGATGCGGTCTGGAAGAAAGCCGGTGCGGACGAAGGGCTGCGCCAGGCCTTCGAGCGCGCGATATACTCGCTGCAGGATCCCGGCGATGGGACCCGGCGTGGTGAAAATCACGCGCAGCGATTGACTCTGGAGTTCAGCGGCCGGGAAGCCCGGCTGAGCCATCCGGATGGCAACGTCAGCTTCCATTTGACCGGATATGGTTACGGCGACCGGCTCCAGCAGCCGGCGAGCGCCGGTCCAACCGGCACAGGCAACCGTGTGGAATACCAGCGGGGATCTCTCACCGAATGGTATGTGAACGGATCGGCAGGCCTGGAGCAGGGCTTCACCCTGGCTCACCGTCCTGGAACGCGCCGCGAGGGTGAGCCATTGGTGATCGCCTTCGGCGTGACCGGCGGGCTGCTGCCGGCGCAAGACGCGGATGGCGGCTCGGTGCTGTTCCGTTCGAGCAAGGGTACCGTGTTGCGTTATACGGGCCTGAGGGCGCTGGACGCGCGCGGCCGTATGCTTCCGTCGCGGCTGGAGGTGCGAGGCGCTGAAATCCGGCTGATCGTCGAGGAGCGGGATGCGCAGTATCCGCTGGTAGTCGACCCGACGTGGATGCAGCAGCAGGAGTTGACCTCACCCTCTGGCGGGCAGTATTTCGGCTACTCCGTCTCAGTGAGCGGGGACACGGCGGTGATCGCGGAGAATGGCAATGCATACGTGTTCGTGCTGAGCGCTGGAGTGTGGAGCTTGTATAAGCCGCTGGCCAGAGAAGGTTGCTACCCGCTACAGGGCTCCGTCTCGGTGAGCGGGGGCACGGCGGTGCTCGGGTGTCCTGGCAACTACGGCAACTTCGCGTACGTGTTTACGCTCAGGGGGGGGTTGTCGAACCCTAGTGCGGGCCTCACCGCTTGGGACGGTGAGGCGAGCGCCCAATTCGGCTACTCCGTCTCAGTGAGCGGGGACACGGTGGTGATCGGGGATCCTTCCAACAATGGACAGGGAGCCGCGTACGTGTTTACGCTCAGCGGCGGGGTGTGGACCCACGGGGGTAAGCTGATCGCTGGGGATGGCGCGCAGGGCGACGGATTCGGCTATTCCGTCTCCGTGAGCGGGGGTACCGCGGTGATCGGGGCTCCCTCCAAGAATAACGGCCAGGGAGCTGCATACGTGTCTGTGCTCAGCGGCGGAAGCTGGAGCCCGCCGGAGGAGCTCACCGCTTCGGATGGCGCGCCGAACGACTCATTCGGCTACTCCGTGTCGGTGAGCGGGGGCACCGCGGTGATCGGGGCTCCCTACAAGAATGGCGCCCAGGGAGCCGCCTACGTGTTTGTGCTCAGCGGCGGAAAGTGGGGCCAGGAGCAGCCGGAGCTGACTGCTCCGGGTGACGGTAATTTCGGCTATTCCGTCTCCGTGAGCGGGGACACGGCGGTGATCGGGGCTCCTAACTCTGGGCGCGCGTACGTGTTCGTGGGCAGCGGAGATGTATGGAACCAGCAAGAGCTCACCGCTTCGGATGGCGCGCCGAACGACTCATTCGGCTGGTCCGTGTCGGTGAGCGGGGGCACGGCGGTGATCGGAGCTCCCAACCTGGAACCCGGCGCTTTTACCCAGGCAGCCTACGTGTTCGAAGGCCCCCAGCTTGCCACCAACTCGCTGTTAGTTGGCAGCGCCGGCGGCGCCTCCTCGGTTGTGCTGAGTGACTGCAGCACCTGCGCCTGGACCGCAACCGCCAACGGTTCCCTCTCCTTCCTGCACATTCCCTCCGCCAAGAGCGCCAGCGGCACCGGCAGCGCGGTGGTCGTCTTCACCTATGATGCATTCGCCGGCACGGGAACACGCACGGGCACGCTGACCATCGCCGGGCATACGGTCACGGTGACACAGGCGGGGACGTCATATCTCGAGCCGGGCCCCTGGACCCAGCTGTACCCGACTTTGGGGGGGCTGATTCAGCCCATCGCCTTGGCGCCGGATGGCTCCGGCAACGTCTACATCGCGGATCCTGGCAACAACACGATCAAGGAGTGGAGCGCCTCGACGCAGCAGTTGATCACGCTGGTGTCCTCGGGGCTGGGCGAACCTGTTGGAGTGGCAGTGGACGGCTTCGGCAACGTCTACATCGCGGATATTGGCAACAACGCGATCGAGGAGTGGACCGCCTCGACCGGGCAGTTGACCACGCTGGTGCCGTCGTCGTCGTTCCAGGGTTTGTTGGAGGAGTTTCCTACTGGAGTGGCGGTGGATGGCTTTGGCAACGTTTACTTCACGACTTTCGCCCCTGGCGGCGCCGGCGCGATTGACGAGTGGAACGCCTCGACGGGACAGTTGACCCTGCTGGCGTCGGGGTTGCTTTCGCCGACGGGAGTGGCGGTGGACGGATCCGGAAACGTCTACATCGCGGATTCGTTCCTGGGGATCGAGGAGTGGAGCCCCGCGACGCCCGCGACGCAACCGAAGTTGACCCCGCTGGTGCCGCCGTCGTCGTTGCTGGGTCCGCTTCTTGGAGTGGCGGTGGACGGCTCCGGCAACGTCTACATCCCAAACGGGGGCCCCTCTAGCACCCCTGGCCCCGCCCCGGTGGCGATCCAGAAGTGGAGCCCCGCGACGCAGCAGTTGACCACGCTGGTGTCGGGTCTGTCTTTGGGTTACGTGCGGAACGCGCCGATCGATGGAGTGGCGGTGGACGGCTCCGGCAACGTCTACTTCGCGAATGGTTTCACCGAGATCACCTCCGAGATCTGGGAGATCCCCTACGCCTTTGTCGGCCCGCCCAGCCTGACCTACGGTAGGGCAGCCGGGAGTTACTCGCTGCTTCCGGTGCTTCCCGCCACGGTGCCGCTGACGGGGATCTTCGCACCCAAGAGCTCTGAGCCCTGGCTCACCATCGGAACCGTCGCGAACGGAGTCGTCAATTTCTCCCTTGCTGCGAACCCTCTGGTTACCCCCCAAACCGCGCAAATCTTGCTGCTGGGCCAACAGATCACAGTGACACAGCGCGGGGGCCCGACCGAGCTAAGCCCCTCCACGCTGGCATTCGGGACAGTGGTTGATGGCGTCAGCTCCACGCTGCCCGCTACGTTCCAGAACGACGGGGCGACCGCTGTTACGATCGAGAGCATCATGGTAGAGGGCTCCAACGCGGGCGATTTCGTTTGGGGCGGGAATTGCCTCAACCCGCTGCGTGCAAAATCGAGCTGCCAAATAACTGTCACGTTTACACCCTCAACCGCCGGGAGCGAAAGCGCGACTCTCTCCGTCGCCAGCAGTTCGCCTACAAGCCCACAGGCGGCGGCGCTGACCGGAACCGGCGAGGCGCCTCCAGCCACCGAGCTAAGCCCCTCCACGCTGGCATTCGGGACAGTGGTTGATGGCGCCAGCTCCGCGCTGTACACTACGTTCCAGAACGGCGGGGCGACCGCTGTTACGATCAACAGCATCCTGGTAGGCGGCGGTAACAACCCGGGCGATTTCGTTTGGGCCGGGAATTGCCCGGTCAGCCCGAACACGCTGAGCGCAAAATCGAGCTGCCAAATAAGTGTCACGTTTACACCCTCAATCGCCGGGATCGAAAGCGCGTTTCTCTACGTCGTCAGCAGTTCGCCTGCAAGCCCACAGGTGGCGGTGCTGACCGGAACCGGCGAGGCGCCTCCAGTCACCGTCTCCCCCAGCGGCTTGAATTTCGGTGCGGTGGCCGTTGGCGGCACTAGCGCGCCCCAAACCGTCACCCTGACGAATAACCAAACCGTGTCCCTGGCCATCCGCGAGGTTGTGGCGAGTGCGGGCTTCCAGGTGGCCAGTAACACCTGTGGGGCGAGCATCGGCGCCGGGGACACTTGCACCGTCGGCGTGACATTTTCCCCAACGGCGGCCGGAGCCGCTACAGGCACGCTGACATTCACCGACGGGGCCACGAACAGCCCACAGGTGGTCAGCCTGACAGGGACCGGTGCTATTCTCACCACGCTGTTCAGCTTTGACGGCTCGGACGGCCAAGGCCCCCGCGGGGCGCTCGTCCAGGCCACCGATGGGAACTTGTACGGGACGACCTTTGGGGGCGGGGCCAACGGAAACTATGGGACGATCTTCAAAATCACCCCCAGCGGCGCGCAGACTCTGCTATACAGCTTCTGCTCCCAACCCTCATGCACGGACGGCCAGCTGCCCTACGCGGGGCTAATCCAGGCTATCGATGGGAACCTCTATGGGACAACTAACTATGGCGGGGCCCACGGCTTTGGGACGGTCTTCCGAATCGGCCTTAGTGGCGGAAATTCGTTTCAGACGCTTTACAGCTTCTGCTCCCAAAGCGGATGCGCGGACGGCGCATACCCCTGGGCGGGGCTCATCCAGGCCGCCAATGGAAACTTCTACGGGACAGCGTACGCTGGCGGGGCCAACGGCGGAGGGACGCTCTTCCAAATCGCCCCGAATGCCGGCGGCACGTTTTCGCTTACGACGCTTTACAACTTCTGCTCCCAAAGCGGGTGCACGGACGGCCAGCAACCCATTGCGGGGCTAATCCAGGCTACCGATGGGAACTTCTACGGGACAACCGAGGATGGCGGGCCCACCTGCGCTCCCACCGTTAGCGGCTGTGGCACGGCCTTCAAATTCAATCCGAGTACTGGCACGCTGACGACGCTGCACGGCTTCTGCCCCCAAGGCGAGTGCCCGGACGGCGAAGCACCCTACGCAGGGCTCATCCAGGCCACCAATGGGGACTTCTACGGGACCACGGTGGCTGGCGGGCTCGGCTTGTATGATGGGACGGTCTTCCAAATCGCCCCGAGTGGCCCCAGCACGTTCGCGATTACGCCGCTTTACAACTTCTGCTCCCTACCGTTGTGCGCGGACGGCCAGGAGCCCTATGCAGGGCTGGTCCAGGGGACCGATGGGGACTTCTACGGGACAACGTACCAGGGCGGGGCACTCGACGTTGGGACGCTCTTCAAAATCGCCCCGAGTGCCGGCGGCACGTTTTCGCTTACGACGCTTTACAGCTTCTGCTCCCAAAGCGGGTGCACGGACGGCACAGTCCCCTACGCGGGGCTCATCCAGGCCACCAATGGGAACTTCTACGGGACGACGGTGGCTGGCGGGGCCAACAACTACAACCTCGGCACGGTCTTCATGCTGTCTGTAGGCCTGGGCCCGTTTGTGGAAACACAGCCCGGCTCCGGCGCAGTGGGAGCGACGGTGAGCATTCTCGGGAACAATCTGACCGGCGCAACCAGCGTCACCTTTTCCAACAACATTCCGGCTACGACGTTCACTGTCAACCCGACCGGCACCGCAATCTCGGCCACCGTTCCCGCTGGCGCGACCACCGGCCCGGTCCAGGTGGTGACTGCGAGCGGCACAAAACTTTCGAGCAACGTCCCGTTCCAGGTGGTGCCATAGAGTCGGCGCTCCTCGCCCAAGAGCCTGGGCGGGGTGCCATCCGGGCATCGCGCCGGTGATGCCGACGGTATACAACGACCACGACCGGATCTTCCGGGCCATGTGCGCGAGCGCCTGCGGATATCTGCTCAAGAGGACCGCGCCGGGCGAGTTGAGGGAGGCGATCCAGGAGATCGCCCAGAGGCGGCGCGGTCACGTCGCCGGAGGTAGCGATGCGCGTGGTAGACCTGTTTCGCAAAAGCGCCCGTGCACGAAGCCGCATGGGTAGGTCTTTTGCCGAAAGAGGTCCGGTTGTTGAAGCTATTCACCGAGGGTCACCAGAATGAGACGGGGCCGCGGAGCTGGGCATCAGCATTCACACAGTCAGCTTAAACTAGCGTTCGATTTACGGGAAACTGCGCGTGCACACTCGCTCGGAAGCCGTGGCGCTCGCTCTGCTGGAGGGCCTGATTCGTCAATCCGCTGGTGGCGCGGAATGTAAATGAGTGATCGTGTCCAGTTGGTCGGCCACTCGGAAGTTAACTGTTGACGACTGAACTCCCCGAATGATAAGCATCAATTGAACGCGATTGATGAGTTCCGCAGTCGTCGGGAGCGTCGGGACGCTCGTGAAGTCCTTTCCCGCAGCTTTTCCTCTCACTCCACGTGTGTCCAAAACGATGAATGCGCTGATTCCCATTTACAACGCCGACGGTAGTCTCCACGCTTGGGCCTCCGAGCAACGCTTCGCACGGCTCCAGTCGGCGGGACTGGTGGCACGCGTGGTGCGCCAGCGCAAGGGGCGCATCGCCCGAGCCATTCTCTTCATGCGACCTGGTGAACCGAAGCCGTTGTCGGCCAGTTCCGTAATGGGTACCAAATACAGCTTCAAAGAGCTTCTGAAGCACGGACCGGCGTGGGAACTGAAGCATCTTGGCGGCAACCGCGATGGCGAGACGTATGCGCCGCCTGCGACGCGCCCAGCCTTCCTCCAGGTGGTTGCGGACTGCACGGTGACGTGAAGCGTCAGCGAGGCAATATCGGCGGGCGCTACCTCGCACGCGTTCGTGGCGGGTTCCTTGGCGGACAGGCGCGTCCGAGGCTGTGGATGGAGCAACCAGCCAACGCGGAGCCAGACGGCGCAATGTGGGGCGCGGACGCGCGAACGTGTGGCCTTCCTCGCATAGCGGCGGGCCCATTTCAGGGACCTGACTTTCGGGGCGGCGCCGCGGGTGGAATTAGTGCGGTATTCACGCACCGTCAGGCCTGAAAAAGTGGTTAACTCCTGGTTAACTCGGTTAACTGCCGATTCCCGATCTCCCAAACCAACCGTCTGATTCCAAGCGAGATCGAGTCCTTGGAACCCGCGATATGAGAGCTCGTGTAGTTCACCAGTAGAGAAATGGCCACCGACACCACTCCACGGCTGATGACGAAGTCGGAATACGCCAAGCATCGGGGCGTTTCAAAGCCGTACATCACGAAACTGGCGAAGAACGGCGTCCTCGTTCTGCGCGGCGGCAAGGTCGATGTGGCGGCTACGGACACGGTCCTGGACGACAAGCCGGTCGATGACGTGGACCCGCCGCCCCCGATGCAACAGCCGGTGGGCGCCGCACCGCCGGCGCGTCCGGCGGATGGCCTGGGCCAGGGCGGTGCCAGTTTCGGCCAGGCGCGGACCATCGAGATGGTTTTTCGAGCGAAGTTGCGCCGGTTAGAGTTTGAGACCAAGCAAGGGAAACTGATCGAGGCCGAGGTTTACCGCAAGGCCACTGCGAATGCGTTTCGCGCGTTCCGCGATGGGATGCTCGGCCTGCCGGACCGGTTGGCCA
>Ga0181538_10003391_pt1 | contig 15581 bp, 15 predicted proteins | sample PEATcosm2014_Bin_40_FD_119773 | JGI IMG/M metagenome (GOLD analysis project Ga0181538, IMG submission 119773) | Peatland microbial communities from MTU Mesocosm Facility, Houghton, MI, USA - PEATcosm2014_Bin23_30_metaG | ecosystem: Environmental > Terrestrial > Soil > Wetlands > Peat | place...
CTGATGAACTGGTACGCCACCTTCAGGATGTTGGCGTTGAAAGCGCCGGCAAAGCCCTTGTCGCCGCTCACCACGATCAGCAGCACGCGCTTTTCCGGTCGCGTTAAAAACAGCGGGCTGCACAGGTTACCGGTCTTCTCGTCGTAGAGATCAACACGGCCCTTGAGCGACTGCAACACGCTCGTGATCATGCGCGCGTAAGGCCGCGCTGCCAGCGCCCGCTCTTGCGCGCGGCGCAGCTTCGCCGCCGAGACCATCTTCATGGCCTTGGTGATCTGCCGCGTGTTCTTTACGCTGCGAATGCGCCGTCGGAGATCGAGTACGTTTGCCATATTTCCAGTTCTCAGTTGTCAGTTTTCAGTGATCAGTGTGTTGCTCGTCGCCGTGCTGACAACTGATCACTGACAACTCTCAAGCTTTGACCGCCGCCAGCTCCTCTTTAAAGTCCGCCGCGTACTCTTTCAGCGCCGCGTGCAGCCGGTTTCGGAGATCGTCGTCCAATTGCTTCTTCGCGGTCAGGTCGGCAAGCAGCGCATCCTGCGACGCAGCAAAGTACTTGTAGAGCCCGTCCTCGAAAGCGCGGATGTCGCTGACTTGCAGATCGTCCAGGTAGCCCTGCGTTCCGGCAAACAGCACCACCATCTGCTGCTGCCACGTGAGGGGATGGAACTGCGGCTGCTTCAGGAGCTCGGTCAGCCGCTGGCCGCGGGCCAGCTGCTTTTGCGTCAGCGGGTCCAGGTCCGAGCCGAATTGCGCGAAGGCCGCCAATTCGCGGTATTGCGCCAGATCGAGCTTCAGCGTCGAGCCCACCTGTTTTACCGCCTTGATGGCCGCCGAAAAACCCACGCGCGAAACCGAGAGGCCCACGTTCACTGCCGGGCGCACACCGGAGTTGAACAAATCAGTTTCCAAAAAGATCTGGCCGTCGGTAATTGAAATCACGTTGGTCGGAATGTACGCTGAAACGTCGCCGGCCTGGGTTTCGATCACGGGCAGTGCGGTCAGCGAGCCGCCGCCCCGCTCCTTGCTGAGCTTGGCCGCGCGCTCGAGCAAACGCGAGTGCAGGTAAAACACGTCGCCCGGATACGCCTCGCGGCCCGGCGGACGGCGCAACAGGAGCGAAATCTCGCGATACGCCATGGCGTGTTTCGAAAGATCGTCGTACATCACCAGGGCGTGCTTGCCGTTGTCGCGGAAATACTCGCCCATGGCGCAGGCTGCGTAGGGAGCGATATAAAGCAGCGGCGCGGGCTCCGAGGCCGATGCGGCCACGATGATGGTGTGGCCCATGGCGCCATGCTCGGTCAGCGTCTGCACCACCTGCGCGATCGACGAGCGCTTCTGCCCGATGGCGCAGTAAATGCAGATCAGATCGTTCTTGGCGTTGTTGATGATGGTGTCGAGCAGGACGGCAGTTTTGCCGGTTTGCCGGTCACCAATGATCAGCTCGCGCTGCCCGCGGCCAATGGGAATCATGGCGTCGATGGCCTTCAAACCGGTGGCCATGGGCTCGCGCACAGGCTGGCGGTCGATGATGCCGGGAGCCAGCCGCTCCATGGGCAAGGTCTCGGTGGTGACAATGGGGCCCTTGTCGTCGATGGGCTGGCCCAGCGCGTCCACCACGCGGCCGACCATGGCCGGGCCCACGGGCACCGAAAGAATCTTGCCGGTGCGCTTGACCTCCTGGCCTTCCTTCAGCTCGGTGTAATCGCCCAGGATGACGCAGCCTACCTGGTCCTCCTCAAGCGAGAGCGCGAGGCCCGCAATTCCATGCGGGAAGCTGAGCAGCTCGCCGGCCATCACCTTGTCCAGGCCGTTCAGGCGGGCAATGCCATCGCCCAGGGTGGTGATGGTCCCCACTTCATCCACCTGGACCTTGGCGTCGTAGTTCGCGATCTGCTCGCGAAGAATTTGAGTAATCTCGTCTGCTTTGATCTGAGCCATTTCTGTTCCTTACGGCCGGCTTCATCCGGCCATTAACGATTCCTTGAGTCTTTCCAGCCGGCCTTTGACCGAACCGTCATATACCGTCGACCCGATGCGTACCACGGTGCCGCCCAAAATTCCCTCGTCAAGCTTGAAGCTCGCATCGATCTTCGCGCCGGCCAGCTTGGCTACTTCGGCCGCAAGCGCGTCGCGCTCTTCCTTGCTCAACTCGCGCGCCGTCACAATCTCGGCGGGACGAATGCCCTGCTGCTCCTGCAAAATTCTGCGCCATTCCGCGGCCACCTCGGCCACGTGCGCGATGCGATTGTTGTTGATGAGCACGGCAAGCAGGTTGCGCAGCTCCTTCTGGAGCCCCATCTGAACATTCAGCTTGTCCAGAATCGCCACCTTCTGCACGGCAGGAAAAGCCGGGTTCGCGAACAGCGTGCGCAGCTCGGCGCTGGCTTCCCATGTCGCCAGAAAATCCGCGAACTGGCGATCCAATGCAGCCGAATCGAGCTTCAGGTCCTCAACCACATCGGCAAAGGCCTGGGCGTAGCGGGCGACGAATGCTGGCATCTAGTTCTTGCCTCCCTTGCCTGCGGCGTCGCCGGCCACTCCGGCCACAAACTCGGCGATCAGGGCGCGGTCAGTTTCCGGAGTCAGGCTAATCTGCTTCTCCGCCTGCCCGATCGCGAGATCGGCGGCAAAGCTCCGCAGGCCGCGCTTGGCCTGGGTCACCGCTGTGGTGATTTCCTGTTCGGCTGCCGCCACAATGCGGGCACTCTCTTCGCCCAGCGAGGCCTTGATGCGCTTTTCGTCTTCAAGGCTCTCCTGCTCTACCTGTGCCGAAAGTTTTTTGATTTCCTCGCCGAGTCCGGCCAACTGGGCCTCCACGGCGCTCAACCGCGCCTGGGCATCCGCCGTGGCCTGGCGGGCGCTCGTCAAATCCTGGCTCAGGGTCTGCGATCGCTTGCGTATGACCTTCGGCATGGTGCGGGTGAGCGGAATGGCAATGGCAAAAAAGATGATCGCGAAGTTGATCCCGAGCAGAAGGTCGACCGCGGTATCGAGCTTCAGGTGCAGAATGCGAGCTAATGACTGCACCGTGGAGGAATGCAGAAACGCGGTGTCCTGGTTGTCTTCCGAGGAAGCTGGTTGCGCGGCTCCAGATCCGTTGGTCGCCCCGCCTGCCGGCGCGCTCGTCGCGGGAGTCGGAGCACCCGTCGCACCCTGCTGCGCGGCCGCGCGACTTGGCGCAAACATCAGCGCCGTCACGGCCAGCACCATAACAAGCCAGAAAGCGCGCAGGCAAAAACTCAATTTCGATTCAGAATGATTCAACGGGAACCCCCGGCAGCGGCTGGCAGAACGGCGCGGACGGCCCGGCCGGCGAGATCGGCGGCCGAAGCCTGAAGGGCGGCCCTCGCGGCCGCGGCTTCCGCCTCCAACTCAGCCTGGGCCTCACGCACCTTCTGGCCGGCTGCCTGCCGCGCGGCATCGAGCGCAGCATCGCGCTCCGCGTTCCATTGCTTCGTGCGCTGCTCGCGCAGTTTGTAGGCGCCGGCGCGCGCCTGCCGCAATTGCTCGGCGTATTCCTGGGCTTTGGCCTCAGCCACGGCTGCGGCCTTGCGGGCATCTTCGACAGCGCCTTCCGTCAGGGCGCGGCGCCTGGCCAGTGCCGCTGTCAGCGGGCCCTGGATCAGAAACTGATACGCAATGACCAACACAATGAAGAGCAGCGCGGTCGGAATCGCGCTCACCAGAAGCTCTCCGAGTTGTTGAAAGATATCTTGCATGGCGGTACCGGACTACTGTGGCTGCTCAGATGAGATCTTTAGCCAGTGGAACCCTTTGTTTTACCAAGGGAGGACCCCCAAGTCAACGCATCCGGAGCACACAGCACGACCTACTGTGACCCCAGTCACGAAGTGGGAATATTCATGCAAAAAAAGGCTTGCTTTTGCCTGAAATGGTCCTACACTTAAGCTACCACCTAGACCCGGTCCAGGGTCCTGCGGGCAGCCGGTTTCGGGATTCCTTCCACTCCCGATTCCGGGTGCCCGCTTCTAATTTCAGCTCCTAGCTTCTAGCTCCTAGCCTCTAGCTTTTTCGTGCGGAGCGCGCAGCATCGCCTTCGCGCAATGAGCTAGAAGCTGCCTTTCAGGGCGCAATCGCCGTCTTGTCCGCCATCAGCAGACCCTGCGCGCGCAGCCAGGTTTCCAGCAGTCCCGGCCATTGGTCGAGCGACGCATCGCCCTTGCCCAGGCCGCTGCCATGCGCCCCGCTGGCAAAAACGTGGTATTCCGACGGCACGCCGGCCTTTACCAGCGCCTCGTAGAAGCGCAGGCTTTGCTCCACGGGCACCGTCTGGTCGTTAAAAGTGTGATAAATAAACGTGGGCGGCGTGTCTTTGGTGACAAAAAGGTCGGGAGAGTACGCCGCACGCAGTGCTTCGCACTGGTCCATCAGGTTGAAGATCTTGCAGTAGTTCAGGTGCGAGAAATCGGCGTCGACTGCGCCGAGCCACGGATAGCCCAGAACCAGGAAGTCGGGCCGGCTTGAGGCGCGCTCAATGGGATCGTCCGCGTCGGGTTTGCCGGGCACGAATTGCGTCCCGGCGAGCGCCGCCAGGTGCCCGCCGGCCGAGAATCCGATCACCACAATGCGGTTGGGATTGATGTGGTAATCCGCCGCCCGCGCGCGCACCGTCTGAATGGCGCGCCGCGCGTCGAGGAGCGGCACCGGCAGCACGTAACCGTGCCCGGTGAGCCGGTAGCTGAGGATAAAGGCGCGGAAGCCGCGTGCGGTGAACCAGTCGGCCACCTCGCGCCCTTCCAGGTCTCCAGCCAGATGCACATAGCCGCCGCCAGGAAAGATGATCACCGCCGAGCCGTTGGCCGCTCCCGGGCGCGGCTCCAGCAGCGTGAGCGCGGGAATGTCGTCGCACGTGGCGCCCTTGGCCTCAGGCGCGGTTCCCGGCCACAGCCGAATGGTTTGAATGCCCAGGAAGGAATTGTCAGTCCCCGGCGTGGCGCAGGAGACGGTTTGCGCGGCGATCGCAGGCGCGGTCAGCAATGCTGCGAGGAGAAACGCCCCGATAAGACGCGTATAGATCTGTTTCATGGGAGCCTCAACTCTTTCGCGAGGATTATAGCGGGACAGGGGGCCGAATCTTTCCTGAAATGGACGGCGTTCGTTTCGCCCTCTTCGAATCCCGTGTTTCGCGGTTGGCGTTGCATGTTATTCGTGTTGCTAAGAAGTGTCTGCGGCGTCCCGGACCCTTCATCATGAAGCGGGACATGCGGCGCTGTGCAAGGGAGCCTTTGATGGATCTTAACGAAGCAATTCAGAAGCACGCGCAGTGGAAGTTCCGGTTTCATAAGGCCATTTTGAACAACGAGACAATGGACGCGAACACCATTTCGAAGGACAACCAGTGCGAGTTGGGCAAATGGCTGCACGGCGAAGCCAAGGCGCTCTACGGGCAGCGCAAGCCGTATGCGCAATGCGTGACCGGCCACGCCGCCTTTCACATCGAGGCGGGCAAAGTTGCCGTCTCGATCAACGCCCGCCGCAAGGACGAAGCCGAGCGCATGCTGGCCAACGGAACTTCGTTCTCCGAGGCCTCCAAGGCCGTTGCCGTCGCCCTGATCGAACTGCAGAATGAGATCGGCCGCTGACCGGCAGACTCCGGCATGGGATCCCGGTCTCAGAGCCAGATGGCGCTGTGTCCAGGGCACGAGCTGCCGGCTTGCTCGCAAAGCATCTCCGCCAATTCCAGCCCGTACCGCGCAAAATAATACGCAGCTCCATGCACCCGCTCCTGCAGCACGCCGCCGGGATAGAGCGCATTAAAGATGCTGTTGGCGTGACGCGTCAACGTGGCCTCGCGCTGCAGTTGGAAGTTGGCGGCCAGCGTGCGCAGACGGTTCATCTGGTAGCGCATCTTGCCGGCCGCCGTCTCGGCCGACTGCCCGAGGCCCTTATCCTGCGATTGCAGCCATTCAACAAGCAGGTTAAGGTCGGCGTCGAACGCGTTGCCTGCCGCGGCCAGTTTTTTCTTGGTCTCGATTGGCATGGCTCGCGCCGCGAGCTTTAGCGCCAGCGCGGCCGCGCTCTCCTCGCCAAAAACCTGTTCGAGAGTGAGCTCGTGCCGTCGAAGCAGCTCCGCAATCTGCGGCTCGATCAGCGTGGCCGAGAAACGCGCCATGGGCGGAGTTTGCCGGCCCAGAATGCGCTCGAAGAGCACCGTGGACTGCGCCAGGTACGCAATCTCCGCCGGCCCTCCCACTTGAGCCGTCGTCCCAAACAGAAAATCCTGAAACACCGGCCGCAGCAGCGCCGCGGGCGAAATGCGCTCCGGCTCGGCATCGAGAATGCCCAAAAGATCCGCCGCAGAAAAGTTCTGAGTCCCTGCCTCACCCGCTGTCTGCCACAGGCCGTTCGGTTCCTCAGCCGTCGGCGTCATGCGCTTGAGCGCGAGCCGCGCGCCCGACTTTTCATCGATCAAAAACAGCAGGCTGGACTGCGGCGCAACTAAAACCTGGGAATGGTAGCCAGCGGCTTCCAGAGCCTGGCTCCTCTCAACCAGCGCCGTATGGAACTCGTCGGCCCTCTCCAGAGCCGCGCGCAGCACTGGCGCGCCCAGCCGGTGAAATTCGCGGCTGCTCGCGTCCACAACCAGCAGTCCCTGCGCCGCGAAAACCTTCGCGTAAAACTCTTGAAAGGCCTGCGCAAAAGTTCGTCCGGGCTGGTAGGCCGCGATCAGGGCGTCCGTCGTTTCGGAGGGCGAGAAAATCTCCGCCGCGCGCTCCGCAAGCGCCGTGATCGACTCATCCAGCACAATACGGCCTGCCGGAATCGCAACTTGGGGTGCGGAGGCATAGCTCAAGCTGGCCAGCTCGCGCCCTGCCGGAAATGTCACATGGTCGATCTCGGCAAAATCGTGGTCTTCTGAAGCAAGCCAAAAAATCGCCACGTGCAGATGGCCCGCAGCCGTCGACTTGCGCGCGCAAGCGATGGCGGTAGCGGCTTTGTAGGGCGTATACAGCGGCCCGCCGAACAATCCCACCTGCTGCCCGGTCAGGATGGCTCCCGCGCCCTGCTCCAGTGCCGCGAGTCCAGCTGTCGCGGAACCCGATGGATTCTGTGCCGCCAGCAGCCGAATCAGCTCCGGCCAGTGCGCGGGGAGCGGCGGGCGCTCCCGGTCGATTTCGTCCAACGGCAAAAAGGCGCGGAGCGCCCCGGCACAAAAATCCAGGAACAGCCGGCTCTGCCCCGGCATCACAGTAACGGGATAACAATCTGCAATCGTTGTTTCGTTCACTCGCGGCTCGTTTTTGGAAGGTGCTGAATATGCGTGCGCAGACCGACACGTGCGCGCAAACCTCAGTGAGTTGCTGAGTTAAGGATGCCACGGCAGCCCGGATCGATGCAGAACTCGCCGGCTCTCCCACGCTCAGTGCGTATACTCTTCTTGAACCGCGCGCATGCGGCGCTTGCCAACTGAAAAGGACGGACCATGCCCTCAAAAACCACGGGGAAAACGGCGAAGGCCAAAGTCACGAAGCGGAAAAACCCAAAAAAGACGCCGAAGACTGCTGTCATCGAGCGCGCCACGGTGCTGAGTTCGAAGGTGGTCTACCAGGGACCGCTCTTCCGCGTGCAGCACGACAAGCTGGTCGAGCCCGGTGGCCGGACAAACGAGCGCGACGTCATTCGTCACAACGGCAGCGTGGTCATTCTGGCCATCGACAGCTCGAAGAGCAAGCGCGATCCGTGGATCGTGTTGGAGCGGCAGTACCGCCATGCGGCCAATCAATTTCTTTGGGAGCTGCCGGCGGGAAAACTCGACGCCGGCGAGACGCCGCTGGCCGGCGCGCAGCGTGAACTGGCCGAAGAGACTGGCTACCGGGCGAAGAAATGGCGTCCTTTAGTGGAGTATTACGCCAGCCCCGGTTTTCTTGGCGAGTCGATGAAAGTATTTCTTGCCGAAGGGCTCGAGCCTGGCGAAACCCATCTCGAAGAAGATGAAGAGATCGAACTGCGGCTGGTAAAGATGTCTGAACTATTGAAAATGATAGAGAAAGGCGCCATCCTCGACGGCAAGACGATGACCAGCGTGCTCTTGTACGCGCGCCTCCAAAACCGCCGCAAAAACTAGCCGCCGCAGAGCCTTCTTACCACCCATACCCGCGCAGCGATTTTCGCGGGTTTCCGCCCGCGCGCCCTGGCCGTCCGTTCCACTTTGTGGAACCTGCAAAAATAGTCAACCTTTCGTCGCCTTCCCGCGTCTTAACAATTACGGCGTGGTGTTCCCCCATTCCCCGAAGGTCACGCCGGATCCCCGCAACAGAAAAGAGGAAGGCGGAACCTGTGGCTCAGTACAAGGGTAAGGTCAAGTGGTTTAACAACGCCAAGGGCTACGGATTCATCGGACGCGAAGACGGGCCGGATGTATTCGTTCACTACTCAGCAATCCAGCTGGACGGATACAAAACGCTCAAAGAAGGCGACGAAGTCGAGTTCGACATAGTCGAAGGGCAGAAAGGTCCCCAGGCGGATGCGGTTATTCGCCTTCGGGATGCAGCCGCTCACAACGCTGCTTAAGCGTCGATAGGTCCCGGGCGTATCGCAAGGGCAAGACCGCCGCCCGGCGGTAAAGTCGAAGTGCGCCTGCTCTCTGGTTTCAAATCACACAAAAATCTCTGAGTCCACTGGGATCGCGATGCCGGCTTTGTGAGTCCAGTGAAAGCCGTGGTTTGTCGGTTCGTGGCCCGTGGTTCGAGGCCGGGCTCCGGGCGTAGGAGACCCGATCGCGAATCACGAGTCACGAATTACGACGATTGGCCTTCCCGGTCGCGGATCGACGATACTCAATGGCGGAGAGTCGCTCATGGATAACAAAACCATGGCCCGCCTGCTGGCGGAGACCGCCGACCTGCTCGAAATCGACGGTGCCGACAGCTTTCGCATCCGCAGCTATCGCCGCGCTGCCGATGCCGCCGAGCAGACCACGGTCGACTTGACGGAGGCCGCCAACGATAACGCGCGCCTGATGGAGATTGACGGCATCGGCAAAAGCATGGCCGCCAAGCTCCAGACCATCGCCACTACAGGATCTCTTGATCAGCGCGACTTGTTGCTGCAGAAGTTCGGTGCCGGCGTTCTCGAACTGCTCAAACTTCCCGGCATGGGCCCGAAAACCGTCGCCCTGGTCTGGGATGCGGCTAAAATCGGCAGTATCGACCAACTTTCTCAGGCCATCGAAGCAGGCCGCCTCAACGGCCTGCCACGCATGGGCGCCAAACAGATCGAAAAGCTGCGCAAGGGGATCGAGGACTACCGACGCAGCGCCGGGCGCTTCCGCATCGACGTGGCCACGGAAGAAGCCGCGCGCATCGCGGCCTATCTTTTGCAGTTCAAAGGAATTGACAACGTCACCCCAGCCGGATCGCTGCGCCGTGGGCGCGAAACCGAGGGCGACCTCGATCTGCTCGCTACCGGTCCGGCCTGCGAACCGGGGCTCACTGAGGCTGCCGTGGAATACGTGGCCGCCTACCCCGGCATCCACAACATGATTGCCAAAGGCGAAAACAAGGTCAGCTTCAACCTCGATCAGGGCTTGCAAGTGGACGTGCGCCTTCTGCCCACCGCCTCCTATGGCGCTGCCCTGCAATATTTTACCGGCTCCAAGGCGCACAACGTTGTGCTCCGCCAAAGGGCGCTAAAAATGGGCTACACCCTCAACGAGTGGGCCCTGGCGCGCCTTGACGATGGCTCAACCGTGGCCGCCGCCACTGAGGAGGAGATCTACGCCGCCCTCGGCATGGACTGGATGCCGCCGGAGATGCGCGAGAATCTAGGCGAGATCGACGCCGCCGCCGAACACGCCTTGCCCCTTGTGGTCGCGCTCGACGACATCCGCGGCGACGTGCACATGCACACCACCGCCAGCGACGGTCACAACTCCATTCGAGAGATGGCCGACGCCGCCCTCGCCTGCGGTTATGAGTACATCGCCATCACAGACCACTCCAAAAACCTCGCGATGACCAACGGCCTCGACGAAAAGCGCGCCCTCGAGCAGATTGAGCAGGTGCGCGCGGTTGATCACGCCATGGAAGGCCGCATCCGCGTATTCACCGGCATCGAAGTCGACATTCTGGCCGACGGCGCGCTCGACCTCGACGACGAAGTGCTCGCGCAGTTGGACGTGGTCATCGCCAGCGTCCACACCCGCTTTGAGCAGTCCCGCGAGGAGATGACGGCGCGTGTGATCCGCGCCATCGAGAACCCGTACGTGCGCATCCTCGGTCACCCCACCGGCCGCCTGTTGCTGCGTCGCGAGCCGTTTTCTCTGGATATGACCGCGGTGCTCAAGCGCGCCGGCGAGCTAGGCGTCTCCATGGAGCACAATGCCGCGCCCGAGCGGCTCGACCTGAACGATCACGATCTCCGTCTGGCCAAGGAGTTGGGCTGCCGCATCGTGATGTCGTCCGACTCGCACGATAACCGCAACCTGGGGAAAATGGTTTATGGAGCAAAGCAGTTGCGCCGGGCGTGGCTTACCGCAGAGGACGTTCTGAATACGCGACCCGCCAAGGATTTTCTCGCCGGCCTCCGGCCAAGGCTATAGCTGCCCACTCGCCCGCCTCCCGACCCGCGTCTTTCACTCGTGCTCTCGCAGTCCGTTAGTCCCGCAGCCCCGAAGTCCCGTAGTCCCTTGGTCACTGCCTTTTAGCGCCCTCGTAACCAGCCGCCAAAACTCTCCATAGCCGATTGCGTCTGGTTCGAGCTAAGATTAAGTTCGCAAGGTGGATGGAGATCCCATGAGCCTGCTTCACCAGGAAGAACGGGACGACGCCGCGCGCGGCGAGGAGTTAACCAGAGGCACCAGCCACGTAGTGGTCGCCGCCATCGTCGCCGGTCTCGTGATCAGCATCGCCATTGCAATTTACGTCATCGCTGGCCAGAAACCGCCCTTCGCCACCGGCCAGATCACGGCCATCTGGGCGCATCCTCAGCACACTGAGACCTCGGGCCTGGACGCCAGCGGCGCGCCCATGCCCAAGGAAAGCGTCGACCAGGTGATGGTCTTCACCACCGTGAGTTTGCAAAACAAGACCGACCATCCGCTGTTTCTCGGCAACGTCACCACCAACGTCACGCTGGCCGATGGCTCGATCGCGCACTGCTACGCCGCCAACAAGGGCGACTACGAACGCATCTTTGTGGCTTATCCAAACATTCCCGTGCCGCACTTGGCGCCCATCTCGCCGCTCGACACTACGATCAACCCCGGCCAGACGGTCGTAGGAACCATCGTTTCGGCTTTCAAGATGACGCAGCAGCAGTGGGACGCGCGCAAGGACCTGGACTACACTTTCGCTTTCCGGTACCAGCCCGTCCTCACGGTCACGCCCCACGACGTGCAGATCACTGAACGGTAGGCGGAGAGGGCGCGTTCTTGGGCGTCGAGAGATACCCCGAGATCTGGTTCTTCGAATTGATGGCGTTTACGACAACCTCGAATAGTGCCGGATCTTTGCCGCTATAGAACTGCAGCGGTTCGTCGAGGCCACGATTCGGCTTCGGGACGGCCTTGTCGTCGGAGAAAACCACCAGGGTGAAGATGTTCTTTTTGGTGTCGACCCTTTTCAGCTCCAGGCTGATGGTGCCCACCGGCTTTCTCTGTCCCTTGGTCAGCGTGAACTCGTAGAAGTTCCGGTCCCCTTTGTGCTCTAGCGTCACCAGCTCGTCGTGATTCCGAGCGATGACGCTGTTGGTGCTGCTCAGGTCGCCGCGCACGCTCTGCAGCTGGCTCTCCGTGGCGGCCAGGTCGCTCTGGGTTTTAGTCAGGTCCGTCTTGACCCCGCCCACATCGGTCTGCACATTGGAGACCTGGTTCGAAACTGTGCTCACCTGCTGTTCGGTCTGCTTCTGCTCGCTCTCCAGCTTCTCGGCATCGGCCTGCTCGCGCTGGATAATCGTCTGGGCGCGCTGGTCAAGCTGCTTCTGCGTCAGGCCCAGCGATTTGCCCAGCTCATCCGTGGCCACCTGCAGCCGGGCCTCGGTTTCCCTCTGATCCGCGGCCAGTTTGGCATTCTGCTGCTGCGCTTCCGTCAGCTCGGCCTGCTGGGCAGCGATTTTGCTATTCAGGGTCATGCACCACACCAGACCACCGATGGCGGTCAGCAGTGCAACGGCGATGGCGGCTAACAATGCGCCGGAGTACGTTCGTGGGGTTTCTTCAATTTCACTCATCTTTTGCCTTTCGTGCCCCGAGGGCCTTCTTAAAGCGCACCCACAGGGCGTAGGGGTCGGCATCTAGTCCGGTTAGACGCCGTTTGGGGGGGAAATTGTCTCAATCTTTCCGGAAATCGCTGCAATTCGCCCATTTTGCCGATAGGGCCATAGCTGCCGTCCTGCCCAGCCAAACCCCTCCCACCTATCCGGCGACCTACAGGATATATCCAACTGCCGGGCTCTGCGCATCTTAAGGGGTTTTCACCCTTGGTCCCTGCCCCCCAGTCCCGAAGTCCGCATAGTCCCCTGGTCCCTGTCTTCTCGCTCCCGGGTTCCCCGCTTTCCGTGACAAGGACAGAACCGCTAAGCTATAAACATCTTTACTGCATTTTTTGGCGCCGCGCCTCTAAGAGGACCCGGAACTCCATCTCAAGGTCAAACTGCATCGTAAGAACAGGGGAGACACAGGATATGTCGACTGCCGTCGCAGGAAAGGGTCTGGAAGGAATTGTTGCCGCGAACTCCGGAATCTGCTGGATTGACGGAGATGCGGGGATCCTCTCCTATCGCGGCATCGACATCCATGAACTCGCCGAGCATTCAACCTTCGAGGAATGCACCTACCTGCTGTGGAACGGCTTGCTGCCCAATGAGCTCGCCCTGCGGGAGTTCTCCACGCAGCTAGCTCTGGCGCGTTCCCTCGACCAGCGCGTCATCGAAATGCTGAGAACCTTTCCCACCGCCGCCACGCCCATGGAAGTGTTGCGAACTGCTGTGTCGGCATTGAGCTTTTACGATGCCGACGAGAAAGACAACTCGCACGACGCCAACGTGCGCAAGGCTTACAACCTCACCGCGCAGATCGCCATGCTAGTGGCCATTTACGATCGCATTCGCAAGGGGTTGGAAATCGTTCCTCCGGACCGTTCGCTCTCCCACGCAGGCAACTTTCTCTGGATGCTGAATGGCGAAAAGCCCTCCGAAACGGCCACTCGAACGTTAGACATCGCCCTCATCCTTCACGCCGACCACGAACTCAACGCTTCCACCTTCGCCGCCCGCGTCATCGCCGCTACCCTCTCTGACATCCACTCCGCCATCACGGGCGCCATCGGCGCGCTGAAAGGCCCTCTGCACGGCGGGGCAAATGAAGGCGTCATGCGCCTGCTGCTCACCATCGACAAGGAAGGCGCCGATCCCGTGGAATACGTGAAAGGCATGCTCGCCGCACGGCAAAAGATCTCCGGCTTCGGCCATCGCGTCTACAAAACCGAAGATCCGCGTGCCACTCATCTGCGTAAGATGAGCGAGCAGCTCGGCAAGGATTCCGGCAATCCCCGTTGGTTTGAGATGTCCCGCGCCATTGAGCTCTACATCAACCAGGAAAAGAAGCTCAACGCCAACGTCGATTTCTATTCCGCCTCCACCTACGCCACGCTGGGCATCGACATCGATCTCTACACTCCCATCTTCGCGGTCAGCCGCATCTCTGGCTGGGCCGCCCACGTCATCGAGCAGCTCGACGACAACCGCCTCATCCGCCCCCGCGCCGAATACATCGGGCCGCCCTATCCCACGCACTGGGTGCCGGTTGAAGAACGGCTCTAAGCGCCCTTTGCGAGTTCGCGACCACGAATGAGTGAGAAAATGTGCATTTTTTGTGTCAGGGTTTGTGTTGGGGCGAGTGTCTCGTTAAGTCCAGCAGAATCAGTCGAAATGTTCGGTTTTCTGCTGCCGAAAAGGGGCCAAACGTTGGCTTGGAAGCTGCCGTTTCCTCCCCCAAATGTTCGCTCGGGTCGTCGCGGTTTTTTGAGACAAATTAACGAGAATTGCGCACTTCAGCAGTGCGTGTGAACAGAGAATTTCGCGAATAAGCGCGCGTGTGAATAGAGAATTTCGCATAAACACGTCAAAACAGGGGTAGGTGACGTGTTTTTGGGCTATTTTGAGCCTGTTTTCGATGCTGGAAAGCGTTTACTCCGCGCCAAACGATGTTTCGCAAAACTCCCGCGCCGAGCCTTTACGCCCTCATTGCGGAAAAGATGCGAGACTGTTTCTGCATCCTAAAATTCGGAGGTCTACCTAAATGAAAACGGAACACAGTCGGATTCCGAATCTGAATTGGCTGCTGCGGCTTGCCCTCACCATCGGCGGCTTCGCTCTTGCCGTCGCGCCTTCCCACGCGCAGCAGATGGACCCCGTCAAAGGGCCGATATCGCTGCAGGCTCCCGGGCCGTTTTTCGAAGGCTCGAAGGGCGGCGGCACGTATGTGTATTCCATCAAGTCTGATTTTGAACGCGTCAAGTCGTTCAGCTACGCCAACGGAGAAACCCTCAAAGGAAAGTCCGAATGGGTCACTGCATCCGCAGCAGACGCGCAGACCTCCAGCGGCGCCGACAGCAACACGCCTCAGGCGAACCTAGCCGCCGCGTGGGATCTGATCTACGGCTCGGGTTATTACGCCTCTCACGTTGCGGGAAAAAAGATCCTACAGGGAACCTTTACGGGTGATAAGGGAACCACGCTCCAGGTTCAATCGCTCGATAACTACGTTGCCGTCGGCGCGGACAATCAAGGCAACCTTTACAAGATTGTCTGGTAGCGGAGTCGTCCCAGGCCGGGGATCACGCAGGCACCGCACCTGGTGTGGCGTCCCCGAAGTTCGTGGTATAAGCCGAGGTCCCGAAATGCAGGTCCTTCGACTCCGTTTGCCGCCCAACCACCCCACGGACGAAGACCTATCCGTGGGGACCCCGGACGCGCGGCAAACTTCGCTCAGGATGACCGCTTTATTTATATCGCGAACTTAGGGACGTGACACTAGGGCCTCTGGGCTACGCAGCCTGAAAAACATTTTTGCCGATTGCCGCGTCTACCTCAGCAGAGGCAATTCATCCATGCGCACTCGTTTCGCAATCGTTCTCAGTTTGCTCGCTCTCTTTTTCTTCGTCCCGCCCAATGCGGCACACGCCCAGCGCCTCTACCCGGTGCAGGGGCCCGCGACCGCACAAACTCCTCCACCGAATTTCACTGCTAAGCTCAGCAACTATCTCGGCAAGTCGGGAGTCATCACTCTCACGCAGGCCAGCGGAGAGACTTTTCAGGGCCCGTGGACAACGGTGACGGTCACGTTCATCAATGCGAAAACGCCGGGCACGCCGGCCAGCTACCCTCCGCAGCCCAATCTCGCCTTCGCCTGGGATCTTGTTTACGGACAGGGTTACTTCAACACGCACATCCTGGGCAGCCAGACCGTCGGCCAGGCTACCGCGACAGGCAGCAACGGAACCGTGCTGCAACTGGAGTTTCAGAAAGAAAAGCTGGGCGCAATCATCGACAACATCTTCGGCGTCGCCGTAGATAACAAGGGAAACATCTACAAAGTCGTGCTCTGAGCGCGTCAC
>Ga0181538_10003392_pt1 | contig 15579 bp, 13 predicted proteins | sample PEATcosm2014_Bin_40_FD_119773 | JGI IMG/M metagenome (GOLD analysis project Ga0181538, IMG submission 119773) | Peatland microbial communities from MTU Mesocosm Facility, Houghton, MI, USA - PEATcosm2014_Bin23_30_metaG | ecosystem: Environmental > Terrestrial > Soil > Wetlands > Peat | place...
CCTCCGGTAGGCCGACAATTGCGAATCCACCTCGCGCCGGATCTTCAGCATCAACTCTTCGCTCGCATTGCTTAAAAGCGTCGCGTGCACCTTGTCGTCCAGAATGGTCATTCGGCGTTCCAAATCCTCCAGGTCCAAATGTCCCGGTGCCTCCAGCAGTGTCAGCGATTCCCTCAGCGAACCCGCCACCCGCTGCAACACGTTCGCGACCTCCGGCTGCGTCTTCGTGCATTCCCCAGCCGCTTTGTCCAGCAGCCTCGCATTTCGCTCCATGTACTTATTCAATTCCTCGCGCGCAAACGGTTCGCTAGCCATCGCACCGTTCACGGGCTGCGCTCCCGCCGCCGCTTCCTGTGCCTCTTCCGCCGCATCCAGCACCGCATCCGTACAATACGCCAAACTCTTCAACGGCTTTCCCGCGCCGCGCCGCGATCGCTGGTACGCCTCGAACGCGTGGTCAATCCCTTTCAGCGCCGCTTCCAACGGCACCCCGGCCTTCTGCCAAGTCTCCATGATCGCCCAATCTAGCGGCGACACCAGCAGGTGTGCTCCGCGCTTCTTCCAGAAATATTCCTCAATCTCGGTGAAATAATTGAAGTAGTTCCAATTGTCCATAAGAAGCTGCCACTTTCAGCAGCTCAGAGCAAAACATCCTGGCGAGGTCTTTCCCCTACCGCTGTGCTTTCTTCGTTGCAATCCGAGGTTCGCTCGCGGGTGCCTCCCCATGTTTCCCCGGCCCCTCGGCGTGCTGATTCTTTTCCCAGATCAACCGCAATCCCGTCAGCGTCAAAAACTCTTCCACATGCTGAATGTGCTTCGATCCTCGCGCTATCAGCCGTGCCTGCCCACCCGTAGCGACAACCACCGCCTCCGCCTTCAACTCCGCTTTCATCCGCGTCAACATCCCGTCCACCAGATCCACCCACCCGTAGTACAGCCCCGCCTGCATATGCGTCACGGTATTTGTCCCGATCACCTTCCCGGGGTCCTTGATCTCCACTCGCGGCAGCCGCGCCGCTCTCGTAAACAGCGCCTCCGACGAGATTCCAATCCCCGGCGCAATCACTCCGCCCAGGTATTCGCACTTCGCCGAAATCACATCGAACGTAATGGCCGTTCCAAAATCCACCACGATGCACGGCCCGCCAAACTGGTGAAACGCCGCCACGCCATTCACGATGCGGTCCGCGCCCACTTCCATTGGGTTATCCACCAGCACCGCCATTCCCGTCTTCACGCCTGGTTCCACAAACAGCGCCTTCTTGCCCAGATACGCCCGTGACATTTCCGCCAGCGTCCGATTCAGCGGCGGCACCACGGAGCTGATCATCACCCCGGTAATCATTTCCTGGTTGAGCCCCGCCAGGCTGAACAGATTCCGCGTCAGCACGCCATACTCGTCCACGGTCTGCGAACGCGCCGTCGTCAACCGCCAGTTGGCGATCAACTCTTCGCCGCGGAATACTCCCAGCACCGTGTTTGTATTCCCAATGTCAATCGTCAGCAGCATTCAGCGAACCTCGCTCACGTCCCCGGCAATCACCGTCACCACGCGTCCGTCGTCCCTCTTCACGATCAACAATCCCTCCGGGCTCAAGCCATCCGTCTTGCCGAAATACGTCTCGATTCCGGATTCCACTTTCACGCGCTTACCGTTCGCGAAATCCGATTCCTTCTGGAACCGTTCCACAACAAAGGCCGCCCCTTCGCGCAGCAACCGATTGTAATCGCTCTCGAATTGCGTCAGCAACCGCACCAGCAATTCCAGCCGCGAATGACTCTTCCCGCCGGATTCCTTGCGCAACGAAGTGGCCAACCCCGCAATTTCCGCCGGAAACTTTTCCTGATTCACGTTGATCCCCAGCCCGATCACCACGAAGCGTACCGTGCTCGGCTCCGCGTGCATCTCCGTCAGAATGCCGCCCAACTTTGCCCCGCCCAGCAACAAATCGTTCGGCCATTTCAACTCTGGGCTCAGTCCCGTCTGCGCCTGAATCGCCGAGCGCGCCGAAAGTCCCGCCAACATCGTCAGCAGCGGCGCCTGCACCGGCGAAAGCTTGGGCCGCAACAGCAGCGTCGCGTAAATTCCTGTCCCGCGTTCCGAATGCCAGCTCCGCCCCACGCGCCCGCGCCCCGCGGTCTGCTCCTCCGCCAGCACCACCGCGCCTTCTGGCTCTTCCGCGTAGCCCAGCTCCATCGCCACATGATTCGTCGAATCGGTTTTGAAAAAGTGGTAGAACCGCTTGCCGAACAGACTCCCCTTCATCCGCTTCCGCAGCAAATCCGGCAACAAAATATCGGGTACTTTCTCCAGGAAATACCCGTTCCCCTGTTGCCCCTTCACGCGCACACCCAGTTCGCGCAACCGTTGCACCCAGTGCCATACCGCCGAACGCGAAACGCCGATCTCTTTCGCAATCCGCGCCCCGCTGATCACAATGGTGGCGTTTTCCGAAAGCAGCGTCAGCAGCCCGGCAATTCGCTTATCGGTTGTCCCTGGTAAAGTCGTGAGTTGTGGCATCAAGCCCCAGTCCGTTAGTTCTGCGCCCTAGCTTACTTTTCCTTGAGGCTGTCCACAAGCAAACTTACATCCGCCGCCGCAGCCGCGTGCGTCAGTGCCCCCGGCGAAATATAATCCGCCCCGGTTTCCGCATACAAACGAACATTCTGCAGCGTGATCCCGCCCGAAGTCTCCACGACGCAATCGCCGCGCAGCCCTCTAACAATCTCCACGCAACGCCGCGCCTCCTCCGGACTCATATTGTCAAGCAACACGGAATCCGCCCCCGCCCCCAGCGCCTCGCGCAACTCCGATTCATTGCGCACCGCAATCTGTATGGGAAGGGAATCAGCCTCAGAAGGTGACGGCGCCGTACCCACCGCTTCATAAGCCGTCATCGCCTGCGGCTTCATTCTTGCGGAAGCGAAGGCATGTGCTTGGTCAAGGGCCGCCTTCACGCCACCAGCCAGTGCAATGTGATTCTCCTCCAGCAGGATCGCGTCATACAAACCAATGCGGTGATTTGTCCCCCCGCCCATCCTCACCGCATATTTTTCCAGCAACCGCAGCCCAGGTGTAGTTTTCCTTGTGTCGCGAATTCTGGCCCGCGTCCCCGCAAGCTGCTCAACGAACCGTCGGGTCAGCGTGGCGATCCCGCTCAACCGCCCCAGAAAATTCAGCGCCGTGCGTTCACCCGTCAAAATGGCAGCCACTTTGCCCGAAAGGTGCGCCAACACATCGCCACTCTTCACAAACTGTCCCTCTTTGGCGAACAGATCCACGTCCATCTCTGCGTCAAGCCGCTGAAAAATGCGTTCCACCAGCGGCAGCCCCGCGCAAACCAACTCCTGCTTCGCCAAAATGCGCGCCTCGCCAGACGCCTGTGCCGGAATCGTAGCGGCAACCGTAACGTCGCCAGCCCCAACATCCTCCGCCAAAGCCCGCTCAATCAACTCCGCAATGTATTCCGAATCCCAATCCATCAAACACCCCATCTCGGCAAAACCATCAATATTTCCGTTGAGCGGGTGCCCCAGGTAACGCTTTTATACCTGGGTCTTGGGTCACTCTTCTCTTAACTCTGCGAACTCTGCGTCCTCTGCGCTCTCTGTGTAATCTTCATTCTTAGCTTTTCTCTTCTCCGAAAACTGTAAACTGCAAACTCTCCCTCATCCCCCCAACTGCTTCAACCGCTCCTCAATCTTCTTCAACTCCACCCGCTGTCCATCCAGCACCTCTTCCATCTGCTGAATAATATTCTGCGGCGCGCGACTGCGGAATGTCGTATTCCCCAACTGTTTCTCCTTCGAAGCAATCGCCTTCTGCAATCCTTCCATCTCCTTCTTCAGCCGTGCCCGTTCCGCCCCCGCATCCGTAGTCTCCGCCGGATAAGGAATCTGCAAATCAAATTGCGCGCTCGAACGCATCCCTCCGCTGCCTTCCTTCAGCTTCTCCGCCGTCACCCGCAATTCGCTAAGCAGTCCCAGCCGCACAATCCCATCCCGATTCGCTTCCACAATCCCCCGCACGCCCGCATCCGCGCTCGAAAACTCCGCCGCAACTTTCTTCTTCGGATCCAGCTTCATCTCCGCCCGCACCGTCCGCAATCCCTGGATCACCTCTTGCACCAATCCAAATTCGCGCAATCCCTGCTCATTCTTCCAAGCCGCCCGCGCCTCCGGATACGTATCCAACGCAATGGATTTCGCCTCTGCCTTCTGCGGCAACTGATGCCAAAGCTCTTCGGTCAAAAACGGCATAAACGGATGCAGCATACGCAGCGCCGCATCAAATCCCGCGAACAGATTCTTCCAAGCCACCGTAGCCCGCGCCCGGTCCGCATGCTGCAATTCCGGCTTCACCCACTCGATGTACCAGTCGCAGAAATCCCCCCAGAAAAATTGGTACACGCTTTGCGCCGCTTCGTGAAACCTGTATTCCTCCAGCGCCGCGTCCACGGTTTCCACCGTTGTCGCCAGCCGCGCAAACAGCCACTGATCCACCAGCGGCACTTGCCCTTCAAACACATACGGCGCCTGCGCGCGCACTTCCGGCCCCGCCAATTCTTCCAGCGAAGTTCCACCCTGCTCAAATTTGTCCAGATTCACGAACAAAAACCGCGCCGCATTCCAAATCTTGTTCGCGAACGATCGCGCGCCCAGCATCCGATCGTCCGACAAAATAATATCCGTGCCCGGCGCCGCCATGGACGCCAGGCAGAATCGCATCGCGTCCGTCCCGTACTGCTCATTCAACGCCACGGGGTCCAGTCCGGTGCCCTTCGACTTGGACATCTTCTCCCCGCCCGCCGTCCTCACCAGCGAGTGCAGGTACACCGTGCGGAACGGCACCTTCCCCGTGAAGTGCAGCCCCATCATGATCATCCGCGCCACCCAGAAAAACAGGATGTCGTAGCCGGTGATCAAAAGTGTCGTCGGATAATATTTCTTGTAATCAGCCGTCTCTTCCGGCCAGCCCATCGTCGAAAAGGGCCACAAGCCCGAGCTGAACCAAGTGTCCAGCACATCCGGGTCCTGTTCCAGCTTCGTCGACCCGCACTTCGTGCACTTTGTCGGATCCTCTCGCGACACAATGATTTCTTTACAGTCTCCGCAATACCACGCCGGAATCCGGTGGCCCCACCACAACTGCCGCGAAATCGTCCAGTCCCGGATGTTGCGCATCCAGTTGAAATATTCCTCGCGCCGGTTGTCCGGGATAATCTGAATCTCTCCGCGCTCCACCACGGCAAGCGCGGGCTCCGCCAGCGGCTTCATGCTGCAAAACCATTGCGTCGAAATCCGCGGCTCCACAATCGTCCGGCTGCGCTCGCAATGCCCAATTGCATTCACATGCTCGGTAATCTTCTGGATCAATCCCTGCGCCTGCAAATCCTCCACAATCTTTTTCCGCGCCGCGAACCGTTCCAGCCCCGCATACGCTCCCGCATTTTCATTCATATGCGCGTCGTCGGTCATCACGTCAATCTGCGCCAGGTTGTGCCGTCTTCCCGCCTCGAAGTCGTTCGGGTCGTGCGCGGGCGTAATCTTCACCGCGCCCGTGCCAAACTCCCGGTCAACCATCTCGTCGCCAATCACCGGAATCTCGCGGTTCATCAGCGGCAACACCACCTTCTTCCCAATCAGGTGCGCGTAGCGTTCATCTTCCGGATGCACCGCCACCGCCGTGTCGCCCAGCATCGTCTCCGGTCGTGTCGTCGCCACAATCAAAAATTCCTGCGATTCCGCCACCGAATATTTGATGTACCAAAGGTGCCCCTGTTTCTCCTCGTGTATCACTTCCAGGTCGCTCAACACCGTATGGCATCCGGGACACCAGTTCACCATCCGCTTGTCCCGGTAAATCAATTTCTCCTCATACAGCCGCACAAACACTTCCCGCACCACTCGCGACAATTCCGGCGATAACGTGAACTTCTCCCTCGACCAGTCGCACGATTCCCCAATCTGCTTCATCTGCCGCTGGATCGTCCCGCCGCTCTCTTCCTTCCACTTCCACACGCGCTTCAGAAACTCTTCCCGCCCCAAATCGCGGTAATGAATCCCCTGGTGCATCAACTCCCGCACCACGGCGCGCTGCGTCGAAATTCCCGCGTGGTCCGTTCCGGGCAAATACAACGTGTTGTACCCGCGCATACGGTGCCAGCGCGTCAGAATGTCAATTTCGGTGTGCTCCAACATGTGCCCGATGTGCAGCGATCCAGTCACATTCGGCGGCGGAATCACAATCGAGAATACCGGCCCCGGCGCATCCGCGTCGGCTTTAAACAACGCCTCCTTCACCCAGAAATCCGCCCAGCGCGGCTCAATCTGTTTCGGTTCGTAAGCTTTCGCAATTTCCCGGGCCATTCCGCAGGGTTCTCCTCATCTTCTCGCGCGGCGGCGCAAGGCGCGCCCTCCACGCAGCAAAGTAATCTTTGAATATAAGGGCACGCCCTCCGCCCCGTCAATTCGACCACCCATTCAGGCGATTCCGATTGGCGTGCAGTGGGTGCCCCAGGTAACGTTTTTTTACCTGGGTCTTGGGGTAGTTTCTCTCGGTGTCCTCAATTGAGTTTGCTTTTCCCAGGGACGCCAAGTCTTCCGAGTGCATGTGGATTCGCGCGGGCCTCGTCAGGGCATGGCTTCAGCCATGCCGTAACCATCGTTCCCGCATTGCGGCTTCAGCCACTGAGGGCCGCTCTTGATATCCGCACAGAGTCTCTTCAACTCCGGCATCTAGCCAATCAAGCGCCGGAGGCGCGGCAGACGTTAGCCCAGCGCGTAAGCGTTGGGTACAGGATGTGTAAAGATCACTAGCGCCGTAGGCGCGCCACTTGCGTCCGCCGTTTTCTGGAGGGTGCGGCACTCCAAGGGAGTCCGCGCGCGCGCAAATATTCACGATTCTCATTTGAGCGCAGCTTCAACCGCGCCTGAACCTTCCTCATTTTCTTTTTGGGGAATATAACTACGACTTCTGGTTGTTCAACTCGTCTTTCACCAGCGCTTCAATCACTGGCTTCAATATCTCGTGCGTCACTTTCTGCATCATGTCCGGGCTCAACTTCGCTAGTACCCGCGCCACGAGTTCATCCATGTTCGGCTGTTTCGCTTCCGCCGCAGCCACGGGTGTTTCCACATGCACCGGCGCTTCTTCAACGTGATGTTCTTCCGCGTGCGCCTCTTCCACCGGCGTTTCTACTACCGCCGCAGGCGTGTGTGTCTCCGGCTCTTTTGCCTTGTATGCCGGCACATCCTGAGTCTCATTCGGATTTTCTTTGTGCACCGCGGGCGCCAGGTTAGCCGCTTTCGCCGCCTGTTCCCACGTGTCAGCCCACTTCGGTGTGTGCGGTGTCTCGACCGCCGCTAGCTCTTGAATCGATTCCGCCGCGTAATGAGACACGGCCTCAACCGCTTCCGGCTCGCTCTCCACCACCGGTGCCGCTGCTTCCGCAACTGGTTCCTCGTGCGCAGCCGCTGCCTCGGCCACTGGCGCTTCCGCTGCCGGCGCGTCCCAGGTCGCTGCCAACTGCGAAGCCTTGCGCGCTTCCGTTTCCCATGGAGTGGTACTTGTTGAGAACCAACTATTTGCCGGTGCCACTTCCTTCACGGCTTCCGGCGCAGCCGCCTCTTCCTTGTGAGATTCCGCAATCTTTTCCGGCTCAGGCTTTGCCTCGTGCTCGCGCTTCAATTTCTCTTCCACGCCGGCGGCCATCGCCGCAGCCCAGGCATCCCCGGAGAAGGGAACTGGCGATTCCGCGGGCTTCGCATCCAACGTGGAAACCGCAACGCCTTCAACCGAAGCCGCTTCTGTCGCCGGTGCCTTCGCTCCACCCGTTTGCCACGGTGGCGGCGGCACACTCTTTGATGGAGAATTTCCATGGAACGCCGCGTCGCGCCAATCGGGCGTGTCGCTCCCCGGCTTCACGCTGGGCACAATGCTCGGTACGGCCACTTTATCCAGCGCCTCATCTAGGCCGCCGGGCCGCCACTGTGCGTGTGGCGAACTCTCTTCTTCCTCGTGTTCCTCTTCTTCCTCTTCGCCGTGCCCGCCCCAATTCCGTTCATCCTCCAGCGGAGAGTGCGCCGTGATTTGCAGTGACGCTTCGTCTTCCTCCTGGGTGTCCAGCATCCCGCCAAACGCCACGGGCCCTTGCCCGGCGGCAATCTTCAATTGCTGCGGCATGCTAGGAAATTCTTCGGGTACGTCCGCGGTTTCCTCTTCGGGTTCCCCGTTCTTTGCCTCGGAAAGTGCCGCCAACTTCGCAGCCGCAGCGGGCTTCAGCCATTCCGGAGTGCTCTTCCGCGGTGCTTCAGGCGCTTTTTCCACTGGTGGCGGCGGTCCAACCGCAATCCCCGCGCGCGCCAATGCCGACTTCACCATCGAAATCAGCGGATCAGGCGGCACAAACGGCTTCTTCAAAACACCATCCGCGCCCACTCTCTGCGCTTCCTGCTCATCCAGTGGATCAAACGCCCCCACCAGCAAAATCACCGGTATATGCTTTAAATTCTCATCATCTTTCACATATTTGCAGACTTCATACCCGTTGCGCACCGGCATGAACACATCCGCCAGCACCAGATCCGGCTTAATATCGGAAATCTTGCGCACGGCGGCCTCGCCATTGCCCACGGCAACGACGTCTATGCCCTGATCTTTCAGGGCTAGTCCCACCATCTTCTGGATGTTACTGTTGTCGTCCGCAACCAGGATCTTGGCCACCGAACGTCCTCCCAACTACCCACACCAACCGCGGAGCAAGATTCAAACTGTATTGGAGCATTCAGACGAGAGGGCGTCAATCATCCCGAAAGGGTGTGTGTCGGAAGTAGACATGGCGCGTTCCCAATCCGCAACCTGTCCTAATGGACAAGGGGTGCGACCCATCTCGCACCCCTTCAATCACCTGCACTGATTTTCGCTGTAGCCTTACCGGTCGCCGGCCGCATCTACCAGGGTATCAGCTTCCGCAACCCCTTCTTCTTGCTGCTCGATTCCTTTTGATTTGTGGTATCGGCTGCCGGAGTCGTTCCATCCGTCTTCCTAGCATCTGTCGCCGCTGCGTCCGTGGCCGGAGCCGTCCCATCCGTCTTTGCGGCATCGCCTGTGGCTGTGTTCGCCGCTGGCGGATTCGCAGTCGTCCCATCCGCTGCAGGCGTTGCAGGATTCGTTGCGGGTGCATTCGTGCCCGTCCCTGCCTCCGCAGCAGGCGCTGTCGCATCGGGGGTCGTCGTTGCTGGCGGGTCTGTCGTATTCACGTCTTCCGCCGCCGCACCGGCCGGAGTTCCCCCCGCTGGCGCGTCCTCACCCGGCTTCACCGTCAACACCAGCCCCGTCTTACCCGCTCCTGTTCCTCCCATGCGGTTTCCGCCGCTCAGCACATCTGTCCATGGCGATGAGTCGGTCTCTGCTTCCATCTGCGGCACGCCAGAATGCGAGGTGGCATCAATATCCGGCCCGTTATGGAGCATCCCCTTGCCCCTGTGCATCAAGCTTTCCTTCGGTCGTGGCACATTCTGTTCCGCTTGCATCCACGCCAAAGCCTTGGGGTCCGCCTGAGGAATCGGCATTCCAAACGCCTTCAGCTTGCCGCGCGCATCATCCGCGTGTTTCGATAGCGGATAGTTCTTCAGGATCTGCGCGTAGTACAGCCCCGCGATGTCTTTCCGTTCGCTTCTCTCAAACACGTCTCCCAACATCCACAGCGCGGTGTCCGACTTGCTGTACAGCGGATACCGCTGCGTCAGCGGCAGCAGCCGTCCCGCGGAAGCGCGTCGATCACCCTTAACGAAATAGTAGTACGCAATTCGGAACTGCCCCTCCGCAATCACCTCTTGCACTTCTCTCAGGTGTTGTTGCGCCTGCGGCGCCAGGGGGTCCTTGGGGTACTTCTGCAGAAACGTCTGAAATTCCATTTCCGCTTCCCGCGCGTGGTTATTGTCCCGGTCGGGCTTGGGCATTTCGTTGTAGTGCGCCATGGCGATCTGCATCTGCGCATAGGCCGCTTCCGGCAGGAACGGGAAGAATACGATGAAATCCTTGTACCCGGCGATCGCTTGCGTCACGTTCGACGATCCGCCTTCCTTATAATAGGAATCGGCAATCGCCAGCTTCGCTTTGGCCAGGTACTCGCTGTCCGGGTAAGTATTAATCAGCGTCTGCAGGCTCAGCCGGCCCACTTCCTGCTTGCCGTGCTTGATATCGTCCAGCGCCTTGTTGTAGAGCTGCTTGTCCGGCTCCACGGTGTTGCTGTTTTCGGTGGACTTATCGACCTTTTTCTTCTTATGCAAAATCTGGGCGGAAGACGCATTGGCGCTCACCAGCGCCACCGCGCATAACATCACAAGAAGCGGAATTCGCCTCAATCCTCACCTCTCCAGTTTGATTTCCCACAGAGCCCTGCCTGGTGTCACCCCCGGCCGGGACGTCCCCGAACTTCGGACTCGAACCCTCTGAGTATACCCTGAACGACCGGACAGGTGGCTCAAGAACTTTGCCCCAATGGACAGTCCCCAGCTCTTCACCCATACGATGCTCCCTCCCGCCCTCAAGGTTATCCCACCCTCTTGCTCCTGCCGCCCCCCGCACACCTCGCCACCGCGCGGCCCCCGAGGTAGCGATTTATTACCGGGGGTCTTGGCTTGCTCTTCTCTTCCTCTGCGTCCTCTGCGCTCTCTGTGACCTCTGCGTAAGTCTTCTCTTCCTTCCCCCACTTCAACGTCTCTACCGCCCATCAACCGCTCCAAGTCGTCTCTTGAACTTTTACACTCTTATACTCTTTCACTCTTATACTTCCGAATCTCTTCTCCAGCCATCGCACCGCGCCCATCACGTCACCCACTGACCCGAAGCGCCTCAGTCCTACCCACATTCTTACCTTACTTACAACTTGAAACTAATAACTTAAAACAGAAATCCACCCTGTCCCCTCCCCCCTCTCCGAAGCAAGTTTTTAACGTTTTGTAATAGAATCTCCGCCCCCAGGTAACTACAATGCTTCCATAGCCTGCCCCTCCATCTGCGGCAGGCCCCGCTCATGGACAAACGAAAATTTCTTTTTGCTTCTCTCTCCGGACTGATCGGAGACATTGCCTGGCAAGTTCTCAAAGAAGGCCACGACGTCCGCTACTACATTGAAGCCGAAAAAGAACGCGACATCGCCGATGGCCTCGTCCCCAAATCCAAGGACTGGGAAAAAGACGCCAATTGGGCCGATATCGTTGTTTTCGATGACACCCTCGGTCAAGGCACTCGCGCACAGACTCTACGCGCCGCCGGCAAGCCCGTAATTGGCGGTACCGCCTACACCGATAATCTCGAAGACGATCGCAACTTCGGCCAGGAAGAACTAAAAAAAGCCGGCGTCACCATCATCCCGTATCAGCAATTCGATTCCTTCGATCCCGCCATCGAATTCGTCAAGAAAAATCCCGATCGCTACGTCATCAAGCCCAGCGGCGAAGCCCAGAACGTCAAGCGCCGCCTCTTCGTCGGTGAAGAAGAAGACGGCGTTGACGTCATCGGCATGCTCGAAGCCTACAAACGCGCCTTCTCCGAGGAAATAAAGGTCTTCCAGCTCCAGCGCCGCGTCAATGGCGTCGAAGTTGCCGTCGGTGGTTTCTTCAACGGCAAGAAATTCATCACTCCCATCAACATCAACTTCGAACACAAAAAACTTTTCCCCGGCGAAGTCGGCCCTCCCACCGGCGAAATGGGTACCGCCATGTTCTGGAGCGAGCCCAACGCCCTCTTCAATCGCACCCTCCTCAAAATGGAGCCCAAGCTCGCCGAAGAAGGCTACGTCGGCTACATTGACGTCAACTGCATCGTCAACAACAACGGCATCTATCCCCTCGAATTTACTTCCCGCTTCGGCTATCCCACCATCAGCATCCAGCAAGAAGGCATGCTCACTCCCATCAGCGATTTCTTCTGGGAGCTTGCGAACGGCCTGGAACCCAAGTGGCGCACACGCAGCGGCTTCCAGATTGGCGTGCGCATCGTCGTCCCACCCTTCCCCTTCGACGACGAAGAAACTTTCAACTCCTTCTCCAAAAATGCCGCCATCGTTTTCAAGCGCCCCTTGACGGAAGGCATCCATATCGAAGACGTGAAGGAACTCAATGGCCAGTGGGTCGTCGCCGGAACTTCCGGCGTGGTTCTAATCGTCTGCGGCATCGGCCAGACCATGAAACAAGCCCAGGCCCAGGTCTATTCCCGCATCAAAAACATTCTCATCCCCAACATGTACTACCGCACCGACATAGGCGACCGCTGGGTGGAAGATTCCGACAAGCTCCACAATTGGGGCTACCTGCGCTAAAGTGATTGCCCTGTAGCGCAAGGAAAGTCCGCACTTGCCCGCCGTTTGTTGGCGGGAGCCCTGCGGTCTTTATCTTAGCTTCCCACGTTAGCCCGCCCCCTAACTACTTGAGGGTGCCCCATCCTTCGCGGTGTGTGCGAAGGGGGGGCTCTTCCGCTCTAACAACGCAACTCTTCTTCTCTTAGTGGCTTTTCTTTCCTTGGCACGGACCGCCTACTGAAGCGCGTCGTTTGCGCCCCGAATGGGTGTGCGGGGAGCTTCGCCAACTAACCCAAACCCAAACTTAGCCTCTCTCCGTCACCGCCACCCCCCGATCCCGCGTTCCCATTGCGCACCCTCCAACCATTCCCCCGTTGACGCCGAGTCTTCCGTGAACTAACTTCATATTGTTCGCAATCAATCACGTTACCATTGGGAAACCGCTCCTTTTCCTTACTCTGAGGAGTTCTCCAAATGAAATTCCGCCATCTTCCCCTTTTTTTTCTAGGCACCCTGCTCTTTGCCCTGGCCACCCATGCGCAAACGCAAAAGCCATTGACCAACGCCGATGTGCTGAATATGACCAAACAAGGCTTCGACGTGAGCCTCATCGTAAAAGACATCCAATCCAATCCCTCCGATTTCGATGTTTCTCCGCAAGCGCTCATCGATCTGAAGACTGCTGGCGTATCGCAAGATGTAATGGAAGCGATGCTCTCCGCGCATGCAGCGAAACCTTCCGCTGCCGTGGAAGCCGCGCACGGTGCCGCCGATGTGCCCAGCACAGCGCCGAATGGTGTGCCGGATTCGGTGGGCTGCAACGCCAACAACGCTTGTTTGTTAAGAGACGGCACCGACGTGGCCTTGAAATTCGCGGCCGACATTAGCTCAAGAACGGCTCATGAGGGCGATCCTGTCGAATTCCTGTTGGATGACGACCTCAAAGTCGGCGACAAGATCGTAGCCGCCAAAGGTTCCCACGCCGTCGCCACGGTTTCTGATGCGAAAAAAGCCGGCATGATGGGCAAGGGCGGCGAACTAAACGTTCAACTGCAATATCTCGTCGTGGGCAGCAACCACGTCCATCTTCGCGGCACCAAAGGCAAAGAAGGAGACAGCAGAACCGGCGCGACCGTGGCCCTTACAGTTCTCTTCGGCCCCATCGGTCTAATCAAGCACGGCAAAGATGTCCAAATCGCCCAGGGCACCCCTCTCAAAGCCTACATCGATCAGGATATTTGGCTACCCGCCATCACTCCGCCGCCTGACGCCAAGGTGAATTGACGTTGCCGCAATCGCGCTTCCCCTATTCGCCCGAACTGTACCCGTAGGGGCGCAGCACGCTGCGCCCCAGCTAGCCAATCTCATCAGTGCTTGCACTCTTGGGTTTCTCCGCTTGTGGCACAGTCACTAACGACTGTGCTCTTGGTTTCCCGGGAACGCCATTCTCCCGCATGGCGAGGCTCCCACACCGCTTCACTCCAACCCCACCTCTCCACTGTTAGAATAAGCCATGCAGCGCAAAGTCTTCTGGATGACCTTCATGGCCGCCGGCCTAGTCGCCGACCTGATCTTGCCCTTCTGGTGGGCCCTCGCCGCAACAATCCCCATCGCCCTCCTAAGTTGGTGGGTAGCCTACCGCAGCGAATGGTTCTGATAACAACTCACCCATCATCTCCCGCGCCCTTATCCCAACGCTGTCATCCCGACCGGCGTCCCCGCCATTCACCCAACACTGTCATCCCGCCGCAGCGGCCCGATCTTTTCTCCCGCGCCGCATTAGGGCGCGTCGGGCCGCGGAGTGGAGGGATCCCTCCCCGATTTCAAACACTACGTTGACTTGGATTTGTAACTCAGGGACCAACTCGTGACTAACCCACCTTCAATTCGCCACCGTCAATTCCACTTCCGTATTCGCCACAATCCGCGACCCGCCCATCGGCGCTTGGTCAATCACCGTTCCATGCGGCCACTGTGCCGCCGCAACATAATTTATTTTGTGCCGCAGACTCGTTTGGTCCAGCCGGTGCTGCACTTCAATCTCATTCGAGCCAATAAAGTACGGCATCACATACGAACTCTCGCGCTGTCCCGCGGACACCAGCAAGTCCACCCGCGGTGTCGCTCCGCCTTTACCAGACTTCGGATTCTGTTGCACCACGGTATCTACCGGCTCATCCGGCAGCGCCACGGAAGACACCTCGCCCACCTGCAATCCCCCACGCAGCAATTCAATCCGCGAAACCCGTAGCGTGTTGCCTTCCAGGTTCGGTATCTGCAATTCGCGTTGTCCCAGGCTCAACACCACGTGCGCCTGTTGCGAAACTTTCATCAACATTCCCGCCGATGGCGTTTGCCGCACCACCTGATTAATGGGTAAATCGCTGTACACGCGATCCGCCACGTGCAATATCAGCCCCTTCGACCGCAATGACTGGCTCGCCTCCGCCACATTTTTCCCCACCAGGTTCGGCATCGTCGTTTCGCGCCCATGAATCGCGATGCGCATCGCTGTAATCGCGCTCAAAAACGCCGCCGAAGCCAGCACGAACACCAGAAACCCCATCCGGCTAAACCACTCCACTCGTTCGCGTATCGTCATAACCAGAAGTTTCGACCGTCACCCCAACCCAGTCAATTCTTTTCTCCCCCCAAAGTGCGAATCCATCCCCCAAATAACTCTGAAGCCCTGGTTGCCCCAAGCCCGCAGCAGGCGGGTGCCTGTCTCTTGGGTCCTCCCCTCCGAAGCTTAATACTGAAAACTGACAACTGAACACTCTTCCGTTCCGGGTGCCCCAGGGTCGATTTTCTACCTGGGTCTTGGGTTTCTCTTCTCTTCTCTTCTCTTCTCTTCTCTTCTCTTCTCTTCCTCTGCGAACCTCTGCGCCTCTGCGTTATTTTATCTTTTCCGCCCTCTTCAACTTTCAACTTTTAACTTTCAACTCTTCCTCTCCCACCACCATCCGCTTGTGCCCCGCTCCCCCCGCATTCCTCCGCACCGCCACCAACTCCGCCACCACGCTCACCGCAATCTCTTCCGGAGACAACGCCCCAATCTCTACCCCTATCGGCGCGTACACCTTTTCAAACTCCTCCCTCCGGTACCCCTCCGCCTCCAGCGCCTTGTACACGCTCAACACTTTCCGCTTGCTTCCGATCATCCCCACGTACCGCGCTCGAGTTCGCACCGCCCACGCCAGCACCCGCATATCTTCCTTATGCCCGCGCGTCACGATCACCAGGTAACTCGCTCCATTCGGCTGCAGCTTCGCAA
>Ga0181538_10003394_pt1 | contig 15570 bp, 13 predicted proteins | sample PEATcosm2014_Bin_40_FD_119773 | JGI IMG/M metagenome (GOLD analysis project Ga0181538, IMG submission 119773) | Peatland microbial communities from MTU Mesocosm Facility, Houghton, MI, USA - PEATcosm2014_Bin23_30_metaG | ecosystem: Environmental > Terrestrial > Soil > Wetlands > Peat | place...
GTGATCGCTCATACCAGAACAGTCTCTCCTCTCAGCTTAAGTGATTGTCCGGCGGCTTCCAACATCTTGACGACGCGCAACCCAGCGATGCCGTCGTTGAAGGGCGTTTCGTCTTTTTCAATGCATTCCAGGAAGTATCCCAACTCAGCTTTCAGCGCTTCGGTCTGCTCGATCTTGGGGACCCACATGTCTCCCGAGCGGTAGCTGACCAGTAATTCGTAGAGGCCTTCGCCATTCGCGATCTGCACTCCGCGATCGTAGACCTTGAGTTTTTCGTCGGCTTCCAGGTCATTCCACACCAGCATCTTCTTCTCGCCGCCGATCAGCGTCGTCCGGACTTTCACCGGGGATAGCCAGTTCACGTTAATGTGGGCGATCGTCCGGTGCGGGAAGTAGATCGTTAAGAAAGCCACGTCGGCGTGCCCATTCAAGTGTGTCTCGCCGGTGGCCACAATCGCTTCGGGTTCCTGGCGGATGAGAAAGTCCATGATGGACAGGTCATGAGGAGCAAGGTCCCAAATGACATCGATGTCGTGTTGGAAAAGGCCCAGGTTGACCCTCGTGGAATCGTAGTAATAGAGATCCCCCAGCTCATCCTGGTCGATGAGTTGACGAATCTTTTTTACCGCGCCCGTAAAGAGGAACGTGTGGTCGACCATGATCTTGAGCTTCCGCTGCTCGGCCAACTCGATCAACTCCTCTGCCTGGGCCGAGGTGGATGTGAAGGGTTTCTCGACGAACACGTGCTTCCCGTTTTCCAGGGCCGCCTTGGCGAGTTCGAAATGTGTCCACACCGGAGTGATAATGGCCACTGCATCAACTTCGGGTGAACGCAAGATTTCGTTTGCGTCGGAGATGACGTCGTGACAAGGGTAGGCACGCTGGGCTCGTTTTTGTGCCGCTTGACTGCGATCGCAAATGGCGACCACCGTGGCCGAATCCAGACCCTGAAGATTTCTAACGACGTTTGGACCCCAGTAACCGTATCCGAGAACGCCCACACGAATCATGTTTCCCTCCCTAGTCTATGGTTGTAAGTGGTTTCACGCAGGTGAGTTGGACGGGGCGAAGTGCGTTGGTATCAGTAGGCGCCGTCTCCCCGAAACACGGCTGTGGGGGTTCGCAAGAGGATCTTGATGTCCAGCCAAGGAGACCATGTCCTCGCGTACTTGAGATCCAGGCGAACCATATCGTCGAATCTTGTCCTGCTTCGGCCTTCGACTTGCCACAACCCTGTTAATCCCGGTTTTACCTCGAGGAAGCGACGCAGGTGCCAGAGTTCATAGGTTTCGATTTCGTAGGGAATGGGGGGCCGCGGACCAACCAGGGACATCTCGCCCGTAAGCACATTCAGGAATTGCGGCAACTCGTCCAAGCTGGTTCTCCGCAGGAACCGCCCGACGGGAGTCACGCGTGGGTCGTCTTGAATCTTGAAAATGCCCGGGCGAGCAGCCGGATGCCCCGAGTCATGCTTCCCCGAAATGAACTGCTTGACGTAATTCTGGTGGATCTTGGGATCGCTTTGGTGGTACATCGATCTGAACTTCAGGAAAGTGAACCGATTCCCGTACTGCCCCAGCCTTTTTTGTTTGAAAAGGATAGGTCCCTTTGAGGTCAGCTTGATTGCGACCGCAATAATGATCAGCACGGGAGAAAGGAGAACCAGAGCGAGAGCGCTCCCGACGATGTCGAGGCTCCTTTTGACCACTTGCGAGGACTTTTGCGAGAGGCCCTCGGGAGATAAGTCCGGATAGAGGCTTTTGTCTGCCGGACTGCCCCCGTTCTCCAGGTTCAAGTCATCCGGAAACACATGGAAAGAAAGATGGATCGCATTCATCTGTTCCACGCTGAGCTTCCTACGTAGGGAGGCGCCGATCCGCGAGTCCAGGGTGCCGAGAATAGAGTTCGTCCCACCTGACCCGATTTCCGTACAGATGACGCCTATTTGTCCGTAGTTCTTATACCAGCCCAGCAAATCTGTCTCTCGGGTTGCAAGCACGAGCGCCTTGGTAATGGAATCAAGAACTGCATCTCGTCGTTCACCCTGGAGAACCTCGCCGAGATGCAGCAAGATAAGCACAAAACGCTGGCCGGAGCGAGCGCTCCTCTTCCTTTCTAAGGAAAGTACTCTCCTGAACATGTCCTCGGGCACAAGCGTCGAAGAGTCGACTTTTGCGTCGCCTACGTGCCCCCGCGTGAACTCCCCGCCAGGCCCGCGGTCTTGCGGTGCTTCACGGGGTTTTGCTCGAGCAAGAATTGCCCTGATCATTGCATTTGTCCTGATCGCTGATTTGACGAAATCTTGAGACGTGGAACGGAAACTCAAATCCAATTGTGGGATTATCGCCCTAAGCCAAAGCTCTTAAGCTGGTAGTCGAATCCAACGGCAAACTGGTTGCGGTCAAAGTTTACCGCACTCGGCAGCAGGCCGTTGTTCAACTGATGCATCGAATCGTAAGAAAAGCGGAGCGTCGCACCCTGGCCCAATAGGGGCCGGCTGATAGTGACCCCTCCGATCAGGCCCTCAATTCTTCCATTGACGGACCGAAAGAGCGAAGTGTCCTCTCGGGCGGCGTCGGCGTGTAAGCGAGCCTCCCAGCGTCCAGCCAGCCTGCGGCGAGCGCCAAAAAACACGCGCGTGTCTACCACCGATGAATACAATCCGCCACCGTCGGTCACGGACCGCATCGCCGAAAGGTCCAAGGCGGTGTTTCGAACCTCCTTGGTAATACTTCCTCCTCCGGAAGGTTGAAAGTGCGCTGAGAGGGCCGCTGTCGCTAAGGTCGCGCCAACGCTCCGGACGTACTGTGGACCGCCAAACAACGTGATTTTGACACTGGGGGATAGCAGAGACGCGAAGGAGAGGTAGGCGCTCTCAATTTGGTCACGCAGCCGGTTACCCAAAATCTGGCCTCCCTGGAAGGACGTGTCTTGATGGAGCGTGAGAATGCCGATGCTTGTGTGCGCACTTACGTGGTGTTGAAGCGTCAGGCCGCCACTGAACCCGGTGCCGTTATACAAGGGCACATTCGGGAATTGCTTTTGTGCCCCATATTTGGATTGGTTGTAACCTCCGGTCAGGGTGATCGAGGTACGACTGCTCTTCACAAACGTCAAGTACACTCCACCCATGTCGGAAAGAGTCCGGACCGAGTACGGATTGATAATTCCATTTGAGCCGAATGGGGGAGGAGGTCCTGACAAAATCGGCTGCTCGGTGAGAGTCGAATAAATCCCGTTTTGATAGTAGAAACCATCCTGCAAGGCCAGAAGGAAGCGGGAACTTAAACGATAGGTGAGGTTCAGATTCAGCCCATGGTTAACTCTGTCATACCCAGTAATCTGTCTATACAGTAAGAAAAACGGAGCGTAGTCGAAACTGAGCGTCAAGCGCTTAGTCCGATGCTGGATGCCGAGGCCCCCATTGAAACAAAGCGCTTCGTCTGAGCGACGTTGAGCGTTTGATCCGAGGACGTTGTCGTCGTAAAAACTCGAGACGCCCACGTGGAAGGACACCTGATTGGCTGGCACACTCTCTCTCGCGAACTCAAGCGGAACCTGATAACCGCTGCCATAGACCGCCGCGGACGCTCCAGCTGGGGATGCAGCCTGTGCTGCGAGCGCGGCGGGCAGCAAAACGATGATCGCCAACGAAGACGGCAAGGCACAGAGAGACGCTGCCCAAAAATCATTGCAGCCCTTGCCGGCTTCAGATTCCACCATCCGTTCGAGCCTTTTCTTCACCATTTTGGTTTGCCAGGACCGCCGATTTCAGAATCGAGATCAGTCACCCAGGCGGCTAAGTCTTACAAGAGAATTGTTTTTTTCGCTACAAGCTGGTTCAATGCGGGAAATTACTTGGCATGCTGCTTGAGATCCAGACCCGTGCCGGCCTTGGACGCGGCCGGTTTGGAACGGGCGTCCGATCTTGAACGCGCGTCCGATTTCGTGTACCCATAGTACTGCGAGTAAACTTTATTAAGTCCTTCGACGCCGTTGAGGATGATCCCAATGATGCGTTCGCGGCCCAGGTTTCGTGCTGATTCCTCGATGGCGTCGCGCGGTGTTTGCCCCGCCCGAGCTACCAGCAAAGTGGCGTCGGCGTGCGCATTGAGCGTTAGAACGTCTGCCACAGGGGTCGTGGGAGGTGCATCAATCAGAACCCAGCCGAAGGAACTTGCTGAGAGGCTCTTGACCAGTTGCGAGGTGAAGGTTGACTGCAAAATGTTGGCGTCGTTGTCCATTCGCTGCCCGGCCGGCAACAAGTAGAATCCCAGGGGGTTGATTCGCCGAATTGCCAGCATCGGGTCCTCGCCACGCCGGGAACACTCGCTCAGTCCCGCCCACGGTTTCAATCCCAACCTCTTGAGCACTGTGGGTCTATACACATCGGCTTCCAGCAGGAGCACGGGGACTTTTCCGTTCTCAGACAAAGCCGTGGCTAAGTTCAACGCAACCGTGGTTTTCCCATCGCCCGGCATCGGGCTGGTAATGAGGATGCTTTTCAGCCCCCGCGAAGCCTGAAGGCTCTTCAGCCTGATCTGCGCCAAGCGGAAACGATCCGCTCCGGCGCTCGCCGGGTTGTGGTAGGCAACCACGTGGCTCTCTGGAGAGATGGTGCATTCTTCCGTTCCCACGGGAAGACAAAAATCGACCCCCTCCCATTCCGGCAGTGGGTCTACCGAAGCCAGTGAGCCCAGGCTCGTATTCATTTCGGCTTGCTCCTTGAGAACTCTGTTGGGCATGTTCGTTTTCAACTCCCGTTACCGTTCCCGCTATGAACTTATGGAAAGAGGCCGCACCTGCGTCTCTAACTCCGCCAATAAACGTAGAATTCAGTCGCCCCTAAGAGTACACACATCAGAATCCCACACATCCACTCGAGCGCCACCAGACGGGCTCGCTTTCGCTCTTCACCGTGGCTCAGCAACAGCGGGACTCCCAGTATCAAGGGGAAAGCAAAAGCCTGTCTCAGGTCCTGTTCGCTGCGAAGCGAGTGGTCTCGGGCCTCTACGAAGAACGCCAATCCCAACCCGATCCCGAGTCCGGCGGCCAGGCCTGCCAGACTGACCTTAATGCGAGCCGGACTGGCCGGTTTCGTGGGCAGGCTGGGCTGGTCAATGATCCGGAAGCGCTCACCCTGCTGGCGCTTGATCAGGCTTGTTGCCAGTTCGGAGTCATTCTCCTTGGCCAACAGGTCGTCATAGTTCTTCTTCGACTGTTCGTAGTTGCGTTCCAAATCCGCGAGTTGTTGCTGACGGACCGGAGTCAGGTTGAGCTGGCCCTGCAAGCGTTCGATCCGGGATTGAATGTCCTTTTGGTCCTCCACATCGTTGTCGATTTCGATCTGGTTTGACTTCAGTTGGCTTTTGAGCTGCGCCACGGCCGAGTCCCTTACCGTTGGCTTGGCCTGGTCGGAAGCGTCCTTGGCGCTATCGTCTTTGGCAGACACCGAAACCTTGTTTGCGGCCGCCTCCAAGGCCAGAGTCTCCTTGATTTGCTGGTCGATCTTCACCACGTCCGGGTACTTACTCGTGTACCGCGCCAGGAGGTCAGCCCTCTCATTCTGCAGCCTGGTCAATTCGGCCCGCATCGTATCGACGGGGTTGACAGTCGTCGAGCTGCTAACAGGAAGGCCCGAACTGGCAATCTCCTCGTACTGCGAGACAAGGGACTGCAAATAAGCTTGCTGCGCGCGGGCCCGCTCCAGGGCAGTCATCGAACTCTGGAGTTGGCCGTGCAATGCGCTCAGGGCCGAGAGATTCGCCTCTTGCTGCTCCGGCAGTTCGCCGAGATTCTTCATCTTGAAGTCTCGGACACGGGATTCTTGTTCCTTTAAGTCTGCTGCGGCTTCCGCCAACTTGTCGGCCAGGAATTTCGTAGTGTCGGTCGACTGCGCTTCGCGCGACTCAGTGTTCTCTTGGATAAAAAGGGTGGTAAGCCGTTCTGTTACTGCCTGCGTCGAGCGAGGGTCGTTGCCGGTGAACGAAATGTCGAACGCATTCAGGCCTTTAGGATCGGTGCCCTTTTCGGTCGGGGTAATGGTGATGTTGCTCCGCATCAACTCCACCCGTTGCTCGGGCGAGAGGTTACTTCGCTCTTTCGAGTAGAGTCCAAGTCCCTCGATGATTTGAAGCAGTTGAGTGCGCGAGAGAATGGCATCCGTCATGATCAGGAGCACTTCCCGGAAATCGGAGGTCGTATTGGCGGGGACATACCTCTCGGGAACCTGCTGGCCTTCGACCAAGATCGTCGCCTCCGACACGTAGTGCTTGGGGAGCAGGAAGGTCGCCAGAGCGGCAGCGAAAGCTATAACCGTGGTCGGTACAATTATCCACCAGCGCCGTCTGGTCAGTACTGCTGACGCACGCCCCAGGATGACTTCCAGGCTTTCATCTTGTTGAGCCAATGCCTTCTACCTCCATGAACCGATGGTGGGTAACTCCGCCTCAGGGAACCACGATGGTGTCGCCATTCTGGAGTTCTAGATTCTGATCGGTATTCTTCCCTTTGATGACCTTATTGTAGTCAAAGTAAAGAGTTTGCGTCTGGCCACCCTCGCGCCGCCTTATGATCTTGATCTTGTTGGATTTGGCGAAGTCCAGAAGGCCTCCGGCAATGGCGATGGCTTCGAGCACAGTCGTGGGCTTTCCCAACTCGTACGAGCCGGGCTTTGTAACTTTGCCGACAACAATGTAGGTCTGGCTCTTAACTTCTTGCACCATCACGGTGACTTGAGGGCTGGAAATGTATTCTGCAAGTCGCTGGGTTATCAAGCGTTGCACGGCGGCGGCGGTCAACCCGGTAACCTCTAACTCGCCTACCAGAGGAAGTGATATTTTGCCGTCTGGGCGAACCGTAACTACCCGTGTGAGCTCAGTATCTTTCCAGACATTGATCGCCAACACATCGGATGGTCCGATACGGTAGTCATCAACTACTCGCTTGGCATTTGGGGTATTCTGTTGACCGGCTGCTTCCTTCCCCCCCTGGGACTGCCCGGTGGCCATCGTGGCATCGGAATCCCAGGCCGCCCGGGCGGAAACCGCTCCCCAGCCCTGGCCGACACAAAACACCAGTCCCGCCCCTAGTAGAAACCACCCGTACCGCCGTCTAATTTGCTCAATGTCCATCTTAAATACGCCGCTTTCTTCAGGATACGCTTAACAAACAAAAACCACAACGCGGGCAAAACTGGTTAGCGCCTGCGCGCCCGCGACTCAGAAAGATTGTATCTCGCCAATGTCGGGGTACACTATGCATTATTATCCAGCGACCAATGCGTAGGAGGGGTAGGACGCGACATTTCGACCTGGCAGGCTCTCTCCAGCACTCGCCTCTCGATTGGGTTCCCCGGAGTTCAGGCGCTCGACCAAGCTGCCGTCCACTTCAACAGAGGCGGACTTAGAGAGCATTTCCACCGAGAGGACCAGTCGATACCCCCGGGTCTTGCGAACTAAGATTCCCTCGATACCTTCAAGGGGTCCCGACTTGACCCGGACACGATCCCCGCAGTTGAGAAAGGGATGCGGCTCGATTGCGTACGAGCCTTCGACCAGCCTGCGGACCGCTTCAATCTCTTCCCGTGGAATATTCGCCGCACGTCCGCCCCAGCATACCAGGGAGTGGATGCCAGGGGTGGTTACAAGCGTTAGCATCCGGTCCAGCCCGCCGTGAAGGAAGATGTAGTTCGGGAAAAGCGGAAGCAGGAGTTCTTTTTCGCGGTCCTTCCAGCGATGCACGGCTCGATATTGTGGAAGGAACACCTCGAATCCTTTGCCTGAAAGGGCTTGCGCGACGACCTTCTCGTGCTGGTGCCGAATGTAAAGTGCATGCCACCAGGAAACGCCTGGCTGCGTCGTGACCTCGTTGCTTGCCGAATGGTTGTTCATCCGATGCTGCCTTCTGTGCTGGCTGGGAGATCCGCGCGGGCAACGGCCCACTTCTCTCCCGTTGCTGAGACCCCGCGACGTCCGGGTGTTATTGCGGGCGCCGCCGGGGTTTTGACACGCTGTCCGTACTCTTTTCCAATCCCACCGGGCCTTCCCTTAACATCATCCGGCGGACAATTCGATAATCCCGAATCGAAATGGCCAGAGCGACGGGAGATTCCGGCGCATTTCTTTGCTCCATGCGGACTACGGCGCCCTTACAGCGAATCTCCGACACGTGATTCAGTTTGCTTTCGACCGCGAGTTGTAATCTCAACTCGAGCGATGTCTCAGGAACCAAGGGATGCGTTGAAAGCAGCAATACCCCAGTGTAGCTGATATTCTCCGTCGTTCCTTCCAACCATGTAGGACTCTGCGGTTGGCGAAAGTACACAGGCAGATGAAGTGCGAAACGCCTTGCGCGATCGGCGTTTTGATGGAGTGTTTTAGTGCTCATGGTAATCGCAGGAATGGGAATGAAGTGCGATGAAGTTTGCGCCTTCCAGCGCAGAGCGGTTACTCTCCCGGGTGGGGAGTCTCGGAATTGGATCGGTCGTCGCATCCGGGGTCGTCGACTAGGCCAGAAGTGGAAATCATTGGGGATAGCATTCGGCAGGTCGGAACCTTGGTTGCCGTCGGACAGTTGAAACAGCCGGTTGGGTTGGAAAATTTGATAGTATAAAGCTCCGCCCTGTGACTTACAGGCTCTCTTTCCTGTAAGCCATACCACACTGGTTCAAAGAGGAAAATCCGGCGCCGCCCGAGCTCCCGTCGCTACCGATCTGGATGACGGACCTACCGTCCCCAACCTCTAGTCGAACTCCCGTTGCGTAAAAACAACCTGCCTACCAACGGATTCGGGCGCAAAAACCGCAAATACCTGCATCAACGATGGTCGTTATCTTCCAACCGTCGGCCATTCTTAGGCCGAACAAGCCGATAATGAGAAATCTGGATCGCCATCAAGTGGCCGCCCTCTTCGATTCCGCGGCGTTCCGAGCGCGTGACCATGCCTCGACAGATCACCTCAGCAGCTCGCTCTACGCCGACCCGCCGTGGAAGAAGCAAAGTCAATTCGACGCGCGTCCTCGGCGCAGCCCAATCCTCGCCATGGAACAGCATGCCCGACCGGCTGATGTTACTGGTCGTGCCCTCGTGCCAGCCGCCCTCGCTGTCAGTACGGTAACGCAGCGGGATTTGTAATCCGAAGCGCTGAGCACGTGTTTTATCAATCAGGGTAATGCCACCGATTGCGTCGGACATCGTTCGTGCGATTCCTCGATGATCTCTTGCGATCTCACCAGGGACCCCTCACGGTCTCTTGGTGCACTCCCAACTCTTGCTAATTTATGATTAGAGTGTACGCTACCCTGAAAACTTGACAATAGCCCTATGGTATCATTGGAATAGCACCATCGGTAGCTATCCTAATAGCACCCCCTAGTGCTATTCCCTGCCTGGTAAGATGTGAGCTTAGTTGCCGGCGACCAGACCATGATCGACGGCATAAAGGACGAGTTCCAACCGGTTGGAAACACCCAGCTTATCAAATATGTTCGTCAGGTGATGTTTGGCCGTGTTTTCGCTGATTCCAAGTTCTCGCGCCAGATCCTTGTTTGTATAGCCTGCAACAATCAGGGCTATGACTTCCATCTCCCTTGAGCTCAAACCAAAGTTTCGCGGGGCGCCTGAAACGGCGTGAGACGGTTTCATGCGGCGAAGCGCCTGGATAAGGTCCGAAACGCCCTCCTGGCCGACCCAGTACTGCCCGTCGTTGACGCAACGAATGCTCTTGAGAAGAAGCTGCAGCGCCGAATGCTTCAGTACAATGCCGCGCACGCCAGATTGCAGCGCCTCGACAACCTGCTCCCTTTCGATCGCTGCGGTCAACATAATCGTGCGCGTTGGGAGTTCCAGCTTGCTCAGTTCTGCAAGCACTTCCAGGCCACTCAGCTTGGGCAACGAGAGATCCAGGAGGAGCACATGCGGTTTGAGCTGGAGAACCACCTTTAGCGTTTCTTCGCCGTCTACGGCTTCGCCAACGATGCGTATCCCTGGCTCAGCCTCCAGCAGCTTCCGCAACCCCTCCCGAAATAATGCGTGGTCATCCGAAATGACGATGTCAATTGTAGGTGCAGACTCTTCCATGGGCAGCCGATGGTACACGAGCCACGTTACTTCCCTTAGCCCAACCAAACAGACTCAAAGCCTTATTCCGCAGGTTGTTATAGATTCGGCATCTGGATCAGCGTATCTCTGCCGGAGGCATAGATTAACCTGCGCACGCCCGCTCACATGCACGCGCCACTTTGCCGAATCGGGATACTCTTTTTAGGACCCCTTCAGCCTACCTGAGAGTCCACGGAATGTCAAGTAAACACAATGAGTTCACCGGGCTCGCGAGTTGAGTACTTAAGGCCCAAGGCCAATCGAGAATGTGCTGTCTGTTCGTTGAATCAGGCGTCCACATAGGTGGTGGCGCTGACCGGTGCGGAATTCAGTCACTCACTTCGCACACGGTCGGCTGTGGGGGATTTCGTGGGAGTGGGGGCCCTCCTCAAACTGCCTGAAGGAACAGGCAGATCAGAGGGCCCGGTCGGTTTCTACCGACGATTGGCTTTGTCGGCTAGTTGGACGGAACTGCAGTGGATGTTTCGCCCGAGGCCGAACTCTGCGCGTCATCTGCACCGACGGCCGTGACTATATAGTAGTACGTCGAACCTGCCGTCACTCCCTCATCGGTGAAAGCCGTCGCGCCGACGGGCGCCGAATTCAACGGCGTCGAACTTTCTCCTCCTGAGGTGGAGCCCCGGTAAATGTTATAACCCACGACCCCGGAAGTTGAACTGGGCGTCCACGAAAGATTCACGTTATGCATTCCCGATCCGGAGAGGCCCACCGTTTGCGGGCTGCCCGTAACATTGTCGGCGACGGTGATAGATGCCGTTTCGGGGCTGGAAATTGAGGGAGTGAAGGCGACGCCGATTGTGCAATTCGCTCCGGCCGCAACCGAACTGCCGCAGGTGTCCGCAACTTCGGCGAAATCCGCGGCATTCGTTCCGGTAATTGTGAGGCTGCTGATGCTCAGAGCGGTGGTGCCGCCGTTAGTCAGGGTGACGGTTTGAGCGCTGCTGGTAATAGCGATCGGCTGGCTCCCGAACGAAAGACTAGTGGGAGAGAGACTGGCCGCCGCCGCAGTGCCCGTGCCGGAAAGACTGAGGGACTGGGGGCTGCCGGTGGCGTTGTCGGTAATGCTGACTGAGGCCGAGCGGCTGCCGCTGGTGGTCGGATCAAAGGTAACGCTGATCGTGCAACTGCCGCCTGCTGCCACCGAACTGCCGCAAGTGTTGGTCTCGGCAAAGTCGCCGGTGTTGGCCCCCGTGAGCGCGATGCTGGAGAGACTCAGCGCCGCGTTGCCGTTGTTGGTCAGGGTGGCGGTGAGCGTGCCACTCTTGGTGCTGACGGCCTCGCTGCCGAAAGAGAGGCTGGTGGGGGATAGGCTAGCCGCTACGACCGTGCCCGTCCCGGAAAGGCCGATCGTCTGGGGACTACCGGCCGTGGCATTGTCGGAAATGCTGACCGAGGCCGTGCGACTGCCGCTGGCCGTCGGGTCAAAGGTGACGCTGATTGTGCAACTCCCCCCCGCCGCCACCGAACTGCCGCAACTGTTACTCTGAGCAAAGTCGCCGGCGTTGGCGCCTGCGACCGCAATGCTGGAAACACTCAACGCGGCGCTGCCACTGTTGGCTAGGGTAGCTGTCAGCGTTCCACTGGGAGTGCCGACGGGCTGGTTTCCAAAGGAAAGGCTGCTAGGGGCAACATTGGCTGACGGGCCTGCGGCTGCGACGCCGGTGCCGCTAAGGCTTACGCTCTTGCGTCCGCCCCGAGCGCTGGTCGAGATGTTGAGCGTCGCATAGCGCTGTCCGGTTGTATTGGGTGTGAAGGTCAACCTGACTGCGCAGCTCGCGCCCACGGCCAGCGAGAAGCCGCAGTTGTTGGACTGCGAAAATCTGCTGGCGTACGTGCCATTGATCCCTACGCCACTAATCAAGAGAGTCCCACCGCCCGTATTCTCCAAAGTTACGTTTTGCACCGGGCTGGTCGTATTGACGGGTACCGATCCGAACGAGACGCTGTTGACAGACTCGCCAGACACTTCCACGGCGAGGCTTGCGGATAACGCGATCGTGCTGGAAGCGGAGAGAATTGCAAACCCGGTCATCGTCGCCAGAAGAATTCCCGCCTTCCGGCGAGCTTGATGCAGTGCCCAGCTTGGAAAACCAGACTGACTCATCTTGTGGGTCCTGCGGGTTGGAAGAGAAAGGTAAGTGTTAACGCGTAGCCGATGTATTATATCTAATATACTCATTGTGTTTATAACCCTTTAGGAAGATATTAAGCGAGTAAAATCACCAGCTTTCGGCATCCCGAGCTCGCAAAGATTTAATCGGCCCGAATCCCCGGCTGATAAATCGAAGGGAGCCGCAGAAAGTCGGGTTGGGAGAGTTTGTCCAACAGGCGCTTTGTCAAGACAGATAAGAGTTTTATAAGGGCGTCCCTGTTTCCACGAGTGGGCGCGGGGGCAACAGAGGATGAACGGGCGGGAGTCAGGGACTGAAGCGTCTTTCATATTGCCTATCTCTCGAACCGGCTGAGCCAACCGGAAGCGACAGTTTGAACCAGCGGTCGAAGGTACCAGTACCACAGGGGAGGGTCTATAGTACGAGGGTACTGCTAGATAAGTTATGTATCAAGTAGGTGGTAGACATTTAGAGCCTTTACGCGCAGCGTCTATAGCACTAAGGTACTGCCTGATCGGATAAGTCATCTTTCGATGGCGTCTGGACGGCGCAAGATCGACCAGTTGCCGAGACGCCCGGCAGTGCGGTCCAGGAAACGCCTCGCGAGGGACTGGCCGCGCGCACCTACGCGCCGGAGCAGTCATTTCATGATACGTTGAAGTCTGCGGCTGTTTGCTCATGCAAGGGAGCCTGCTGATGGACCGAGCGATTCCGAAGAAAAAAGGCGATGGAAGTTTCAGCCGAACTCGTCTTACCTCCGAAATCCCAGGATGGATATTCCAAGCCGACTGGAAGGTGGCCGGTCCAAGGCTCCTCGGCGCGGCTTTGGGAGTGGTCATAGTGGGCATGCTCGCGGCAGGGCTGTGGCCCTTTCACTCTCCGAGGAATCAAGTGACATGGCTCGCGGGCGGCCACGGCGTGCGCTTCGGTCTTCATGGAACGATACTCGGTTCGTTTGAACCGCAGGGGTCAAATGTGTCGACGGATGCCCCGTGCAGTCTGGAGATTTGGTTCCAGCCTGCTCGTCCTTGGTCGTTGGGCGCTTTGATCCATTTCTATTCTCCATATAACGGCCGGCAATTTTCGCTGCACCAAGTCAATGGCCGGCTTGCCGTGGAGAGTGATCCTTACGGCAGGCGATATCGAGCACCCACCGTCACACTGTTCATAGAAGACGTGCTCCTTCGCCCTGGCCTTTCTTTTGTCACGATCACATCCGCGGGGGGGCATACGTTAGCCTACGTCGATGGTCGTCTGGTCCTAACTGCCGATGGCTTTCCGCTCTCGGGCCAGGACTTGCACGGCGAACTGGTGATCGCCAACTCAGCCCGTATAGAGAGTAGCTGGTCAGGTTTATTACGAGGCCTTGCGGTTTACGACGAATGTCTCTCTCCAACACAGGTTGTTCACCACTATGCAACATGGACAAAGCAGGGACGGCCCGACATCTCCAAAAAGGAGCGCGCTACGAAGGTCTATTCATTCGATGAAGGGTCGGGAAGTGTCGTTCATAACCGGGTGCATTCAGGCATCGACTTGTACATTCCTGAGCGTTTCGTAGTTTTGCATCAGGTCTTCCTGCGGCCCTTCTGGGAGGAATACGAACCAACTTGGGGCTACTGGAGAGACGTCGTCTTATTCAATATTGTGGGGTTTATCCCTTTTGGGTTCCTTTGCTGCGCCTATTTATCGCTAGCCGAACGTGTTAAACGGCCGGGTCTGGTCACCGTTCTGCTAGGTTTCACGGTCAGCCTCACAATCGAATGCCTTCAAGCGTGGTTGCCGACACGCGACTCAGGCACCACGGATCTCATCACCAACACCTTAGGCGCCTCTTTAGGAGTTTGGTTTTATCTTTGGGACATTTGGCGACCTCCATGCACGAGAATCTGGACGCACTTGGTCGAGTCTAATGCCGCCGGGTTGAGCAAAGAAGCCCGCCGCAGTCGGTCCTAGCCCACTGAATTCCAGGCAATCGCTAGCCGGGAAGGAAACCCTGCTCGAATCAAGCTTGAAGCGTGCACTCGGGCGGGAGTCCCGTTACGGCGTCGGCGCCCCGCTCCTCTACTCGACGACCATTCCGCGCCTTGTTGGTTCAAAAGATTGCTGGTAGACTTGAATTCGGGCGGACGATTGCAAGGGTTGCGGGACGCGGAAGGCGGAGCAGGGAGGAGTGCCATGGCCAAAGGGGAAGACAGCTCGTCAGGGTTCAGAGTGGTTGACCGCCGGCCATTTGCCGCTGACGGCTCCAGAAAAGAAGACGCGGTCGCGGAGGAGATGAACGGAGAGGCCGCAGGGGCGACTGCGCAGAGTGCGCCGCGCGAGGCGCCCAGCGAGGTCCCCGGCCCATTCGACGAGGAGTCGTCCGGTTTTGAAACGCTGGTTTCTTACCTTAGCACCACCGCCATGTTTCAACTTGGGTTAATAGCCGGGCCGTCCGGAGAGCACATTCCCGCCGACATGCCGAACGCCAAGCGCACACTCGATTTGCTGGAAGTGTTGCAGCAGAAGACCCGCGGGAACCTCACCGCGGGAGAATCTCGACTGCTCGAGGATGTCCTTTACGAACTGCGCATGAGCTTTCTCGAGATGCAAAAACGACAGGCGCGTAAGAGCAAATGAGATTGACTTTTCTGGGCACGGGGACTTCCACCGGCGTTCCAACCCTCGCCTGCCATTGCAGGGTTTGCACTTCTCCTGACCCGCACGATCAGCGGACACGGCCTTCGCTGCTGGTCGAGTCGAGGGGCCGTGTCCTGGTGATTGATACGACCCCGGACTTCCGGGCGCAAGCTCTGCGTGAGAACCTGGAACGGCTCGACGCCGTCCTTTTCACACACTCCCACGCCGATCACATCTTAGGGCTGGATGACGTCCGTTCCTTTTACTTCCGGCAGCAGAAGCCGATTCCGATTTACGCTGACGCTTATTGCATGCGGGAAATCTACCGGACCTTCAAGTATATCTTTGACGGTGATTACCCGTACGGCGGAGTTGCCCGGCTAGACCCTCATCTCATTGACGGTCCGTTTGAAGTGGAGGGTCTCAAAATCGTTCCGGTTCCCGTGCTGCATGGTAATCTGCCGATTCTGGGCTTTCGCATCAACGGAGTGGCTTACCTGACTGATGTCAGCGAAATCCCTGAGCCGAGCTATCCGCTGCTGGAAGGCCTCGAGGTGCTGATTCTCGACGCCCTGCGGCCCCGCCCCCACCCCACTCACTTGACGGTTGAGCAGGCCCTGAGTGTGATGCAGCGGCTAAAGGTTCCGCGAGGATACTGCACCCACATCGCCCACGAATTGGGCCACGAGGAAACTAACGCCCGCCTTCCCTCGCAC
>Ga0181538_10003401_pt1 | contig 15554 bp, 15 predicted proteins | sample PEATcosm2014_Bin_40_FD_119773 | JGI IMG/M metagenome (GOLD analysis project Ga0181538, IMG submission 119773) | Peatland microbial communities from MTU Mesocosm Facility, Houghton, MI, USA - PEATcosm2014_Bin23_30_metaG | ecosystem: Environmental > Terrestrial > Soil > Wetlands > Peat | place...
CACGGGATAACTCAGGACCTTCACCACGAACGCGGTGACGTTCACCAGGCCATCGATAACCCACGTGTCCCAGTAACGCGAAGCCTCGCCGGACATGCGCGTCAGCCAACCCGCGCCGTTAACGCCCCCGTCGAGAACGCCTAAGTCAAAAGCGGCGAAGGCGTTGCCAAGATTCTTCACACGGTTCACAAACAAGGCATCATACAACTCATCAATATAATATTTGTGCAGCACAAGGTTGTAAAGCGGCCCGGCCTTGGCTGCCACGCGCTCTGGAACTTCCCGGCGCCGCAGGTACCAGAAATATGCAACCAGAAAACCTATCGCCGCGACACCCACGGAAAGCAGCATGAGGCCGAACTCGCTCTGCCAGGTGTGCTCAAACGCCGCCCGGGCGCTGGGGTTCTCGAAAACCGGCTCCAGGAAATGTTCGAAGTGATTCGAGCCGCCCAGTATTTTGGGCCAGCCGACGTAACCGGCCGCGAGCGCACCGATGGCCAGGCAGACGAGCGGCACCGTCATCACCTTAGGCGACTCGTGGATGTGGTGTTCGAGTTCGTGTGGAACGCGCGACTTGCCCGCAAAGGTCATGAAAAACAGCCGGAACATGTAGAAGGCGGTGAGGCCTGCGGTGGCGAACCCAACGAACCAAAGCAGGATGCTTCCGTAAGGGCTAGAAAAGGATTGCCAGAGGATCTCATCTTTACTGAAAAAACCCGAGAAAAGCGGCGTGCCGCTGATGGCCAGTGTGGCGACAAGCATGGTTTTCGCCGTGACAGGGATACGGCTCCAGAGCGCGCCCATCTTGCGCATATCCTGTTCACCGGTCATGGCGTGGATCACGCTTCCGGCCCCTAGAAAGAGCAGCGCTTTGAAGAAGGCATGCGTCATCAGGTGGAAAACGCCCGCACCGAAAGCGCCAACTCCGCAGGCGAGGAACATGTACCCGAGTTGGCTCACCGTCGAATAGGCCAGCACGCGCTTGATGTCGTTTTGCACGAGGCCAATGCTGGCCGCCCAGATAGCGGTGGCGGCGCCGATTCCGGCCACCAGCGCCATCGCCGTCGGCGCCAGAATGAAAAGCGCGTTCGAGCGCGCCACCATATAAACGCCCGCCGTCACCATGGTGGCCGCGTGGATCAGGGCGCTCACGGGCGTCGGGCCTTCCATGGCGTCCGGCAGCCAAGTGTAGAGAGGGATCTGCGCGGATTTCCCTGTTGCCCCAACGAAGAGCAAGATGCAGATGGCTACGATGACCGTGCTGCCCACCGGAAAGCGTCCGCTGCGGGCCTGCTCCGTGACCTGTTGGAACTCCACGCTGCCGAAAGTAACTGCCATCAGCATCACGCCCAGCAGGAATCCCGCGTCCCCAATGCGGTTCACGACAAACGCTTTCTTGCCGGCATCGGAAGCGGATTTGCGCTGGAAGAAAAAGCCGATCAGCAGATAGGAGCAGAGGCCGACGCCCTCCCACCCGACGAACATCATCAGGTAGTTGTTCGCCAGGATCAGCACCAGCATCGAAAACATGAAGAGGTTCATGTATCCGAAAAACCGGTAGTAGCCGCCTTCGTGCGCCATGTAGCCGACGGAATAAACATGAATCAGAAAGCCGATGCCCGTCACCACCAGCAGCATGACCACGGAGAGCGGGTCGAGTTGGAATCCCACCGGAACGTTGAGGTTGCCAAGGGAGCCGTTCGACAGCCGGAAGGCTCCGGCGGGGAGCCACGAATACAGAACCTTGGTGAACACATGGACATCCGCCGGGAGCTTGAGGAATTCGGTGACGCATCCCAGGGCCCACACCAGCGCAAGGCCCGGAAGCCCGACGGAAACCGCAGACACAGCAGTCTTAGACAAACGCCGCCCAATAAACAACTGGATCGCAGCGCCCAGCAGAGGGAAAAGCGGTATTAACCAAATGTATTCAAGCATGTTAAAAGTTTAAAGCGTAGAGGTTAAAGGCTGAAGGGCTGAGGGCTTTGTGACTCGTGTCCTGAGTCAGCAGTTCGCTCAACAACCCAGCCCGCGGAGCGGGCGGCAGCCTGTAGCCCACGGCGCAAGCCGTGGGTTGCGAGATCCCACCCTCACCCCCGTCCCCTCTCCCGCCCAGCGGGAGAGGGGTGCCGAAGGCAGGGTGAGGGCCATCTAACCCAGGGCTCACGCCCTGGGCTACTCTATGCCGCCCCTGACGGGGCTCTGAAAAACGGCTGCGCCTGAGGAAAACTTTGCTAAAGGCCCGATGCAAACGCCTCCGTTGTTCGGACCTTCGTACGTTTCCCTTCAGCTTTTGCACGTTAGCCTTTTATCACCATTTCAACAGATCGATTTCATCCGCGTTCACCGTTTCTTTATTACGGAAAAGCGCAATGATAAGTCCGAGGCCGACCGCTGCTTCCGCGGCAGCATCGGTGATGACGAAAATAGCGAACACTTGCCCGTCCACGGAATGGAAATACTGAGACAGCGCTACCAAGTTGATGTTGACGGCGTTCAGGATCAGTTCAATCGACATGAGGATGACGAGGACGTTGCGCCGCGTCAATACGCCGATCACGCCGATCGTGAAAAGGCCGCTGCCCAGCAGGATGTAATATGAGGTTGGAATCATTCAAACTTCCTCTTGGCCATGATCACCGCGCCCACCATCGCCACCAAGAGCAGAAGTGACGCGATCTCGACCGGCAGCATGTACGTCTGGTAGAGCGCTTGGCCTATCGCCTGGGTATTGTGCGCAGGGGCAAGACTGGCAGGCTGGGCCGGCAGGCTCATGCCGTTCCCGAGCTTATAAATCACATATGCAAGCTGCGCGAATACCAAAACCGCGGTGAACAACCCCAGTTGCCACTGGCGGCTGAACTGCGCCTGCTTTAGCGCCACGTCAAGATTCACCAGCATGACCACAAACAGGAACAGCACCATGATGCCGCCGACGTAAAGAATGATCTGCACGGCAAAAAGAAACTCTGCGTGCTGCAGCAGGAAGATGCCGCCCACCGCGAACAGCGTCACGATCAGCCAAATAACGCTGTGCACGGCATTCCGGCGCGTAATCACCATGACGCCGGAAACCAGCGCAAGCGCCGAGAGAATTCCAAATGCAATCAGTAGCAACATAGAAAACCAGAAATCAGAAATTAGAAGCTAGAAAAAAGAAAGCAGCAGCTAGTGTCCTGAGTCAGAAGATCGTTAACAAAGTCCTTTCAAGCTCGACCGTTCTTTAGAGCCCCGTTAGGGGCGGCATAGAGTAGCCCCGGGCGTAAGCCCTGGGCTAGTTGGCCCGCACTCCGCCTTCGGCACCCCTCTCCCGCGGGGCGGGAGAGGGGACGGGGGTGAGGGTGGGGCTATCGAGACCCACGGCTTACGCCGTGGGCTACTCGCTGTCGCCCGCTCCGCGGGCTCAATTCTTCAACCAGCTTCTGACTCAGGCCACTAGGATTAACTTTCATCCTATTCGCTTCTCACTTTCAACTAACCCCTCACCCGTCACCTTCCGGCTGATGAAAGCGCCGGACCGTGACACCCTCTCCCCAGGGAGAGGGCTTTTCACGAACTTTCGACAGCCCTCGAAGCTTTCCGCCTTCTTCCTACCTACCTTGTGTACCTTACGGGCCGCGGTCCTTCCTCGAGGGCCTGCCGGTCCCAGATCATCCCTTGCCTCGAGTATTGCGCAATCTCAAAATCCTGCGTCAGTTCGAGCGCGTCGACGGGGCACGCGTCCTCGCACATTCCGCAGAACATACAGCGTGAGAGGTCGTAAGTGAAAATCGTCAGTCGCTTCTTGCGATCTTCGGTCCGCGCCCATCCCACCACGATCAGGTTTTCCGGGCAAGCGATCGAGCAGAGATTGCAGGCGATGCAAAGCGTTTCGCCCGACTCCGGGTGATTGTTCAGACGAGGCGCGCCTCGATAGCGCTCTGCCACCACCGGACGTTCCAACGGATACTGATCAGTGTAACTTGCGCTGGGGTGCTGATACGAAAAGGTCAGCTTCAGACCTTTGATGAGGTCGACCAGGAACACCCGGCGAACCAAGTCTGAAAATCCCATCAACGTTACCCACCACTCCGTAGCGGCGTGTAGCGGCGGGTTTACCCCGCCATCTGCGCATTGCCATCACCGTCCGATGGCGGCGTAAAGCCGCCGCTACGCTCTTGCGCTCACCAAGTATCGAACCACCGCAGTTACGATCAAGTTCCCCAAACCAATCGGGACCATCCAGTGCCAGCCAACCGTCATGAGTTGGTCGTACCGGTAGCGCGGGAATGTGCCTCGATACCAGATAAAGGCATAAAGAAAGATCAGCACTTTTGTGCTGAACCAAAAGATTCCTTGCACGGCATTCAGCACAGCAGGAACGGCCACCGCGCCCGCGAGCAGAATGCAGACCAGCGCCAGAGCGATAAAGAAATATCGCTCCAGGGGCACCAGGCTTTTCAGGCCGAGCCAAAGGATAAATGCTGCCGCGCCGATCAGTGAGGCGATCGGCGTAAACCGCAGGAAATCGAGAGCCCGGACGTTGACAAAGGGCTGGAGCCATCCGCCCAGGAACATGGTCACGGCGATGCACGAGACCACCACCATGTTGGTGTATTCAGCAAGAAAGTACAATGCGAAACGGAAGCCGCTGTACTCCGTGTGGAAGCCCGCCGTGAGCTCCGACTCCGCTTCCGGCAAGTCGAAGGGATTGCGATTGGTCTCCGCCAGCGCCGCAATCAGGTAAATCACGAAGCCCACGGGCTGAAGGAAAACGTTCCAAACGCCCATCTGCTGCTGGCGATTCACAATGTCGACCATGCTGAGAGAGTTCGAAATCAGCAGCACTCCCACCAGCGCCACGCCCGCCGCCACTTCGTAGCTCACCAATTGCGCCGCCGAGCGCATTGCACCCAACAAAGGATAATGGCTGTTCGACGACCATCCTCCCAGGATAATGCCGTAAATACCCAAGGAAGAAACACCCAGAATGAAGAGCAAACCAATATTAATGTCGCTGATGAAAAAGTTGCCGGCAAAGGGAATGACGGCGAATACCGTGAAAGCCGCCATCACACTGATGGCGGGCGAGAGCAAGAACACGAATTTGTCCGCCCCAGCCGGGATGATGTCTTCTTTGAGCAGGAGTTTAATGCCATCCGCAACGGGTTGAAGCAGGCCCCACGGGCCCACGCGCATGGGTCCCAGCCTCGCCTGCATGAAGGAGAGAACCTTGCGCTCCATGTAGACGAGATAGGCCACGATTCCGGAAAGCACGAGCAGCACAATCAAGATTTTGATAAGCGCCAGAAGCAACGGATGAGCTCGGAGAATTTCGATTGCGTTTTGGACCATAGCCTTTGCCAGGATTCAGGATTCAGGATTCGGGATTCAGGAAGAGCGCAGCATCCATGCACATTTGAATGAGCGTACCCATAAGAGCGCAAGTTCAAGCCAGCCGAACCTGGGCAGCCGGCCACAAATGCCAGCGCCTGAATCCTGAATCCCGAATCCTGAATCCTTGTTCGTCTACCGGTCGACCTCGCCGAGCACGATATCCAGCGTTCCAATCACCGCCACCACGTCGGCGACGAGGTGGCCGCGAATCATGATGTCCAGGGCCTGCAGGTTGATAAATGACGGCGGCCGCACGCGCACCCGGTAGGGGTTTACCGTTCCATCGCTCACCACAAAATACCCCAACTCGCCCTTGGGCGCTTCAATGGAATGGTACACCTCGCCGACCGGGGGCTTGATCACCTTGCCGACTTTGCCGAAGATGGGTCCCGGGGCAAGACGTTCCACGCACTGCCGGACGATGCGCACCGACTGGCGCATCTCCTGAATTCGAACGATGTACCGGTCGTAAGTATCTCCGTGCTCGCCGGTAGGCACATCGAATTCCACTTTGTCGTAGGCCTCATAGGGCTGCACTTTGCGAATGTCCCACTTGACGCCGGAACCGCGCAGCACCGGCCCTGTCACGCCGTATGCGATGGCGTCTTCGGCGCTCAGCACGCCCACGCCGCGAGTTCTGTCGATCCAGATGCGGTTCTTGGTCAATAACTGCTCGTATTCGTCGATTTTCGGCAGGAGGTATTCGCAGAACTTCAGGCAATCGTGTTCCAATCCGTCGTAAAGATCGTATTGCAAGCCTCCAATGCGGAAAGCGTGAGTGGTGAGCCGTGCTCCGCAGTATTTTTCAAAGATCTTGAGAATTTCTTCCCGTTCCCGGAAGGTGTAGAAAACCGGCGTCATGGCGCCCAGGTCGAGCGCGTGCGTTCCCAGCCAAAGCAAGTGGCTGGCAAGCCGCTGCAACTCCGCCAGGACCATCCGCGTGTACTGGGCGCGCGGCGGGATCTCCACGCCCAGCAATTTCTCCACCGCCTCGACGTAACCCATGCCGTTAGTGACCGCGGCCACGTAATCCATGCGATCGGTGTAGGGAGCGAATTGCGCGTACGTCCGGTTCTCGGCAATTTTCTCGACGCCGCGGTGAAGGTAACCGATGACGCACTCCGAGCCCATGACCCTTTCGCCGTCCAGCTTCAGCTTGACTCGCAGAACGCCGTGCGTGGCCGGGTGCTGCGGCCCCATATTGATCATTAATTCGTTGGCGTCGAGATAAGTGGTTTCGGGCATCAGTTACTGTCCGCTTTCGATTCCCAGGTTGGATTTAACCCAGGCGGCATCTTGACGAAGAATGTCGTAGTCTTTGCGAAGAGGATGGCCGGTCCACTCCTCGGGAAGAAGAATACGCTTCATATCCGGATGGCCTTCGTAAACAACTCCGAACATGTCGTAGACTTCACGCTCCAGCCAATTGGCGGCGGGCCAGACGGCTGCAGCGGAAGGAATCGGTTCGCCTTCAGCAACGAGCACTTTCAATCGCAATCGGTCGTTGCGCCGAAATGAGTAAAGGTGGTAGACGACGTCGAAGCGCTTCTCTCGCTTGGGATAATCCACTGCCGTCTCGTCAGTGAGCAGGGTGTAGCCGCCGCCCTCTTCACTCCTTAGAAAACGCCACAGCGAAAGCAGGAACTCCTTGGCGACGGTAATCGACGGCATCTTGCGGAAAATCACCGCCTCCTGAATCGCCCCGGGAAACTTCTTTTGCAGCTCGTCCAATTGCGGGCTTGTCCACGGTTCCGGCTTCACCGGCGCTTTGGGGGCGGGCGGCGCCGCAGGCTTGGCCGGCGCGGTTCCGGCGGGCTTGGCGGGAACGGCAGCGGCGGGTTTCGCAGGTGCAGCGGCCGCAGGCTTCGCAGGCTCGGCATTCGGAGCTACAGGTGATCCAGGAGTACCCGGCGGCGGATTACCCGCCGGCGAGGCCTGTGCCGTGGACGCAGGAACCACCTCGCGGCTAGGGGTGGTTACCTCACCGCTAGCCCCGGAAGCAGGCTTCGGCGTCTCCCCTCCGTTGTCCGCCTTGGGCGGAGACTTCTGTTCGTCGGCCATTTCGCTCGATGCTTGCGGGTAAGTCCCTTTCTTTGGCTAGTAGATTAAGAATTTTTGCACAATGCAGATCAGCATGTCAACCAAGAGAACAGGTCACAGGTGTCAGGTGCCAGGGGCCGGCTTCAGAAGCCACGGAAAAAAACCCGTAGGGGGACGGCTTGCCGTCCCCGCATCTCGGCTGGCCGCGACGGGCGTAGGGCAAGCCCTACCCCTACACCGGCTGGGTGCGTCCGCGTGCGGCATATCGTCAGGGGGGCGGTTACCTCGGGCGCGCGTTGCCGACAGCCGGTACTTCAAAAATCAGCGGCGACCCGTGCCACGGCCAGGAAACAAGGACCCTGCTGCCGTCCGCAGCCACTTGCAATTGCGGCTTGCCTGGGGCCGCTTGACCGCGCATGATTCGGTCGCTCAACTTGCGAAGGGCCGGCGGCAGCGCACCAAGGTCGAACTTTGATCTTGACTGCGGCCCAGCGGAGTGAGTGAGCGGAGCGAAGCTCGGCGATATGCGAAGCAAGTCTCCGCTGCGAGCATCCCAGATAGCGAATTTCTCGTCGATATTCTCGGGCAGTTCCTGCATGGTGCGCCAGGAAAAGTCGAACTTCTCCTTCCCGACGTAACCCACCAGAACACTCCCGTCACGGGAAAGCACAAGGGCGTCGTGCACGTCCCTGCCGGGACAGGCAATCGTTCGCTCCACGGCGCCGGTCTGCGCGTTCCAGACTCTTGCCTTCTCGCCGCTGGTCTTCACGTAGAAGAAGTGATAAGGAGCTGTAAACACTTCGTGACGGGGTCCGAGGCCAACGGGTCCGGCAACGTCACCCGTGTTGAGCCCGGCGAGCACTCGGCCGGAAGCCGAATCGAGAATCAGAACGTTGTGGTCGACTTTCCTTTCTGGGCAAAAGGCCTGGGCCACCGGGTCCTCTCCCGGCCCGGTTTGAAGCGTCAGCACTAGGCTCGATCCGTCGGGCGCCCACCCAAGAGCGCCAATCCTGGCGTTCTCGACCGGCGCCTTCCACAATTCTCGCGCGGTACCCAGATCGTAAACTCGGGCCTCGCTCCCCTGAAAGGCCTGACACGGCGCTCCGTTACCGAGGCCGACCGAAAAGTCAATCGGGGAAAGCGCCACAGCGATCCGGTCACCGCCTGGTGAGACCTGGATGTCCGCGATCCCGAGAGTTCTTGGGTCTGACGCGAGCTCCAGGTCAACTGAACGAAGCTCCCGCAGGTCATCGGCGGCAAGAATGTGCAGGTGCGCCTGCGACCGGGAGAGCAAAGAGGTCCCACCCTCCGGGCCTACTTGCGCGCTGCCTTCGGAGAGCACGAGCGTGGCGCCGTTCCCCCCGTACCGCACCACGCACCCCAGCGGCGCGAGTTCACGATCAGGAGTTGAACTGTCGCTCTGTGATTGGCGAGGCACAGCAATTTCCCGGCTTGTCAGCAGCGTTAGTTGATCTGCGTCCCAGATTTGCAGGGTCAGCGGGTAGGGCCCGGGGCCCTGAGAAGCGGGCGGAACTATCGCAAGAACTGCCACGCGCCGGCCATCCGGGGAAAGGGCGGCAGCGAGCGGCACGCCGCTGTCGAGCCCGGTGTAAGCCGGGATCGCGCGCGGCTTCAACGAGCCGCGCGCCTTCGATTTCGCGAGGCCCTCAGCGCAAGTTGCCACTACAACCAGGAGCAAGCCGAGAGAGAGGAGTCGAAGAGTCTTTGACATGATTGCTGCACGGGCACTCTGGAAGGGTGGGGCTTCAAAGTCGGTGCGAGACCTCTTTTTTGCTGTCATTCCGAGGAGCCGCAGGCGACGAGGAATCTCGCTCTGCTTTTGAAGACATTCAGAGCGGGATTCCTCGCGGACTTTACCCTGGGCATCCAGAGCGAGATCCTTCGCTTCGCTCAGGATGACAGCGAAGGGCTCGTAATGACAGCGTGAATGGGGTCTTCGCACAGACTCTGAAGCCCGTCCCTTTCCGCGGGTGGCGCCGACATTGCTTTATATGTCGGCGACACAGGGCGCATACATACACGGCAATGTATGCGCCACTCCCGGGCCGACGCACGCTCTCTAGCGTGACGGCAGCACCCCCACCGTCAGTCCCGAGGGCTGTTTCGCCGACCGGTAGACCCTTTCGGCGGCCTTCTGAAAGTCGCTGGCTTTCGCTTCGTCAATCTTCACGAATTTCTGCGGGTTGCGATCCACCAGTGGAAACCAGGAGCTTTGCACCTGCACCATGACGCGGTGTCCGCGCCGGAAGGTGTGGAAAACGCCGGGGAGCTGAAACTCAACCTTGTCGGGCTTGCCGGGCTCAAAGGCCAGTGGCTTGTCGAATCCTTTTCGAAATCTCCCGCGAAACGGCTCGCCGCGAACAAGCTGCTCGTAGCCTCCCATGCGAACGCCTTTGGGATTCGGATCGGGATCGGGGTAGTTGCCGGGATAGACGTCAATCAGCTTGACGATCCAATCGCTGTCCGTGCCGCTGGTGGAAACATAAAGCGTAGCGGTGAGCGGTCCCGCAATAGTCATGTCCTCTTCCAAAGGCTCAGTCTGGTAAACCAGCACATCCGTGCGCGTTGCGGCGAAACGCTGATCGCCCGTCATGTACTCGCGGGTCATGGACGTACTTATCCAGGAGATGTGCGGGACGGGCTTCGCCGGGTCGCTAATGTATTCGTCGAATTCTTCGCCGGAAGCCATAGGCAGCTCGAAAGATAGCTTGCCGGTGCTCTGAAAGTAGAGGGTCTTCTTTTGAGCCTCCGGCGGCGGCCAGCTAGCTAACTGGTGCCAGGTGTTGCGCCCCGTTTCGAACACGTAGGCGCCCGCCAGCTTCTCTTCCCCTTTGTCTTTAAGATAGTGCTGGAAAAACGGAAACTCAATGTGCTCGCGGAAGTAATCACCGGTTTTCTGACCGAAGTGGACATCCCCCAGGTGCTCGCCGTCATCACCGTGCCATTGGCCGTGCGACCACGGCCCCTCGACGAGAATGTTCACCGTGTTGGGGCTCTGGTTGCGGATGGCTTCATAAGTGTGAGGCGGCCCCCAGACGTCCTCCGCGTCGAACAAACCGCCCACCGTCATCACCGCGGCGGTAATGTCCTTCAAATACGGAAGCGGATCGCGAGACTTCCAATAGTCCGAGTACGTGTCGTGGGAGATTAAATCGTGCCACCCCTCGATCTTGCCCTTGAAGTATTTCTGATCGGCGTTAGCCAGCGGCCCCATGCGCAGAAAGAAATCGTAGCCGTCCGGCGTGCCGAAATCGAAGCCGGGGCCGGGGATCTCGTTCTCTCCCGTCTTGGGGCGTCCAAAACCGGAGAAGAAGCCAAAAGAGTGCGCCAGGAAAAGCGCGCCATTGTGCCGCCAATCGTCGCCGAGGAACCACTCGGTCACGGGAGCCTGGGGCGAGACGGCCTTGAGCGCCGGGTGCCGGCTGAGCGCCGACAAGGTGGCGTAAAAGCCCGGATAGGACGTACCGGAGATGCCCACTCGGCCGTTGTTGTTCGGGATGGCCTTCAGCAGAAAATCGATCGTATCGTAAGTGTCGCTGGCCTCGTCAACCTGGTTCTTGCCGCGCTTGTCGGGAATGTACGGCCGGACGTGCTCGAACGTACCTTCGGATTTGTACCGGCCGCGCACATCGCAGTAAGCGAAGATGTAACCGTCACGCGCGAAAAACTCCGAGGGCCCGAGCGAGGGGGGATAGTCATCCGCGCCATAGGGCGCGACAGAGTAGGGTGTGCGGAGCATCCAGATGGGATAAGTCTTCGAAGCGTCTTTCGGCGCGTAGACGGCGACGAAGAGACGAACGCCGTCGCGCATCGGGGCCATATATTCGTACTTGGTGTAATTGGCCTTGATGTAATCGCGAAGTTCCTCCGCCTTGCGGCACTCCTCATCTCCCGGCACACACCTCTGGGCGGCGATCGGGAGAGCAGTCAAAACGACAATCCAAAACGCGCCGATTCCAACCAGCTTACGCATGTTTCATGATCTCCCTGCAGGGTTTCGCGCAGCAGGGCATCCTACGCGAAAACTCGCTCGGAAGTCAACGCGCTGTTGTATGATCGATCATGAGGGGAATTCAGGGCCCCGAAACAAAAACTTTGCCGAATCAGGAGGACGTCGATGATGGGATCAAACCGCTCGTTGACCGTCACTGGCTTCTGGCGTTCGCAAGGCGTTTTCCATACGGGGCTGGTTCATCTGCTTGTTGTGGCTATTTCGGCCGCCACCGCCGGCGTCGCGTTTTCGCAAAACTCTCCCCCGCCTGATCCTTCCGTCGTGGCAGCTCAGGTCAAAAAATTCGGTGTAGGAAAGTCGGTCAAGATCAAGCTGGTCGATGGCGAAAAACTGAATGGGCATATCCAGAGCATTGCCGCCGAGGGTTTCACCGTAAAGCTCGCCAAGGCGGGTGCGGAACGGTCGATCCCCTACGCGCAGGTCGCGGAGATCAAAGACCCCGGCCCGCTGGTCTGGATACTGGTCGGCGCGGCCATTGTCATTGTCATTATCGTGGCGGCCAAACATTGAGATCTTAGATGTAGGGGCGGTTCGCGAACCGCCCCCACTAGCCGACAATGTGTCACTTTCAGCCTTCGCTTTTCCTCTTGTGAGCTTCGCTTCGTTTTGCGCAGAATCCGCTGTCTTGGCTCCTTTCAGCGTCCAATTAACGCTGATTTTCACGCAAAATGCGCGCAATTTGCAGCATTTAAATGACTGACTTCCTTTGTTTTCAGCCACTTCTTAGCTTCGTTCCCACTATTTTTCATTTTTGGTATTTCCCCGCATTCCCCGCTCGCTGGGACCCCCTGTGCCCCTCCCAGCGGTCCGGGATGCCCCGGCGCTTGCCTACGACATTGTGTCCACATAACGGCCACAATTATAGGCTATCATAGCTGTCGGGGGTTGTCAAGCGAAAAATGCAAATAAGGTGAGATCGTCGTCCGCCTCGCTCAGCGAACCAAGCATCCGGTAGGCCACCCCGCGCATGTGCCCCCGGCTCTTCTCAAATCGCTCCGCCAGCCATTCGCGTTCGTCCATTCGCCTCCTTTCCCTGATTGCCTTTATTATAGAACCGACGAACGTAACCCTGTCAGTGTGACAAGCAGACTGCGACCTCCGATAGCGGGGCGCCGACTCCAGCGCTCAGGGCGTTGACAATGCGCGCTAATTAGCGTATATACAATAATATGTTCTCGTGGGACGCCAGGAAAGCCATGAGGAATCGTTGGAAGCACGGCGTTCCCTTTGAGGAAGCTGCGACGATCTTCACCGATTCGAATGGCCTGGACTGGGAAGACGTTGAACATGCAGAAACGGAACCGCGCTGGAAGAGACTCGCTCTTTCGGCAGAGGGACGTATTCTGCCGGTCGTATACACGGTGCGGAGGTTAAGAAATGGCATCGAATCGATCCGTATCATCAGCGCCCGGCAGGCAAGCCATAAAGAGCGAAAGGCATATGCCGGATAACCGAATCGACTTTTCCGATATCCCGGAATCGACGGACGCCGAACTCCAACGCGCCCGCCGCGTCGGCAGGCCCCGCACGGGCCACGCAAAACAACTCATCGCCATCCGCATTTCGCCGCGCTTACTCGCGGATATCCGCCGCCGCGCCGCCCAGCGGTCGATGCCCTATCAGACACTCATTCATGAAATCCTGGAAAAGGCAGCAGCGGGGGCGCCATAACCGTGGCTGGCGCAGAGCTTTGATCTGCGCCAGCCGCGCGACCGTTGCTATTTAAGTGAGACTCTCAAAAATAGAGTAAAATAGCCGTTCAAATGCCTACGCAGCGAGGGAGGTGGACGGCATGAGCATTACGTTGCCGCCGGAACTAGAGATCGTGGTGATCGAGAGGGCACGCGCTCAAGGGATTTCGGCCGAAGAGTATGTGGAGCGCCTGGTTCGCGACGCCACCCAGCAAGCGCCACAGCGGGCGGCGCTGCCCTCGTGGCCGGGTCGTACGCTGAGCGACTTACACCGTGAGCAACTCTACGACGATGTCCGCTGACAGAGTGGCCGTCGACGCCAACATCCTCGTCTATGCTCTCTACCGCGATACCCCTCAGCACGCCGTCAGTCGTGCGTGGCTGGAACGGGCTGCCCGTGGCGAAGTAAAGATTTGCCTTACTTCTCAGGTTCTGGCAGAGTTCTTCGCCATCGTCACTCACCCCAAACGCGTTTCGGACCCGCGAACCCCAGAGGATGCTATTGCGGCGATTGAAGCGGTGTTAGCCCTCGCGGGCGCTACGCTATTACCCGTGACTCCCCAAGTTACCCCACGCTGGATCGAGATGTTGCGGCACCACCCCGTGCGGGGCGGAGCCGTCTTCGATTTGCAGCTTATCGCCACCTTGGCGGTAAACGGCGTGGACAGAATCTGCACGTTCAATCGTGCGGACTTTGAGGGATTCCCAGACCTGAAAATCGTCACTCCTTAGTACGGTCGACAGGATCGCTGGCAACACACCAATCGCAGAGGTTCGCTCTACGGCAGCCCGAAGTTGGAAGAATTGCTAAGTCAGTCGAGACCGGAGTCCACATATGATAATCATTCCCAAGAAACCCCTCACGGCAATAATGCGACCCGCCCTCTTCGCGTTGTTAACGGCAGTGGTTGCCCACGCCCCACTCCTGGCTGCGCCTCCGCAAGCTGCAGGCGGCGCGGCGGTATACCCGGTGAAGGTCAGCGCGAACGGCCGCTACCTGGTGGACCGGAACAACACTCCCTTCCTGATCGTCGGCGATACTCCGCAAGGATTGATGGGACGCTTGACCGAAGCTCAGGCGGAGTTCTACTTTGCCAATCGCCAGGCGCACGGGTTTAATACCATGGGGTGGATTGACGTGGCCTGCGCCGGTTCGGACTATCGCGACAACAAAGCAGGCAGCACGCCGGATGGTATTCGGCCATTCATCGGGTTCGTTTCAGGCGGACACGATTTCGAACATTATGATTTAACCAAGCCCAATGAAGCCTACTTCGCCCGGCTCGACCACGTCGTGACGCTGGCGGCGAAGCACGGCCTGCTGGTCTTCATCGATCCCATCGAGACAATCGGGTGGCTTCCCACGTTGCGCAACAACGGGCTTGCCTCTGCTTACTCTTACGGACAGTATCTCGGCCGGCGCTACAAGGGTTTTTCGAACGTCGCCTGGTTGAACGGCAATGACTTCAATAGCTGGAAAGACCCCAAGGATGACGCCTTGGTCGAGGCCGTTGCCAAAGGAATCAAATCCGAAGACCCGTCGCACCTGCATTCCGTCGAGCTTAACGTGTGCACAAGCTCTTCTCTGGACGATCCCACCTGGGCGCCGCTGATTGCTCTGAACGGCACCTACACCTATTCGCCGACCTACATGCAGATGCTGCACAGCTACAATCAGACTCCGGTGATGCCGACGTACTTGATGGAAGCGCACTACGATTGGGAGGACGTGGGCAAGCCGCCGGATTTTGGGACGCCCGCAGTGCTCCGCCGCGAAGAGTATTGGACCATGCTCACCGGCGGCACAGGGCAGTTCTACGGCAACAAGTACACCTGGAGTTTCGCCTCGGGCTGGGAGACGCACATCGATACTGAGGGCGTGACACAGCTTTCGATCTGGAAAAAATTCTTCTCTTCCCTGCCCTGGCAGGACTTGGTCCCGGACCAGAATCACAAGGTGGTGACCGCCGGTCTGGGGACCTACGGGACCCTCGACACGCGCGTCAGCCAGAGCGATTATTGCACGGCCGCGAAGACTCCCGACGGCTCCTATGTGATCGCCTACCTGCCCACGGCGCGGACCATCACTGTGAATATGGCAAGCCTGAAGGCGCCTGGCCGCGCCGTGTGGTTCGACCCTACGAATGGAGCCTACAGGATCGTCCCTGGCGGCCCGATTGCCAACGCCGGAACCCGGCAATTCACGCCCCCTGGCAAGAACCACGAGGGCGCCGGCGACTGGGTGCTGGTGCTCGATGCGTCAGGATCGTCCCGACGTTAGCCCCTGGCTGGCGCGTTTATAATGTCGCGGGTGGCGCACGTGCCGTCCTTTGGTAAGTCTGCGCCCCTCTGATGTTAAAGAGGTGCATTCATCCCGACAGAAAACGTCGGGACGTATGCGCCACCCGCGTAGA
>Ga0181538_10003402_pt1 | contig 15550 bp, 10 predicted proteins | sample PEATcosm2014_Bin_40_FD_119773 | JGI IMG/M metagenome (GOLD analysis project Ga0181538, IMG submission 119773) | Peatland microbial communities from MTU Mesocosm Facility, Houghton, MI, USA - PEATcosm2014_Bin23_30_metaG | ecosystem: Environmental > Terrestrial > Soil > Wetlands > Peat | place...
AACCCATTCCAGATAGTCGGCGCCTTCCACCGGTTGATCCGATGGCTGATGCAAACTGCTGAAGTGCGTGCCAACCAAGGCAGCAACCATTTCCGTGCGCTCAAGGAACCGGCCAAGTTGCAGGTAGTGCCAGCCCTCGCCGTGGCTCATGGTTGCGTCGGTAACACCTTGAAACAGGAAGGAGCCTTCCTGCACGGCGCGGAAAAAAGTGTTGGACTGCAAAACCCAGGACTCTTCCGAATTGCTGCCGATTACTCGCAGATAGAGGCGGTTGAATTGCTCCCACATTTCGGAGCTGGCCTGCTCGCGGACTTGGAGTAAATTTTCACGGCCGGATGCCACGCAAGAAACAATCGAAGAGGGTGTATCGCGGTCGAACGTAAGCGTGCGGAGGATCGTCCTGGCGTCGTCCCCTTCGACAAGCGCGCTGGGGATCTGCAATGACGCGAGAAGTCGCTCGCGGCGCGCCGTCGCGGCGTCCGCCGATTGATCGAGGCGCAACTGCAAATCCACGTCAATCAACCGGGCCGTGTGTTCGGCCCGCTCGAGATAGCGGCTCAACCAATACAAGCTGTCGGCGACTCGTGATAACAATGGCGATTCCCTGCTTCCATCTTCTCTCGTGACGTAAGAACCGTAACAAGCCTACGCGACGGACGCGATTCGTCGCGATGAATCCCCTTACTCGCGCAAGACCCAGGTGTCCTTGCTGCCGCCGCCCTGCGACGAATTCACGACCAGAGAGCCGCGGCGCAACGCAACGCGCGTGAGGCCACCGGGGACGAGCGTGACGCTGTCGCCGAACAAAATATACGGGCGCAAATCAACGTGGCGCGCTTCGACCGCGCCTTCGATGAAACACGGGGCGCGCGAAAGAGCCAGGGTCGGCTGGGCGATGTAGTTGCGCGGATCAGCGAGGATGCGGTGGCGGAACTCTTCGCGCTGCTCGGCGGTGCTATGCGGACCGATGAGCATTCCGTAGCCGCCCGATTCGCCGACGGCCTTCACGACCAAATCGCCAAGGTGATCGAGAACGTGGTTGCGTTGAGAAGTCTCGCTCAGCAGGAATGTTTCGACATTCGGGAGAACCGCATCCTGTCCGAGATAGTAGCGGATGATCGCAGGCACGTAGGCGTACATGGCCTTGTCGTCGGCGACGCCGGTGCCGATGGCGTTCGCGAGGGCGACGTTTCCGGCGCGGTAGGCGTTGAAGAGACCCGGCACGCCGAGCACAGTATCCGTTCGGAAACAAAGCGGATCGAGGAAATCATCGTCCACCCGGCGGTAAATCACGTCCACGCGGCGCAGACCGGCCGTAGTGCGCATGTAGGCGACGTTATCGTGCACGAGGAGGTCGCGTCCTTCGACAAGGTCCACACCCATCTGCTGCGCGAGGAAAGTGTGCTCGAAATAGGCGGAGTTGGATACGCCCGGAGTGAGTAGAACAATCGCGGGCTCGCCGCGATGCGGGCAATTCAGCGGCGCTTGCGCGCGAAGCGTCGCAAGCAGCGCCTGCGCGTAATGATCGATGGGACAAACGCCGTAATTGCTGAATAGCGACGGAAATACGCGCTTGAGCACCTTGCGGTTCGCGAGCATGTACGAGACGCCGCTGGGAACGCGGAGATTATCTTCAAGCACGGCGAATTGGCCGTCCGGTAGACGCACGAGATCCGTGCCGCAGACGCTAACGTAAATATCGCGCGGAACGCTCAGCCCGCGCATTTCGCGACGGAAATGCTTGCAGCTATAGACGAGTTCGCGCGGGACCACGTTGTCGGAGAGAATGCGGCCTTCGTGATAGATGTCCTTCAGAAATAGATTCAGCGCGGTGATGCGCTGCGTGAGGCCTCGTTCTATGGTGGACCATTCCGAATACGGAATGATGCGCGGCAACAGATCATTGGGGAAAATGCGCTCGGTGCCTTCCTTGTGGCCGTAGACGGTGAACGTAATCCCCTGGTGCAAGAAGGAGAGATCCGCGGCTTGTTTGCTATTGCGCAGATCTTCGGCGGGCAATTCCAGAAGCGTCCGAAAGAGCGTCCGGTAATGCGCCCGTGGGACGCCGGGACGCTCGAACATTTCATCGTACGCTTCGTCGTACTGGTAGTTGGAAAACGGCGGTGGGAAGGAAGTTTCCGCAGATGAAGGCATCGCAGTCATACCGCCGTTGAGACCTCCTCGCGCCGCGCTTCCCGCGGGCTGGTTCCCGCGGTATCACCCGGACGAACAAACATCAGTATCTTATCGCATCCGGTTCTCGCATCGGGCGGCGACACCTCCACCGCGGCCCAGGGCGTTTCCGCGCCTATCCAAATTACACTCTAGGAGCGGTGGGAAACCAAGTCCAATCCAAATTGTGTATTTAACTGATGAGATTTTCCGCGAGAGACTGGTTCCATACTCACCTTGGACGCGGGCATGCGCGAATGCTTTTGCCTCCGCGGCTGCGAACCTGTAACCTGTTGCGTTAACGAAGAACCGAGCTGATCCCGGTTTGAATCGAGGCGAGGGTAAGGAATGAGCGTATTGGAACCGACCGTGGGCGAACTGCTGGACCGCCAGACCATTCTCGAATTGAAGATACGCCACGGAAACAAGGCTGGTGTGGACACGAGAGTCTGGCGGGCCGAGCAAGCCGAAATTGAGGAGCGCCTTTCGACGCGGACCGTGGCTTTCCCCGCGGAACAACGGCAATTGCTTGCACGGCTCACGGGGACGCTCGAATCCATCAATGCGTCGCTGTGGGCGGCGGAGGATGATGTTCGCGCCGCAGCGGAAAGTGAAATCGCGACGCTCGCAGGGCTGGCCAAGCGCATCGCGAGTCTAAACGACCAGCGCGCCCAAGCCGTTCGGGAATTGAATCGCCTCGCTGGTGAAAGCGCGGCGGGAAACGAGAAGGTCTACAGCGCGGGAAAATCTTCCACGAGCTAAGTGGAGCGAAAATCGCTTACGCGCCTCTTCGCCCCACCGTTGAGGCGTGGGCCTCGATCAATTCAAACACCCGAGGTGCAGTGCAGACTTCGTAGTATGCGTGGGCGCACGCCGTCCCTATGCGGCCATCCGGCAGCAACTGCCGGACGAATCCCTTGCGGATGACGATCGGCTCGAGTCCGCCGCCGATCGGCGCTTCGCCGACATATAATGTGTTGCGCTCGCGCCCCCAGGGCATCGAGCACTCGAACTCGGCGGCGCTCAAGGCAATCTCCTCGCTCAATTTCTGAAACCCCTCCTCATTCAATTCCACGCCATTCAAATTGAATCGAATCAGAAATTCGCCAGCCTCTTCTTCCGTGGCGCCTTCAAGAACGGTCTGAAACAAAAATAAATTAAAGAGCGAAGCGTGACCCGCGAGCAACCGGCGCGCGACTTTCGAGCAGCTCGAGAGCCGGTCGGACAGATTCAAGGCGCGGGAAATCATGATGCGCGAATCCGAGTCCACCCAATAGGTCGGGGCCGATCCTTGATACGCGATGCCGACTCCCAGTTCCATGCGCGGCAATTCGTTCACCTCGGCACGATCGTTATACGCCGACAGCACGGCGAGGATCTGCCGCGCCAGTCCACACGCTTTGGAGACGGCGCGCTGGCTGGAACGATTCGACTCCGTCTCAAAGATTGCCAGAACCATCGCATCGCCTTCGATAAACACCTTTGCCGCGCCGTAGCGTTCGAGGATGCGCTTCACCGGCTCGTAGAAATTCAAACTGAACAGCGAAGCCGGATTCAAGCCGCGGTCCAGCAATTCGGAAGTGATGCGCGTCGAACCCCGGACGTCCGCCTTGATGATCGTATGGTTGACGACGCGATCCTCGGCGGGCCGCGCCTCCTCCGCCAGAACGAATTCGTAGAGGCTGTTGTTCATGCGCGAGAGTTCGCGCGTTTTCTCGTTGCGAATCAGGTTGACGCGCTCCATGGCCGCGGTCAGGCGCTCGTAATTGCGGACGTCGCGCCGCAAACGCATGAAATCCTCGGCGAACCGCATGGCGATCGCGCGCACTTCTTCCCGCGGCGTGCGGCGCAACTTCTTCGAGAGGTCTTCGATGCGCTGCACAGAAGACTGGCGCGCCGGAAACTGCTTCAAGATGTCTTCGACGCGCTTCAATTCTTCCCGCGAAACAAGCGCTTTCTTGAGTTGCTGCAAGTGGATCGGAGGACAGTAATCGTGATAGAGATGCCGCATCTGGTAGCTCGCCAGAACGTGCACCAGCAGATCCCGCTGCTCGAGCCGGGCCACCCACTCGTCAAGCAGACTGGCGCGCTGGTCCGCGCCCTCGGGAGCGATGGCGGCGTCGAAAAGTCGCCTCGCGTTATCCGGTTGATTCAGGAAATCGCCGAGTTGACTCTGATGTTTTTCGGCGAGGAACTCGGCCTTGCGCTTGGTAGCTTCGAGCTGTGGACCGAAGGCTTCGAGTTTTTTTTGCACAGCCGCTAGCTGCCGGTTAACTTCCGCCAAGGACGCGCGCACCTGCGCACTGTCCGCTCCGAGCCCCACGCGGTTCAGCAAACCGTCGCCGCGGCCGAGGCGACGATCGAGCCCGGCGCGCTCCTGTTCCAGCCGGGCGTGTTCTTCGCGTGCCGCGAGCGCCGCGTCGACAATCGTCTTGTGGTCGCGCCGGGCCGCACCCAGCTCGTCGCCCTGCGCGCCCGTGAGCAGCGCCTTGCGCAAGAATTCCAGCAGGAGCGCGTCAAAAGTTTCGAGACGATCCTGATCCTTCAAATAGTTTCCCAGAAGAACGTATTGCTCCAGAAAAAGCGTGTCGTCCTTGCCGCCTTCGACGAACACCAGACGATTGTTCAGCACGTCGTAGGCGCCGAAATGTTCGTCGCCCAGCAGGGCTCGCCGGGACTTCGAGAGCGAAGCCTCCTCGATGTCCACCAGGGTCTGGTAAAGACTCTGGCCAACCTGACGATAAATATTGCGGCGGTCCGCTTGCAGCTCCGCGATCTTGGCCTTGATGACGTGCGCGCTCTCGCTACGCTCGAAGTACTCGCCCCGACTGCGGATCCACTCTTTAGCTTCCAGGACGAGGTTGCCGAATTGCGTAGTGATCTCCTGCGTCAGGAATTTTGTGAGCGAGACGCGCAGCAGCACGTCGATCTCGATGTTTTTTTCATACTTGGCGCGGGTGAGTGCGACCTGCAACAACTCCGTGAGCTGCTTCTTCCACAGGCCCGGCTCTGGCGGACGTGCAGCCCGGCGATCCGTCTGCGTGAGAAACGTCAGATTCGCCGTCTGGCGAACCAGTTCCAGCATGTACGCGGAGGTGGTCTCAACAAATTTCGGACTAAGGAAGACGTCGTGGTGGATATTGTCCACACCAACGGCAAGGGAGCCGAGCGATAGCTCGGCCGTGTAGGGCTTCAAATTGACCCGCGCGGAGGTCGGTCCGGCGGTAACGACTAAATGGTCGGTCATGCGCGCCCAGCAAGAGGGACTCTTTCAGCGTAGCAAGGCCTCAGACGGCCCCGCAAGGATGGGGAGACGAGCGCGTACCAGCACGGTTAACAGCAGGGCCAAAATGCTACTAGGCTATTGAGATACCCTGTTGGGAAGCTGACTGGGGGGCGCAGGGGCCGGCCTATCGATTAGGATGCGCCGGGAGTCACCTTCAAGATGCTCGAGATGAATCGTCAGGCGAGGCCAATCACTGCGCAGGTGGAATCGCTCGGACCACTCCACCAACAGGACGGCCGGCTGGGAGAGCGCGTCCTCGAGGCCGAGCGTTTCGAGATCGTGAAAATCCGCCACGCGGTAAAGATCGACGTGGTAAACCTTGACCGGGGCCTGGGTAGCGTCGCTGGCCTCGGCGGGCGGCGCCTTGCGGAACACATGAACGAGCGTAAATGTGGGGCTGGTGACGTCTTCTTCACGCGCCGCGCCTAGCCCGCTAATGATGCCTTTGGCGAGCGTTGTCTTACCGCTGCCCAGCTCACCGGACAGCAGGACGAGGAGCGGAGCCTCCATCGCCGCGGCCAGTTCGCGCCCCCGCGCGATGGTCTCCTCCGCGGATTGCGTGACGTATTCGATGGGCTCAGCTCGCACGGCTGCGCTCTGCCAGGATGTGTGCGTAGGCCTCAGGAATCGCCTCGATTAAATCCGAAGCCACCAGCGGCGCTTCCCCAACGCGCGACGCCGCGATGTCTCCTGCGAGGCCGTGCAAATACACGGCGAAACCGAGCACGCGTGGCCAGTCCGCGATGCCAAACTGCGCGGTCAATCCGACCGCGATGCCGGTGAGGACGTCGCCCGTGCCGCCCGTGGCCATGCCGGGATTGCCCGTGGCATTGATGAAGGCACGGCCGTCGGGCGCGGCTACGATCGTATGGAAACCTTTCAGCACGACGATGGCTCGCCAGCGGCTGGCTGCATCCTGCGCGGTCTCCAGGCGCCGCGATTGCACATCGGCGACCGTGCAGCCGAGCAAGCGCGCCATTTCGCCAGGATGCGGCGTCAGCGCGAGCGCGGCAGATTTGCGGTCGTTGAGGCGATCGGCCGAACCGGCGAAGGCATTCAAGCCATCGGCATCCAGCACGATTGGCAATTCGCTACTGGCCACCAGCGCGTGAATGAGTTGCTGCGTCTCATGATGCGTCGAGAGGCCGGGGCCAATCGCAATCGCCGATTTGCCGCGGGAGATTTCAGAGATGCGGTTGTAATCGAGATTGCGAAGACTGGCCGTCCCAGCTTCCGTGCAAGCCAGCGGCACGGTCATGATCTCGGGCATGCCTGCGGCGACGGTAGGCAACGCATCCGCGGGCGTCGCGACGGTGACCAATCCCGCGCCCGAGCGCAGCGCGCCGCGCGCCGCCAGTATCGCCGCACCCGACTTCCCTACCGCGCCGGCGACGATCAGCGTGTGGCCATACGTCCCTTTGTTCGAGTCGGGGCGGCGCACCAAAGGCAGCGCGCGAAATTCGCCCGGCTCAAGCCAGTGCAGTTTCAAATGTTCATCTCGGTCGAGCAATTCGCGCGGCGTGCCGATCTGCCGCACCAGGAGGCGGCCCACGCATTCCGCTCGCGGCGAAACGAGCTGCCCCACTTTCGGCGCAGTGAGCGTGACGGTGACGTCTGCCTCCACTACTGGGCCGCCGAAATCGCGCGCCTCGGAGGAAAGCCCCGATGGCATATCCACCGCAAGGACCAGCGGCTTGTCCGGCGCATCGCTGCGTTTCTTCCGCGTGGCGTTGATGTCTTCGATTACGCGCGCCAGCAAACCTTCCACGGCCCCGCGCAGCCCGGTGCCGAGCAGCGCGTCCACAATCACATCCGCGCTTTCAAGCACGCCCCGCGCAACATCCCACTCCGCCTCGCTCGCGCAAACGCGCAATTCGCCGGTGCCTTGCTCCCAGCGCTTCAGATTCACGGCCGCGTCGCCCTGAACCGAGGAGGAATCGGCGAAGAGCACCACCTGCGGCGTGACGCTGCGCTCATGCAGCACTCGCGCGACGACCAACCCATCGCCGCCATTATTCCCCTTGCCGCACAAGATGACGATTCGCCGCCGCGCGAGATCGCTGACTTCAGCGAACAGCACATCCGCGATGGCGGTCCCGGCGTTCTCCATCAATTCCAGGCTGGCGATGCCGTACCGCTCGGTCGTGAGGCGGTCGGCTTCGCGCATCTGTGCTGCGGTGAGGAGTTTCATGGGCGTGGGGCGTTTCGGCCTTCAAGTATATCCGAAGCCGCGCCGCGTGACGCGGCGAGTGTGTCACGTGAAACATTATGGCGTCTCGCTAAGTCGCTGACTGGGTGGGAGATGTCGCGCTTCTCGCGCACAGTATTCGAAGAGACACCAATTTGAGCGAGCTCCGAATACTCGGTGGTTAGTCAAATTCCGAAAGCCAAGCTTACGAAGGGTTAGCGCGAGCTGAGGCGCTGCGAGACCACGTATAGATCAACTCCGGTCATCGAACACTCTTCTTGAGAAGCATCGTGCACCGCAATAGCCTCGATCGTCCGTCCCGAGTGCTCCGTATAAACAACGTCATACACTTGGTGCCATAGGTCGTTGCCAATCTTCTCTGAGGCCACGCGCACAGTCTTGGTTTTGGAGAAGTCGACCTTCCCGTTGTCTGTGATACCCGCATTTTTTAGCAACACGAACGTCACGATGGTTGGCCAATGGCCGCTACAATCGGGGCCATGAGGCAAACCTGCGCTTGGATTCTGAATGGGGTTAGGAGGCTCCGATCGCGCTGTGGGCATGCTGGGCACTGCGGATGCGGCGATTAGCGTAACCGCTAAAAGCACGAACTGCGCCCATTTAGGAATGAGGTTCATAAACGAACTGTATCTCTTAGGGGAGTATCGCGTTGTAGGAATCTGATGCGACAGTCGCCAAAGCGTTACGCGACCACTGCAGCGCAAAGGCAATAAGCGGAAATTGACCCACCGGCGAACGCTCTGAAGAGCGCTATTGCCCGTCAGGGAGAATTCGGCGAGTGAAGCGGAACGGGATGCGCGGCCGTATCGCTCAGCGAGTGAAACAGTTGATCTGCCTTGGTCGCGTCTGATGGAGTTGCGAGATTTAGAATTGCGAACTGCTCCTTGTCAATCTGATTCACGCCCATCTGGAACGCGCCTTGGGACTTCTGCGCGGCGATCACCCAGTTCGCGATGATTTGATAATTCATCACGTTGTTGTAGCCAAACGTCACGTCGCGATCCACGGTGTAGCGTTGCGTGCCGATCGTGTACGGGTGCTGCGCGCTCTTGAAACCCGTCCAATCGAGCGGCGTGGTGGATTTCGAATCGGCATCCTGGCAGCCGAGGACGACAGGCTTATCGCCCTGCAATTCGGCCACCGCGTTTAGCGCCGTAATCGTCGCGGCTTTGTGCCCGCCGTGCGTATCCGCGCTGGGGAAGAGCGTAAAGACGAAATCGTATTTCCCGGCTTCCAGCCGATCCTTCACTTCTTCCAGGACCAGCGGCGCATTCCAGTGTTGCGTGAGAACCTCATCGATGTCCAGCGTGTACCGGACGTCGCGCTGGTCGAGAAAGAAATGCGTCCGAATGCCGAGAATGTCGCCCGCCTCAAGCACCTCTTTTTTGCGGATTTCCGGCAGCATCGCCCGCCCGACCGCTTCATCGGTGAGCGGCTCGTGATAGTAGCCCTCCGCCAGCAGCGAGTAGCGATAGCCGCCCTCGCCATTCGTGATGATGAGCTGATCCACACTCCCACCGATATTGTGCGTGATCTCGTACACCGTCGCGGAGAAGCACGACTCGTCATCCGGGTGCGCGACGACAATCAGCACACGAGGATGCGGGCCGAGGGGCGGCGGCGCGACAGCCGACTGGCTCGTCTGTGCGCGCGCAAGCGCCGGGACAAGCAGCAGCGCGAAAATTACAATCGCAATGGGCCGCCGGGATCGCAAGTGAAGAGTTCTCATTGTCTCTAAAGTTTTGTGAGTATAGACTCCGCGAACTATGAACGCAACTGGCCCCCTGGCGCGCCCCGGCCGGCCCGAGCTTGCGCGCGCGCTCACGCTCCTGCCCGCCGTAGCGCTGGCGATGGTGGACATGATCGGCGTCGGGCCCTTCGCCACGCTGCCGAAGCTCGTAGATTCAATGGGCGGCGCGCAGGCGATCTACGGCTGGACCGCGGGCGCGCTGCTCGCGATGTGCGACGGCCTGATTTGGGCCGAACTCGGCGCCGCAATGCCCAAGGCGGGCGGTTCGTACGAATATCTCTCGGAAATTTACGGTCGCGAAAAATTCGGCCGCCTATTCTCATTCCTTTTCGTGTTCCAACTCATCATCAGCGCGCCCATCTCGATCGCCACGGGATGCGTGGGCCTGGCCGGCTACGCCACCTACATTTTCCCCAGGCTGGGCAACTTTTTCTTCCAGGCCGGAAAGCAATTCAGTTTCTTCGGTTTCAAATTCATGGGAAGTGAGAAACTTGCATTCGGGATCAGCGGCGCCACGCTCGTCGCCATGGGCGCCGCCTTACTGGCCACATTTCTCGTGTATCGAAGAATCACCGGCGTTGGGCGAATCGCCAAGTATCTCTGGGCAGGCGTCCTAGGCACGATGGGCTTTGTAATCTTCGCCGGGGTCACGCACTTCCACAGCAGTATGGCGTTTCCGGCGGGATGGTCGCGCCCGCAAGTCTCGGGGTTCTGGACGGGATTTTCCGCCGCGCTGCTGATCGCGCTCTACGACTACTGGGGCTACTACAACGTTTGCTTCCTCGGCGAAGAAATTAAAGAGCCGCGCAAGACCATTCCCCGCGCGATGCTGCTTTCGATCGCCGTCGTCGCGATTCTCTACATCACGATGAACGTCAGCATATTGGGCGTCGTGCCGTTCTCAGAATTGCACGCCATGGCCGTGAATTCCGCCTCGAGTTTCGTAGCCGCTCGCGCCGTGCAGCTCGCCTATGGGCATTGGGCGGGCACGCTCGTCGCCGTGATGGTGATCTGGACAGCCTTCGCGTCCGTCTTCGCGTTGCTCGCGGGCTACTCGCGTGTGCCGTTCGCCGCCGCGCGCGACGGTAACTTCTTCCGCTTCTTTCAAAAGGTTGATCGCAAACAGAATTTCCCAACGCACAGCGTGCTTTTCCTCGGACTCCTCGCGGCCGCGTTCTGCGTTTTCCAGTTGGGCCAATTGGTCACGGCGCTGGTGGTGATTCGCATTCTGCTGATGTTCGGCCTGCAGGCGATCGGAGTGGTCGTCTGGCGCATCGTCAAACCCAACGAGCCGCGCCCGTTCCGCATGTGGCTGTATCCGCTGCCGGTGGTGATTACACTGGCGGGTTTCGCGCTGGTCTTGCACGACAAGAAAGCGCTCTACCATCGCTCGCTCGTCTTCGCCGCTCTGGGTGTTCTGATTTTCCTAGTGCGCGCCGTGAAAACTCGCACCTGGCCGTTCGCCCGAGCCCGCGCTCAAGCCAACACTTAGCGCAGAATTCGTATTCGGTTGAGCCTGCAGATCAGACGATCGCGTCTTCCTCCGCGCGTCTCAGTGCACTCAGCGCCTCTGCGTTATCTTTGGTCTTGTCCCGCAGTTGCACAGTTAGACCGAAGAACCAAGGAAAAAGATAACGCTGAGGCGCATAGAAGCAGAGACGCGCTGAGAAATGTCCTCAGGCCGCCCACTATCCCGCGCCGCGCGCCGCATCCGCCGCTGTCGAAGCGGCTTGAAATCGCGCGACGATCACGGTCATGTCGTCCGCCTGCTCCGGCGTCCCGGCCCACTGATCTACCGCGGCCATCAGCGCCTGCGCCACGGCGCTCGCCGACGAACGCGCATGCCGCACGGCCTCGTCCACCAGTCTCTCCGTGCCAAATTCTTCGCCATACACATTCTCCGGCTCGATCAAACCGTCGCTGAACGCAAAGAACAAAGTCCCCGGATCGATCTCCACCGTCTCCTGCTGGTACACGCGATCGTCGTAAATCCCCAGCACCATTCCACCCGCCTCGAGCATCCGGATTTTCCCGCCGGAGATGCACACCGGAGGCAAGTGGCCCGCGTTCGTGTACTGCAGCGTGCGCGACTGCAAATCGTAGACACCGTAGAAAAACGTCGCAAAGCGCCCCTCGGACGAGCTGCGACAGAAATGCCGGTTCAGCCGCGTCACCACTTTCGCCGTCTCGACAGGCACAGGTCCATCGAGGCCGGCCTCGCTGCGCAACGACGCCTGGAGATTCGCCATCAGCAGCGCCGCGGAGATTCCCTTCCCGCTGATGTCACCCAAAGCGATGCCGAGTTGCGTGGGACTGAGCACCAGAAAATCGTAATAATCGCCGCTGACCCCGCGCGCCGCGCGCCACACCGCCTCCAGCTCGATGCCGGGCATCGAAGGAAGCTCCCGCGGGAAGAGTTGCGCCTGCACCTCGCGCGCCAACGTCAATTCATTTTCCATGCGCGCCCGCTGCCGCTGATAACCGAGCAGCGTGGAGACCGATTCCGTCATCGTGTTGAACGACGCGCCCAGCTCGCCCAGTTGGTCGCGTCGTTGCACATTCACGCGGTACGAAAAGTCTCCCGCCTGGACGCGCTGCGTCGCACCGTAGAGATCATTCACCGCGCTGGTGATCGATCGCGTGAGCACAATTCCAATGATCAGCGCGGCGACCTCAATCACCAGAAACACGACGCCCACCACGAGCAGCGCGTCCACGGCGATTCCCCCGAGATCGCCCACCGACGCAAACAGCCGCTCGTTCAATCGCGACGGCCTGGTGCTGAACGAAACAAATACCGGCAAATCCGCCGCCGGATTCGAAATCGCGTCCTTATCGATCGCGTTCATCTTCGAGACGCCGCGAACATTCACGTCGAACCAGCTGGATTTCGGCGGGACGCTCCGCCCCGGCGACAAGATTTCCCGCTGGGCCACAAACAGGCGCCCTCCGCTCGAATAAACCAGTCCCTGCGGATTGGTCTCGTCCGTCGGATGCATCACGTTCACCTGGATCGGCCCCAACTCCGGCCCCAGCGTGGCGATGAGCCCGGGCGTCACCGGCACGGAGACGGAAACCACCAACCGCCCCGTCGGTACCGGGCGCGCAATGACCGCGGCCAGCAGCAATTGGTCTTTATCCTGAACGAAGCCCGAAAAATGCGAATGCGGAGGGACTGTCGAACGCTTGAGAAGTTCTTCATCTTCCCCGACCTTAAACTCCAGGCCGGGAAGATCTCTTCGCGCGATCCCGAGAAATGCCGCAGTATGTTGCGGCAGATCAAGTAGGTTCACGGGCTTCCCCGTCTCGATGGCCTCCACGGCGAGCGAGGTGGCCAGCGTCTCCGCGGTAGCCGCCACTTCATCCTGCCGCTTCTGCAAATCGTTATAGACCGCGTACGCGCCGAACTGCCAGTAAAGGAGGTAGGCGGAAAGCGCCACGATCGTGACCAGCAATAGAACCGGCACCACCGCGATGAAGAGATACGCCACGATCAGACGGTCGCGCAGCTTCCACATTAACCGCCGTCGCACCCACCCGATCCCCCGCACAAACACGAAATACCCGAGCGAGAGGACGAACAGAAACCCCAAAATCCCGGGCGCAGGAAGCTTCGCGCCCGCCCCGCGGAGCGCGGCCACGAGCGCGTAAAAAACAATAATTAAGAATGTCGCCCGATCCCAAAAGTTGGTTCGGCGCAGGAGGGAACGCAATCGGCCTGTTTGTGCAGACACCATCGGTGCGCGGGCAGCCTCTGCCCCGCAACACTCTCGCTCACTCGCGCCGAAAAATCCAGTCCGCGCCCCCGCTCTGCGAATGCCCCACGCGCCGGCCGCCTTGCGTGTGGGGAATTTCGTCGCGTAGGAAAGACATTCCTGCCTGTCCGGATTGATTTGAGGTGCCTTGGAAGGCCGACCCTGTGAAGAGGACAGGCACGAATGCCTGTCCTACTGAACCCTTGGAGTCGCCCGGCCTCCTTACTTCTGCTCCGACTGCCAGACGCGGCTGTGCTTTTTGCCGTACGCGAAGTAAATTATCAGGCCGATGACCAACCACACGAAGAGGCGCAGCCAGTTTGCCGCGGGCAACGAGAACATCAGCATCAGGCAACTCAGAATGCCCAGCACTGGCACGATGGGACCGAGCGGCGCGCGGAACGGCCGATGCACTTCCGGATGCGTCCGCCGCATGATCATCACCGCGGCGCAGACGATCACGAACGCGAGCAGCGTGCCGATGTTCACCAGTTCGGCGAGAATGCGCAGCGGAAGCAGCGCCGCCATTGTCGCGACGCAGACGCCCGTCAGGATTGTGGACTTCCACGGCGTGCGAAATTTTTCGTGCACCGCGGCGAAGAATTTGGGCGGAAGCAGACCGTCGCGCGCCATCGCCAGGAAGATTCGCGCCTGGCTCAGCATCATGACCAATAACACGGACGTGATGCCCGCGATGGCTCCCAGCGAGACCAGAAACTGCGCCCACGGCAAGCCGGCCTGCCTGAAAGCGTCCGAGACCGGAGCGTCAATATTGATTTTCGCATACGGCACCATTCCGGTGAGCACGGCCGCCATGGCGATGTACAGCACCGTGCAGAGAACGAGCGAGGTCAGGATGCCGATGGGAACGTCGCGCGAAGGATTCTTCGCCTCTTCGGCGTGCGTCGAAATCGAATCGAATCCAATGTATGCGAAGAAGACGATGGCTGCACCGGCCAGCATGCCGAGTGGCGCGCCAGTAGGCCCGGTCTGCCCAATCAAGGTGTGGCCGAAGAAAGCAAAGCCCGCCATGCCGAACGGCGCGAACGGGTGCCAGTTGGCGGTGTGGACGTAGTGCGCTCCGAGTCCGATCACGAGAAACACGATCGCCAGTTTCAGAATCACGATGCCCGCGTTGAACGAGGCGCTCTCGCGAATGCCCTTCACGAGAATGATCGTAATCAGAAGCGCTATGGCCACCGCCGGCAAGTCGAACCAAGTGCCGGTCAGCACGAGGCGTCCCGATGCCTGATCGTAGTCGAAGGGCGCGTTCGTGAAATGGTGCGGCACATGCAAGCCGAAAAACGTAATGAAGTCTTGAAAATAATGCGACCAGCCGTGCGCGACGGTGGACGACGCGACCGCATACTCGAGAATCAAATCCCAGCCGATAATCCAGGCAAAGAGCTCGCCCAGGGTGGCATAGGCGTAGGTGTACGCCGAGCCCGCGACGGGCACCATCGAAGCAAACTCCGCGTAGCACAGCGCCGCGAAAACGCACGTCAACCCCGCCACGACGAACGAGAGCATCAGCGCCGGCCCGGTGCAATCGTGGGCTGCCACTCCCACCAACACGAAGATTCCCGTGCCGATGATCGCCCCCACGCCGAGACTCGTCAGCTGGACGGGGCCCAGCACGCGCTTCAAGCGGCTGTGGTCGCGCAGCTCCTCCATCAGCGTTTCGTGCGATTTCCTCACGAACAGTTGGTTGGCCATGTTCCCTTTCGATTGCAACGTCCCAGACTGCCAGAAATCGCTTCGGTCCGCGAGCCCCTGCGCAGAACCCGACTCACTCGGACGCGGCCTTGACGTCCCTTCGCGGCGACCAAATCAAATACACCGGAATCCCCAGCAAAACTATCACGAGACCGGGCCATGCCGTTTGCGTTTGATACAGCAGAAGCACCGTCAGGATCACGAGCGCGGCAGCGATATACATCACCGGCACAACCGGATAGCCAAACGCACGATACGGCCGCTCCGCATCCGGCCGCAGCCGACGCAAGCGGAAGATTCCGAAAATAGTGAGTACGTAAAAAATCAAAACCGCGAAGACGACGTAGTCGAGGAGGTCGCTGTAAAGATTCCCGTATTTCACGCTGCCCGAAACCGGATCAACAATGCGCGTGCGCATCAGAACGAGAAACGCTGCCCAGATTCCTTGGAGCATCAGACCCTTGGAAGGAACGTGGCGGCGGTTTAATTTTCCGATGGAGCGGAAAAATAATTTATCTTGCGCCATCGCGTAGTACACGCGAGAGCCGGCGAGTATCAATCCGTTGGCGCAACCGAATGTCGAGATCATGATGGCCAACGCCATGATCGCGGCTCCCGCGCCGCCGAAAATCACGCCGAGCGTGGCCGAAGCCACGCGATCG
>Ga0181538_10003403_pt1 | contig 15547 bp, 11 predicted proteins | sample PEATcosm2014_Bin_40_FD_119773 | JGI IMG/M metagenome (GOLD analysis project Ga0181538, IMG submission 119773) | Peatland microbial communities from MTU Mesocosm Facility, Houghton, MI, USA - PEATcosm2014_Bin23_30_metaG | ecosystem: Environmental > Terrestrial > Soil > Wetlands > Peat | place...
CCACCTCGGCGCGCTGGCGCTCCGCCAGAAGAGCCGTACCGCTGATATCCAAAACTTTGAATAGGTTCATATCGCACCATTCCCTTCGTTGATGGCTAGGTTCAACGTCTTGAACTCCGACTTAATCAACTGCTCCGCCGTGCTGAACTGCAACTGCACTTCCGATAGCATCAAGCTCTCCCGGTCGACGCTCACATTGTTCCCGTCGGGGCGCGCAATCAGGCCCGGCACCTCGCGGACGATCGGTTCGGTCGTGCTCGCCGAATCGTCTTGAGCCGCTCTTTCCAACTCGCCGTGAAAATCGATGTCACGGGTTCGGTAACCCGGCGTGTCTACGTTCGCGATGTTGCCCGTGATCAGCGCTTGCCGCATCGCCGATAGGTCCAGGTACCGCTCCAGCATGTGAATCTGCGCTGAGCTGAACCAGCTCATACCGCCTCCTTTGGAACCAGCCCATAGGCGCGGATCTTGTTCCGCACCGTGCGCAAGCTGACGCCCATCATCGCCGCTGTCCGCGTGCGATTTCCGTTCGTCGCTTCCAGCGTCGCTTCCAGGAGGTGCCGTTCCATATCGTGCAGAGTCACGCCTGGTCGCGGTCGTACCTCCTGCGCAGGGACCTGCGCGGCAATCTGTGTCGCAGCCTGGGCTGGAGCCTGTGCCGGGGCTTGCGGCCGGGCTACGGAAGTGAACAGGTCGAGGCCCAGCGTGGTGCTTTGGGTGAGAACGAGAGCTCGCCGAACAAAATTTTCCAGCTCTCGAACGTTTCCCGGCCAGTCATATTCGCGCAGAGCGATCGCCAGATCGGTGGAGATACGGAATTGGCCGCGCTTCGACTTGGATTCGTGCTTGCGCAGGAAATGCTCCGCAAGTTCCAGAATGTCTCCGCGCCTTTCGCGCAGCGGCGGAATCGAGAACGGAATCACGTTCAGGCGATAAAAGAGATCAGGGCGGAATGCGCCGGCATCGATCTGCGAGAAGAGTGACCTGTTCGTCGTGGCGATGACGCGCACGTCCACAGGGACCGGCCGTGTGTCGCCCAGGCGGTCTACTTCGCGTTCCTGCAGCACGCGCAGCAGCTTCGGTTGAAGGCTCAACGGCATCTCGCCGATCTCGTCGAGCAGCAGCGTTCCGCCGTTGGCCACTTGGAACTTTCCCGGTTTGGACGCCGTCGCACCGGTAAAAGCGCCACGCACGTGGCCGAACAGTTCGCTCTCCAGCAAATTCTCGGGGAACGCGGAGCAGTTCACCGCGACGAACGGCTTCCCAGCGCGAGGGCTCGCGCGATGGATCAGCCGCGACAGCAACTCCTTGCCTGTGCCACTTTCCGCTTCGATCAAAATATCCTCGTCCGTTTGCGCCACGTGCCGGGCCTTTGCCACCAGCGAACGGAAGATTGCCGACTCGCCCACGAACGCCGGTTCCTGGCGGTCCTGCTCATCGGAGGTATTTCCCAAGATCCGCTGTGCTGTTTGTTCGAGCTGATCGAAAGAAACAGGCTTCATCAGGTAATCGCAAGCACCCTCTCTCATGGCCATTACAGCTTCGGGAACGCTGCCGTACGCCGTCAGGAAAATCACGGCTGTTTCGGGCGCCACCTGGCGAACTCCTTGCATCACAGCGAGTCCGTCTCCATCGCCCATGCGCATATCGGTTACGACCAGACCGCACGGCGCATGCCGGAATTTGGCCAGCGCTTCCTCCACTCCGCTCGCCGTCATTACCTGCCATCCGCTTCGGCGAAAATTGGCGTCCAGCGCGCTGCACATTGCCGCTTCGTCGTCTACCACGAGCACGTGGCTCATTCAGTTCCTCCGGACACGGGCAGAAATATGGAAAACGTGGTTCCCAGTTGCCGGTGGCTTTCCACGCAAATGCTGCCGCTATGTTGCTCGATCACTTTCTTGCAAACGGAAAGACCTAAACCGGGGCTCCCCGCTTTGGTCGTGAACCCAGGCTCGAAGATCTTTTCGAGCTTCGAAGCTTCAATTCCGTTTCCCTCGTCCTCGAAGTCGATCTGCACACTGTCGGTGCAATCGGCCGCCCACAGAATCCTGATATTCAAAGCTCCGCCGTGCTTCATTGCTTGAAACGCGTTGAGAGCGAGATTGAAGAACACCTGCTGCAATCTGTGGGCGTCCGCGGCCACCATCACTCGTCCGATCGAATTGCGGATTTCGATTTCGAGACCCCGTTGCCGCGCGAGCGGGCCCAGAAAATCGGCTGTTTCGCGCAACAGCCGATCGACGTTGGTGGAAATCAGCTCCCCGCACGGCTGGCTGTGAAACTGCAAAACGTTGTTCACCGTCGCGGCGAGCGACCGCAATCCGGCTTGCAGGTGCGTCACCCACTCGCCTGCTTCTGGCATTTGGCTTGTTGCCCCAGCTAGCAGCCCCGTGAACAATTCCATGCTAGCGAGTGGATTGCGAATCTCATGCGCTAGCACCGTGGCAATCTCGGCCAGCGCCAACGCTCGGCGGGCTGTTTCTCGCTCGGCAGCTATGCGTTTCTGATCGCTGATGTCGCGGAGTATCCAGATCGTTTCGGTTTCGTCACCAGCCGGCTCCTCAACCTTTGCGCCCGAAATGCCGATAGTGCGTTTGCACAGGGGAGAATCCGAAATCCACTCCTGTTCGGAGGAAGAACTGCCGGGCGTGGCTGCGGAGAGAAGTGCGCTCAGCGCGGGAGGGCATTCGGCGTCTGTGTCTGGGATCCACCGCGCATCCAGATCGAGAAGACGTCGCGCTTCGGGATTCATCATGCGCGGCTGGCCGTGTGAATCCGTCACCACCACGCCGCAGGGCAGACCCGCGAGGATACGAGTCAAAAAAGCGCGGCCCCGGATGTTTTCCTCGACGCTGCGTGAGAGTTCCGCGTTGGCGGACGCCAACTCTCCCCGAAGACGCCCTACCTCGCCTTGCAGTTGACCGTAGGACTTCTCGAGTGATCCGGCCGCCTGCGTGAACGTTCGGAACGCGTGAGCGAGCGATTTGCGCTCGACTGTGTGATCCGCAATCCGCTTGGCACGTAGCGGATTTTGCCGGGCTGTAGGCAATTTTGACATCCCTGCGCGTACAGTGCACGAGCGATGCCAAGCGCTGAACCGATATCTTAGAGTTCTCTAAAATGTGCGGGATCGTCAGCGGCTGAAGTGTTCGACGTGAAGTTGGCCTTCTTCTCGAGCCAGAATAAATGCCCGCTCCACGGCGTGCTGAAGTTCGCGCACGTTTCCGGGCCACTGAGCCTGGCGCAAGAAAGCTATGGACGAGGCGGAAAGTCTCTTGGCAGGAACGCCGGCTTCGCTGCACAAGTCCGCCAGAAATCGCTCCGCCAGTGCTCCCACGTCCTCCGTGCGGTCGCGCAACGGGGGAAGTTCAATCGGAAACACCGCGATCCGGTAGTAGAGATCCTGACGAAAAAGCTTTTGCTTCACGTAGTCAAGCAGCTTGACGTTCGTCGCGCATATCACGCGCACATCCACTCGGAAGACTTCGGAACTGCCAAGTCGTTGCACTTCTCCGTCCTGCAGAAAGCGCAGCAGTTTTGCTTGCATGCTCAGAGGCAAGTCGCCGATTTCGTCCAGGAAAAGCGTTCCCCCGTGCGCCATATGAATTCGTCCCACTCGCGTTTGCACGGCTCCCGTAAACGCCCCCCTCGAATGTCCGAACAATTCAGCTTCGAGGAGTGCTTCAGGAATTGCGGCGGAATTCACCACAACAAATGGATTCGCAGCCCGCGGGCTAAGCTCGTGGATCGCGCGCGCGATGATTTCCTTGCCCGTTCCGGTTTCTCCCGTGACCAGCACGGTCGTGTCGCGGGGCGCGACGAGCCTCGCCAACCGATAGACCTGCTGCATGCCTCGCGCTCTGCCCACCATTCCCGGAAGCGGACTCAGATCGTCGTCAGTTTCCGGTTGTTCCGTCTTTGTTGCAGCGGGCGGCGCTGGCATCGCCGTGCCTGTGGAGGCGCGCAGTTCAGCGGAGATTTTTTCCGCTCCCGCTTGCGAATCGACAAGCCGGACTTCCAGACCTGCATAGCGGCGCCGGGCAAGTTCAGCCACCTCTTGCGAATCCAGGTCCGGCAAATGACGATCCAGCACAAGGACGTCGACTGCGATCGACTCCAATTTGGAAAGAGCATGAGCGCCGCTCACCGCTTCTTCGACAATGTCAGGCGCGTCAACAGAATCTTGCTTGAACGACTTCCGAAAAAGAGGATCAGCACTTGCGACCAGAATTCGAACCTGGTTTCGTCTTGCGGCTGGGACCGCAGCGGTGGACATTTTTGTTTCCCCCAAGATTGCGCCGCGTTTTTCATTTCTTTTGCGGCAAACTTGTCTATCACAAAAACTCTCGCACGTACGCAACGCTCGTCATTATCTTCATTGTTTGTCGCTAAGAAGTTAATGCGCATCGGCATCGAAAGACTTCCTTTGCTACGCTGAAGCGCGCGCTGAATTGTCCACGTTAGTGTTCGCTAAGATTAGTTCTCCCTCATCTGCTTTGTGCACCAAGCAGTGCCTCGAAACGGACATGGATGAATGCACCTCACGATTCTGCGAAATGCTGAGCGTGGAGTTGGTTTTTTCGAATTCCGCTTGGAAACCCGAGCAGCGGGCTGAATAAATTATCCGCGCACGCAATACCGGGCAGACTACCTTTGTGGTGGTTTCGCTACGCGGGGCGTCGGGTTCTCGGTTGGATTCTAAGAAATTGCCAATGGGGGTAGGTGTGCGCATATTGATGGTCGAGGATGATTCCAACCTGGCCCAGTTCGTTTCACGGCGCTTACAGACCGATGGTCTAGAGGTGGAGATTGCGTCGGACCCCGCGGAAGGGCGCCGCTTGCTGGGCGTTCACGGCTACGAACTTGTGATTCTCGATCTGGGTCTCGAAAGTTCCGCCGGAATGGAAGTGCTTCGCCAGGTGCGCGCGACCAAGCCCAGCCTCCTCACTCTGGTTCTAAGCGGCAGCTCCGGTGTGGAAGAGCGCATTCGTTGTCTCGAGGCTGGCGCCGACGACTTCATGACCAAGCCCTTCTCCGTGGCGGAATTGTCTGCTCGTATCCGGGCGCTCTTTCGCCGCATCAACGGTCCCACGAAAACTGTTTTGAAGGTGGAAGACCTCGAACTCGATCGGATCGAGCGTACCGTACGGCGCGGCGGCTACTCAATCGACCTTTCGCACAAGGAATTTGCGCTGCTCGACTTTCTGATGCAGCATCCTCTCCAACCGGTTTCCCGGAACGTGATCGTCGAGCAAGCTTGGAAGTTGAGTTCTGATTCGATGACGAATGTCGTCGACGTCTACATCAATTACTTACGGAAGAAGATCGATTCCGGCTTTGACCGCCCCCTTATCCACACCATTCGCGGCGTCGGTTATCAGCTCGGCGGCGGATGAGGTTGTACCCTTCGCATTTCTTTCGGCCTCGCAAGATAGCCTGCGCCAGCCTTCCCGTTTCATCGAGTGTTGATAGGACCTAGCTTACCCGCTGAAAACCCACACCTTACCCTCGTCCTCAAGGTTAATTCGAATCTGCCGATAGAGCATCTGTTACAGGTTCTTACTTCGAATGGTAGACCGCGGTCCGCCGGCCGCTCGATTCTGCCCTTCAACAATCGTCGAGCGTTCGGCTCGCAGGGAGTACCAGTGGACGCAACCAGAGTCTCAAGTCTTGCCGGGCCCGCATCGAACGACACTTCCATCCAGCCGTGGCAAAGCCATCACGCGTGGAGCGGCCAGTCCCGCGTGGACGCGCACCACGATGGCGACCGCGGCGAGGGAGACCGATTTACCTCCTCGAGTCAGGCGGGAGCGGGACAGGACGCGCACGACGCAGGCCTCTTCACCGTTAGCAGTGTAAGCTTCTTCTCGGCAGCCGCTACCTTCTTCTTGGCGCAGACAGCTCCGTCGTCCGCCGGTCAAGCGAGTACGGCCACGACTTCCGTTACAAGCCCGAGTTCGAGTTCCGCCTCGTTGACCAGCGCCCCAGTGTCGCCCGTAGTGCAGTCGACGACAGGCCCCGTAACAACCGCGACCTCGGACCCGACATCGCCGACCAGTGACGAAGTGACAGTGACTCCAGTGACCCAGCCAGCGACGGTAGTCACTCCCTCCTCAACGCCAACCGTCAGCGGCTCGACGGCGGCGCCGACCGCGGGTCCCAACGGTCAGAGTCCACTGCAAGCTCTGAACAATTCGCTGGCGGCTTTGGGCCTGAACCAGCAGGAAATTCAAGCGTTCGACCAGATTGCCAGTTTCATTCAGGCCGTTAGCCCCGCGGCGTTCGCGGACCTCGTGAGCGGATTGCAGGCGCTCGCGCAACAGGTGACGCAGGCGGCTGCCACAGCAGTGCCGAGCAGCGGCACAACGTCTACGGGAACTGCCAGCGCAGCTTCTGCCTCGAACACCAGCGCAGCGCCGGCGGCAAGCGCAACCCCGGCCTCCAGCAGCGGCGTGCAGATCGAGGAACTCGTCGTTCAATTTTCCGAAGTGCAGGTCCAGGGAACCGTCAACAGTCCCGCCACTGGGAGTCAAGGAAGCAACGCGACTTCAGGGACGCAGGGAACGACTGCAAGTAACAGCTTCGAATTCGACGCGTTCAAGCTACAGTTCGAAGAAGTGACACTGACCGTCCCGGCCAGCGCTAGCCAGCCAGGCCAGACACAGACTCCCAATCAGACAGTGAGCGCCAGCGGTACCTCAGGCGCGAGCCAGCCGGCGACGACATCCAGCTCGGTGGAGGCAGCATAGCTTTCCGAAGTGGTTTTACCTGAAGGGGGCGGGAGTTCGCACCGGAATTGCGCCGCAGTCAGGAGTCGAGGCGCAACACCGATAGAAAGGTGAATCACATGAATCATCTGCGAAGAGTTGCACTGCCCCTGCTGCTGTTGGTTCCGTTCTTGCCCGTGCGAGCCCAGGAGACAACGGTGGCACCAAGGTCTCCGGCGCCATGGCTCATGAACGCCAAGTCCGCGTCGGCAGCACAGGTCGGATACAAACTTCCCGTGGCCGCGTTTGGTTCCTTTGTCGATCGCCCCGTCAACAATCTCCGCGAGCAAGCAAATGAATCCCTTGCGCCCACGACGCCCGAATGGCGTGAACCGCAAGTATCGCGCAATTCCGAAATTGAAACCGCCACGCCGCGTCTTGGCAAATCGTTCTGGTTTCCCTGGGTGGCCGCGGTCGGTCTCTCGATAGCCTCCACAGAACTCACCGTCCACTGCGAAACCACGTACGGATGCTCCCGTCCGGATCCGATGTGGGGATCAAGTCCGTCCCGCCTCGAGTTGTATGGCATCAAGGGGAGCGTCGACGCAGTGGGCTTTTACTTTTCCCGAAGATTGAAGCGCGAAGGTCGCTCAGGCTGGAAATATATCGCTTACGGCTTCCTGGCTGGGCACGCGGCCGAAACCGGTTGGAGTGCGGAGGCCCTTGCCACCCACTCCAGCCAGGCGGCCAACGACGGAGCCGTTTTGTAATGTCTTGAGCCCGTGAGCCGCCTAGCGGCTCACTCCTCGGAGTCGGCGTCATCATCGGCGCTGACTCCGTCGTCCTTCGGCGCGGGCGGCAGTTTTCGCCCGGCGCCGAGATGGTCGTAGTTGAGTGCAGCGTTCAGCACGAGCATGAAGCTGCCGTGTGTTTCCTGGCGCCACATCGGATTATTCGCGAACAGGACCACGTGGCCGCGACCCACCGGAACGTCGATGACCGCCGGCGCATTTGCCAGCTCACTCCCTCCCGCAAGCATGCCGCTCACCCACAGGTTCGGCTCGTCCGCAAAGCGCAGCACTACGCGAGGCCACGTTTGCGGCGGCGGAATCATTCCGCGAAGAGCGTCGCGAACGTCCGGTGAGATGTAAACTTCCTGCTCGGCTCGCGTGCGCTTGGGTGGCGCGGGCTGGGGATTCCAGGGCCGCCCTTGTGGAATGTCAGGATCGGTCGTTGAGCCACGTCCGCTCGGCCTGCCTTCGTTTTCGCCGCCGCCGTCGCCTCCGAAGAATCCCCCAGGACTGATCGAAACGCGAAATACGGGCGCCTGGCTGAAGTAGATGGCCAGCGTGTCGTCGTAACCGTAAGCTATGGGACTCCCTTTGTCCTCCACCTTCGCGTTGAAGATAGAGCCGCGCGCCTGCAGTTGTCGCGCGGGCATAATCGATACCCCGGACGTGATGCCAAGATCGATCGGAAGCACCGTGCTCGAGCTGACCGGAATAAAGAGTCCGCCTTCCTGCACAAACCTCTGCAGGTGAGCGGCTCCTTCCAGGCCCATGCCGCCGCGAATATCGTCCGTGTGATCCAGCAGGCCCAGGTTCGGCGTCAGTTCCGTCGTTTTCCAGGGAATGGCGCCGCCGAAATCGGACCCATCGGCAAGAATCCTCTTCGGCAGCCCATTGATCAGCGTGGAAACGCTGTTCCCCGCCGGCGGAAAGATGATGACGTCATATTTCTCCTTCAGGTTCGCGGTGTCGCGCACCACCTGATCGGAAATGTAGGCGTACGGGATGCGAGTTTCGTCCAGCGCCAGGCGAAACCATCCTTCCACCTGTGTGCTGGTCCACGTATGCAGCAGCGCAATTCTCGGCACCGTGATTTCGTGGCGGGCGGCCTTTGGGTCTGCGGCGCTCGCACGAATCCTGATTCCCAGGTCCTTGGCGGCTGATTCCAGCTGCTGCTTTAGATCGCTGGGATTGTTGTCCGCGGGAATGATGAATGATCCCGCAACATACTTTTGTCCTTCGGCGTCGAAGCTCTCCTCCGCTGCGAACATCTTCACGTCCTTCAACTGAAAACGGAACGTGGCGAGCGCCGGCTCGGCGGTGGCATTCACCAGGTAGAATTTCGCCGTGCCGCTGCCCGTTGTGAGTTCGCCTGCGTAGGGCGCCGGATTTGTCACCAGCGTCATCGGCGCCTTCAAGATCGCCGTGTCTGTTATGCGCACTGTCTTCACGTTGACGAGTGGCCCCATCGTCCAGCCCGTGTCGTCGTACGGAGTGGGATCCTTGATGTTGAAATACTGCGTATCGAGCAGCATATCGGCCATGCGGCTGTAAGGCTGGTCCATGCGAATCACGTAGCTGCCGGCCGGAATTGTTACTGGTTTTTGGGGCTCGGACTTTCCGGGCTCGGGCTTGCCCTCTCCCGCCTTCGCATCGGGTTTCATCGCGGCTGCCGTTCCTTCCGATTTGCTCTCCCCGGAAGCCTCCTGGGCCATCGCCTGCGACTTGCTCCTCTCCCCCATTCCAGCGGAACTCGCTGGCTTGGCCTCGAACTCGTGGCCCACGCGATTTACTTCCACGCCTTGCTGCTGCAGCAAATGCACCAGGCGCACCTGGAGCGCCGGCCGTCGGCCGTCGTTGACGATCACCCACGCCGCCGGCCCTTCCGTTGTCGCTTTTGCGATGGACCGCTTGCTCTTCAGATAGAAATTGGAAAGGAATTCCTGCGCGTGGTCCGCCGTGTATCCCAGCGCGAAAAGCACGCCGCTCTCTTCCATGTTCGTGTTGTCGCGCATCGACCACGTGATTTTCGGTAGCGGCGGATTCTGCCGGAACCATTCTCGCGAAGTATCTTCCGGCCCCAGCGTTCGCACGCGCGTGTCAGCCCCGCCGTTGCCGAACGTCTCGTAGAATCGGCCGATCGAATTGTGCCCCGTTGCAACGTAGAGCATGTAATTCGGCGCCCATCCGTCGTAGAAGCCGTGCGTCCACACGCCGGGCACGCCGCGTTTCGTGAATTGCTCGATTTCGTAATGGGCCATCTCTTGAAATTCACTGAAGACGATGGGATCGAGCCACGCATTGTAGGGTCCGGTCCCCGTCATCGTATAAAGGTAGGGGACCGACTCGTGCAGGTCGTGCAGCACCTGCGGATGCCATTCGAGGAAATTCTTCATCTGCGATTTCGACAGCTCGAGACCCATCCCGATGTTGTCGCGGTTGTTGTCGTGCGCGACATAATGTCCCCAATAGATCAGGTTTGGCGCGGGCTTATCGGAATTCGCCTTGCGGTAGTTGTAGATATCCACCATGCGGTCGCGGCCGTCCACTTCGAGCACCGGCGTGATCAGGAAAACCACGTTCTTCCTGATATTCGAAATGTACGGTGTGTCCTCCACCGCCAAGCGGTAGGCCAGTTCCATCAGCATTTCCGGTGAGCCCGTCTCAGGGGAGTGGATCGAGCCTGAGGCCCAATAGATGGGCTTTCCGGTTTCAATCATTTGCTGCGCTTCGGCATCGGTGATCTTGCGGGGATCGGCGAGCTTCGCTGTGATTTCCTTCAGATGATCGAGCTGCGCGATGTTCGCCTCATCGCTCACCGCCACCAGCATGAATTCGCGGCCTTCTTCGCTTTTCCCCGCGTTGAAAATCTTTACGCGAGGGCTGGCGGCGGCCAGCGCGCGGTAATAGCGGTATATGTCCTTCGTATACGTCAGTTTGTTGGGAGCGCCGATCACGTAGCCCAAAATCTTGTCCGGAGAAGGAACGGTATCCGACGTCGGAAGGTGATCCACCAGTTCGGTGAGCAGGTCCGGCTCCGTGGTGTACTCCTTTATTTTGGCCGCGTACGCGGCGTCGTTGCCGGATGCGGACGTTGTCAGTGGCGCAAGTGCAGGTCGCGCCTGCTCCTGCGCCAACGCGGCGGACAACGCGCCCGTGAAAGCCAAGACCAGAACCCCGCTCAACAACGCCACACCCAGATTGTTTCGTGTCGCCGCACACTTAGCCACGCGCATTCTCATTCTCCTCGAACGAATTTCTGAAGCATGACCCGATCCCCCGGATGCTCCTAAGGGACGCACACTATCACGGTCACGTTTCATCAGCTCCACTTCTTATATGCGTTGCATTCTTAGAATTGGGATTCGACGTTGATTCCAGGGCGGTGCAGCGTCTGCGGTAGAATCTTCTATCGGGTGTCTCCTACATGAAGTTGTCTCGATCATCCGTCCTGATTCTGGGCGCTTGGGTATTCTTTGTCGGTGGCTATACAGCAGCCTCCATGCTGCTTCCACACGGCTCCCGGCTGACCACTCTCAGCGATCTAACTGAGGCTTTTGTCGCGCTATTCGCGAATACCTGCCTCTTATGGAACGCGGCATCCCCCTACCGCCGCCGCAACGCCTTCTGGATGCTGCTGGCGTTCGGTTGCACGCTCTGGCTCGCGGGTCAGCTCTTCTGGACCTACCAGGAACTCATACTCCACCGGCCGGCGCAAAGCCCTTTCCCCGGCGATCTTCTCTTTTTCGTGCACACCGTGCCGTTCATGGCGGCGTTGGCGCTGATACCGCATGCCAGAAAGATGCGCGAAACGCTCCGCTTCGGCTCTCTCGACCTGCTGCTGCTCGCGATCGTCTGGCTCTATATTTATGTTTTCGCTGCCATGCCCTGGAAGACGATTTGGCCCGACCAGGAACTCTTCCGGGCGCGCGACCTTGAAATCTACATGGTGGAAAACGCGGTTGTGTTGATCGGCTTCGCTGTCCTATTTCTTCGCGTGCACGGCCCATGGCGAATCATTTACGCCAATTTATTCGGCGCCACCAGTCTCTACATGGCTGGCTACTTGATCGCCCACCACGCCGTAAACGAAGGCAAAACATATGCCGGCAGCCTATACGTGGTGCCGTTCATCGGCACGTTCGTTTGGCTTGCCACCACAGGCATCATCGCGCGAACGCTCACGCTCGAGCCTGAGGCTTTGGGCGCGGGCTTGCGGCGCGACACGCAATGGCCGTCGCGCCTCGCCATGATCGGCGTTCTTTCCGCGCCGCTGCTGGCCTATTGGGCCGTCTTCGGGAGCGACGCCCCCGAGCCCGTGCGGATGTTCCGGCTAGTCGTGACGCTGGTCACGGTATTCATCGCAGCTTCGATTGTTTTCCTGCGCCAGCAGCTCGTTTACCGCGAGCGCACCCAACTCGTCCACGATTTGTGGGAATCGCTCGAAAACGTGAAGCGCTTGCAGACTCACTTTGTGCAATCGGAAAAACTGGCCTCCCTCGGACAGCTGGCCGCCGGCGCCGCGCACGAAATCAACAATCCCCTCACGGCGATTCTGGGCTTCGCCGACGTGCTCACCGGCGAGAACCCTCCGAACACGAGGCCGCACACCATCGGTGAAAAGATCCGCGAACAGGCCCGGCGAACCAAGGAGCTCGTCAACAATCTTCTCAGTTTCGCGCGCCAGGTTCCGGTGGAAAAACAATTGCTCGACCTGAATACCGTTCTCACCGGCGCCGTCCAGCTTCGCAATCTTGATTTGCGCGAAAAAAACATCCGTATCGAGCTCGAAAGCCGCAGCGTTCTGCCCGCGGTGCGCGGCGATCCGAACCAGTTGCTGCAGGTCTTCTATCACCTCATCAGCAACGCGGTCGACGCCATGGAAACGGCCGGCGGCGGAGTCCTGCTCATCCGCACGCTGCGCGAAAAGGGAAATCTCGTCATCGAATTCTCCGATACCGGACCCGGATTGAAGGAACCTGAAAAAGTCTTCGACCCGTTTTACACGACGAAGCCCGTCGGCAAGGGCACCGGCCTCGGACTCAGCATCTGCTACGGCGTGATGCAGGAACACGGCGGCCGCATTTCCGGCTTTAATCGCGCCGAAGGCGGCTGCACGTTCCGCTTGGAACTGCCCGCCGTCCTCGCCGTCTTTCCGAAGGTGCCGGCGCCACCCACTGCGCCCACAAACGCGCGTTCCACCTGACTCAGAATTGCCGTTTTCACGCGATCACACTCATTGTGTTAGAGTCGAAAATTCATGGACGCCCCCGCAATCATCACCGAACATCTCACGCGCAGCTTTGGCCAGCTCGTCGCCGTGAATGACGTCAATCTCCGCGTCGCGCCGGGCCAGTTCTTCGGCTTTCTCGGCCCCAACGGCGCCGGAAAGTCCACAACGATCAAAATGCTGACGGGCCTGCTGGCGCCTTCGTCAGGTCGGATGGAAATTCTCGGAGTCGATCTGACGGCGAATCCCGTCGAAGTAAAACGTCAAATCGGCGTCGTGCCGGAAGGCATGGCGCTCTTCGGCCGGCTGACCGGCGCGGAATACTTGAACTTTGTCGGGCGCATGTACGGCCTCGACCGCCTCACCGCTGCCAAACGCACCGCCGAGCTGCTCGAATTCATGCAGCTTGCCGACCAGCCGAAAAAGCTCGTCACCGACTATTCGCATGGGATGCAAAAGAAACTTGCGATGGCCGCCGCGGTCATTCACGGCCCGAGAATTCTCTTTCTCGACGAGCCGTTCGAAGGCGTCGACGCCATCGCGTCCGGCACTCTGAAAGCCATGCTCCAGCGCATGATTTCGCGCGGCGCCACCATCTTCCTTACTTCCCACGTGCTCGAAATTGTTGAACGTTTGTGCAGTCATGTGGCGATCATCCATCGCGGCACACTCGTAGCCCAGGGTTCCATCGAAGAGCTTCGCGCTGGGGTCGAGTCGCAAGCCGCTGCGGCTCTGCAAGAAGGCGGAACGCCCGGCGCTCTGCCTCCCGCCGGCGAAAAGCTCACGCTCGAAGAGATTTTTCTCCGCATTGTGGGCGGCTCGCGCCTTGCCGACCAGGAGCTTTCGTGGCTGGCCTGATTTCTTCCGAAGCGCGCGGCCAGTTCGCCGCAATCGCGCAGGTCCGCTGGCAACTCTTCATCAATTCGCTCCGCACCATGCGCGGCCGCCTCGAGATGGTCTCGCGCGTTTTGATCGGCTTCGGTTTCACGATGGGAGGCCTCGGCGGCGCGTTCGGGGTTGCTGCCGCATCGTGGTATTTCACCTCGCACGACCAGACCGAGTGGCTCGCGCTTTTGCTCTGGCTCATTTTTCTTTTCTGGCAGCTTTTTCCCGTGGTGGCCACCGCGTTCACCGAGACATTCGACTCGTCGAATCTTCTGCGCTTTCCCTTGAGCTATCCGTCGTTCTTTATAGTGCGCCTCGTCTACGGCTCGCTGGATCCGGGGACGGCGCTGGGCAGCCTGTGGCTGTTCGGGATTTGGATGGGCGTCACGGTGGCCGACCACCGATTGTTCGTCCCGGGCGGCCTGGCCCTGCTCGTCTTTGGGCTCGCGAATATTCTGCTCGCACGCATGGTCTTTGCCTGGGTGGAACGCTGGCTCGCGCAGCGCCGCACGCGCGAAATCATGGGCATTCTGTTTTTCTTTTTCATCATCAGCTTCCAGTTCATTGGTCCGCTGATGGCCCGGTTCGGCGGAAAACAGCATCCAGACGTGTCGCGATTCAGCGGGTTTATTCTGCCGCTCGAGCGTCTGCTGCCGCCCGGACTCGCCGCTTCGGCGCTGGCGCATTTTTCGCAGGCAGACTTCGCCGCCGGGTTTGCCTCGTTCGGGCTTCTTTGCGTTTATGCCGTCGCGTTTTTCTGGTTCTTGAACGTGCGCATGCTCGCGCAGTATCGCGGAGAAAATTTGAGCGAAGGGGCTGCCGCCGCGGCTCCAAGCAGCCTTGCAAAGTCTGGGGCCAAAGGGAAGCTGGCTGTGCGCGCGGGTTGGAACGTGCCAGGAGTTTCCGGTCCGGTCGCCGCCATTTTCGAGAAGGAGTTTCGCTATCTCTCGCGCAGCGGTCCGATGCTTTTCACGCTGATCATGCCGCTCGTCATCCTTCTAATTTTCCGCCTGTCACCCGGAAGATCCGGCACCGGCGGACAAGGTTTCGTCGTTCGCACGCCCGACCTCGCGTTCCCCATAGGCGCAGCCTACGCGCTCCTCATGCTGACGAACCTCATCTACAACAATTTCGGCGCTGACGGCGCCGGTGTCCAATTCTATTTCGTCTCTCCCGTGCGCTTCCGCGAAATCGTGCTCGCGAAAAATTTGGTGCACGCAACGATCCTTGCGTTCGAAATGATTCTCATCTGGATCGCGGTCTGCTTCCTCTATCGCCCGCCTTCTTTCTACTACACGGTCACGACGATCGCCGGTGTCCTTTTGGCGGCGCCCGCGAACATGGCCGTCGGCAATCTGCTTTCGATCTACACGCCGAAAAAATTCGATTTCGGCACTTTCGGCCGCCAGCGTGCCGCGAACACCACCGCCTTCGCCAGCATGGGTGTGCAAGCTGCCGTATTCGGCATCGGCGCGCTTGCTTTCTTGCTCGCCCATCTTCTTCACAAGCTCTGGATCGCGACGGCGCTGCTGCTGGCCCTCGCGGCCATCGCGTTTTTTTGCTACTTCCTCGTTCTCAATCGCGTCGACCGCATCGCCCTCGCCCGCCGCGAAACCCTCATAGGCGAACTCTCCCGCGCCTAGCGCGTCGTTCAGCAGAATCCCTGGGATAATCGCCGATGGGCACGCACCTTTGCGGAGACGCGCCGCATCCAACGCTGGCAGGTTCATCCGGGTACGCACCCACTGCCGGGCAACGAGAGACTTTATGGCGACGAAGCAAATTGTTGTCGAGCGATTCAGCGTGGTTTCTGCGAAGCCGTTCGATGCTGTGGTAGCGGCCGTGGACGCGGCGATTGACCATCCCAATGGCGGGAAAGCGAACGCTTGGACGGAGTCTCGACCCGGCGCGCGACCACTCAATCTCGGCCCCGG
>Ga0181538_10003404_pt1 | contig 15539 bp, 10 predicted proteins | sample PEATcosm2014_Bin_40_FD_119773 | JGI IMG/M metagenome (GOLD analysis project Ga0181538, IMG submission 119773) | Peatland microbial communities from MTU Mesocosm Facility, Houghton, MI, USA - PEATcosm2014_Bin23_30_metaG | ecosystem: Environmental > Terrestrial > Soil > Wetlands > Peat | place...
GGGATCATTTTCGCCAGCCGGTCGCAATCGCCATAACTCAGCCCCATCACCCGGCCCACGTCGCGCACCACCGATTTGGCGCCCATCGTGCCAAAGGTGATGATTTGCGCCACGGCCTCGCGCCCATACTTCTGCCGGACGTACTCGATGACATCCGCACGCCGGTCGTCGGCGAAGTCGATATCAATGTCCGGCGGGTTGACCCGCTCGGGATTGAGGAAGCGCTCGAACAACAGCCCATAGCGGATCGGGCATACATTGGAGATGCCGAGCAGGTAGGTGACGATCGAACCCGCCGCCGAGCCGCGCGCGCTGCACGCGATGCCCTGCGCATGGCCGTAACGGATGAAATCCCCGACGATCAGGAAATAGCTCAGGAACCCCGTCTTCTCGATGACTTTGAGCTCAAGCTGGAGCCGGTCGATGATGGCCTTGACGGCGGCTGCAACCGAGGGATCGGAGAGGTCAGGTGAAACGTGATGCGTGAAACGTGATGCGTGATCGGTGGCGGGTGACGGGTGATTGGTGGCTGTTGACTGATCCTGCGGACATTGGGCTCTGGACTCTGGACTTTGGACTGGTTGATACGTCGGCAGCTTCCGCGGATCATCGACCCCCTCGACGGTGAACCGGTGCTCTTCGGCCCGCGCGTGGATGCCGTAGCGTGCGCGCAGCCCATCGGCCAGCAAATGCCGCAAGTAGCCTTCGCGGGTGAAGTGCTCGGGCGGATGAAATACCGGGTAATGCAGCTTCCCGAATTCGATCTCCAGGTTGCACTTGTCGGCCACCTCCAGCGTGTTCTGCACCGCCTCCGGGACTTCGGCAAAGCGCGCTCGCATCTCCTCCGCCGAACGCAGATAAAACTGCTGCTCGGCGTACTTCAGCCGCTTGTTATCGGTCAACTGGGTCTGCGTGCCGATACAGATCAGGCAGTCGTGCGCGTGGGAGTGGCTTTTCTCGACGTAGTGCACGTCATTCGTCGCCACTAGTTTCAGGCCGAACTCCTTCGCCCACTCAATCAGGTGCCGGTTGACCTTGGCCTGTTCCGGGAAGCCGTGGTTTTGCAGCTCCAGGTAAAAGTTCTCCGCCCCGAGCGTCTGTTTGAACCAGTCAATCACCTCGCGCGCCTTGGACAACTGGTCCTTCTGAATCCACTCCGGGATCTCACTGGCCAGGCAGCCGGAAAGGGCGATCAGCCCCTCCTTGTGCGCCGCCAGCAGTTCCTTATCGATGCGCGGCTTGTAGTAATAGCCCTCCAGGTGCGCCGCCGTGGAGAGCTTGATCAGGTTCTTGTAGCCGACTTCGTCCTTGGCCAGCAGGACGAGATGGTGATAAACGTCCCGCCCGCCTGAACTGGTCTTCTTCTCGAACCGGCTGCCGGGGGCGACATACACTTCGCAGCCTATTATCGGCGTGATGCCTCGCTCGCGCGCCGCCTGGTAGAATTCAACCGCCCCGTAAAGCACGCCATGATCGGTGATCGCCAGCGCCGGAAACTTCAGCTCATGCGCCTTGTCCATCAACCGGTCCAGCCGGCAAGCCCCATCGAGCAATGAATACTCGGTGTGCAGATGTAGATGAACGAATTCCGCGTGCGACATGGAAGCAATCTACGGCGGGCCAACCTCGCCGGGCAAGAAGCGACTGAGCTGGCCGCCGGGGCGACGCGGCAATAAAAAAGGCCCGACGCGCGTCGGGCCTTGGTTAAATACGCAATTGGCCTATTTGCTTCCCGCCTTTGTGGACGGCTGGGCGGCCGGCGAGCCCGACGGCATGTCCGACTCCTTCGGCTTCAATTTCTCATCCAGGATTTCCACCCCGGCCTCCTTCTTAAGCTTCGCCATGTAATCGGGGAACTGCTTCTGCACCGCCTGTTGCGTCAGCCCCTCCTTGATGTCAGCTTCCGCCTTGGCGAACTCGACCTTCCGGGCCGGGATCTTCTCGCTCAGCTTGATGATGTGGTAGCCGAACCGCGTGGTGATGATGTCGCTGACCTGGTTGGTGCTCAGTGAGAACGCCGCCGCCTCGAACTCCGGCACCATCTGGCCGCGCGGGAATGTGTATTCGCCCCCCTTGTCCTTCGAGCCCGGGTCTTCGGAATACTTCTTGGCCAGCTCGGCGAAATCTTCCCCGGCCCGGGCGCGCTTCAGGATGCCTTCCATTTCCTTGCGTTTGGCTGCCTTCTGGTCTTCCGTCAATTCGGCATTGGTTTTCGGGTCGGTCGTCGTCAGCAAGATATGGCTGGCGCGCACCTTCTCCGGCTCCTCGAACCGCGCCGGGTTGTCATCGTAATACTTCTTCGCATCCTCGGAGGTGACGTTGACTTTGAGTTCGCGTTTGAGCACCGCCTCCGCGGTCGCACCCTCGCTCCACTTGGTGAGCACCTCCTCGTGCGTGGTCCCCATGACCTTCAACTGCCGGTTGAGAGCCTCCTCCGAGCCGAGCCGGGTCTTGGCCTCCTCAAGCCGCTTTTCGGCCAGCGCCTTGCCGGCTGCCTTGTCCTCGACCGTCGCTTTGGCGCTCAAGAGCTGGACCTGGATAATTTGGTCCAACACTTGCCGATCCAGCATCCCCATCTGCTCCGGGGGGATGTTCTGGCCTCGGGCGGCCGCTTGCGCCTTGATCCGGATGACCTCGTCATCCAATTGGCCGCGGCTCACTTCCACCCCTTTACCCTTCGCTATAAGGCTGTTCCCGAACAGGCTGATGGGATTGGCCGCGGGCTTTGGCGCCCCGGCGGCGTCGGCGGACGCGGGTTTGTCCGGCGTCGCGCCCCAGACCGGCAGCGACGCTGCCAGGAGCAGCAGGACGGAGGACTCTAACGATCTCTTCATAAGTACATTCATTCGTTCAACAAGCTATAGTTCGACCACCTTGACATTGCTAATGTTCGGATCCTTTTGAATCTCGTCCAGCACTTCCTGCGGCGGCACGCTATCCAAATTCAAAACCGTTAAGGCCTGGCCGCCTGCAGTATCGCGGCTCAAGCTCATGCTGGCAATATTAACCTTGTGCCGGGCCAGCAAGGTCCCCAGGTAGCCCACCATGCCCGGCCGGTCTTTGTTGGTGAGCAGCAGCACCACGCCGAAGGGCACGATCTCCGTCGGCTGGCTGAACACTCGCACGATGCGCGGGTTATCCGGCGAACCGAAGAACGTGCCGCCGGCCGAGATGACCTTCTCGCCATTGTGAAACGCCTGCACGTGCAGCCACTCGTTGAACGTCACCGGCTCATTCGAACGCTTCTCCTCCACCGTCAGCCCCAGCGTCGAGGCGATGCTCCGCACGTTGACATTATTGAGGTCCTTCACCGAGGCGCGCGACAGGAACCCGAGCAGCACGGCGCGCGTCACCGGGTCAATGTTCGGCAGCTCCTGCGCCTTGCCGCCAAAGGTGATGTGCAGGCGGTCCACGTGGGCCGGCGCAAGCTGCGCCAGCAGCCGGCCGAGCTTCTCACCGAGGACAAGGTAAGGCTTGACCTGTTCGTAGGTCTTCGCGTCGAGATACGGCAGGTTGACGGCGTTGCGCACTTCGCCGGTGAGCAGGTAGCCCGAGATGACTTCGGCGACTTCGAGCCCGCACTTCTCCTGCGCCTCGCTCGTGCTGGCGCCCAGGTGCGGCGTCAGCGTGATGGCCGGATGCTTGCGGAACGGATGCTCGGCGGGCAGCGGCTCGGTGGCATACACGTCCAGCGCGACCGCGGCGACCTTGCCCGAGTCCAGCGCTGCCAGCAGGTCGTTCTCGACGATGATCTCCCCCCGGGCGCAATTGACCAGGCACACCTTCGGCTTCATCTTGGCGAACGCCGCCGCGTTCAGCATCCCGCGCGTCTGGTCGGTCACGGGCATGTGCACCGTGATGAAATCCGCGTCCCGATAGACATCGTCCAGGTCCCCGAGCAGCACAATGCCCAAAGCCTTGGCGCGAGTCTCCGTCAGGAACGGGTCATACCCCAGCACCCGCATGCCGAACGCCAGCGCCCGCTTCGCGACTTCGCTCCCAATGCGGCCCAGGCCGAGCACGCCGAGCGTCTTGCCCGCGAGCTCGGTCCCTTGAAACTGTTTCCGGTCCCACTTGCCGGCGGCCATCGAGGCATAGGCCTGGGGCACCTTCCGCGCCAGGCTCAGTATCATCGCAAACGACAGCTCCGCCGTGGAAACCGTGTTGCCCCCGGGCGTGTTCATCACCACGACGCCCCGCTGTGTCGCCGCCTCGACATCCACGTTATCCACCCCCACTCCCGCCCGCCCCACCACCCGCAGCTTCGGCGCCGCTTCGATGATTTTAGCGGTCACTTTGGTCTCGGAGCGCACCACCATCGCCACCACGTCCTTGACGACCGGCAGCAATTCCGCCTCCGACAGCCGCTTTACCAACACCACCACCTCGAACTCAGGTCGCTGTTGCAGCAGGGCAATTCCCTTGGGGGACACGGGGTCGCACACTAAGATTTTCATAAAGAGGCGCGGAGTGTAGGCTGCGCGGGGCCGAAGGTCAAACCCGCAAGCGACTAGAACAGTGCGGCAACAGGCCGCCTTGCCAGCGCCGAACGCTCGCATGAAATCCGAAGGCCGAAACCCGAATCCCGAACCCGCCTTGATCCTAGTGGGAGCCTAGCGCATACATGGCGTACGGCTATCCACTCGCTAGCCAACACCTAGCCAACACCTATCCAACTCCTATACACCTCCTATCCAACACCTATCCGACACCTATCCAACAAGCGGCGGATGCGTGAAAATCACGCATGCCGGCGGGCTGTTTGCAATTGAGTATCAGTCCTGATCGACGAGCTATCCTGCGTGACCACGCTCATCGACTACACGCGCAATGCGGCGGTCGGGGATGAGCCACATCAACGCCACGAGAACATATATGGCTCCGGCAATCCACGGCCGGATAAACGATGCCGCGATGGCAATGGCGTACAGCACAGGCGAGAGCTTGCCCTTGAGGTCGCGGCCGAGGGACGCCGCGAGTCTGGAGTCGGGGCCTTGCTGGGCGAGGATGATGCATTGCAGGATATAATAGGCAATCGCGGCCAGCAGCATAACCAGGCCGTAAAGTGCCGTCGGCACGGGCGTAAAGTGGTTCTCGCCCATCCAGCCGGTGACGAATGGAAAGAGTGACAGCCAGAACAGCAGATGCAGATTTGCCCACATCATGGCGCCGTTCACCTTGTGAGCCGCCTTCAGCAGATGGTGATGGTTGTTCCAATAGATCCCAACGTAGATGAAGCTTAACAGGTAGGTCAGAAAGACCGGCAGCACGCGCTTCAAGGCGGCAAGGTCCGAACCCTCCGGCACTTTCAGCTCCAACACCATGATCGTGATGATAATGGCGAGCACCCCGTCACTGAACGCCTCAAGCCGGTTCTTTTCCATGCGGGACAATACTGGAGAGGAGGCAGTGCCGCAATTGCTGGGCCCGGGATGGGGTGTTTACCCCATTGCAGAGGGGCCTCAAAGAGAGGACGACCGGTACCCCGTTCCACTTGGATATAATTAAGTAAACCAATGAATGAAAGGATTTGATTATGCCGTTATACCCAGTTAGTATCGGAGCGCGGGCCAAGGACGCCGCGCGGATTTTGCTTGCCGCCGTGGCCGTGTTGCTCGTGGGCTATTCTCAATCCCTGCAGGCCCAGTTATCTGTGCAGACCTATTTGCAGACCAACTTGGTTTCTGACCTCCCAGGCATGGCACTACTGACTGACACGAACCTCGTCGGGGCCTGGGGCATTACCCGCTCGGGCACCAGTCCCTGGTGGGTAAACACGACCGATAGCGGCCTCTCGCTGGTGTTTAATGGAGCTGGGCAGCCCCTTTCGGTCGTCGTCGCCATTCCGCCAACCAACCCCGCCACCGCCAGCGGGATTGTCTTCAACGGCGGCACGGGCTTCGAGGTCGCATCAAACACCCCAGCGCATTTCATCTTTGCGACGCTCAATGGCACTATCTCGGGCTGGAACAACAACCAATCGAATACCGACCTTGCGGTGCTGAAAGTGGACAACTCGGGGAAGGCCAGTTATAGCGGCATCACCCTGGCGCAAAACCATGGCCAGGACTTCCTCTATGCTGCCAACTTCCGACAGGACAGGGTAGATGTCTTCGACAGCACGTTTAGTCCCGTGTCGTTGCCGGCGGGAGCCTTCACGGACCATAAGGTCCCCAAGAACTTGTCGGTGTTTAATATTCAACTGGTCGGTGAATCCCTGTACGTGACCTATGCCCCAACGAATGTATTCGGGGGCGGCACCGGGCCGGGCCAGGGCTTCGTCGATGTATTCGATGTGAACGGCAAATTGTTACATCGCCTGCAACACGGTTTATGGATGAATGCCCCGTGGGGTGTCGCCCAGGCCCCCGCCGACTTCGGCCTCCTGCGCAACCGCATTCTGGTAGGCATGTTAGGCAGCGGGGCCATCGCGGCTTTTGAACCCCGACGCTGGGAGTTCCAGGACTTCCTCCGAGACACTGATGCGCTTCCGGTCGTCATCGAGAAGGGCCTCTGGGGATTAGGCTTTGGCAACGGCGCCAATGCGGGGCCGACCAACACCCTCTACTTCGCATCCGATTTCATGTTCGGCGGCCAGTTCCACGGCTTGTTCGGCTCGCTGACAGTCGGCCCTGCGGTATCGGTCGGAAACGGCGATCACGACACCGATACGGATGACGACGGAGAGGGTTCCGGCCATGGACGCCATCATGATTGAGAGAGTCGCTGCTGTTGCTAGCCAAAGTTGCGTCGGCTTAAACAACCCCTGCTCCTGAGCAAAGATCGGGCTAATCGGTAAGTCACGGAGGGGCGGGCGGGCAGTCCTCTGCATTCTGCGAGAAACACAGAACCTCGTGTTGCGCGCAGAGCACCGCCGCTACCCCCTCTCGCAACGACTTCCGCCTTACCGCAGCTTGGCGCCAGAGTCCTCGAGCCTCGAACCTCGTTCTAATCAGGTCTCGTCGGCCGCACGGCCATTTGCCATTTGCCTTTGGCTATACGGTCTGAGGCCGGCGTGGCAAGGATTGTCTTGCAATTGGAGGGTTTTTCAACGAAGGGTCACTTAGAGTAATTGGCCATGAGCACGTTATCATCCTTGGCCCCGCGACTGCTCGCAGTTGCGTTGCCGTTGCTTTTACCGATCGGCGGCCAAGCCCACGCGCGCAGTTACGATCCTCTGGCATTGCCTGCAACGGTGCGACCCCAGTACTTGGATTTGACCGCCCATGACGCCACGCGGCACCGCGACATTCCCCTGCGCATCTATCTGCCTTCGAATACAGCGCCGACGCCGGTGGTTCTGTTCAGCCACGGCCTGGCCGGTTCGCGCGCGGGCAGCGCGTTCCTTGGCGAGCATTGGGCGGCGCGCGGCTATGTGGCGGTCTTCCTTCAACACCCGGGCAGCGACGAGTCCGTGTTGAAAAACGTGCCGATGCGGCACTGGTTGCGCGTGTTGAAGAAAGCGGCTTCGCTTGAGAATCTTCGGCTGCGCGTGCAGGACGTTCCCGCCGTGCTTGACCAGCTAGAAGTTTGGAACGTTGATACCACCAATTTGCTCGCCGGTCGGCTAGATTTGAAGAAGGTCGGGATGTCCGGCCATTCCTTCGGCGCGGTGACGACGGAGGCCGTGAGCGGCCAAACCTTGCCGGCGGGCGGACAGAAGTTCACCGACCCGCGTATCAAAGCCGCGGTCGTGTTCAGCCCGAGCACGCCGCGCTCAGGCAGTGCGGCGAAGGCGTTCGGCGCTGTCAATATTCCGTGGCTGCTCATGACTGGCACCAAGGACCATGCCCCTATCGGCAACGCGACCCTGAAGACGCGCCTGGCTGTTTATCCGGCGCTCCACGGCGCGCCGAAATATGAGCTGGTGCTGCACAACGCGGAGCATTCGGTCTTCACCGACCGCGCCTTGCCGGGCGAACGCGAACCGCGCAACCCGAATCATCACCGTGTGATTCTTGCGCTGTCCACGGCGTTTTGGGATGCATACCTGCGCGGCGATGCCGAAGCCCTCGCCTGGCTGAACGGCTCCGGTCCGCGCTCGGTTATGGAAGCGGACGACCGGTGGCAGCTTTCAGACCATTAACCCCGCAGGGGCGGCTCACTCTTTCACTGAATGGACGGGCTGCGACTCCCTGCCCGTCAATCGATTGCTCTTTGACGCGTCGTCTCCCCAGCCGCGCTACTCAGAGACCGTCAGAACGGAATTCCTTCCGCCGAACGGATTCTCGACGCTCTCCTTGGCGTTTGGGTCGGGCAGCCATTGGCCGTCCACGACAAACAGATATTCATGGCGGCCCGGTCCAACTTTGAGACCGCCCGCCCAGCGGCCATTGCCGGCGGGCGCGAGCGGAGTCTGCTCTGGCTGCCAATTATTGAATGAGCCGGCCACGAATACCTGCTTGGCCGCCGGGTTGACCAGCTCAAGCACAACTCGCGGGGGCGGGGCCGTCGCCTTCACCGCGGCAGGTTTCACGGCCTCAGCCGGCGGTGCGGATTCGACTTTCTTCGCAGACGGGTTGAATTGATCGTGCATTATCCGCGGTGACGGCGCTGCTGCGGCCTTCACCGCGACCGGTTTCACGGCCTCAGCCGGCGCCGCCTCGACCTTCACCACTCCTTTCCTGGATTTCTTCGTATTCTTCATCACTATTATCGGTACCAATCAAACAACCTGTGCTCTAATCGGCCATTCCGGCCCAAAACTCTAAAGGGCCCCTCCCAGACTCCCGGGAGGGGCTTGGAGGAACTAAATCGGCTAGAACTTGTAAACAAGATTTGCGGCTAGCAAGAAGGCGTTGTTCCCAGTAGGGGCTGCGCCGGCCGTGGTGCCGCCGAAGCCATTGCCATGCTCGGCGTGGTCCCAGCGGAACTCAAGCCGCGCCAGCACGTTCTTCCACAGATCATATTGGACAGTTTCAGTGACCTCGAAGGCGCTGGCCGCCGTCCCCGCGATGCCCAACGCGTCAAAACCTGCAGTATTGGCAGGACCGGCCAGATAGCCGCTCTCCGTGAAGTACTCGCCACGGGTATAAAGGCTCAACTTCTCAGTCGCCTGATAGCTAAGATACAGTCCCAAGACCGACTGGTAGCCTGACTGGTGGTGGAGTGGTCCGACGATTGCGTCCGGCCCCAACATCACGTAGTCGTAGGCTGCGCCAACTTTCAAGTTCGTAATCGGGGTATTGACCGTCCCGCCGATATACAAGCTTGTCTTGTCCGCGGTGGTCCCGGCATCGTAGCCGTTAATCACTCCTCCCGAGAGAGTCGAGCCGGAGAGGAATCCGAAATTCGTCGGACAGGTAAACGTAACCGAGCCCAGATAGGTCTTGTAGGACTCAGCCTTCGAGTTAGGCGGATTCGGCGCGAAACTTCGAGCGTTGATTCCAGCGTTCCAGGCATCGGCAATCCCGCCGTTGAGCGCGATTTCCGAAGTCAGTTGGTATGCTGCTAACACGCCGGTCATTGCAGTAGGCTCGATTTCGTACCCATAAGACCTCGTGTAGTTCGGATTACTTCCCGTCTCGTACACCTCATAGCCGAGAATCTCCGTAAACGTGCCGAGCTTGAAATCAAGGCCGTTGCCCACGGGAGCCTTCAACTCAACGTAAGCGTCCTTGAGGCTCAAGTCGCTCGGAAAGGCCCCGGCTAAGGCGGAGTTATTATAGCCCACCGCATCGGGCCCGAATAGCAGGGTGGCATTGTAACCTGCCGACCAGCCTTCTTCTCCGGCGGGCTTGCTCAGCGTCAGCGCCACAAGGTCGAGATTGAACCCATCAGCCTTGGTGCCGCCGGGCCTGCCATTCGGCGAGTAGATCGGCAGGTTCTGGTCACCGGTTCCCGGGTTCCAATGCGCCGAGGTGTCAACATACCCGCTGATCGTCGTGGTCGATAGTGCGGTTAACACAGCATTTGTGCGTTCATCCGCGCGTGCCACCGCGGGGAGACTAACTACCCCTGCGCCAATTAAGGCTAAGGTCCATGCATTATACTTCATATTCCATGTTCATTGGTTTACCTGGTTCCCGCCGCACCACCCGCGAAGCATCCGCTCCGCAGACACGCCAGGAACATTCTGCGGGCGTAACGCACCGACCGTGCCAACCGGAGCGTCAATGCACAACCCACTACAAATAAGCCACTTCGAACACTGACTGGCGGATTAAAGGGCGTGAAGTCGCGCCTATTCCTGCTCTGCGTGGTCAAAACTCGCCACGCTAACCCCCCTTCAAACGCGAATGGGCAGGATCAGCAGCGGGAGCCCCTGCTGATAAAAGCGCCGCTGCAAAGAGAAAACGGCGTAGTTATGCAGGAACCGGGTGAAGAACGTCTCATGACGAAAGACAAGTTGGCCGCCGAAGAAAATTGCATTCGGGAACCGCTGCAAGATCGTCGGCGCCAGCTCGGAGGCCTTTTGCACCACATCGATGCCCACTGCCGCCACGGATTCTGCCGAGATTCCCCGCGACTGGAGGTAATCAACATAACGCTGGTTGCCAGCCTCGATATGGCGCTTGAGGTTTTCAACTTCGTCGGCGCCCTTGAAATTGCCGGCATCCACCACGCCGACTTGCACAAACACGAAATTGCGAAAGACTCCTGGGAACATGCGCAGCACCGCGAAAAGGGTGTGCAGCCCCAGGCCGTTGAAGCCGTTAACCAGCACGACGGCCGTCTTGGCTTTGGGGTCCAGTTGGGGCGGCGACTGGCACTCGCTCGCCGCGCGGCGAGCGTCTGGCTTGTCCATGTCAACCACTGCGGCCAACTCGTCGAGGTGCCGCAGATCCAGCGCCGTTTGGTTGTAATGGCGTTTGATCAGGACCGCGGCGGCCACCAGCAGGCCCGTCACCACCAGCGTGATCCAGCCGCCTTCGAAGAACTTGACCACGCTCAGGGTGATAAGAATAAACGTGGTCAGCAGGAAGCCGACGCCATTAATGGTAATCTTCCGCTTCCAGTCGGCCACTTCTCCGCGCTTGGCCCACCAGTGGCGCACCATCCCAAGCTGCGACAGGCTGAACGTGATGAAGACGTTGATGCTGTAAAGCACGACCAGGAAATCCACCGAGCCGCGCGCAGCGACCATGAGGAGCAGCGAAGCGCCGCCCATCAGCAGCACGCCATTGTGGGTGACGAACCGGTCGCTCAGCGTGGCAAAGCGCGTCGGAAACCAGCGGTCCAGCGCCATGTTGGCCAGGACGCGGGGGCCGTCCAGGAACCCTGTCTGCGCGGCGACGAATAGCAATGCCGCCTCCGAAACAAGCGTCAGGAGGATAAAGGGCAGCGCCACGCCACGCGACCAGGAACCGGTCATTCGCTCGAACAGCACCGCATTGAGCGTCTTGCCTTCCTGGTGCGTTACCCGGAATAGCAGGTAAGCCACCAGGAGCCCGGCCACCGTTAGTGACAATGAGGCGGCCATGTAATTCATCGTGCGCTTGCCCGTCTGCACCCGCGGTTCGCGCAACATGGGGAGGCCATTGCTCACTGCCTCAATTCCAGTGTAGGTCCCGGCGCCCATGCTGTACGCGCGCAGCACCAGCAAGGCCATCCCCAGCCAGCCCAGTTGGCTGTGTGTGGCAGCCATGTCCGTGCTGGCGTTGTGCCAAACCTCCCCGACGTTGCTCAGGTGCGTGCCCAGGGTGTAAACAATCACAAACGCGTGGGTAACCACAAACATGATGAAGATAGGCACCCACGGCAGCACTGCCTCCTTGGCGCCGCGAAGATTCAACAGCGTCAGGAGGCAGACGCCGGCAACCTCCGCCACCAGCTTGTAATGCGCGCCGCCGCTCGGCAACAAACTGAACAGCGCGTCGGCCCCGCTCGCCACCGAAATCGTGATGGTCAGCACATAGTCGATAAGCAGCGCCGACCCGGAAACCACACCTGCCTTCGGCGAGAGCAGCTTGCTGGCGACCAGGTAGCCGCCGCCACCGGTCGGGAACAGTTCGATGATCTGTGAGTAGCTGGCGCTGATGACGTACACCGTCACGACTGAAGCTGCGGCCACAATCAGGCTCAGGTAAATATGGCCGTTGAGCGCCTTAAAGGCCTCCTCGGGCCCATAACAGGAGGAGGATAATCCGTCGGCGCCCAGTCCCACCCAGGCGAAGAAGGCGATGAGAGACAGCTTGTGAAAGATGCCCTTTTCCGAAAGATCACGGGACTTGCCGATCAAGACCGTTTTCAGCCTGCCGCTGACGCTATGATTGTCCATACTGCAACATCGGCGCGAATACACTGTCGTGCTCCAAGGGAGCAATTGTTTCAATTGGGAGAGCCTGCCACCCGTGAACGCCACGGGGCTGAAGGTTCGCCCTTCCAAATGCCGACGAGGTTAGCTGACGGGCTCGGCCTTGAAAGTGGCCTTGGCGCGCTGCCATGCGCCATTCGCCCCATCCCCGGACGTGTTGTCCGTGGAGTTCGGTTTCCCCGCGTCCAGTCTTCGGAAGGCGACCGGACTTAGGCTGCCGGGGGAGTAAAGCAGGAATCAGGCCGGGCGTCAATCCAGGGAAATCATAAGGGGAGCTTCAGGGCGCCAGCCTTCTTGCCCCGGGTGCATGCCGCCTTTATATATTTTTAACGCGATTGGGCGCTCATTTGATTACCGCTCGACGCTGATCCGGGCCAGTGTCGATGCATGACACGCGAAGATACCTGCCCGCTGGAGCAAGTGACCTGTCGCCGGGAAGTGGTTGAACATCACGACCCGGTCGATGCCGCCGACGCCCCGTTCCGCAAGGGCGACGTGCTGGATGGCCGCTTCGTTATCACGGAAGTCCTCAGCCGCAGCGGCATGGGCACGATCTTCCAGGCCGAAGACAAACAGAACGGCAACCAGCTCGTCGCGGTGAAAGTGCCCCACCTGGAGTATGAGAGCGACCCCAACTTCTTCTCGCGTTTCCAGCGCGAAGAGCGGATCGGCCTGGAGTTAAACCACCCTTTCATCCTCAAATTCATCCCGGCCCAGGACAAGAGCCGGCCTTACATCGTCACGGAGTATTTGAAGGGCTGCACCCTCGAGCACCTGCTCAAGGCGATGCGGCCTTTGCCGGAAAAGGACGCGCTCAAGATTGCCAGCCTGATTTGCGAAGCCTTGCAGCACATGCACGACCACGGCGTCATTCACCGCGACCTGAAGCCTCAAAACGTGATGATCTGCTGCGATGGCACCATTCGAATCATGGACTTTGGCATCGCCCGGGACACGGCTTCCCGCCGAATCACCCGTGTCGGCAACTCGAACTCCATGGGCACACCCGATTACATGGCACCGGAACAGGTCACCGGCAAACGCGCTGACAAGCGCACCGACATCTATAACCTCGGCGGGCTCCTTTATGAGATGCTGACCGGAGTTATTCCCTTCCAAAACGACAATCCCTGGGCCGCATTGAATGCCCGCGTGACGGGCGATCCGATGGCGCCACGCAAGCTTAACCCCGAGCTTTCCGCGCAAGCCGAGGAGATAGTTCTGCGCGCGCTTCAGCGGGAACCTGCCGATCGTTATGCGAGCGCCGCCGCCATGAAGGCTGAGATAGACACAGTTGATCACCTGCGCGTCACCGGCCTTGCCGACCGTTTGCAGGAGCCGGTCCCGTGGGTGCCAAGCATCTTCCAGCGTCCCTGGGTGTTGGCGGCGGCTCTGCTCGCTCCTTTGGTCATTGGATTTCTAGTGCTCTCGTTCCTGCTGCTTCGCCGGCATGTTGGAGCCCCGTAAATGCGCCTCGGCTTCCCCTCTCGTATGCTTGCAATGGACCACGGTCCCCCGCGTTAATGCCTGATCTGGCTGGCCCTCCGGATCGAAGCCCTCAGTCTCGCCTTGCTGTGTCGCAGACTCCATTTCCTGAGCCATCAACGCCGCCGGCTTCTATTTTCAGGCCGACGCCTCCCGTCTGACAGCCGGCAAAACGGCAGGCGGAAAATCTTTTCTGCCTGACCTGCACGTGCCGCTTTGTGCTGGCGAAAAGAATCATTGCTGCGCAAATCGCGACACCTCTTCCGTTCCCCTCTAACTTCCCCTCTTGCGAAAGACCCTGCAAAATCAGGCGATTTCGCTGCCCAGCTCAGGCTCCTGTTGCGTGGCATCGTCAGTGCTAAGGGCCAGACAACGGTGAAACGACCGACATGAAAATGATCGAAGCGATAATTAAGCCTTACAAGCTCGAGGAAGTTAGAGATGCCTTGGGCGAACTCGGAGTCACCGGGATGACGGTGACCGAGGTGAGGGGCTTTGGCCGCCACGAGGGGCCAGTCGAGCATCTTCGCAGCAGCGAACACACGTTTGACTTGCTGCCCAAAATCAGGATCGAAGTCGTCGTGCCGGACCGGGCGGCCGACTCAACCGTGGCTGCCGTCGTTAAGAGCGCCCGGACGGGGAAGACCGGCGACGGCAAGATCTTCGTAGCCAGAATCGAACAGGCGGTTCGCATCCGGACCGAGGAAACTGGGGACAAAGCAATCTAAGGAAACAAAAGGCGAAACATCATGGCAAACGCACATACACCAACGAATTCATCTGGCGGGGGAGGGAGTCCCTCCACCTCCAAAGCAACCCTGGGCTTGACCGGGCTAACAATCAATGCGATGGCGCTGATCGCGCCCGGCGCCTTCCTCTGGCTCACCTTCCAGGAGCAGGCGCTGTATGGAGCCCCGATGGCCGGCTGCGCCATGTGGTTCGGCCTCCTGGCGGCGCTCCTGTTGTGTTTTGCCACCGCAGTGAGCTACGCCGAGCTGTCCAAGCTGTACCCCGGCGCGGGCTCTTCGTACCTGTACGCGGAGCAGGCGTTTATTTCCAAGACGAAGGCTTACAAGTTCGCGCGCGTCGCCAAGTTTTTCACCGGCTGGGCCAGCCATTTGTATTACTGGGTGTATCCTGGTTTGATGGTGGGTGTTACGGCGATTCTAGGCGGGTATCTGGCCAGCCAGTTCTGGCCGACCATATTCAGCAGCACCTACAATAGTCCTCTGTTCATGTGGCTGTTCTGTATCGTGTTCTCGTTGGGGGTGGGTTACATCGCTTACCGAGGTGTGAACGGCACCACAGCCGTGAATATGGCCATCAACATCATCCAGATCACCGCTCTGGTTGTGTTCGCCTGCATGGCCATCGGCTACCGCGCGAGTCATAAGGACGGCTCCGTGGGTTGGCACCTGTCCAACGGTACGCCGGTGAATTACCAGGTGGAGACGGTGAACGTCACCGACGACAAGGGCAAACCCGTCCAGGACACTTGGGCTGACAACTCGCCCAAAACCGACGATAAGGGCCAGCCGGTCTATAAACAACAGGACCGCCAAGTCGCCAAAGATGATCTGGACAAGGAAAAGAACAAGGACGCGGTCCTGCTGGCCGCCCTTACCGGTCTTGGTTTGGGTGAAGGCGACCCGTACCCGGTGCTTCAGAAGGATGACAAAGGTGCCTTGGTCTTGGGTAAAGACGGCAAGGCGACCCCGGTGCCGTTCACGCTCAGCTATAAGCCTGAGGACGCGGTCAGCGGCAAGGCTGGGGACCCAAAGGACCCGCAAACCTTTAA
>Ga0181538_10003405_pt1 | contig 15538 bp, 10 predicted proteins | sample PEATcosm2014_Bin_40_FD_119773 | JGI IMG/M metagenome (GOLD analysis project Ga0181538, IMG submission 119773) | Peatland microbial communities from MTU Mesocosm Facility, Houghton, MI, USA - PEATcosm2014_Bin23_30_metaG | ecosystem: Environmental > Terrestrial > Soil > Wetlands > Peat | place...
CGCCGGAGCATTCCCATGGACAGGTCCAAGCCAACCAGTTCGATCCGTTCCAGGGACACCTGTTCGGCGAAATAGGGCAGGTCCACGCCGGTTCCGATCGACGTATACAACAGCCGGTCCCCGGGTTTGAGGCGGAGCCTGACCGCCAGTTGCCGACGCAATTGGGTGATCTTGCCGAGATAAAACAGGTCGCCCACTTTCTGCGCCAGGTCATAGCCATACGACATCCAGTCATACATTCCCTGGAACTTGCGATTCTGCGGACCGAGATCGGCCTGGTCGAGCAGCACAGGTATGCCTTCGATAATTGGATAGCTTCGTTGGCTCCCCCTGTTGACGAGGTGATCCCCGTCAAGCTCAAGCGGATCAAGTCCCAAAGGGTCGCGCAAGAGCGAGAGCATTCTCGTGGGAATGGTCATAAGCGGCAGGAGTCTATCACGGCCGAATCAAATGTGGCGACGCATGAGGATCGACTGGCCCCCTTCGGCTTTGTCATGCTTTTCCCCGGCTGATACGCTAATCCAAATGGATCGGCTGTTCGCGGCTTTGAAGGCCATGTTTCTGATCGCCCCGGCGAGCGATGCCGAATCATCCGCCATGAACGTTGAATCCCCCGCCTTCGACCGAAGACTTGCCCGGCTCATGTTGTGTGCCGCGGGTTTGCTGTGCCTGGCGTTTGGGATTCGCATGCTGGCGGCGTGGAAGACTTATCACCATGTCGATCCCACCGCCGGCGTCTGGACCGCGGCGGCGCTGGACGCGCGCGACGGGATTCTGTACCGCCCGATCGAATCGGAGATCGGCTACGGCGGCTCGCGGTACGCGCCGCTGCACATCGTCCTGCACGCGGCCCTGATCCGCCTGGGAATGGGCCCGGTGGCCGCTGGATATCTGCTGGATTTGATCGGCGTCCTGGGGGTGATCGCCGGCGTCTACGCGTTGCTGCGGCAACTGGAGATCGCGACTCTGCCCGCGGCGACGTTTGCCGGATTCGTCCTGGCGGCATACTGCTACAGCACCACCGCCGCCGGCCTCAAAGGCGATCTTCTGCCGGCGGGGCTGAATCTATGGGGGCTGGCGGCGGTTGCCGCAACGCAGCGGCATAAGTTTTCGTTCATGCTCCTCGCCGCCGCGATCTGTTTCGTCCTGGCGACGGCGACGAAGCTCACCAGCATTTTCGGAATTGCCGCCGCCGCGTTGTGGCTGATCTCGCGCAAGGACTGGCCGAAGGCGGTCCTGCTCGGCGCGGTTTGGCTGGTCGGAATCGCCGCGGCGGCATTGGCCACGCAATGGGCAAGCGACGGGCGGGCCTACGCCATTTTCAAGCTCTGCGCCGCCGGCGGCGGGGGTTTGACACAGCTCCTCCATGGCCCGCATCGAATGGCCTACGATGCCATTCACAACGATCGCGTATTCGTCTGTTTCTGGTTGTTGGCCGCCGGGTTGATCGTGATCGGGCGGAAGGCAAAGCCTCCGCTCCGGCAGTGGGCGTCATTGCCCGCGATCTTGTTCACCGTGACGACGCTGGGCACGGCTGCGATCTACGGATCGCCGGGAACCAATTGCAATCACCTGGTCGATTTGCAGGCGTCCGCGGTGGTGGTGATCGCATCGAGCTTTCAATCGTGTCGCCCTTGGGGCCGGTGCGCGGCCCTGGCCGCGACATCGATCGTCCTGATCTCCGCCATCCTCAGCGGGGTCAAGGCGGTGAGCATCATGCGCGAGAACCGGCATGGCACGATGATGTCCGCCCTGGCCGACGCGGATCGCTCAACCGCCACCGGGCCGTTGCTTGCGGAAAACCCCATCCTGCCGATCCTCCAGGGCCGCCGTCCTTACATGCTCGATTCGTTCATGTTTCGCGCGGTGTGGATGCGTGATCCGAAGATTGCCGACCGCTTCTGGAACGATTTGTCGCGCCGGCAATTCCGTGCCGTGATTCTCAGCGGCCCGCCGGGGGACCCAACCCGTTCCGGAAACGCCGGAAACTTCGGGCCGGGATTCATCGAACTGTTGCAGCAAAACTACGAATTGATCGGCCACCATGGCGAGTATTGGGTCTATCTGCCCAAACGGCCCTGACGCCCCATGAAGCCGCTATTATTGTCAAACCCCACCATCGGCTTGCACCGATATGTGAGTATCATAATTCCCGATGACTTCGACAGGGGTTTCCAATCTCACTCGCCCGATTCTGGCGCTGCTCTTGGCGGCGTCGGGGCTGCTGGCGGCCGGCTGCGCCGTTCGGCAGGTCGTCTCCTGGCGAAACTACGGCGACCTGGAAGATGAGGGCGGAATCTGGACCGCCATCGCCCTGGATGCGCGCGACGGAATCCTCTACCGCCCGATCGTCTCCGACATCGGTTACGGCGGAACGCGCTACGGGCCGCTCCATGCCGTGCTGCACGCGGGGCTGCTGAAGGCGGGAATGGCCCCCATCCCCAGCGGATTTCTCATCGGCCTGGTCACCGCCGCCGCCGCGATTGCCGGAATCTACCAACTCATGCGGCGGCTGAAAGTCCCCGCCTCCTTCGCCATCGCATTGACCAGCTTCTTCCTGGCGGCGTTTTCCGTGCGATCGGGAATCCTGTCCATCAAGGCGGACCTTCTGGCGGCGGCGCTGGACGTGTGGGGATTGATCGCCACCCTGCCCCTGGCCGATCCCATACAAAAACCGGAAGCGCGGCGATGGCCCGCGACGTTGCTCGCCGGAACGTGCTTCGCCCTGGCCGCGGCTTCCAAAATCACCAGCCTGTTTGGAATCGCCACGGTCGTCACCTGGCTGCTGCTGCGGGGAAAAACTAAAAGCGCCGCTCGGCTCGTGGCCGTCTTCTGCATCGCAGTGACGGCCGCCGTGCTGGCCGTGCAGTGGGCCAGCGGCGGGCGGGCGATTGGGGTTTTCGCCGCCTCCGCAGCCGCCGGCGGCGGTCTGGGACGCCTCGCCCAGGCGCCGCTCTTTTTCTTCCCGGCGATCTTCAGCCGCGATCGCGTCGTCGGGGGTTTCTGGATCGCCGCGGTCGTGATGATCCTGACCCGGCGAAACTGGACCAGTCTTGAGACCCTTCTGCTGGGATACAGCACGCTGGGAACGATGGCGATCTTCGGCTCGCGGGGAACCGACATGAACCACCTGATGGACCTGCACCTGGCGTCGCTGCTGGTGTTGGCGGTGGCGTGCCAGACCGGTTGGATCGCCCGCGCCGCCCTGTTGCTGATGGCCGCCATCTCGCTGCATGCGGCCCACTCCTGCATCAACGACGTGGACTACATCCGGCAACACCATCCCCGCGCCGCCATGCTCGCCTGCCTGGCCGACGCCGCCGCCTCGCCCGTGCGCGGCCCGCTGTTTGCCGAAAATCCCATCTTGCCGATACTCGCCGGCGAGCGCCCCTACGTGCTGGATTGCTTCATGTTCAGCGTGATCGACCTGAAACACCCTGCCGTCGGCGATAGGCTGCGCGACGATCTGGCCCGTCAGCGTTTCCGCGCGGTGATCGTGACTGGCGAACTGACGCATAATACGATGCCGACGCCAACCGATCCGTGGCCGGGATTCCTGATCCTCATGAGGACCCGATATGAACTGAAGGCCACCGAAGGCCGAAATTTGGTCTATCTGCCCAAGAGGCGGTAGCGCATGGAAGAGAATCCAAACCAAAAACAAAATCCCGCCGATGCCGGCGCCAGTGGCGCGCGTTTGCCGGAAGTCTCCGTGATCGTGCCGACGATCAACGAATCGGAGAACCTGCCGGCGCTTTTGCGGCGCATCAGCGCGGCCATGCCGGGCGTGGATTACGAAGTGCTGATCGTGGACGACAACAGCGCCGACGCGACGCCGGCCGTTTGCGCCGAACTGGCCAAACAATATCCCCTGAAGCTGCTGGTCCGCACTCAGCCGGCCAACGGCCTGAGCGGGGCGGTCCTGCACGGCATGGCCGCCGCTCGGGGGAAATACCTGTGCGTGATGGACGCCGACCTGCAACATCCCCCCGAAAAACTGCCGGAGCTGCTGGCGCCCTTGCGCGGCGGCGAGGCGGATTTCGCCCTGGGCTCCCGATACGTCCCCGGCGGAAGCACCGAGGCCGATTGGGGATTCTTCCGAAAAATCAATTCGCTATGCGCCACGCTCCTGGCCCGGCCCTTTGCCGGCAAGACCACCGATCCCATGTCCGGATTCTTCGCCATCCAACGCCAAACCTACGCCGCCGCACAGAACCTCACCCCCCTCGGCTACAAAATCGCCCTGGAACTCATCTGCAAGTGCCGCGTCAAAAAAGTCCGCGAAATCCCCATCCACTTCGGCATGCGCCTCAAGGGCCAATCCAAACTCTCCCTCAAACAACAATTTCGATACCTGGAACATCTGAGCCGGCTCTACGACTTCACCTTCCCGCGCGCCTCCCCCATGGTGAAATTCCTCATCTCAACCGCGGCAAGCTGGCTGGTGGGGCTGGCGGCGTTTCTGTCTCTGATCTCCGCCGGGCGGGGACCGGTCCAGTCCATCGCCATCGCCTACTTGCCGGCCCTGATCGTGACGGCTGTTTTTCACGTCCGATACGTCCGGACGCAGCGGGAGTTTCTTCCTCGGCAGACGCCCTGGCTGGATTTCGCGGTGATCTCCACCGCGGAGTGGATCGTCGCCGTCTTGTCCGCCTGGTGGGTAAGCCGCCGGCTGATCGCGCCGGGGACATACGAAACGTTCATCCTCTGCTTCGCCTGCGGCACGCTGGCGCGGTACGTCTTGCGCAAGGAATTTCTACAGGATATCCGCGGACTTCGGCGAGGCCTGCCTCGGGAGGCGGAGGCGAAATCGCGGTAAACCGGCGGATTCAACTCGTCAGGCCGGGCCCCGCGCCGATCATCCGCCTCAGTTCCTCCAGCGCCAAACGCCATTGCGAGCTGGTTTGCTCCGTTTCGTAAATCAGCACGTCCCCCAGGGTCACGAAATCGCGGTTCTCCAGCGACGTGCGGATTTGCTTCAATTGCTCGGCAAACTGCACGACCAGTTCCGTCAGCGGGCGCCCGCCGATGAGAATCTGATCCAGATCGATCTTTAGTAACCGCGCCGTGCTCAGGAGCGATTCCTGCGCATGCTGCCAGGTGGTCAGACAGCCCGACAGCTTTTCCATGGCCCGCACGTTCTGATTGCTCTGGAGCAACTTTGCCGCCTCGCTTTTGATGCGGTCGGCCTCGCCAAGCTGGGATTCCACCTGCTTGAGCACGTCCATCGCCATTTCGCGCGGATCGGCCGTTTCGATGAAAACGTGATGGTCCTTCAGCGGCGATTTGCGCACGTCCCCCAGCCGCCGCAGGTCCGGCTCCAGCCCGTCGATCAGCACGTGCACCACCAGCCGTTTTTCACGCTGCAAGTGCGCCAGCACCTGTCCCACCGTTCTGAGTCCCAATTCCTCGGCGCGCAGCGGCGAATCATCGACGGTTACTGGCATACAACTTCTCCTAGCGCCCTGATATCGGCCAGGGCGGGGCGAAAACGTGAGAAAGTCCGATAAAATGCGACGGCTAGCTGAATGGGGAGCAAACTGAAAATGAGGATCCGACTGTGGATTGTCCCGATTACACGGAACCGCATTTCGGTTCATTCCAGAGGGTCAAAGATTCGCAGTCCCGGCAGTTTCAGGAAATTCCGGTCGTGAGTCCAAATTTCGTCCGCGCCGTGTTCCAGGGCAATCATCCCGATTTGCAGATCGAACACGCGCGCACCAACCACCGCCCGATCGGCGGCCGATTGCAGAAACCGCTGCGCAAATCCTTCGCCGGGAATCCAGATGTGAACCAGCGCCTGTTCGACCAGCGAGCGGATGAATTTATGCGCCAGCGCCGGAATCGAAGGTCCATCCGCAGCCGAAGGGTGGGTGACTACGCTCCAGAACTCCGCGATGCACGGCAGGCTGATTCCACAGCCGCGAGCATCATGAAACGCGTTTTCGAGGGACTTGCGCGCCACCGAGTGTTGCGGCGCGCCGGCCCGGTGCGCGTAAACAAGAAGATTGGTGTCGATGGCAATCACGATTGTTTCCGCAGCCAGTCGTGAAGGCTGGTCCGATCGGAAACGTCCACGCCCGGCGGAAGCCCGCCCTTGGCAACGACCCAGCGGAATTTCTTCCGCTTTGGACGTCCCGCGCCTCGGCCAGCCGACAATTGTTGCCGAAGGCCGTCCTCAACCAGCTTTCGCAGGGGACGACGCAGTTCCGCGGCCCGCTTCTTCGCCGCAATTAGCAGCTCGTCCGGAAGCTCAATGGTGGTCTTCATGTGGTTTACTATAAACCCATATTTATGGGTGTCAAGGATCGAAGGTGGCAGACCGCTGGACCGCTTGGGTTGTTAGCCGACTGCCGCCGGTAGATAAATACTGAACGTCGTTCCCCGCCCCACCTGGCTCTCGACCGTGATCCGCCCCTTGTGGTGCTCGACGATGTCCTTGCAGATCGCCAATCCCAGGCCCGTGCCGCGCGACTCGTCCTTGGGGGCCGTCCCCTTGGTCGTGAAAAACGGCTGGAAAATCTTGGGAAGCAGATTCTCCGGAATCCCCGGCCCGGTGTCGATCACCTGGATTCGGATTTCATTTTCTTCCACGGCCGCGGCCTTGAGGGTTAACGATCCCCCCTTGCCCAGCATGGCCTGCCGGGCGTTGATCAGCAGGTTTAGCAGCACCTGTTCCAGTTGCACGCTGTCGCCCGCAACCCACGGATCGCCCGAAATCTGAACCCGAAGCGCGATGCCGTCTTTTTGCGGATCGCGGGCCAGCACGACCAGCGATTCATCCACCAGGGTCTGCACCGCCACCTTGCCGCTGGAGGATTCACCCCGTGCCAGCGCCAGCATGGCCGTGCAGATTTTGCCGGCCTTCTCCGCGCTGGCGAACGCCTTGGACAGGGCCTTGCAGATCAGTTCCATGTCCGGGCTTGGCCCCTTGGCGCTTTGCAGCGCGAACTGGGAATAGCTGACGATGGGCGTCAGAAGATTATTAAACTCGTGAGCGATGACGGCGGCGATGGTGCCGATCGTCGCCAGCCGCTGCGATTCCGTGAGTTGTTCGCGCAGCCCGTCCAATTGCTTTTGCGTTTCGCCGAGGCGGCTTAGCAGCGCCTGTTCCAGTGCGACCGTGGGGGGTTGCAGATTGCTCACGCCATCCTTGGGGAATTGTCATTGGTCATTGGTCATTTGCAAGTGACCAATGACCAATGACCGATGACAGATTATCTATCGGCAACCGGGGGGATTACCCTTCGATTCCCAATTGACGGCCCTTATGGGACGTGGGCATTCAGGGGAGTCCCCGCGGGATTGGCGGCAGGCGTGAGCCCCTGCGTAAACCGCTTTCGACCCATCATCCACGGTAGAACCAGCAAGAGCATGACGAACACCGCGGCAAGAAACATGACCGGCACGCGCCAGGGCCAGGGGCCAAGGGCATCCACAGGCGAACGCTGGCCCTTGTAGGATTCGCCGACGGAGCCGTAGTTGAGGTGAAAAATCGCGTCGATGGGGAAGATGATGGCCAGATAGACGATCGACACTTTCACGGCGAGGAGCCAATCGCGCCAGTGGGGCCGGAATCCGCGGGCGGATATGTCATAGATGGCCGGGCCGATGATCGCCGCATGGCCGGCCCAGAAAACCCAGAACTGGAAATCGGCCGGTCCGAAATACAGATCGGGATAGATGAAACTCAACGAGGAAAGCCCCAGACCCCAGAAATACGTCATCGCCTGCAACGACCGCCAACGAAGCAATAACGCTCCGGGCGCCATGAACATGCCGAGGTTGCAGACGTACAGAGGCAAAGAAGTGCGGTAGTCAAAGCGTGTGGGCCAGAGGGTGGCGACCTCCACGAAACAAGCGGTTGCCAGGGCGAACCATCCGATGGTTTTGTCGAACAGACGCCGGCGCGGCTGGTCGTCGGCCACCTCGTCCCACCTCCGCATCGTCACGATCCCCGCCACCAACAGCGCGAACGCAACCACCACGCAAAGGTGCGTCAGGGTATAGGGCTTGAAATGATGCGACCACGATTCGCTGTTCGTCATCGTCCTTCATTTTACGAAGGCGGCGGGATTGCCGGGTACATTGAATCCGGGCGGATTTACGCGGAATTTTCAGCCCACCGCCGCCAGCAGTTCCCGGGCGACGTAGCGCAGGTGTTCTTCGGGTAGTTCGGGGTATATGGGCAATGCCAGCACTTCGTCGCAGGCGCGCTCACTGACGGGAAAATCGCCGGCTCGGTAGCCGAGATTGGCGAAACATTCCTGCATGTGCAGCGGCAGCGGATAATAAATCGCCGAGCCGATCCCTTTTTCCTGGAGCGTCTTTTTGACGCAGTCGCGGTCGGGGATTCGCACGACGTATTGGTTGTAAATGCTCCAATTGCCCGCCTCGATCTTCGGGGTGACGACTTTGCCGCCGGCCAGCAGTTGGTCGTAAAGCGCCGCGTTGCGGCGGCGGCCCTCGTGCCAGGCCTCCAGGTATTTCAATTTGACGTTCAGCACCACCGCCTGGACCGCGGCGATGCGAAACATGCCCCCCACGTACTTGTGGAAATACTGATGCCCCGACCCGTGGACGCGCATCAGCCGGCAGATCTCGGCGAAAGCGTCGTCGTTGGTGCAGATCGCCCCGGCGTCGCCGAAGGCGCCCAGGTTCTTCGTGGGATAAAAGCTCAGGCACCCCGCGAAAACGGTCGAACACGCCCGCTTGCCGTGCCGCCGAGCGCCGATCGCCTGCGCCGCATCTTCGATCACCTTCAGATCGTGCTTGGCCGCGATTTCGTTCACCGCTTCGAGATTTGCCAATTGCCCGAACAGATCGACGGGAATGATCGCCCGGGTTCGCGGGGTGATTCTCGCCTCCAGCTTCGCCGGATCGACGTTGAACGTCGCCGGATCGATGTCCGCGAAAACTATTCTCGCGCCCAACCGTGCGATGGCGCCGGCGGTGGCGAAGAAGGTGAACGCCGGGCAGATGACCTCGTCGCCCGGCTTGATGCCGATCGCCATCAGCGAGCACAACAGCGCGTCGCTGCCGCTGCTGACCCCGATGGCGTGTTTCGTGCCGCAATACGCCGCCAGGTTCTTCTCGAATTTCTCGACGTTCGGGCCCAGCACCAGGGACTGCTGATCGAGCACCTCGTCCAGCGCCCGGCGAATCTCCTCGCGAATCGGCGCGTACTGGGCCTGCAAATCCAAAAGCTTGACGTTCATGTCCAGAAGGTACGGCGGGAGCGGCGAAAAGTAAAAATCCCAAATCCGTCTTTACGTCAATTTTCCCGCCGGCTGGGCACGACGGCCGCCACCAAAAAAATCGCCGTGACCAGCAGCATCAACCAGGCGATACCCGGATGCGTCGGCGTCATGAGCGAGTAGAGTTGCGGCCAACGCGACGCATCGTAGTTCAGCAGTTGTCTCGCGACCGTGGCAAAGCAGATCGCCGACAGCGCGACGTGCAGCAGGGACAACTCGAGCGACACCGCCGCCATCGCCGCCGAGATCGACACCGCCCATATCGGATACCGTCCCCCCATCTGGCACATCACGATGGGAAAAACGAGCCACGGCACGACGAGGGCCACCAGGAACCGCCGGTCGTTGCGGCGGCTGTGCAGCGCCGCGGCGGCCGACGCGATCAGCAGGCAAACCGCGTAAAGCGCGGCCATGGCGGTCTTGGTGTCCAGGTCGCTGGACCACGCCCAGGCGACGGCGGGGACCGACAGCCACCCAAGCCGCCACGGGCCGGGCGTCGTGAATGAAAGCCGAAACGTCGCCATCGGATCGTGGATGTCCCACTGATAGCACTGGGCGAGCAGCGACGGCAGGTTGGAGAAAACGCGCACGCCCATCTGCATCTGATCGTGCTTGACCGACCCGTAGGCGAAGCCGAGCGTTGCCCAAGAATAGCTCCCGTTGAACGCAAGCGACGAGATCCAGACGGCCGCGGCGAACACGCCGGCGAGCCAGACTCCCAGCGATCGCCGCGGCATGATCCACGGCGGCAACAGCACCAGCAGCAGCAATAATCCCAGCGCTCCGGCCGGCAACAATGCTTGCCGCGCATCCATCCCGCGAAAAACAAGCGCCGTGGCGATCGCCAGCGCGGCCAATGCGGTGGACGCCAGAATCAGCGCCATCGCCGGCGATTGTTCGGATTCGGCCGGCAGCAAAACCGCCGAATCCCCCCGCCGGCCCAGCACCGGCTCGATCACCCATTCCCGCAGGCTTCGCCCAAGCGCCGATCGCATCAGCGAAACGATCAGGATCAACCCCGCCGCGACCATGACGGCTTCGATCCAATGCAGCCCCGCGGGCGAGTTAACGATCCACGGCCAGACGATTATCTCCATGCCGATGACGAACCCGATGACGATCCGCGCCAGCGCGCCGAACCGCCCCTCAAACAACGGCCAAAAGATCAATATCGGCCCGCCCAGCAGGAGTTGGCCTTTGAACATGCAGCCCACGCCCAGGAGCGCGCCGGCCAGCATCCACCAATTCAGCGACGCCATCAGCGCGGCCGCGATAAAGAAGGGAAGAATCCAGACGTCCCATTGCGGCCAGGCGTGTGAATCGATCAGGATCAGGGGATTCAGCCAGACGAGCATCGCCGCGACCGCGCCGCATGCCCAGCCGCGATGGATCGGCGGCAGCATTTGCGCGCTGACGACCATCACGATGAACAGCGCCAGCAACCGGAGCCAGACCGTCCAGGTCGGCCAGTCGATTCCGCCCAGCGGATTGCTTGGAACGTCGAGGGCCGGGCCTTGGTTCAGGAACGAAAAATCATCGCTGTTGGTCGTGCCGCCGGCGCTGCTCGCCGAGATGCGGAAATGCACGGTCTGGCCCTTGGCCACCGGCCGAATCCGGGCCTCGACCTGCTGATCGTCAAGCGAAGTGTCGATGGACAGCGGCGCGGAGGATTGGCCGTATGATGCGCCCGGTCCGAAATCGACGTGCCATTGCGTATCCTGGTTTTGGGAGTTGAGGATGGCAGTGATGGTGGCGGCGCCGTCGCCCGGCTGAACCTTGACGACCGCAACCACCGGCGCGGGCCGGAGGGGCACGTGCACCAGCGTTGTGTAGGCATACCAGAACCCGCCCGTAGCGAGCATGAAGGCGAAAATTCCGTGCGGAACGGTCCAGCCGCCACGCGGTTTCCGGGTAACGTCCCCCTTCGGCGGCGCGGGCAAACCCCGCCACTTCCTCCACCATCGCCCGATCGTCGGCGGCCTAACCGGCTTGAAGCTGCGATGCACCCACAGCCAGACCAGGAAAAACATCGCCACCGCCGCCGTCGCGGCGCTATAGGCGTTGAGTTCGAGCAGCGGCTCGGCCACGTCTTCGTCCTGGCCGAGCGAGGTGTCCTCGGTGCGCTGCTGGGGAAATGCGTCCATATCGGGCCGGGTGCGCTGCACGTTCCGCACCCACCACGTCATGACCCCCAGCCGAAGGGGGGGATAATCCATGTCGTATTCCCCGCCGCCCTGGACGATGGAATCCATGTATCCGACGACGCCGCTCGCCAATTCGCCCAGACTCAGGCGGCGAAACGTCCGGCTCCTATGCCCGAGCAATTCCGGACGGCCCGCGCGAGCCAGGATCATGGGCGTCTGATCCGCCAGCGCATCGGCGAAAGGCTCCAGGTGCGCCTGGGCTTCGGCAAAGCGGATCGCCCCGCTGCCGAATTCAAACCCCCGCGAAACGTCTTCCTTGAAGCGAATGCTGCGGGTCGATTGCCAAATCTCGCGGCGGAGATTCATCCCCACGCGCCAGGCCCAGTTTCCCCCGCCGACCAGGAAAATCACCACCATCGCCCACGTCAGCCCTTTGCCCCACACGCGGAAGGTTTTGAGCCCGCGCCGCGCCGCCGGGATCGTCGTCGTGGGCGGCGCCGCCGCCGCGCGTGGCGCCAGGTCGTGGATTTCAGTGGTTTCGCTCGTCACCTCACACCACCTCCACCCCTCGCCGCCAGCGCCACGATGGCATCAATGCGCTGCATAGAAACACCGCGGCCAGCAGAACCATCAACCACCCCAGGTCCGGATAAGTCGGATGCGTGATCGAGAACGCCACCGGCGCCTGGCTCGAATTGGTCTGGAGCATCTGATTGCCCAGCATCGCGCAGGCCAGCACTGTCTGAAGAAACGGCAGCAGGCTCATTTCCGCGGAAACACCGATGAGGAGCGATCCCATCACCGCCGGCAAGGTCGTGTATCGGGCGGTCATTTGGGTGAGCAGGGTGGTGAAAAGCACCCAGGGCGCCACCAGCGCGATCAAAAACCTGGGGTCCTTTCGCCGCACGTGCACCGCCGCCGCCGCCGTGCACAGCAAGACCGCCGCGGCGAAAATGACGGCGCAGAACGATTGAACGTCCAACTCCGTCATTCCGAAGATCGGCCGTTTGAACGTGGTCACGACGTCGTGCAACTGCCAGTCGTATCGCTCGTGGAGGATCGAGGAGAGATTGCTCAGGCTGGAGGCGCCGAGCTGCATGACGTCGTGTTTTTGCGTGCCGTAGAAGAAGCCGACTTCCCACCAGGATGAACTGCCGCCAACCCGGAAATAGACGAGCCACATCGAGGCGGCGAACGCCAGCAGCAGCCAGGCGCCGATCAGCCGCCGGCTCAGGAACCAGGGGACCAGCACAATGCCCGCCGCCAGCAAAGCCGACGCCGGCGGAGTTCCGTGACGGGTGAACAGCAGCAACAGGAGATAGACCAGCCCGACAACCAACAGCGCGGCGCCGGCAAGCGCCGCGCGTCTGGCCAACGGGTCCCAGCCGGTGGAAAGCTGATTCCACGCCTGGCGGCCTTGCCGCCACAAAAATCCGCGGAACGCCGAGAGCAAGCAAAAAAACGCCGCCGTGGTGACCGTGAAGAAAATCCATTTCTCGGCCTGGCCGTTGGTGACCAGCCAGGGCCACAGGATCAATCCCGCCCCGGCCGCCGTGCCGGCGACGATTCGCATGAATCTTCCCGGCCACCCCGCCAGCAGCGGACACAGAACCAGCACCGGCATGACGAAGAGCAATTGGCCCTTGAACATGCAGCCGACGCCCAGGACCAATCCGGCGGCGACCCACCAGTCCAGCGTCGCCAGGATCGCCGCCGCCAGGAAGAACGGCGGAAGCCAGCTATCCCATTGCATCCACCCGAAGGAATCGAGGATCGACGCGGGATTCAGCCACGCCAGCGTCGCCGCCACCAGCGCGCACATCGGCGCTCGGAACGGCCGGGGCAAAAATCTCGCCAGGCAGACCGCCGACAAATATCTCAGCAGCAGCATCGTCCACCAACCGATGCTGGCGATGCGAACGTCGATCGGCGAGACCTCGCCGCTGTCCGGCGCCGGCAGGGTGATCTGCCAGCTCAGGTTGGGCCTCAAAAACGTGGCGATGCCGAAAAGAACCACCGGCGCCAAAAGCATCGGATCGCCCCAGCGCCGCCGCCACGAGCCGGCGCCACCCGCTTCCGTCATTTCCGCCGGACGGCTGCGCGCCATCCACAGCCAAACCAAGATGAATATGCAAATCGCCGTGGCGCCCTCGCAGGCCGCGTTGAGCCTCAGCACCGGCTGGGCCACGTCCATCGTCGCCACGACCGTTTGATTCCTGTCCGGATCGAAAACCCGCTCCGGAACGTGTGGAAATCTCGTCACTCCCGGATAGCACGACTCCACGTGCCACGTCCACAACGTCATCACCAGCAGCCGCATCGGGGGATAATCCAGGTCATACTCCCCATCCGGCGTCTCTTTGCTCAGCCGCTCATACGTCTGCACCCATCCCCGGAGGATCTGACTGTAGACCGGCCGCAGATGTTGCCATCGCCGGCGAAAGTTTTCCGCGTTGAACGGTGAATCGAACAGCCCCGGGCCCGGCCGCGCGATCGTCGCCGGACGCTCGCCGGCGTCGATCAGCTTCTGTTCGGCATCTTTCTGGGCTTGCGATTTTTGCGCCTCATCCGCGTCGGCGACGGCCTCGGCCTCGCGCAGCGCCATGTCCCCATATTTCATGGCGTTGTCGATGTCCCCCTGGGAATGTTCCGGAGCCCAATAGACCCAGAAGCTCTGCCGCCAATCCAGGCCGATCCCCACCATCCGCCAGGCGTAATAAATGAGCACCGCGACGACGAACCCCCACCCCAGAAGCCGAACGGCCCCGTCCCGACTCCAGCCCGTGGACCGTTCCTGCCCGCCGCCGATCATCGGCAAACCCCAATCCTCGATTGACGCCAGACCGTTATTTCACCACGCTCACTTGAGGCAGAATAAAGCGCCATCCGGCGCGCGGCAAGCCTCAGGTGGATAGACGTGGCTGGCCGACCTTTGTTGCGGATCGGCGCGCTTTTTTTGCACCACCGCCATTTGCTTATGTCCGCTGGGGCGATGGTTGGGACAGGATTTAGGCGATTTGTTTCAATCTTTGTGCCCGGCTTGCCCGCTGAATGCCCGGCAGCACGTAGTCCCGAGCCACCACGTCCCAGCTCATCTTGCTGGCCAGGGCGTGACCGCGGTCGATGAATTCCTCGAATTCCTTCGGACTGCGGGGAAGCCGTTCCACCAACTCCCGCGCCACCACCCCGGCAACCGCGTGCTCGATCTCGTCCCGCTGCGGGTGGCCGATGGCCATCAATTGGTCCGCCCGCAGCCCCTTGGTCGGCAAATCGGTGTAATCCGCGACGATGACGTTCGGGGTCGGCTTGCCCCCCGTGGCTTTCTCCACAAACCCCTCGCAACCGCAGACGCTGCTGAACACGCAGATGCCCCCGAAACTGATCGGTTCCACCTGCGCGATGCCGAACGGCTCATAAATGCTCTGGCCGAATTCCGCATCCGAGCCTTTGCGCAGGTCCATGAATTCCATGTCCGCGGGCATGCGCAGGCCGCAGACTTTTTGCTCGAAACCGAACTGATTGATGAAAACCACCTTGACGTTCCGCGCCCGCGCGTTGAATTCCTGCACGCCCTGGTAGTACGCCGCTTCCCCGTTGGAAAGATCGGGCAAACCTTCGCGATGCACCACCGGCCAGTGGTAAATCTGTTCCATTTTCCGGATGTCGTCGCCGCGGCGCGACGGGACCTCCGTGCTCAACGTGAACAGCACGGCGCTTTCGTTGCGGGAACGAAGAATTTGCTCGACGTGTTCCAGAACGCGCAGGTCGCGCCACAGGCCCTTGCTGGGAACCAGCCGCGTCACGTGCGAGAAAACGTAATCCGGATCGTACCCCAGCAGCGTATTGCAATAGCCGCGCAGTTTCTGCCGGCTGGCCATCCGCTCCTGCGCGCTGATCTTCCAACACGGGACCCCGTTGTAGGCAAGCTGGCTGTCCACGTGGACAAAATCCGGGCCGAGGAAGCGGATTTCCTTCAGCACGTAATCCCCAACCGCGAAGATCCCGTCGCAGAACCGCGCCGCCTTCACGAACGCGTGCCTGTAATACCCGCTCTGATCGCCGAAGACGTCCTCGAGATAATTCCCCTGGCTGACCGCCGATCGCATGACGTTGTAGAACATCGTGTCGTGGCCGGGA
>Ga0181538_10003406_pt1 | contig 15532 bp, 11 predicted proteins | sample PEATcosm2014_Bin_40_FD_119773 | JGI IMG/M metagenome (GOLD analysis project Ga0181538, IMG submission 119773) | Peatland microbial communities from MTU Mesocosm Facility, Houghton, MI, USA - PEATcosm2014_Bin23_30_metaG | ecosystem: Environmental > Terrestrial > Soil > Wetlands > Peat | place...
AGCGAGGAAGTTGGCGATGTCTGACTTCTTGAAGGGTTGCGTGACTTGGCCGCTCACCGCCAAGCGGCCGTCCTGAAGCTGCAAATTGATATTGTCGAAAACCGTGTAAGCGTAATACGTCACGACGTCTTTCCGCGCCTGCTCTGCAATCTGGCGCGGGGTTACATCGTCGGCATGGACGGTGATGTTATCGACGACGGACACGCCATCCACCTTGCGCGCCGCGCGCTCCGCATCCATCTTGTAGCCGACGGAATCCACTGTCCCGTTAAGCGTGGCCACTCCGTTATTCACGGTGACCTGAACGTTGCCGTGCTTGAAAACCTGAGCGTGATAAAGCTTGTCCTCAATCTTCGCCGTGATCTGTGCCGGCGAGTCTGTTTGTTTCTTGGCGAAGCCCACCTGGGCCGCAATGGCCAGCATCAACGCCGCAAAGAGTAGTTTTGTTCCGCGCATTGGAATCCTCCTTCTCGCCCCCCGCCTGTATCAATGCGGGTTGGGCCGCACTTTTCTGGTTCCGTGAGTTTCCTGCCCTTTTCTTCTCGCCGATCCCGAGCCCTGGCGGAACCAGCAGTCACGCATATGGACGTTGGGGGTTGATTGGAGGTTACAGATGGGTGGCGGGCAATGTCGCGACAGGTCAGTCTTGTCACCTGAAAACGACTGTCATCCTGAGCGAAGCGAAGGATCTCTGCAGTTGGGTTCTGGTTCGACGACTTCCAGACAACTGCAGGGATCCTTCGCTTCGCTCAGGATGACAGGCTTCCCCTACACTACTGACCCATGAGGTCGTGGGCCATGGCCGCAGCGCCGTAAAGAGGCGAGTACGCGCCCAGCTCGGCAGTGATAATCTCCGTCGTATAGCCAATGGTTGGCGAGGCTAGCGCTGACAAGGACTCGCGCAGCGGATCGAGCAGGACCGGCCCGGCCTGAGTCAATCCACCGCCCAGGATAATCCGGTCCGGGTTGAGGATCCGGATAACCGTCAACAGCCCGCGAGCGAGATGCCGAGCCGCTTCGCGCATGATCTCAAGGTCTGCCGGATCGCCCTGTGCGGCTGCCTGAGCGATTTCCTTCGCGGTGATCCCCTCAGACCTTGACCGGCTCGAGTCCCCGAGGGAGGCGAGCGAATCTCCGCGGCGCCGCCTCCACTCTCTGCCCCGCTCTGCTATCGCCCATCCCGAACTAAGGCTCTCCAGGCAGCCTCGAGCTCCGCAGGAGCAGGTGTCTCCTGATTCGGAGATGGGAATATGCCCTAATTCACCCGCGAGGCCGTCCTTGCCACGATGGATTTTCCCGCTCAAGATCACCCCAGCTCCGATGCCCGTGCTCAGCGTGACGTAAACCATCGCTTCCGTGCCCCGGCCGGCCCCATAGCGGAACTCGCCCAGCGCGCCCGCGTTGGCGTCGTTGTCAATCATGCAGGGCAGACCGAGATTCGCATCGACCCATTCCGCAAAGGAGAAGTTATTCCAACCCGGTGAGTGGACCGAGGTGACCTTCTGATGTTGGAAGTCCACGGGGCCGCCGAAGCTGATTCCGCAAGCTGCCGCGCTTCGCTCCGCCTGCCCAAGAAGAGTTCGAGCGCGCCGGCGGATCTCGTCGAGCATCCACTCGCGACCGCCGGAACGCAAAGTGGCGCCTTCCGAAATCTCCAACTGGCGGCCAAGCTGATCGAACAGAGCGATGCGGAAATGGGTACCGCCGATGTCGATGGCGAGGACACTGTTCATGAAGCAATCCCAGTATCTGTGCATTAGACCGAAAGTCTATTCAATGTCGCTTGTGGCGCAGCCAGCGGTTCCGGCGCCACACCCTGCGGAAAAGCTGTGAAGCTGTGGAAAAATCAGCCACCTGTCATCCTGAGCGCAGCGAAGGATCACCGCAGTTTCCGATCGTTCAACGACTTACGAACAACTGCAGAGATCCTTCGCTGCGCTCAGGATGACCCATTCCGAATTTCTTCACATGTTTTGTGCCTTTCCCTCGTGGTCGTCGAACTTTGTCACTAGGTTGAGGCTACGCCTCCACCGGCGAGGCATAGCCTCGCCGAATAACAGCAACTCTAGAAAGAAGGCCCGGAAAGGCAGAGCCTTTCCGCAAGGCAGGGCGGCAAAGCCGCACACGGCAATCAAACGGGATCTATACACTAAGTGCGCCCAGTTCTTCCCCACCTACCCCATACGACCTACGGCTCATTCCCGATATCGCGGTGTGAAACTCGAGTCTTAAAACCTTCCTCGGCCAGGGCGCGGCCCAGCTTTTCCGCGATGGCGACAGAGCGGTGACGCCCGCCGGTGCAGCCAATCGCAATGGTCAGGTAGCTCTTGCCTTCTTGAATGTATTTCGGGAGAAGGTAGAAAAGCAGGTCCATTATATGTTTCATGAAGGCCCGGGTGGATGGGAAAGAATCCATGAAACGCTGCACCGCCGCGTCTTGCCCGGTTTTGCTTTTCAAGCGCGGCACAAAATTCGGGTTGGGCAGAAAACGGACGTCGAATACCAGATTCGCGTCGAGCGGCAGTCCGGAACGAAATCCGAACGAAACCACGGAAACCAGGATGGCCCTTGCTGCAGAGGGTCCGCCGAAGCGCGTCTGGATGAGATCTCGCAGTTCGTGCACGTTCATCCGGGTGGTATCGATCGTGACGTCGGCGAGCTGCCGCATGGGCTTCAGCAGCGTGCGTTCCAATCGGATTCCCTCGCGCACCGGAAGGTCGCGCCCCAAGGGGTGGGGGCGGCGAGTCTCTTCAAAGCGTTGGATCAAGGCTTTGTCCGAGGCTTCGAGGAAAACCAGCGATAAGTTCGAGTAGTTGTTTCTGAGGTCCCGATAGACGGTAGGAAGCTGGCTCAAAGCCGCGCCTTCGCGAATGTCCACCACCACGGCCGCACGCTCTGTGCGGCTCGCCCGCTGCTGGCATCGCCCCACGAACTGCCCGATCAGATCAATGGGCAGGTTATCCACGCAGTGATAGCCGAGGTCCTCGAAGGCCTTGAGCACTGACGCCTTACCGGACCCGCTCATCCCCGTGATCAGCACGAAATGTTTCCGCGGTTTGGTGGCGGCCATGGAAAGTCAGAACCGGCAGATAGGCAGGTCGGCAGTTTGGCAGATCGGGGACGAGCAAAGGAACGGGTTCGTGAATCCCGGGCTGGCGCAGAGCGAAGCTTTGCGTTTTAGCTTCAATCGACTCAATCGAAACCGCAGAGCTTCGCTCTGCGCCAGGCTATTTCCTTGAGCAATACCATCCGCTGTGCACTACGATCTGCCCATCTGCCTATCTGCCCACCTGCCTTGCTCTATGGCTCCGGTTCGATCAACCCTAAGTTCCCATCGGGGCGGTGATAAATAACGTTGACGCGCTCGGTGTCCGGGTTACGAAACACCACTGCGCCGGCTTTCGACTGGTCGAGAGCGGCGATTGCTTCATCAACGCTCATGGGCTTGATCGGAACTCTCTCGGTCTGGATGCTGCGGCGTTCCTCCGGCTCGATCACGCTTGTGCCCAGAACATTCAGGACCACTGTGGTGGTCGGCTTGGGGCGGCGCTTGCGAGTCAGCTTTCTCTCCCGCAGGCGGACGGCCTGGCGTTCCAGCTTATTCAAGGCGCCATTCAGCGACACCCGTGGATCCCCGGATTCCTCGATGCCTACTAAAGTATGATCGCGCACTTTCAAAGTGATTTCCGCCACGCGGCGGTGTTTTTCCGCTGTCAGGATGACATGCATTTCGTACGCATCACCCAACAATCGAGTAATCTTTCTCACCCTCGTCTGAATGTACTGGCGCAAATCGTCGCCGACCTCCATTTGTCGACCGGTAAAGTCAATGTTCATGAGCTGTCCTCCTGTGGAAAATGACAGGCGAAGAAGCTGGCAGGCTGCAGAAAGAGTCTCCCCGCGTGTCATCCTGAGCGAGGCGAAGGATCTGCTTTGGCTTGTTTTCTGGGAGATACTGCAGATGCTTCGCTGCGTTCAGCATGACAGATTCGCTATTTCCGCAGCCTGCTATGCGGGACCAAGGTTTTCACCTTCCGAATTCGGGGTTCAAGCCTTTACCCTGCGCTGGTGGGTACTGGGAATTCGCATATCCTCGCGGTACTTGGCTACCGTCCTGCGGGTTACGCAATATCCAACTTTCTGCAACTGCTGCGTGATCTGGTCGTCGGTAAGCGGGTGCGCAACGTCCTCTTCCTCGATCATCTTCTTGACCAGCCGCTTCAGATTAATCAAGGAAGTCGCCGCACCCGAAGGTCCCTGCACGGCCTCCGAAAAGAAATAGCGCAACTCGTAAACGCCCTGCGGCGTGTAAGCATATTTGCTCGCCACGGCGCGGCTGACGGTGGAAGGGTGAACGCCCACTTCCTCGGCGACTTCTTTGATCATCATGGGGCGAAGGTAGTCGATACCTCGATCCAGAAAGTCGCCTTGGCGGCGAATGATCGCCTCACAGACCCTGACGATCGTCTGTTTCCGCTGCTCGATGTTCTTGATGAGTTGAATGGCAGAGGTGAATCGTTCCTTGACGTAGTTGCGCACCTCGCGCGTCGTAGTGTCCTCTCCCAGCAGGCGCCGGTAATGGTGGCTGAGCCTCAATTGGGGCAGGCCGTCTTCGTTCATGACCACCTGGTAGGTATCTCCCGCCTTCACAAACGCCACGTCCGGCTCGATGAGCCGCGCCGCCGAGTTGTTATAGCGTTGGCCGGGCCGCGGATCGAGCTTGCGGATCAACTCCACGCAACGCTCCACGGTCTTCACCGGCCGGTCAAGGGCGCGGGCGATGTCACGATACTGCTTGTTCTGGAGCTGCTTAAGGTAGCTGGAAACGATCTGTTGAGCCAGCGTATTATCGGGGGCCAGCGTATGCAGTTGGGTCAACAGGCATTCACGCACGTCCCGAGCCGCCACGCCGACCGGATCGAACACCTGGATCAGGCTTAGGGCTTCCTGGACGTCAGCCAAGGAGTGGTTGCCAGTCTGCGCGATCTCCTCCAGCGGCGCAGTTACGTACCCGTCTTCATTCAAATTGCCAATGATGGAGTGTCCGGCCTCGCGCACCGAATCCGAGCAAACCGCGAGACTCAATTGCCATTCCAGGTGAGCAGCGAGTGAAGTGGGTTGGGAAAGGAAATTCTCGAAGGAGGGCCGCTCGATCACCTCGGCTTCAGGGGATCGGTATCCGGGATCGAGGTAATCGTCGAAGAACGAGCCGAAATCGATCTCTTGGAACGAATCCTGGTGGTCGCCATTTCGGGCCACGACATGATTGTCGGCGGGCGGTGGCGTGTGCTCTGCATTTTCCGTCTCGGTCCTCTTGTCCACCTCGTCGATGCTCGGAACGTCTTCCGGGACTTCTTCCAGAACAGGGTTGGCCACCATCTCCCGATTAATCATCTCCCGCAGCTCAAGCTTATTGAGCGCGAGAACACTGACCATTTGCACCAAGCCTGGCGTCAGAATCTGCTTCTGCGCCACCTTGAGGTTCAGTCCGATTCTGGGAGCAGGGCCACCCATACGATTCTGTGATCCTTGTGATAGCGATCCCGCATCTGCGGGTCGCTCCTCGGCGGCTTTCAGGCGGCCGCTGCGCCAAACTGACCCACAACTTGTCCAGACTAGAGACTGGCCCGATCCGGTTACATTGTCAACCGGAAACTATCACCCAAGTAAACTCTTCGCACCTCGGCGTCCTGGCCAAGTTCTTCGGGCGACCCGGCACGGAAAATGCGCCCATTGTTAATAATATAGGCCCGGTCCGTCACCTGCAAGGTGTAGGGCACGTTGTGGTCTGTCACCAGAACACCGATCCCGGTCCCTTTCAAACGCACAATAATCTTCTGTATATCTTGAACCGTGAGCGGGTCGATGCCCGAGAACGGTTCGTCCAGAAGTATGAACGAGGGTGAAATCACCAAAGACCTGGCGATCTCCACTCGCCTTCGCTCTCCTCCTGACAACATGTACCCTTCGCTTCGCCTCACCTGCTGCAACCCCAAATCCTCGACCAACTCTTCCAGGCGCTCGCGACGCTGGTGCGAGGTCAGCGGCAAGGTCTCAAGAACCGCCATGATGTTCTCTTCCACAGTGAGTTTCCGGAATATGGACGGCTCTTGCGGCAGGTAGCTGATCCCGTTTCTCGCCCGGACGTACATGGGATAGCCCGTAATGTCCGCTCCGTCGAGCATCACTTGACCGGAATCCGGGCTGGTAAGGCCGACGATGATATAAAAAGTCGTGGTCTTACCCGCCCCATTCGGCCCAAGCAGTCCTACCACCTCTCCCTGAGTAATCCTCAGGCTAATATTATCAACGACCTTGCGTCCTTTGTACGATTTCGTCAGCTCAACTGTAGAGAGAATCTGCATGGTCGCTCAGGGCGCGACGCGGTGCTGCGATAAAGAGGGTGTCCCATCACTTCCCTCCACAAGAAGCCTATCATCGTGGACAAAGAGTGTCAAACGTCGGCCGGTCGTGAAGCCCTTCTTATCGTCACGGATACTGGGTGGTCCCCCGATGAGAACAATTTGCCCCGTACTGGCGGAGTACTGCCCGTGCTCGGCCGTGGCTCTTCTGCCTGGTTGGACAACCACGACGTGTCCCTCAGCATTGGCACGATCCACCTCAGAGTTTTGATCGGTCCCGATGCGGGAGAAATAAACATCCATCTTGTCGCCTTCCATGGTTGTCTCGCCTGTCTGGAGCTTCACGTGACCACGGTAAGTCGCTTTGCTGCCCTCGTCGAAAGCTTCCAGGGAATCGGCACGTACAGTGAGCGGACGCGTTTCGCGACGGGCGGTTCCCGTGGAGGGCGGCGTTTCGGACCCAGAGGATGCCGGTTGGAGGTGGGAGGTCAACACCTGGGCGCCGGAACTCATCCGCCTCCCCTTCCGGTAAACGTCCAGGCTGGTCGATTCCACGACATCCGCTGCGCGCCAGGCACGCACGTGTCCCTCGTAATGCACGACTTGGCCGCGCCGCTCGGCCACCATGCGGTCCGCTAAAACGTTGGTGGGGTCTGGCGCCTGCCCGTTCGTCGTCTGATCCCCGCTTGCGAGGTGAGTGCTCTGGACCTTGCCGATTCCCTCCGCGGTGTCGGTGGCAAGATCAAAACGAAGGCGTTCGCATTTCGCTCGGCTCTCAGCGTCCCACAGGCGGGGATGACCTGTCAGCGTCACACCCTGCGCCGCTGCCACGTAAACGGACTGCTCCGCACTGGCATTGCGGTCGCCGTCACGGTAGGTGTAATTCCCTGACTGGATAACCTCCTTGAGGGCGTGTGTCGCCTCGTCGAATGTGGCAAGTAATTGATCCGCGTTGCTCTCTTGGGCAACGCTGCCAGGCGGGGCGGCTTGGGGAGGCTCGAAGACAATATGGGTCGGTTTCAGACCGCGCAGCGTTTCCAGGTTGCTGAGCGCGGTGAAAGTCATCAGGAACTGTCCGGCGGTTATGATGCGTTGCCCCGCCTTGGGATCCGATGGCTCGATTACGAGTTTGCCACTGCCGACCGTCTGGGAATCCTTCAAACTCTTGCCGTTCGGCCGAAAGCTGAACTTCAGTTCTGCCGCGGTAAGCGACTTTTTTTCTGTGGCCGCCGGTTTTGCCGCCATGCCCTGGCGCAAAGTAGGCGAGGATTCAACCACAAGTTCCACATTTTTCGAGGCATCCCCGCTCTGGAATCTTGCGGGAGCTCCGGCAAGATCCAGGTCGACCCGTTCCGCACTCAAGTGACTTGTGCTTCCCTTATCGCGAGATAGCCCAGTCACATTGCCTTCGGCCGTCAGATGACGCAGGGCCCTTCTCGCCGGGTCGAACTCACCCTGCGCGCGATCCGCCGAGAGTTCCGCCTGCCTCAGGGGCGACGCTTCCGAGGCTCTGACGCTTCCTTGCATCTCCGCTCGAGTGACCCGATTCGCTTCGTTCAGAAACACTTTGCCACCGTCCGCGGACACTTTCTGGTCACCTTGCGTTACTCGGACGGGCCCCCAGAGGATTATCTCCCTGTCGGGTTTCTCATATCGAAGGTGGCTGGCGGTAAGCTCCAAAGGGGGACCCGAGGCATGACTCTCGCGAGGTTGTAGTTCCATGGCCACGTTTTTTTTGAGATCCAATGAACCGTCTTTCGTGGCGTAGAGCATCCCCTGAGATGATCCGGACGCTGCCCCGACACGGAAGTGCACAACTTCGTCGCTGGTTACCAGCGACTTTTCGTGTTGATAAGAGACCTTTGAAGTGTCCAGGTAGACTGTGCGGCTGCCTTTTGAGCCCGAAGCCCTGGTATTCTCCGCTTCAGAATTGAGCTCAATGTGCACAGGGCCGGAGCTGAACAAATCGCCATTCTGACTGTTGTACTGGCATTGTTGTGTGCGCAGGAGGTCGCGGCGATTGCCCGTTTTGCCGAACAACTCCACCAACACGTCCTCCAGGACTGTCTCTCCTCCCTGTTTGAAGGACACCGTCCTCGCCGCATGAATCGTGTAAACGCGCCGGTTACCGTCCGAGTGGGTGACGGTATATCCGGAGAGCTGTTGGTGAATGTCGACGGGGACATTCTGCGGCAGAACGACCGGCTTTTCTTTGTGGCGGGTTCGAAGCCAGTAGGTCCCCGTCACCGCCGCAGCGGTGATGGTAAGGGCGCCGGCCACGAGCCAGGTCATCAAATCTCTATGCCGGGTTGCGCGTTGTCCGAGACCGTTCATTCGCCGATTTCACTCACCACCAATTGTAGCGTCGTCACGTCCTGAAACACATTCTGATCCAAGGTGAAAGCCAGGTCGAGCGTTTGCCCCGCAACCAGCGCTGCGGCCCGTTCCGCCATTCCCCACCCAATAGCGTCAAAAGATCTCGGCCCGCGCGCCACCCGTAATTTTAGATGCTTCTCTTGCAGGATTCGAGGTCCGAACACCAGCCGCAGCTCGCGCGTCGCCAGGACAGGCGTGGGATTGCCGCAACCGAACGGCGCCAGTGTCTGAAGGGCCTCGTAGAGAGTCCAATCGATTTCGTGCCCGCTCACCTCTGCATCCACGCGCAGGGTTGGCTCGAGATCGGCCGGCCGCAGCACCTCTCGAGCATATTGCTCGAAACGCGTTTCGAGCTCCGCGATCCTGTCCGCGGGCAAGCCGAAACCCGCCGCCCGGGCATGGCCGCCATAGCGCACGAACAGTTCCTGCATGGCGGTCAGTGCATCGAGAAGGTGAAAGGCTCGTATCGATCTCCCGGAGCCGACCGCCAACCCATCCTCTACACTTAGCACCAACGCCGGACGGTGGTACCGCTCCACCACGCGCTGCGCCACAATCCCGATGACCCCCCGGTGCCATTCATCGCCCGCCAATACCAGGGAGTAGCGATCCCTCTTCTCAGGGTGGCGATCCATAATCTCCGTAATCTCGCGCAGAATCCCCTCTTCAGTTCGCTGCCGGTCGCGGTTGAACCCATCCAGGCGCCGGGCTATCTCCCGCGCCTTCTCCAGGTCCGGGCAAGTGAAGAGGTCGATCACCGCTCGTGCATCCTCCATGCGACCTGCCGCGTTCAGGCGCGGCGCCAGGCGGAATGCCAGGTCCCCGGCCGAAATGCTGAAGCGGTCGAGCCCGGAAACCTCGAGCAGCGCTTGCAAACCGGCCTGCGAAGGTTGGCGGAGAGCTTCCAGCCCAAGACGCGCAATCACCCGATTCTCGCCCAGCAAAGGGACGACGTCGGCAATCGTCCCGATCGCCACAACCTTCAGGTAAGACTGGAGGAGCCGTCCGGAGAGCCTCTCGCCCAAAAGCGCTTGCACCAGCTTAAACGCGACGCCCACGCCGGCCAGGATCTTCTCGGGGTAGCCGGAGTCCACCCTTTGCGGGTTCAGGATGGCACAGGCAGGAGGGAGGTGCTCGTCCGGCAGATGATGATCCGTGACAATACAGTCCAGACCCAGATCACGCGCCCGAATAAGCGCTGTGTGTTCGCGGATGCCCGTGTCTACACTGACCACGACTCGGACACCTTTGGCCGCAGCCTCCTCAAGGACTGCTGGGCGCATTCCATACCCATCGCTCAGGCGATGCGGAACGTATGCCTCAACGTCCCCTCCGAGTCTCCGCAGCGCAGCCAGCAGGATGACCACGGCCATGGTTCCATCCACGTCGTAGTCGCCATAAATCAAGATTTTCTCTTTCTGAGCCAGAGCACGGCGCAGGCGCTCTACGGCGGTTTTCATGTCGGCCAGTAGGAAGGGATTGTGAAGCTGATCGAGCCCAGGATTGAGGAATCGCTGGGCCGACTCCGGATCGCCAACTCCTCGCAGGATCAGGAGCCGGGCGACGATACTCGGGATGTTCAGCTCGCGGCTCAAGCTTGCGACCGCGTTTTCATCCACCTCACAGATTTGCCAGCGCATATGGGGAAGTCATCGTGACAGAAGACGCCGAGGGTTGCAAGCGCACACTCGCTGCCCCCTGTCGGTCGAGCTGGCGCATCGGCCGTACGAGGTGTAGGGGCGGTTCGCGAACCGCCCCTACTAGCCGACAATGTGTCGTTGTTCAGTCCGCAATTCCGCGCCGGAGCTTCGCTTCGTTTTGCGCAAGTTGCACGATTATTGCTCGTTTTAGCGTCCGATTTGTGCCAATTTGCGCCCAAAACGCGCGTAATATGCAGCATTCAAAAAAGTCATTTCCCTTTGTTTTCAAGTACTTCTTAGCTTCGTTCCCACTATTTTTCATTTTTTTGACTTCACGGGCTCCCTCTCGCGCCGGATCATCCCGCTTTCCCTCGCGCCGCGTCGCCCGCTGGGCCTCGCCTACGACAATGCGTCCACATTATGACCACAAATATAGGCTATCACTCCGGCCGCGGCTTGTCAAGCTGGAAATGCAGACGGAAACCGCGTCACACCCTTTTCCCTACCGCGCGCGGATGGCTGGCTGGCGCAGACCCCAGACGTTTGGGGGTCTGCGATGTCCCAAAGGGACACGTCCGAAGGAACTGCTTTCCTTCGAAGTGCATCGTTGTTATGCCGTGCAGCGCTATGCCGATCTACCATCGCACTTACAGTCCGGGTGAACTGCAATTCATCACCAGCAGCACTTACCGCCGCGCGCAGGTCTTTCGCTCTCCCCGCTTCTGTAAGTACTTCGTCGAGCGCCTCGGAGAAGTGCGGCAGAAGATGCACTGCCTGCTCATTGGCTGGGTCCTCATGCCCGAGCACTTCCATTTGCTGCTCAAACCCCAGCCTGCCGAATCAACTCCCGTGGTCATCAAGGAACTCAAAGAGGAATCGGCCAGACGCATTCTCAAAACGCTTCGTGAAAACCAGGAGTATCCCTGGTGTCAGAAAGTTCTGGCTCGCCTGCGCTTGCCGCCCACGGTGCATGATGAGTCCCATTTCCGGCTTTGGAACCGGCGCTTTCGCCCCTTCGATGTGTACAGTGAAGAGAAGGTCCGGGAGAAATTGAACTACATGCACAACAACCCGGTAAAGCGAAGACTGGTGAGTTCTCCCGGAGATTGGCCGTGGTCAAGCTAGAGGTTTTACTTTCTGCACGACGCATCCGTTCTGCGCATGGACCGGCTGGATTGACCCGAACTAAGCAACGTGTCCCTTCGGGACATCGCAGACCTCAAACCGCGGAGGTCTGCGCCAGCCGGCCTAAAATGCGTGCTGTACAATTCCGCAAAGGCGCGATACTCTCTCGCGCATGGCATTGACTCAATCGGAGTTGCGCACTCGCGCCGAACGCTTTTCACGCGAATGGGCCGACGCCAGCCGCGAAGTAGCGGACGCCCAGTCGTTCTGGAACGACTTCTTTCGGGTCTTTGACGTCTCTCGGCGTCGGGTCGCCACTTTCGAACAGCCAGTCCGGATGCTTGGGAATCGGCGCGGTTCCATAGACCTGTTTTGGCCGGGAGTTCTCATAGTTGAACACAAGTCAGAAGGCGAGAATCTCGATCGAGCTTACGCACAAGCTATCGATTATTTCCCGGGAATTGACGAAGACAAGCTGCCACGTTACGTCCTCGTCTCTGACTTTAAGCGATTCCGCTTACATGACTTGGAAACCGGCCAACCCCACGACTTCCTATTGCGCCATCTCTCGCAACGACTTCAACTATTCGGCTTCATTACAGGATATCAGCGACCTGCTTTCCCAGAAGGCGATCCCGCCAACGTACGCGCCGCTAATAAGATAGGGGCACTTCACGACCGTCTTTACGATTCAAGTTTTCGCGGTCACGATTTGGAGATTTTTCTCGTGCGGATCGTCTATTGCTTGTTCGCAGACGATACTGGAATCTTCCGAAACCGCGACCAATTCCATTTTCAAATAGTTGAGCGGTCCAGACCGGATGGTTCTGACCTGGGAGCGTTGCTTTCTTATCTGTTCCAAATACTGAACACCCCGCAGGACGAGCGACCCGCGAACTTGGACGAGGAACTTCAGGGTTTTCCACACGTAAACGGGGGGTTGTTTCGAGAAGGCTTGCCCATACCTACCTTCGACCAAGAGAGCCGTAACCTTCTGTTGGCGTGCCTCGATTCTAATTGGAGCAAAGTTTCCCCGGCCGTATTCGGTTCTATGTTCCAAGCCGTAATGAGTCGTGATCCCCTTAAACGACATGCACTCGGTGCGCACTATACGTCAGAAAAAAACATTCTGAAGGTGCTGCATGGACTATTTCTAGATTCGTTACATGAGGAGTTCGAAAGAATCCGGCACGACCTGAGAGCACTTCGCGCTTTTAGTGACAAACTGGCGGCTATCAAGCTTTTCGACCCGGCCTGTGGCTGTGGCAATTTTTTGGTTATCGCCTATCGCGAGCTTCGCAGACTTGAGCTCAAGGCGATTCAAAGAACAACGGAACTTGACCCCCAAGGGGTGTCGGACCTGACGATCCTCTGTAAAGTAGATGTCAATCAATTGACGGGGATCGAGATCGAGGAAAACCCGGCGGCAATTGCAGAGGTGGCTACATGGATAACCGACCATCAAATGAACCAGGAGGTAAGCGACACGTTTGGACGGTCGCTTTCCCGACTCCCATTGACTAGATCAGCGCGCATTCTCCGGCGTAATGCCTTAGAACTTGATTGGCGCACCCTATTCGCACCTGAAGACATTTCGACGGGTCGATTGTTTATCTTTGGGAACCCCCCGTTCGTTGCCAAAGCAAACCGAGACGCATCGCAGAATCGTGACCAACAGCGAGTGTGGGCACAGATTCGCGGCGCGGGGGTACTGGATTACGTAACCTGTTGGTTGGTGAAAGCGGCGCAGATGGTGGAGGGCTCTCGAGTCCGAGTCGCATTTGTCGCAACTAACTCAATTACCCAAGGCGAACAAATAGGCGTACTCTGGACGTATTTACGTTCGCAAGGGACGCAAATCTTCTTCGCCCATCGGACGTTCAAGTGGCAAAACGAAGCACCGCATCAAGCGGCTGTATTCTGCGTTATCATCGGCTTTTCAGCGCAGGACGTCCAGCCCAAACGAATCTTCGAATACGAAACTCCCGACAGTGATGCCCTTGAACGACGTGTGACCCGAATCGGCCCCTACCTAATCGATGCCGACGAAAGTCTCGTGATAACTTCTAGAAGCGGGCCCCTCTGCGCCGTTCCTGAGATTCGGTTCGGTAGTATGCCGAACGACGGTGGCGCATTATTATTCACCGCGGGAGAGCGGGACGCTTTCCTCGCTGTTGAACCAGGAGCGCGAGACTTATTCAAGCAGATTTACGGGTCGGTCGAATTCATCAACGGCATTCGACGATATTGCCTGTGGCTAAAAGGTGTTAGTCCTGCCAACCTAAGACACCTACCGCACGTGCTACAACGGCTCGAAGATGTGAGGCGTCATCGCCTAAACAGCAAGCGGCCACAAACGCGGCAGCTAGCTAACGCGCCCACACTGTTCGGGGAAGATAGACAGCCCACAACGCAGTATTTACTGATTCCTTCCGCATCATCCGAGCGCCGACGTTTCATACCGATGGCGTTGATGGGACCAGAAGTCATCGCTTCCAATCTCTGCCTCACTATTGAAGGCGCCACCCTGTACCATCTTGGAGTCCTTAGCTCGACGATGCATATGGCATGGGTGAGGACTGTGGCAGGTCGACTGAAGGGGGATTACAGGTACTCTAATCAGATCGTCTACAACAATTTCCCTTGGCCACCTGACGCGTCAGATCGGCAGCGGCAATCCGTCATAGATGCCGCTGATGAGGTCATCCTGGCCCGGGCGAACCACCCTGATTCGACACTCGCGGATTTGTACGGTCCACTAACGATGCCCGGTGATCTGGTTCGAGCGCATGAAAGACTCGACACGGCGGTTGACCGATGCCATCGTGCGAGGCCGTTTGGAAGCGAAGCAGAACGAGTCAATTTTCTACTTGACCTATACTCGCGACTCCGCGCGCCACTAGTAGGACAGCTTGCAAGGAGAGCCCGAAATCAAGCGAGAACTCCTGCCGCATGATGACCGGGAAAATGTGCCAGAGGTCCATCGCCCCAGGGAGGAAGGCGTGTCAGGTACGCTTTTCAGAAGTGTCACGGACGAGGACCGCCGCCGGTGGTCTCAGAAGGCTCCTTTTTTGCGGGCTTCGGGCTTTGGCTTGCCGCCGCTTTGCGGATGTCCTCAACGTCCGCAAGGTCGCGGGCACGGCCTGAGGCGAGTTTCGAGGCTATGAGGTCTTGGGCGGATATGATATTCGCCTTCAATCCCGTCGCCGGGTCAAGCACGGTTTCAACGCGCCTTTCCCATGCGGCGTCAAAATCAACGGGGCTGGCGCAGAGCGCAACTCTGTGGTCCGCTGAACTGCAACGCCTTAAGGCCGCAGGGCTAGAGCCTTGGACCAACTCGTAGCGAACCAGTGTCGTGAAATGACCGTCGAAAAACGGTCAGATTGCTTCACCATGCAACTTGTTCTCTTCGAGAATGGTCATTACGTGACCGCGACGAGCTCTTCGGAATGGTCCATGAGGACCTCGCGCGTCAGGCGGACGGACTCGGCAATGGCCTCTCGGCTTACCGCGCCGCGCCAGTTTTCGATGATGGCCTCCCAGGCCATACCGGTCGACACCTGATCGAGCACGTCGGCCACCAGAATCCGCGTGCCCCGAAAGGTCGGCTGACCGTGACACACGCGGCGATCAATGACGATGAAACGCCCGAGGGCCTTGGCCATGTCTTGCTATCCTCCCGGAACCTTCCGCCACTCCCAAGGCTCCATTGCTGTCATTATATCGAAATCTGAGGGATAGCCGGAAGAATATCGAATCTTTTCGGCTCGCGCCCAAAGCGAAAGAAACTGTTGCGGTCGGTGAAATCTTCCGGGGTGATGCCTTGGAGCGCCGTGCCGAAACCAGCAAGGGCGGCGTAGGTGGCCTTGGCATTTTCAAGATCTGCGCTTATGAAAATGTCGATGTCCTTGGTAAAACGCGGCTGGGAATGATAGCTCACCGCGAAGCCGCCGACCACGAGGTATTTAACGCCATGGGACTGGAAGGAGGACAAAAGGTCTTTGTAGTCTTGGTACATCAGGTTCGATC
>Ga0181538_10003422_pt1 | contig 15489 bp, 16 predicted proteins | sample PEATcosm2014_Bin_40_FD_119773 | JGI IMG/M metagenome (GOLD analysis project Ga0181538, IMG submission 119773) | Peatland microbial communities from MTU Mesocosm Facility, Houghton, MI, USA - PEATcosm2014_Bin23_30_metaG | ecosystem: Environmental > Terrestrial > Soil > Wetlands > Peat | place...
AAGCTCGTGGGAGATGGCCAGGTACATGTCGCAGCCGAGCGCGTTGACATGGGTCTTGAACGGCTTGGCCGTGCCCCCTCCGTATTGCGGCTGGATGATTGGGGTGGTGAACTCCATGAAGCCGCGTCCATTCAGGAAGGACCGGATGGCCGACACCATACGAGTAATCGAGGCGAACCGCTCCAGCGGCTGCCGGTCGAGGATCAGGTCCAGGTAACGCTTGCGCAGCACCAGCTCGCGGTCCTTCAACCCTGACCATTGGTCAGGGAGGGGCCGGATGGACTTGGTGAGCAGCCGCAGGCTTTCCACCAATACTGAAACCTCGCCACGCTCCGTCTTCATCACCTTGCCGGTGGCTTCGACTACGTCACCCATATCGAGCAGGTTCAAATCGGTGTAGCCGAGCGTGCCGTCCGCCGCGCCGGTGGGCTGGACAAGCTGGCGGCGCAGGAATAGTTGGATGCGGCCGGACTGATCCTGGACGTGGCCAAAGGCCAGCGCGCCTTGCTTGCGCCACGACATCAGGCGGCCCGCGACCGTCACCGGCTTGCCGTCGTGAGCGGGGAAATCGTCGAGGATGGCCTTGGCGTAATGGGTGCGGCGGCTGCGCGAAGGGTACGGGTTGAGCCCCAGGGTGCGCAGGGCGGCGGCTTTGCCCAGACGCACATTCCTGATCTCGGTTAGGGTATTGGTTGACACGCGGTGATTTGTAATCCCCTTCGCGCGCGCGGGCAAGCTTGGCGTGAGGACGAGGGTAACCTGACACATCCTGGCCAGTGCCGCCGGGCGGCCGGAACATCGAACATCCAACACCCAACACCCAACACCCAATATCCATTTGCTTCCATTGGGGCCGTCTCTGGATGTTGGATGTTCGATGCTCAGGAGGGCTTCTGATCGTGAATCAACCTTCGGCCCAGGCTGATGTCGTCGTCCTGCGCGTAGCCAAGCCGGCGATAGAACTCAATGACCTCGGCGTTGGACGAGCGCACTTGCAGGTTCAGCTTCGGGCAGCCGCGCTCGACGAGCAGGCGCTCCACCTCGCGCATCAGGGACCGTCCGTATGACCGCTGGCGATGCCGAGGGGAGACGGCCAGGTAGTAAACCCAGCCGCGGTGACCATCGAAGCCAACCATCGCCGTGGCGACCAGGTCGTCGCCCACCGTTCCGACCAGGAACAACTCCGGCTGTTCCGTGAGCTTGCGCGCGATGTTGGCGTGTGGGTCGTTCCATGGGCGCGTAAGGCCGCACTCTTGCCAGAGGGTGATAACGGATGGCTCGTCGTGCGGTCTAAAGGCTCGTATCTTCATATGGCGGGCGATGCACAATGGTATTGGTTGAACCCAATTGGATGCTTCAGAACCAATTGCGGCGAGTTGTTCACGCACGCTCTGATACACCGTTCTGCTGACGCGCAGCAAGCGAGTGTTTTGCCTGCCAACAGGGTGAGTAAAGCCTGATGCAAGCCAGGGTATAGCCTGTTGCCCTAGTGTATGTATGGTGTACTCATGATGTGCATATGGTGTATATCCAAACCTGCAAGCCAGGTGGTTGGGAGGGGATTGCGAAGCTCACGCCGGGCACGCGAATGTGGTTTGCCCCGGGGCGGGATTCGGCTATAACCCGCGCCGCATGTTGAAAGCTGTTATCGCCTCATTAAAGACCTGGTATGTCGGGGCTCTCAAGACAGGCGGGTATTGGGTGGTGGGCTTGATGATGGCCATTGAAAGCTCGCTTTTCCCGCTGCCCAGCGAAATTGTGATTCCGCCGGCGGCACATTGGGCGCACACGCACCAGATTCCCTTAAGCCTGACCGGGATCATTATTGCCGGCACGATCGGTTCCTGGATTGGCGCGACGGCGATGTATTGGGCGTCGCGGCTGGCCGGACGGCCGCTGGTGATGCGGTATGGCCGGTATGTTATGATTTCGCCGACGAAAGTGGAAGGTGCCGAGCGCTGGGCGGCGCACTACGGGTCAATGGGCATTTTCATTTCACGCCTGCTGCCCGTGGTTCGCCATCTGATTGGAATCCCCGCCGGCATTGTGCGGATGAATTACAAGGCTTTTTCTTTTTATACCGTGCTAGGTTCCGGCATTTGGTGCGGGGTGCTTTGCTGGGTCGGGATCAAAGCGGGAGCGGACGAGAGGCTGATGAAGGGGGAGATGCACGCGGTAACGCTTTGGCTGGGCGGCGCGATGCTCGTGCTGGGCGGCTTGTATTACTTGTTCGTGCACCGACAGATGAAGAAGGGGATGAACCCGGCGTCCGGGGCGGGACGGGGCTAGGGGCGGGTGATGTGCATGGCGCGCTCGAATTCAGCGGAGAACTTGCTGATGGACTGGGCGATGCGCGGGGGCTGCTCGCCGAGAGTTGACATCATGCGTTCGGCGGTTTCAGGTTTATGGCGGATCAATTCCATGGCGGCGACGATGAGAGAGAGATGATTGTTGACGTCATGGCGCATGGTGGAGAGTTGACGGTTCAACTCGCCGATTTGCTCGACGGTCAAAGTGACTGGCTGACTGGGCAAGAGCATGGCAGACGATGCGCTAAAGGCGGTGGGAAAGGCAAGCGGGTTTCGGCTCGGGCGCATTTGACGTTGATACGGCTTGCAAACCGGCGGGCACCTGCTATTCTTTTCGTTCATTAATGTTTGAGCAGGATTTGTATGGCGAGAATTTGTGAATTAACAGGCAAAGGCCCGATGAAGGGCAGCATCATCTGGCGCAGCGGCAAAGCGAAGAAGACCGGTGGCATCGGCACGCATATTACGGCCATCACCAAGCGCCGGTTCTTCCCGAACCTTCAGCGCGTGAAGGCCGTCGTTGACGGCGAAGTGCGCTACATCCGCGTCACGGCCAACGCGATCAAGAAGGGATTGGTCGTCAAAGCGCCCAAGCGCACTTGGAAGAAGGAAGTTGCGGCGGCCAAGGCCTGACCCAGCCAAAAGAGACGTTCCGCGAAAGAGGATGGCGCTCGACGGAGCGCCATCCTCTTTTTCTATGGCGGATTGGCGCTTAACTCTTGGCCAGCAGCGCGGCGGGGTCGATCATCCGGGTCCAACGCTCCTGCTCGGAGATAGGGATCAAGCCCTTTTGCACTTTGAGCCAGGCTATCTCGCGCAAGGAACGCCAGCCTAGCTTGCGCGCCGCCTCGCGAAGCTCGCCGGTCCGCAAACCGGGCGCGATAAGGTCCGCAATGGCCTCATTCAGGAGGAAGAACTCATAGATGGCAACCCGGCCACGGTGCCCTTTCTGGTTGCATTCGACGCAGCCGCGGCCTTTCCAGGCTTTGACTTGCTCGACGGGGAGTGAAAGCGCCGCGGCCATTTCTTCGCGGGTCGAGTCTGTGATGGACAGGTCTTCCTCGGCGCAGTGGCGGCAAATGCGGCGGGCCAGCCGTTGCGAAATGCTGCAGACCAGCGAGGAGGCGATAAGGTAAGATTCGATCCGCATCTCCAGCAGGCGCGTGACGGCGCTGACGCTGTCGTTGGTGTGGAGGGTCGAGAAGACGAGGTGGCCGGTTTGGGCGGCGCGGACGGCAATCTCGGCGGTTTCATAGTCCCGAATCTCGCCGACCAGCACAACATCCGGGTCGTGGCGCAGCACGGAGCGGAGGCCGGTGGCGAACGTCAGGCCGATCTGCTCGCGAACCTGGATTTGCACCGTGCCTTCGAGCTGATATTCGATGGGGTCCTCGAAGGTAATGACCTTGCGGCCTTCGTCGTTCGCCTGGGCCAGCGCGGTGTAAAGGGTGGTGGTCTTGCCGCTGCCGGTCGGGCCGGTCAGCAGGACCAATCCTTGCGGCAAACGGGTCAACTGCGCCAGGACGGCCTCCTGGTTCGGCTCCATGCCGAGCTGACCGAGGTCGAGGTAGAGGCTTTGCCGGCCGAGAATGCGCAGGCAAATCGCCTCCCCGTATTTGGTGGGCACGATCGAGACCCGCAGGTCGTATTCTTCGTCGCCCGTCTTCATGGCGATGCGGCCATCATGGGGCAACCTCTTTTCGGCAATGTTCAGACCTGCCATGATCTTGAGCCGTGAAATAACCGCCGGGTGCAAGTGACGCATGTCCGCGGGCACCGGCACCGTTTCCAGAATCCCGTCCACGCGGTAGCGCAGACGGATGGAATTGGTGTAAGGTTCGAGATGGATGTCGGTTGCGCGGAGGCGGAGGGCTTCCTGCAGAATCTGATCCACAAAAGCCGAAACAGTGGCTTCAATCGCCGAGTCGGTTTCCTTGCCTTGCACATCGAAGACAATCTCCTGGCTAATGTCCGCCCCGCCACGGTCCTCGCGCAGTTTCTGGATCGTCTCCGCGCCCAGCCCGTAGTTCTTTTTGATGACGGCGTGGATCGAGCTGGGGGTAGCGAGGACGATCTTGAAGCGTTTGCTCAGCAGGAGGCGCAGGTTGCCCTGCTCCATCTGGCGCGGCGGCTCGCTGAAGGCAAGCGTGAGGCAGTCATCCTCGAGACCCAGCGGCAGCAAATGGTAGTGGAAAATGAGCTTAATGGGCACCAGCTCCAGGGTCTCGCGTTTGAGGTCCAGCACCACTGGATCGACGAATTGCAGATGGTTGGCCGCGGCCAAAGCGCGCCAGGTGTCTTCCTCGGACGCGAAGTTCAAGTCCACAACCGCACGATGCTGTGGCAGGTTCAGCCGGCGTTGGCGGCGGCGGACCTGCTCGAGTTGCTGCTCCGTGAGCTTGCCTTGCTCCAGCAAAAGGTCGCCAGCTTCTTTGCGGGCTGCGTCCTGGCGTTCGTTCATTGAATCGGAACGACGAGTTCCTGTTTCACGTTCAGGGGCAGAATATTGGTCTGCACGGCCAGGTTCGTCAATGTCAGCGCTTGCATCGTCGCGTCGGCGATAAAGAGGTTGGTGGCGATCCTGGCGCCGATGGGGGCCACCATGAACGCTTCGCCCAGTTTGAAGATCGTGTTCTTGGGGCCGTCACCGGTCTGGTAGAAGCCCTGGTAAGTTACTTCGATCTTTCGGGTGGTGGGCGGGGGCGGGGCCTGAGGAGTGAAGTAACGGGTGACAAATGGATTAAGCAGGTTCGTGTCGGTGAGCGATTTAGGCCAGACCCCCTGCGAGAACAAGCGTTCCAGCCCGGCGACAGGCACGAGGCTGTGCGGCGGGCTGGTCAGACCCTCCGCGTCCCGAAGATCGGGGACCTTGCCGCCGAGATTAACCACCGCCAAGTACAGCAGGAGCCAAAAGCCGGCATGGACGCCGGCAGTGAACCAACGATTTCTTAAGGCTTTCTTAACAATCGGCGGCATGGTTCCTCACTCCCGCAAGACAAACCCGACGGCGCGCAGCCACACATGCACCTCGTCCGCTTTGTCCGGCGATTGCTTTTGAATGATAAGCCGGTCAATGAAAAGCGCGGGTTTGTCGGCCGGTGCTTCGGGCAAACCGGCCGCCTGAATTTCGTCGGCGCGCAGCGGGAGACACTTGACGAGCATGGCCACGCTGGCCGCGGAGCCAGTGAATTCAACCTGCAAAGGGATTTCGGCCAGCCGCTCAGTGCCGTTGGTGGGTGGGGCATTGGTAAGCACGGGCGGAACGTCCAGAGAGTGGATAGCGGAAACTTTGCACTGGAGCGCGGTCCGGAGCAGGCTCTCAGTGAGCGAGAGCGACGCCCAAAGCAGGGCGGGCTGCTTCACGTCGGCGGTATGGTCGGGGAAGCCGGCGAAGACGGCCGGTTCGACGGCTGCCTGCTGTTGTTTGGCGAGGATGCTCAGCTCATCCAACTGCCGGCTGCGCTCATTCTCGTAATCAACAAGCTGAAAGTCCCCCTGCATCCTGGCGCGCACCGCCGGGCCGAGCCGAAGCCGGGCTGTACCCTGCTGCTTTGCGTTTTCCAGAATGAGCAAGGCTTGGCGGGTTTCGCTGAGCTGGTTGGTAATCGTCAGGAAATCAATAGCGCTAGTATTGGTCTGGTCCATCGAGGCCGAGAGGTTATGCCAGGCCTTTTGCAGGGGCCCGTCCAGGCTCTCAGCCCGGCGCGCCAGCGGCAGCATTACGAACATGTAATAGGCTGCCAGCGCCACCCCGGCAAGTGGAATGAGGCCGCGCCGCTGCCATTCGCTGAAGGGAATCTTCACGGCGCTATTGGCGAGGGATTCTCCCCGCCTTCAGGCGGCGTCCAATACGGGCGCACCGCGCGTTTGGAACCTGATCGGGATGGACCGCCGGGCAGCAACTTCTTCAGCAGCAGTGCCTGCTGGAACTCCGTTTCGGCAAAATCCAGCACCAGGACGAAGTCCCGGTCGGGAACAACGACCTTCGAGTCCGCCAGGTTCCGGCGCAAATCGTCGGACAGCAAATCCACTTTTGAGAACAGTCTCTGCTCCTTGATTTGGTCCACCAGTTGGCGGCGCACCCGGCGAGCGCCATCCGCGTCCTCCGGGATACAAAGCTCGGCGATGAAGCCGGGCTTGGCCGGCGAAAGGTTGGTGGAGGTCGCCGAGGCAGCCGAGAATTCGGAAGAAGCACCACGGGAACGGCTGGCAAGCGCCGCAAACACATTAGTCCGGGAGAGCTTGTTGGTCGAGGAGATCCCTGGCAACTGGTTGAAGTAGCTCTGCTGGTCGGCCAGGAGCACGTACCAGAAGCTGCGATTGCTGCGGGACTCTTGCAGGAGCACGAGCGTCTTCAACGTGTCGAGCGTATTCTGTTGGCCGGCGAACAGGGGGCGAAAGCCTTCGTATTCGACAGCCAGCTCGGCGGTCAGCGCGTCGTTTGCCTCCACGGCCTCCTGGCCGGCTTGGACTTTGGCGAGCAAGGCCTGTTTGCGGTTGATTAGCGCTACTTTGTGCCAGGTGGCGAGCGCAAAGAAGATCAGGCATAGAACCGCAAGCCCGAGGCTGGCCATTTCCAGTCGTTGGAGGTTCAGCCGCTTTCGCCAAGCGACACGGTAATCGTCGGGCAGCAACGAAACCGGTTGGGCACTGTACCCGAGCGCCTGGAGCGCGGCGCCGAAAGCGACTTCGAAATGCTTCGCCGGCAACACCGCATCGGGTTGGCTGCCCTTGGGCCAATGCTTCAAATTCAATCCCGCCTGCGCGTTCAGGTAGTCGAGCAAACCCGGCTGATCGAACCCGCCGCCGCTGGCGACCAATTCAAAGGATGTGGCGTCGGGTGCCAGGCTGGGATTATGTTCGAACCACTCGTTCAACTGCCGCTTCAACTCCGCCACCCAGCCGTCCACCACGGCGGCGAACTCCGGAGACGCCTCTGGGCCGGTCAAGAGGTTGTGGGTGCGCTTCAAGGTCTCCGCCGTTTCCTCGGAACAACCCTGGAGCCGCGCCAGAGAGCGAGTGAAGAAATCGCCCCCCATCTGGAAGCTGGTGGCGAAGGCGCCCTGGCCCGCCAGCAAGACAACCACCACGGTGGTCTGGGCGCCCAGGTGCGCCAGAATGGCGCGGGACGACAGCGGGCTGGTGGCGCGGTACGCGGCGATCAACGCGTTGGCCGTCGTGGTAACTTCGCACAGGTCTTCCTGCTCGACTCCCAGCCGCAAAATGCGCTCCCGAATGTCGCCTTCCTGCGAGAGGGTCACCCAGAACTGCTGGCGATTCTTGGCCGCGGTCTCCGTGCGGACAAAGTCATAAACGACACGGCTTTCGCTGATTCCGCCCAGTTTGATGGTCTCGTCCTGGATCAACTTCTCGACTTCGCTCTCCGGCGCGAGCGGGAGGTCGATGACTTGTGAAATGGACAGGTGTTGCGGCAGGACCAAGGCCAGGGGGGGTCGGCCCCATTGGTCCAGATTTGCTTGAAGGTGCGCCTTGGTCTCATCCGCCGAGACGAGGCCTTCGGCCTGCAAGTCAATCAACTCCTCCTTGACGATACGCAGGCGCCCGAAATCGCTTTCCGCCAGGAGCAGTTTAATGCAGCGGCTGCCGGCATCGAGTGCCAGCACCCGCCGCACCGGCGGCCGCATTCGGTCAAACTTCAACATGGTGAAAGGACGGCGACCGGACGGGCGATTCCCAGCTCATTTTACAATCGCAGGTGAATTGGTGGCGGAGTTCTCATCATCGTAAACGAGGAATTCGCCCGTGTCCTTTACGATCGTGGCCGTCACGAAAATCAGCAGGTAGCGCGGCGTGTCCACTTCGGTGCGCCGACGGAATAATACGCCCAGAATAGGAATATCGCCTAGAACCGGCACCGACTCGACATAGGTGGATTTCTCCCGTTCCAGCACCCCGCCCATCACGACGGTTTCGCCGGACTTGACCGTGACGCGGGTGGAGAGTTCCTGGGTGCGGTATTGCGGGAGGCTGATGGTGAAGCTGGAATTCGAGACGCCGGCCACGGTGGAGGGTTGCGTGAGCGTGGCGTAGGGCACCAGTTGGACGCTGGTATTCACGCTCGGGTTCAACGCCAGCAGGATGCTCTTGCCGTCCCCACTGATGCTGGCCATCACGTTCAACGTGGCCCCGGCGGTGATTTTGGTGGGCTTGCCGCTGGGGACCCACGACGAAGCGGTGTAGTATTGCCCCACCGTGGTCGCCACGGCGTATTCCTCGTAGTAGTATTGAACCTGACCGTCATTGATGGTGGCGGGCCGGTTGTTGAGGACGGTCAGGCGCGGGGCGCTCAGGGTCTGGCTTTCACCGCTTTGCTCCAGAGCACTGATGGTGGCGCTCAAATCCGAGCCATGGATGATGTTGGTGAACACGTTTTGGATACCCAGGCCGACGGCTGGGACTAAACTCCCCGAAGGTGATATTGCTTGAGGGAAGTTCCCGCTGTTCAGCAGCCCTGCCCCCGATCCCCCTCCTGTGAAGTCCTGGGGCACGCCGGAAGGGGTCGTGGTGCCGCTCTGCCATAGCACGCCCAACTGCATGAAAGCCGGTTTGGAGAGGGTGACGAACCGAGCCTCGATCAGCACCTGCTGGATTGGCCGGTCGAACTCTTTGATGATCTTCTCCATCACCTCGAGTTGCTCCGGCGTCCCCCGGGCGACAACGACGTTGCGCTCGTAATCAATGAAATACTTGGAGCCCAGGAAGAGGTTCGTGATCGCTCTCTCCAGCCCCGGCAGAGCCGGGGTCAGGTCGTTGACGAATTTATTGAACTTCTGAACTTCGTTGACGGTAACATTCGGGCCGACGGTGGTCGTTGTTTTGGTCGCCTCCGGCATGCCGAATTCAGCCGGCAACACGAAACCCTTGCGCAACCGGTAAAAGCGGGTTTCCTCCATCAGTTTCTTGGGGTCCTTCCCATCCACCACCCAGACCAGTTGATCACCGACCTGGAATTGCAAATCATAATTGCGGCCGACGTACCGCAGGAACTCGCCCAGCTTCACTTTGTCGAGGTTCACACTCAGCACCTGCTTCAAGGCCGGCAGCGACTTGTCGGCCACAATGTTCACTCCCGCCGTCTGGCTGAGGTTGATCAGCATGGTTTCGAGCGGCACGTTATCCAGGTGCATCGTCACGTTCGTCTCCAGCACCTTCACCATGTGGCCTTTTTCGCTCTCGAAGTCGAACAGCGGACCATTCTCATGAATCAGCTTGCCGTAGCTATCAGGTATCCAGGGCGACTTCTCGATGTGATCTATGGTGTCCCGAATATCCTTGCGCGCCGACAAACCCTTATCCTTGGTTTCGGTCAATAGGCTCTTAATCGTGGGATCAAAGGTCGAGTTCTTCGCATCGATTTCCCTGATCTTGTTCTCCAGCGCCTGCTCGCGGCGCTGCTGGCCGGTCTGGACTACCCAATTGTAAACCCGCTCCACCAAGGTGCTCTTTGGCGCCATTTCGCGCAACGCGTTGGCCTTGGTGCGCGCCTCTTCCCATCGCCCCGCGCTTGCGAGGTCCATGATCTCCTTGATCTCCGCGTCGTAGTTCTTGCTGTACTTGACCGGAGCCTCGGCGGGGGCTTGGGGTTTGGGATGTTGGCACGCGGTTAGCGAAACCAGCAGCAGCGTAACTGCCGCCGCTGCTTTCGACGCGGTGCGCAGCCTGAATCGTGAAAGCATGGGACCTTAAGGACGATCTACCCTGCCATTTAATTCATGGCCTGCGGCAAATAGCAAACACTTTTTCCGCCTAACGCTCCTTTAATCGCCGCATGGTCGCGCGCTTGAGTTCACGGTCCGCCTCCCGTTGTTTCAGGTCCTCGCGCTTGTCATACTCCGCCTTGCCTTTGCCCACGGCCAGCGCCACCTTGACCTTGCCGTTCTTCCAGTAGAACGACAGCGGCAACAGGGCATTGCCTTTGACCGCTGCCAGGCCGAACAGCTTCCGGATCTCAGACTTGTGCAGCAGCAACTTCCGCGGGGCCTTGGGCTGGTGGTTCTGCAGGTTGCCGTGGGAATACTCGTCGATATGAGCGTTGTGGAGATAGACCTCGCTGTTTTCCACCCGGGCAAAGGCGTCGCTAATCTGGCCTTTGCCCGCGCGCAAGGCTTTCACCTCGGTGCCGTGCAGCACGATGCCCGCCTCGAAGGTCTCGAGGATGTGGTAATCGCGCCGGGCTTTGGGATTGGTCAGAATGTCCGGCATAATTCGGGTCTAGTGAGCGCAACGAGCCAAAGCACGGCGGTGAGCCGACTCATTTACCGGCCATAATCCCTCCCCACGTCGCGCTACTGCGCCCCGTCTGCGCGCGCTAATGTTTCTTCCGCTTCTTTGCCACCGGCCGTACCAACTCCACCAACTCAGGCATTTCAAACCCCATTTTGTCTTCAGTGATTTCGAGCAGGGCGATGTCCGCCGCACCCAGATTGCCCGTTTCCGCCACCAAGGGCCGGCTTATCTTGCCGCCGCCCGAAGTGAGCTGGCGGACACGGCGTGAAATCAAGTTGACCAGAACGTTGGGGTTGCCAACCTTCTCCAGTGCCTTTTTTACAAATTCTGCGTTCAAAGCTTTGGTGTTTAGAATCGAGCGGGGGTACAGTAACTGCTCCGGCCCCGAACGCAATATAAATATTCTGAATACTCTGAATGCGCTTGCGCCCGAAATCTGCTTTCCCTACAACAACCCCGCATGTCCGCCGCCATCAAGAACTTGGATTCACGCCTGCCAAAGGCATTTTCCCTGCCGGACTTCCTGGCCACCCGGACCGCCGCCGTTAATGGGGCCCTGGACCGGTTCCTGCCCACGGCGACGGCCAAACCGGCCACTATCCACCGCGCCATGCGTTACTCGCTCTTCGCCGGCGGCAAACGCATCCGCCCCGCTCTGTGCCTGGCCGCCGCCGCGGCCTGCGGCGGGGACGAGACTGCTGCCCTTCCACTGGCCTGCGCGGTCGAGTGCGTCCATACCTATTCGCTGGTCCACGACGACCTTCCGGCGATGGACGACGACGATTACCGGCGCGGCAAGCTCACCAACCACAAGGTTTTCGGCGAGGGCATTGCGGTGCTCGCGGGCGACGCCCTGTTGACCCAGGCATTTGAGATCGCGGCTCGCAGCCAGGGCTGGCCCCGTTATTCGCACCAGACCATCATCCTGGAATTGGCCCGCGCCGCCGGCTCGTTGCAATTGATTGCGGGGCAGGTTGCGGATTTGGAGGGTGAAGGGAAACGCATCTCCGCCCGACAGCTCCGCTACATTCATGAGCGCAAGACTTCGGCGCTCCTCTGTTGCTGCGTCCGTCTCGGCGGGATGAGCGCCAATTGCACCCCCGCCCAACTCAAGGCGCTCTCTGATTTCGGTTACAACGTGGGCCTGGCTTTCCAGGTGATCGACGACATCCTCGATGTGACCCAAACCAGCGAGCAGCTTGGCAAGACCGCTGGCAAAGACACCCAGGCGCAAAAGGCCACTTACCCCTCCATTCTGGGGCTGGAACGCTCGCGAAAGATCGCCGGGCAACTAACACAACGCGCTTTTAATTCGCTCAAGGGGTTTAGAGGGAAAGCTGTGGCGCTGGAAGCGCTAGCGGAATTCCTTCTCCGCCGAGACCGCTGACCCGGGTCGCCTAAAGGTGCGTAGCCCGACTTGAAATCCAGACCGTGGTAGCTTACGTACCTGCACTCGAAACACAGATACAGTATGACTCAATCTGGACACATCTTGGTGGCGGAGGACGACTCGACGGATGCCTATTTCTTCCAGCGTGCTTTCAATCGCGCCGGCATTCCGGTCACGCTGCACTTTGTTCGCGACGGGCAAGAGGTGCTCGACTATTTGCAGGGCGAGGGACAATTCGCCGACCGTGCCGCCCATCCCTTGCCGCAGTTGCTGTTGTTGGATTTGAAGATGCCACGCTTAGATGGCTTCGAGGTGTTGGAATGGGTTCGGAAACAGCCGGGGTTCAATGCTCTGCAGCTCGTCATCTTCAGTTCTTCCGGCGAGCCCAAGGACATCAACCGCGCTTACGGTCTTGGGGCGAACTGGTATCTTGTCAAACCGCACTCGATGGAAGATCTGAACGCGCTGGTTGGGCGGTTCAAGAAGTTCTGGCTGGAAGGCGCCAGCGACCAAGACCGCAAGGTGGCGTGATCGCCACACCTACCCCCTGCGGCACATCAGGCATGGCGTGTTGTCCGCCCCGCGCCGTATTATTTGGGGATTCTCGATCATCGACCTCGCCGCGCGCCCCAGCTCACCGCGCCACCAATCCAAAGGATTGCGTCACTCAGCCTAGCGCTGGACTGTCGGGGGAAAAGGGGCGGTGGTCCTACGCTGGGAAAACGTCCGAGACCGACCCTCAACTCTGAAGGAATTGGATGTGGGCCTCAAACGCCGTTTGGCGCTTCCGGCAAAAGCGCCCACTTTGAATGAAGCGCAATCCGCACTGGACAGCCTCTGGCCCAAACCCCACTATCAGCTTACTGTTGGATGGAACGATGACTGCTGCACCGTCGGCACTGCGGTTGCCTATAGAGTACCTGGCGTATATCTGGCGCACAGCTAGCGATCAGCTAGCCGGTACCTATCCAGTACCTAATGAGTACCTATCCAACACCTATCCAACACGCGGCGAATGCGTGAAAATCACGCATGACTGAGAGGTGCCAGACACCGAATGCCAACTTCGCACCTGAACATCGAACATCCAACATCCAACATCCAACATCGAATGGCGGAGGGGCGGGCAAAGACACACAAAGCCACACCAAAGCCGAGAATAAGGCCGGCAGACCTGAAAGCCGAAGGTCGAAACCCGAAACCCGAAGGAAGGCCGAAACTCGAAAGCCGAGAATCGCTTGATCCGATGGGCGGCTAACCGGTCGCAGGGATCCGCGGGTTCGGGCTTCGGACTTCGGAGTTCTTTCGGCCTTCGGCCTTCGGGATTCGGATTTGGACCGCGGCCAGCCGAGAGCAGGGAGGCCCTGAACGTCGGCCATCCTGCGCCTTTTTCCATTCGACAACCGGCCCCTGCCATTCCAAGTTCTCTGCATGGTTGCCGTCAATTCCACTATGCTGCCGCTGGGCACCAAGGCGCCGGACTTCCGGCTCCCGGACCCGAGCGGGAAGGTCGTTGCGCTGGCCGACTTCAAGAGCGCACCGGCGCTGCTGGTCATCTTCATGTGTAATCACTGCCCGTACGTGAAGCATGTCCGCGACGGGTTGGCCAAGCTGGCACGCGATTATCGCCCGCGCGGCGTGGCGGTGGTCGGGATTAACTCAAATGATGTAGCCAATTATCCGGGCGACAGCCCGGCGAAGATGGCGGAGGAGGCGGCGTCCGCCGGCTACATCTTCCCGTATCTCTATGATGAGACACAGGCGGTGGCTAAGGCGTATCAGGCCGCTTGCACGCCGGACCTTTACCTGTTCGATAAAGACCAGCGGCTGGTTTATCGCGGCCAACTGGATGACAGCCGGCCCGGCAACGGCTTGCCCGTCACCGGCAAAGACTTGCGGGCGGCGCTGGATGCGGTCCTAGGCGGCAAGCCTGTCTCGCCAAGTCAGAAGCCCAGCATCGGCTGCAACATCAAATGGAAGCCGGGCAACGAGCCGGGATATGGGGGAATGCAGAAGGAAGAATGAAGAATGCAGAAAAGGACCTGACGGCGCGCACGAAGAGTTTTGCGAGGCGAATCATCCGGCTGTATGTCGCGCTGCCACACGAGCCTGTGGCGCAAGTGCTGGGCAAACAGGCCCTGCGAGCCGGGACTTCCATAGGCGCCAATTACCGGGAAGCAGATCGCGCCCGCAGCAAGGCGGAGTTTATCTCGAAGGTCGGCGATTGTCTAAAGGAAGCGGACGAGACATTGTATTGGCTGGAACTCCTGTCTGACGAACAGATCGTAGCCACCAGCCGCCTCGCTTCTCTTATCCAGGAGGCGAACGAGCTAGTCTCAATCCTAGTCACCCTCTCCAAGCGTGCCAGAGGAGAGTGAATGGAGCGCCCTCCCCCTTTCTGCATTCTGCATTCTTCCTTCTACATTACCTTATGATGCTCGGCCTTGAGATCGGGGGGACCAAGCTGCAGCTCGTGCTGGGGGATGAGGCAGGCAAGATTTGCGAGCGGCGCAAGCTGCCTGTTGATGCGGCCGGCGGCGCGGCAGGTATTCGGCAACAGATTGAGCGGGCGCTGCCGGAGCTACTGAGCGGTCGCCGAATCGTGCGAGTCGGCGTCGGGTTCGGCGGGCCGGTCGATTGGAGGTCGGGCAGGATCTGCCGTTCACACCAGATTGAGGGCTGGTCGGAATTTGACCTGGGCGGCTGGCTTCGAAAAGTGGCCGGCGCGCCGGTGGTGGTGGATAACGATGCGAACGTGGCGGCCCTGGGCGAAGCGATGCATGGGGCGGGCGTGGGCTTCAACCCGGTCTTTTACGTCACGCTCGGCAGCGGCGTCGGTGGCGGCTTGGTGGTGGACGGCAGGATTTATCATGGCGCGAAGCCCGGAGAAGCGGAGATCGGCCACGTGCGGCTGGACCGGCACGGGACAATTGTCGAGGCGCGCTGCTCGGGGTGGGCGGTGGACGCCCGAATCCGCGAGCTGAGGGTGAGGGAGCCGGAGGGTATGCTGGCCAGGTTGGCAGGCCAGACGGTTGGCGGGGAAGCGAAACATCTCGCGGCGGCCTGGCAACATGGGGATGCGGATGCCAGAAGGCTCTTGGAGGAGACAGCGGAAGATTTGGCGTTTGGTCTCTCCCATGTTGTCCACCTGTTTCATCCGGAGATCCTAGTCCTGGGCGGGGGCCTGTCGAGCGTCGGCGAGCCACTGCGCGCGTCCGTCGAGAGCGCCCTGCGGCCCTTTATGATGGAGGCCTTCGCCCCTGGGCCGAGAATCGCCTTGGCGGGGCTAGGCGAGGATGCGGTGCCGGTGGGAGCGCTGGGATTGGCAAGCACGAGCGTTGGGAGCAGAGAATTGGCCTGACAAATACTGCCTGGCAGCCGATTATTGGCGGCATGAACCAGTGGATTACCGACTACATCAAGGCCCAGCAGGCGGCGCATGATTCCATCCCGGTCGCGGCGGTGGCGCAGTTCATCGACAAGCTGAGGGCGGCGCTCAAGGAAGACCGGCAGATATTTGTGTTCGGCAATGGCGGCAGTGCG
>Ga0181538_10003429_pt1 | contig 15458 bp, 7 predicted proteins | sample PEATcosm2014_Bin_40_FD_119773 | JGI IMG/M metagenome (GOLD analysis project Ga0181538, IMG submission 119773) | Peatland microbial communities from MTU Mesocosm Facility, Houghton, MI, USA - PEATcosm2014_Bin23_30_metaG | ecosystem: Environmental > Terrestrial > Soil > Wetlands > Peat | place...
CCAGTTTGGAGAAGCTCGCGGTGGTCGTGAGCGAATTGTTGGCCGAGGCCGCGGCCAACCCGATCAGGGGGCTGGAGCCAAGCGTAATGGTCTGACTCGATCCCAGTTGCGACCAGGTGACGCCGTCGCTGGAGTAATAGGCGGTGACCGTGGAACCGGCAAGGGAGAGCTCGAGATATTCCGGGGCTAGGGTACCGGCGAGGGTCGTTTGGCCGGCGGTCCCGCCATCGGCGGTACGGGTGACGAGCTCAATTCCGCTGGTGGGGGTGACAAACGCTCCCACGAAGGCCGAGACCGCGCTGGTGTCGTTGCGGATCATCAGACCGGCCTGGGCCGAGGCGCTGGTGTTGGTCAGGGAGCTGACCTGGGTCACGAGCGTGGCGTTGCCGGAGTAGGCTTCATAGGCGAAATTAAACTGATCCGAAAGTCCACCGATGCCGGTGCCACCGGCAATAACGGTGTAGGAGCCGTTAGAAGAAGAAGCTGACCCGGCCCGAGAAGGCGAACCGATGTCCTGGTCAGTGGTAAGCAGACCGATGGATAGAAGCAGCCTGGTTTCCAGGGCTTCGATTACTGCGCGGTGAACGGGCGGCAATTTTCGACGGTTCCAAGGCACAAATCACTTCCTCAGAGCACATCCAGAGGGCTGTCGCCGCCGTCCCCAATTGCGAACACCGCCCGCCGCCTGGTGTGCGCTGCGCCTAAAAACCGGGGGAGGCGCCTGATCACGCATTGCCCATTGTGCGACGATGCGGATCAGGCACCTCCTCCCAGTTCGGAGGGTTTCAAGACGTCTCACTCAGACCGAACTCTTAGCGCGGCGCCGAACAAAGAGTCCAACACTGCCGATTGCCAGCAAGGAAAGGCTTGCCGGCTCCGGGACGGCGGTGATGGTGATATTCGAGAAGACCGCCTGGCCGGCCTGGTTCGGATTGTTGGGATCATTTTGGATTTGGAGATAGCCTCCGAGTGAGTTGCTGCCGACACCGGTGTCCAATGGACCACCGAGGTCGAAGTACGGGTCGCCCGGCGATGATGCGGCGAACAGCCCGTTCACTGAATACTCGAATGCGGGATTGCCAGTGCCCGGGTCGACGACATAGTCGAGCCCTAGGGTATACGTTTGGCCCAATGTGTAATTTGGGACGGTTGCACCGGCGCCGGGATAGCCACCGGCAGCGGGGGAGAATGGGTAATACGAAGGCCCTCCGAATTGGACCACAACTCCACCGTTCGTGACGAGGGATTGACAATCACCGCCGAAAGTCCCGGTCGGATTGCTGAAGAGAATCCCGGCTTCCAGGTCGTAGCTGGGCGTCCCCCCGGACAAGGTCACGCCGAAGGACATATCGAAATACTGACCGTCCTGGAACGTATAGGCGCTGGCTCCGCCAGTGTTGGAGAAATACCAGACATCCCGGTCGGCATAGCCGCTGGCTTTGCTCACGCCCGACTCGCCAAGCGTGATGGACCCGGGATAGCCGTTGATGTACGTCCCCGTCGCGCCGGGAATATCGTTGAAAACACGCGGAACTATGATGGCTGAATTGATTGAGCTGACCTGGGCATAGGCTGCGCTGGCGGCTGCGAGCAGCGCGCAAAGCGAGCCGCCCATGAGAGCGGTTTTTTTGAGACGTGAAATACTACGCATAATTGCCTCCTTAAGAAGGGCGATTGATCGGCGATTCGCCTCAAGTAAACATTACTCGAGTCCTATCGCCTGATTGATAGGTATTCATGAAAAAGTCATGATACCGCAAAACAAGTAAAACGCATCGCGAAAAACGACAACCCAAATCGAAATCCACCTCCTTTCGGCTGGCCACCAAGCCAGCCGCTCTCATAAGTCTTCAGCATCAACCTCCGCTGGCGGTGGTTTGATGAGCGTTGAACAGTGATGTCGTCGGAAGAACGTCCGACGACTCAACAGCCCGGAATCCCGCAGCCTTTATCGCTGCTCGAGCTTCCGGACTCGACATGAATGTTTGCCAAACGAACGCACTGCGGCAATTTTCTGCCATCAGTACCGATGGACCGATGTCTATTCCCAGAACATCCGGGTTATACCAGCCCGCTGCCGGGTTAAACGCGTCCACGAACCCGTATTTCAGATACCCCTTTTCTCCATAGTTGGCGCGCATGTTCTCCAGATCATCCAGGCAAATGCGCGGCTCGAATGCCAGGCTGCCGGCCGCGGCTGCGGGCACCACGCTGCCGTCGATACGATCGTCCCGCCACGTGGGCGGTCCGCCCCAGCCCTTATAACCGTGCTCGCTATCGGAGGCGGTCAGTCCCCACATATTGGGACCGTAGGTCGGGAATTTAGTGCTCAACTCATCAATGGTCCACTGCCGCTGCGAAAGGGTGGCCAACTGCGAATTGTGGAAGTAATCGGCGTAGTCGTCCCTCAGGCCGCGCAAATCAAACCACACCTGGGGATACTGCTGCGTGAACAGCGGGGGATTCTGGATGTACGTCAATCCGGCGTAGGTGAGGATCCGCTCCCTGCGCCAGGCACGCCAAGTATCGGAAGGTATGGGATGAGATTGGGAGCCGATCGCCAGAAGATAGAGCAGTGGTCCCTCGTTAAAATCCCGCCAGCGGGCGCGGGAGAAACCTGTTTCGGGCTTCCAATGCATGCACAGCATTCCGTCGCTGCCCAACATCCAGGGCCAATCCACCCCTTCGTATAATTCATCCGCAACCTTCGCCAATTCCGTTCCCGCAAAATGCTGGCGTACGGTGAGAACGCCCGCCATGAGAATCGCCGTATCGATGTCGGAGACTTCGCATTTCCACGCCCGCTCGCCCGTGTGCATGTCAAGGAAATGATAGAAATATCCATGCTCCTGCGGGCCGTGGTCCCGTAAGAAGCGAAGAACGCGCAGCGAGCGATCATAGGCTTCCTGGCGTGGCACCCAACCGCGGTAATCGCCCACGCACAAAGCCGTCAGACCGAATCCCACCGAAGCGGTACTGGCAATCTCGCCGGCCCCGCCATTGGCCTTGGCGCGATCGGGCATGAGACCGGTAATCGGATCGGCCGAGTCGATATAGAATTGAATTCCCCGTGATTCCAGATCGTCGAGGAATTTTTCATCTTTGGGCGTTAGAGTCGATTTGCCGGGCGGAAACGCGGGGTTCTCGATGGCTTGGTCTTGGGCCGCCAGTTGTATGGCAGACAGCGATGGTGCAGCGGGAGTGCTCGTCTGCTCGGCATCGGCCAGCGCATGGGGCGCTCGAGCGATTACCGCCGCTGCGAACGCGGCTGCGGCAAACCATCGAAATGTTGCATCTTTCAACCCCATCCTCGTCCTCTACTCCTATGGGTTCACATTAATATTGCTTTCGAGCATGTCCGTCGATTGATTATGCGCGTTGTAGTTAAAGCTCTGCACATGGCCATCGAGCATTAAAGCGTTGGCCTGGGTATTGCTGGCGTGACGAAATCGAATGGTGGCCCAATTATCATAGTTATCCGAGTTGTAATCCTGAGGAGGTTGAGCTGCCGGGGTGAATGGGCTGTTGCCATTTCCGGAATAAGTGCTGATCGGCAGACCGGCATTCTCAACCGGATTTTTATTGGTGGGCAAGCTGTATTGGTCCGTCATGTACGTCCTATTTCCCAGCCCGCCATTATCAAGACCATCGGCATCGGCCGAGGCATTCCACAGTCCGCCGCGGCTTATAACCGAGGCGTCGAAAATCACCGCGATTTCCGTGGATCGCTTGATGTGTGCCAGTTTGGGCGGCCTCAAGAGCAAAGTTACCGGGCTACCAAACTTCGAGCCGTATCCCGGCTCCTGAGATGTAGCGTAATAATCCTGCATCCTAAGATCCGGCATAAGCCGGGGATTGGATGAGTAATCAGTGAAGATGGAGTCCACATAGGACTGTGGCGCGGTCGGGCAAATGAAGACTCCCCGGTACCTCGGATTGTTGACGCCGGCCAACTGGCCGGTTGACACCATGGCGTCGGACGTCTGGGCTGCCTGCGAACTGATCTCGTGCGACAGGAGCATGGTCCAGTCCACGAAAAGGCCATTATCGGTCGGGTTTGAGAGATCAACGTAGTTTTGATTGTTCGCCCCGCCTGGTTGGTTATTCACCACGAAACCGAAAGGCATGATTCCTTGATTCTCCCCGGCATACATGATCAGCGCCTGGCCGAGCTGGCGGAGATTTGACATGCATTTGAGCTGATTGGCCTGTTCCCTGGCTTTGCTGAGGGCCGGGAGCAATATGCCGATCAACACTGCGATAATCCCAATTACCACCAGTAGTTCAACGAGCGTAAACCCCTTGTCCGCCGACCGGCGAGAACTGGACTCATCCTTGACCAATGCGGAATGGAGTGTTTTGGAGCGCACCATCGTTTTCTCCGGCAGAATTGAGCTATTCTCCGCACGCCGCGTAGAAGCACCGCCAAGCGCACGGCGTAACTTCTTCAGCGGCTGACAATCGTCCCGCACCTAAACCTCTCCAACTGCATCCAATTCTATTACGGTTTCTGAACCGGATCCTTCGATTTCTTGCCCGCCGACGAATGGCGGATCACCAACCGAACTTGAAGCCGATGCCCAACCTGTTTCTGATCTCGATTGACAAGCTCCACCGCCCAGCGGGCCGCCACCTGGCCCATCAACCGCATGGGGCATGCGATGCTGGTCAATGACAGATGTTCAGCGGCATCCAAATTGTCATAGCCCGCAATGGCGACGTCGCCGGGCACCGATATCCCGGAACCATGGAATTTGTTGATCATGCCAATTGCCATGGAGTCATTGAAGCAGAAAATGGCATCGGGCAGCGGCGCCTTGGAATCCAGGACTTTTTTCGCGGCATCCACGCCGCTCGTCATCGTGAAGCCGCCAGTCCAGATCAAACTTTCTTCAAAAGACAATCCGAGCCTTGCAAACGCTTGCCGGCATCCCAGCAGACGCTGCTCCGAGTCGTAGTTCCCTTTCGGTCCCGTCAACAGCGCAATTCGGCGATGCCCTTGCTCAAACAAATGCTCGATCATCGCTTCGGCGCCGCCGACGTTATCCATCCCCACGACCGGCAGATTTGAACCGCCGATTTCGTGGTCGATAAGGATGATCGGTAGCTGCTGGACGTCTTCGGCCTTCAGGTCGCGCGTGTCATCAAGGTTCAACAGCAGCAATGCATCTGCGCGCCCCTGGCGAAGCAGCCTGTTGACAAGCTCCGGCCGGCTGCGACGCTTCCCGACGAACGCCGCCAATACGTCAAAATTGCTTTCGGCCGCAATTTCATCGATTCCCGCCAGCACATCCGCATAAAACCCGCTGGCGATTTCCGGGAAGATCGCGCCAAGAGTGTGCGTCTTTCGGCCCGCAAGCGCCCTGGCGGCATAACTTGCTTCGTACGAAAGCTCCTGTGCCGCGCCCAAAACCCGGTTGCGAATTTCGTCGCTCACGCGCGCTTTTCCGCTAAATACCCGCGAAACCGTTGCCGTCGAAACACCCGACAGCCGGCTGACGTCGTAAAGCGTCGATTGCTTCTTTCGTAAGGGGGCTGTCGAAATCATGTATTTGAAATCCAGAAAAGGAACGCCTTGTAACCGCTTACATCTTCCGCTGCGCTTCAGAATTTGTCAAGCAAAATGTTCGTTTTGACTATTGAAACCAAAATGATGCGGGAACATAGACTGCCGCGAAACCAACCGGTTGGCCGAGAATCCCATCGCTCAAAACCCCTGAACAAAGGCCATTCCAATGCGAATCACATGTCAATTTGAATGATGTTCTCAGGCAGCGCAAGTGCCGCTTCGAACTCGGCTTTCTTGATTCGAATACCTCCGGGCCGGTAACGGCTATCCGCTCTGGTAAATGAGGACACCTCGACTCCATTGATCGAGATACGCTTGACCGACCCCGCGTCACTTAACCGCCTAAACTGGTAACGCACCTTGCGGTCGTTATGCGCCATCTCGCAGCAGATTCCGTTGAATTCGGGCGGCAAAACGGGATCAAATTCCATGCAATCGAAGTATCGGCGTAATCCAAAGAGGTGGCGTACGACCAGATTCGTATAAATCCCGGGTCCACTGGAATAGATCCGCCAACCACCGTCCACCGGGATTTTTCCGTCGCGAAGTTTGTCGTAGTCTCGGGATGCTTCATATCGATCTTTGAATGCCGCGTCCGAGCTGCTGAAATAGCAATTTCGCTGTCGCGGCAGGGCGTTTTTGACCACTTCCGTCACCGCGATTGGATTGACTACGGATAGCGCGTGCAGAAGCTCTTCCGAACGCCCCATGGCCGCCAGGGCCTCCGCATAACGCAGATGTGCATGAACGTATTGGAGCCCGATTTCGCGCCCGAAAAACGACGCGGATTCAGAACGCCGGAAGACCGATTCCCGGCCGCCCTGATACCTCGTCGGCCAGTCCATGAGGCGAGCGCCGTCCGGAAAAAGCAGGTGTTTATTCACCAAATCGAGATGTCGTTTCGCCTGCTCCGTTGAGAGGATGCCGCTGAGGATACCCCGCGTCATCGAAATCAACCGATATCGCAGTCCCGTTCGCGAATCCGATGGATGCAGCAAGTAGTGATCGATGCGCCTTGGCTCGGATCCGAAGACGGCGAAACCGGCCACGACGCCGTCTGGCACCAAATAGCGTTGGAAATCAGCCTGCATTTGGCTGGCCAAGTCGACCACCGCATTCGCCCGCTTTTCCTCTCCGAAACGACCCAGCGCTACGGCATAGCGTCGCAGCGTTTGGTAGATAAGCGCCACCGTCCACGAGCTCACCATCCGCTCAGCGATTTCTTCACACTTGGGCTGAAGCGAATCGTCCCAATCCCCCTCGCCGTAGGGCGGTAATGACAAGCCTGGCAGGCACTTCTGACGCATCCTCTCCAGCATTTGGTCCACGTGTTCCAGGATCGTTTCAGACTCTTGGCCCCGCTCGAACGTCTCATCGTCGGTGTATGGCAATTGATGTTGAAGAATGTCCCCGTCGTTGGTGTACTCCAAATAGTCGCATAAAGCCTTGAGTGGCCAGATTAAAATATCACTGTGACAGGTGCTTGATTGAACGTACTGAAAGGGGGGGAACATGAACCATTGGGGCCAATCACCACGCCGGCGATATTGTTGGGAAAAAAGCTCCCGAATAATCGTTTTCACGACGTCGGCGCGGTCTTGGCTCAGCAGGAATTCCACTGGACCCTGGCAGACGTCCCGCACGCCCCACGCGCCGCCGTTGGCCTGCTCCAGCCCGCGGGGAACGCTGAAATGAATGATCGCATCCCGAGCCATCCATACCAAAGCATCCTGAAGCTGAGCTGCCTTCCCCGATGAATCCGAGGAGATCCGTATTTTCCCGCCCACGTCCTTCCAAAACGCGCTCGGCGCGACCGTATTGAAAGATGATTTGGCGTCGAATGCTTCATACTTGGCGCAGAGCGACTCCGCGCGACAGTTCTTGTCAAAAACGCCAAGAAGATTGAGCGAAAATTCCGTTGTCGGATGGCTGCGTATCGCGAAATAGGGCAGGGAGGGCGACTGATTCATCGGCCCAATCAATTCATCGCCGCCCATCGTCTCGATCGCGTGCGGGGTCGAACTCACGGCATAAAAGGCGATATTCGGCTGCCGCTGCGCCAGCCGCGAACGATGATCCGGTTGAACGGTAATCCGCGCCTGTCGAGCGTCGATCGTCAACCGCGGAGAGGACTCATATTCCTGGGGACCGGCCGATATTTCGCCGCAAATCAGCAACTCCACCGGATGTTCGTCCGCGCGAACGACAAAAGCGAATGCCGCATCTTCATCCGATGAATTGCACGTCACGGTCAAAAGATCCCTCTCGCCTTTGTAATACCAGCGGCAAAAATTAGGCGCCATCTCGAAAGCCGACGGAACGCCTAACAGTTCCCAGGAGCCGGAGGGACGCTGCCGCACGAATATCCGCAGCCCGCTTGATCGAACGATGTTGAGTGGATCCCTGGCGGTCGAAAGAAATTTCCCGAAAACCGTGTTGCCCAGCGCCAGTTGCGAGCCGAAAACGCCGGCGGCATAGAAGGTGCAGGACATGACCTCCGCATCGGGCATTAACCCTTGGCCGGAACGCATGATATGACCGTGGGGTCGTTCAAGCGCCAACTCCTTTGATTTCAGCACCACATGACGGGAATCATCGCCAAAAAAGAAGGAAAGTCGCCGAGGACCGTCAAATTCCTCGTGTCTGATCTGGCCGGGAAAATGCTTGCGAATGTCACTTTCGTCGAAATCCTTTGTCTCATGCAGAGGGGCTGTCTGGAAGAGGCTGCCCATTCGTTTCCGCTTCGCCGGTGTCGTCAAATCCGAGGACGCAAGAGCCATTTGTTCGCATGCTTGGCGTAGATTTCGCAGCGAGCGATGATCAGCATCGATAGCGGACGATGGCTGCGGATGGTCGGCCAAAAACCGGGAAAAGAAGCTCCACGTATGGCAAGCCCCCGGGGCGATTTCAACGCTGCTCCCCTGCATCGCGGTGAACGCCGCCTCATACTGCCGCACGTGCTGGCCGATCGTGTTCAAGGAAAGCGCCTTGGCAGCCCCGTCCACCTTGTACCCGACACCGAAGAAATCGAAACCATCTGTGCAGAATCCGGCGGACCTCGGAAAACAACCCTGAACCAGCCACGGATGCTTTCCGTCCGCCTGCGGCAGGTTCTGCCGCGTCATGAGCAGATGGCCCAATTCCGCATGAGGCACCGCGTAGTGATCCAGATATTGTGAGGTATATTTCTCATTGGTTCGCACGTGGGCGCGCGTCGCCAGACCAATGTCCTGTACCAACACGGCATCGCAATTGGCCGTTTTCCCGGTTCGATTTTCAATATTAACTTGAAAAACCCAGGAATCGCTGCCCTGCGGCAGCCAGCAGTGGCAGCGATAATTCAAACCGTGCCAGGATCCCGTCCAAAGGAATCGATCCGGGGCCGCAGTGAACTCGCTCGCCGTGCCTGGCCCCACGATTTCCGCGGATAAAAAAACGTCCTGGTCGAAAATACGCAGGTATATCCGATGGATTCCCCCGGCGAGCGGGCTGGCCAGGATCTGGTTGATTAAGATCTCGCCGCGCTCAATTGAATAGATGCAACCGCTCGGCAGCGCCTTGATGGTGACGCCATTCTCATCAGAGGTAAGCACATGGGCTTGAAAGCCCGATTCATCGGCAAGCTCGAACTGCGCTGGCTCCGTTGTAATGGCCGGCGATAGATTGTCGATTGATATTACGCCCAATCTGTACCTCCAAACGACGAATGTTTGGTCAAACGAAACAAAGCACATCCTGCTATTCTGACTCAAGCCAGTAATACAGCATGATCGAGTTGAACAACCCGCCACAATTCTAGTCCAAGGGAAAGCGGTTACAAGCTTATTCATCAATTTTGCCAATTCGCGGAATCTCACCGGTGCGATCAAAAGTGACGCGGAGCCCGGATCAGAGTCCCCGGGGCCGAACATATCACGATGATTTGAAGGGTTGGACCACGATTTTCGGACGAATCAGGATGAATCGGAGTCCCGGGGACGGGGGAACCCGGCTTGTTCTCATGTGTGATTGTGTGACGACGCAGCGCCCGCCGTTTTGCCACACAATACCGCGTCCAATAATTTTTCCCTTGACAGACCGTCGCGAAGTGCGAAAATGAAAGCGGTTACATTCGTGATAATAGAGGCGGCGAGAGAAGCATAATAATCAAATTGTGCGTCGCACGCTGGATATTCACATCCAACAGAGCCGAGGAGGCAGAATGCGTAATCGTCTTGGAAAGAAAACCGAATTGTTGGGCGGGGCGGTGGCGCTCGTCGTTTCCACAATGGTCTTGCCGGCTGGCGCAACCAATCTGCTGCTCAATCCCAGTTTTGAAACTTCGACCAGTTCCAGTGTCCCCACAACCGGTCAGGTTAACGGTTGGACACTTTATCTGCCCGCCACAAATGACAACGCCGGAAATGGCGCACTCAGGGCGGACTACGCGGCCCACACGGGCAAGTGGAGCATTTGGCTCCAGACATTTCAACCGTACGGGGGCGTTTACCAGGACGTCAGCGGCGTTCAAGCCGGGACCGACTACAGTCTGAGCGCCTGGTGGGATTTTGAAACCGGGTATTCGACCGTTACCGGCATTTCCACGGATATGGAAATGACTTGGTATGGCAATGGGACCGTTGGCACTGGCGGGACGGCGACGGAGATTGGTACACCGGCCGAGTTGTTCATGCCGGCTTCGCCGACAGTTAATACATGGACTCAGTTTTCAATCAACAATGCAGTTGCTCCGGCTGGGGCGACCCAGGTGCTGGTGAGCTTCGACTTTACCGGCGGCAGTACCGGCACCGGACAGCAGGCGGCTTTCGTCGATGATGCGGACCTTGAAGGGGCCGGCACTCCGCCGGGCGCCGCGGCGTGGTTCCCTAACAGCAGCGGCGACTGGAACAACGCGGCGAACTGGAACTTTGGATTGGTACCCAATGGGGCTGGGGTGGAAGCTGATTTTTTTAACGCGACTTCGTCGGCTACCACCGTCTATACGAACACTCCGATTACCGTGGGCACCTTGCATTTTAATAACGCCTCCGAATATGAGATCACCGGAACCGGCAGCCTCACGTTGCAGGGCACCGGTTCGAACAGCGCCACGGTGGAGGTCGATCAAGAAATGGACGAGATCAATTTGCCGTTGACCATTGCCAGCAACACGGTGTTCAATGTTGCCCCCGGCGCAAGCTTGGTAGTTGCCAATCCGGTGACGATCAATTCCGGGAAAACATTATCACAAACGGGTACCGGGACGGTGACTTATCAATCGATCATCACCGTCGACCCCGGCGGACTCATTACATTCGCCGACCCCACCCATGCCAATGCGCTCTCCATAGCTGCGACGGGCAAAGGCAGCATCGTCAGCCCCAGCGGCGGCGTGATTGTGGAAGTGGACAACTTTTCCAACAGCGGAACCTTCGACGTCACCAACAACGAATTGATCGTGAACTACGGCGCCGGCGCCGATCCGATCACCTCGATCGCGGCGCAAATCAAAAGCGGCTACAATAGCGGCAACTGGAACGGCACGGGCATCATTTCCTCGACGGCACAAACAGAGATCAATGGCCTGCTCTACGGCGTCGGCTACGCCGACGGCAAGGACGGCGTCGTCGCCGGCCTTCCCTCCGGACAGATCGAAGTGAAGGTCACTTTGCTCGGCGACGCCAATCTGGACGGTTTGGTGAACGGCTCGGACTTCAACATCCTGGCGGCGAATTTCAACCAGAGCATCACCGGCTGGGACCAGGGCGACTTCAACTACGACGGCCTGGTGAACGCGTCCGACTTCAACGTGTTGGCGGCGAACTTCAACCAGGGTGTCAGCGGCGGAGCCTCAGCCGGCGACTTTGCGGCCCTCGACGCCTTCGCGGCAGCCAATGGATTGTCCTTGCCGACGTCCAGTGTTCCGGAGCCGGCGTCGTTGGGTCTTCTGACACTTGGCGCCGTAGGCGTGCTTGCCCGGCGCCGTCGGCAATGAAGCTTTGGAGAGGGTTGATTCTTGACGAATCGCCTAGAACCTCCGCTTGCCCGGCGGAGGTTTTTTATGCATCCATTATTCAGCAGGCCGCCGTGCCACGGAAGCATGCCGCAGGGTACCCGGTATAAGCCCCGTTCAGCGGCGAGTTGCCAGCCGTATAGCCCCTCGCAACCAGGAACTCGCGTTCACTTTCAGGCGGGATACACCTTCAAGCCCGGAAGAAACGAGACCGGCGCCGCTCTCGCACCGCATCCAGGTGCGCTCCCGGTTGGGAATGAACGATCAGCCGCGACCGCGGCACGCCTCGCAGAATCTCTGCCCACAGATCAAGAGCGGGCGGCGACGGATATTGTAATCCCACAACCCCGCTCCGGTCTTCACTCGATAAAAACCCTTTCCGGCGGTCCATCAGCCTTCACGCCGACCACGATCAAGACGACGGCCAAATTCCGGCAGTTTTCGCGTAACGATATGTGGAGGAGCATAACCGGCGCGTCTGGCTGACGACACGGGTGACGCCATTTCCATTATTGAGATCACGCGCGACCGCGGACACCGTGTCTGCCAACGTCAGACGCTTGTCCGCCCCTGTCGCGTTATCTGCGTCGCCGCCGGCGGAGAATTCCCAATCCAGCCATCACCATCAGCACCGCACTCGCCGGCTCCGGCACACTGAACGTCGGTAAGGACAATCCGTTGGCCGCGGCGAAGGCGTCCAGGGCCGAAACGTCCCCGGCTGACACGTCAGCGCCGCTGGCGCTCTGGTTAAAGTTCGCCGCCAGGTCGTTGAAGTCGGCCGCGTTCACCAGGCCGTCGTAATCGAAATCGCCCTGGTCCCAGCCGGCGATGCTTTGGTTGAAGTTCGCCGCCAGGATGTTGAAGTCCGTACCGTTCACCAAGCCGTCCAGATTGGCGTCGCCGAGCAGGGTGTACATCACTTCGATTTGCCCGGAGGACAGTCCGGCAACGACGTTGTCCTTTCCGTCGGCATAGCCGACGCCGTAATAAAGCCCGTTGGTGGGCGTTTGCGCCGTCGTGGACATGATGCCGGGGCCGTTCCAGTGCCCGCCGTTGTAGCCGGACTTGATGTAGCCGGCGATCGTCGTGATCGGATCGGACCCGCTTCCGTAGTTGATGATTAGCTTCGTGCTGGTCAGGTTAAACACGCCGCCGCTGTCGATGACCAGGGAGTTGACCGCATTGGTCGCGCCGCCGGCGGTCAGCGTCAGTTCGCCGGTTGAAGTAATGGTGACGGACGACTGCTGCAAGCCCGAAGCGGTGACGCTGGCGGAGGCGTCGCCGACGTTGAGCGTGCCCGTGCCGGTGATTGCGCCGAGGTTGGCGGACCCGCCGGTAACATTTATGGTCCCAGAATTGATGGTGCCATATTTCGTCGTGAGACTTCCCCCGCTCAGGTTGTAAACGCCGGTGACCGCAAAAGTCGCGACGCCTTCGTTAGGGAAGCCGATCTGGTTAGTGCCACCGCTCTGGTTGAACGTGCCGCCGATCGATTCGCCCGCACCGATGCCTGTGCTGGGTCCCTCAACGGTAAGGGTACCAGTTCCACTAAGGGAATACAGGCCGCTCAGCCACAACGGACCCTCCAGGACGTTTGTTCCACCGCTTTGATTGAACGTGCCGTATATTTCTTCAATGTTGCCGTTAAACATATTGAGCGTGCCGGCGCTAAGGGAGTAAAGACCGCCGGCATCAATTCGAAATATTGAAAGGCCGATGCTATTGGTGCCCCCGGTTTGAATGAATGTGCCATCGCCACCAATCTCTTCCCCTTCGCCGTTGTCGATAACGCCTGATCCGCTGAGCAAGTAAGTCCCTGTGACTCCCGCGTTGCATCCGACGCCAAGAGCAACGCCGGCCATGGAGTTTACCCCGCCCGATTGGGTAAACGTCCCGCTCGAGGTGTCGCCCACAATTTCGTTATACGTAGAACCCGCGGCTAACAACGTTCCGGCGCTCAACATGTAGTTCCCGGTCCCTCCGCACCCGATGTCAAGGTTTCCTCCGAAGGAATTGGTGCCGCCGGTTTGATTGAAGGTGCCGGACCCGACGTTGCCTACGGCCGCATTATGCGCGACATTGACGTTTCCGCCGCTGAGATTGTAGACGCCCTGGCTGCCGGTTTGATCGCCGAGGCTCAGGCTGTTGCCGTTGCTGTCCGATCCGCTGAACGACGCCGTTCCCCCGCTCTGCGTGAATGTGCCCTTGCCGCTATAACCGACGTATCCAGTTCCGCCAACGCTCAGCGTGCCGGTCCCCGAGAGGGAATAAGACCCGGTGCTTCCGCTGGCAGCCGCAATACAAAGCGAAGTTGTGGCACCCAGGGTGTTGTCGCCGCCGGTCTGAATAAAGGTGCCGGAGCCGGAGCTACCGATGTTTTCGCTTGAATTGCCGTACGGGTTGCTGCTAACGGACAAGGTTCCGGCGCTGAGGGTGTAGACGCCACTCGATCCGGCATTCGCGCCAAGCGTGAGAATGCAAGAATTGTCGCCGCCAGGGTAGTCACCGATAGTGTTTGTGCCCCCGCTTTGCGAATAAGTGCCGGAACCGCTGACGCCGACGATTTCGCTCACCGTGCCGGCGAGGGAAACTGAGCCTCCGGTTTGAATGAACGATCCGGTGACGCCCGAACTTTCGCCGATATACAGAAAAGAACTGCCGCCGGGGGCGTCCGTCAACGTCCCAGTGCCGCTGAGAGAATAAGAGCCGCTGGCGCCGTAGCCGACGCAAAGGGTGCCATCGCTGAAATTGTTTGTGCCGCCCGACTGGACGAAAGTTCCCGTTCCATTATCGCCGATGATTTCCTGGGCCATCACGTCGAGCGTCTCAAGGAGGCCGCCCGTCATTGTGTATGTTCCGCTTGAGCCTGAATTATAACCGAGGTAGAGAAGTCCTACTACGGCGTTAGTCGTATTGCCGCCTTGATTGAAGGCGCCTGCGCCGGAGTATCCAACAGTTTCGCGTTCGGACTCAAGCATCCCGGTAGTGCCGTTAAGGTTGTATGTGGCGGACGTATCGACCGAGAGCGCGCCATCGCTCGCGTACCCACCGGACTGGCTGAATACCGCGCCGTTTTCCACGTAAACGGTACCCTGGACAACCAATTCCCCAGTGTTCGAAAGCGAGTAGGAAGCCGCTGGACCACTGCCTGAAATTGTCAAACTGGCAGATGATCCCTCGGGGGGGCCTACGGTGTGTGTCCCCCCGGACTGGACAAAACTTCCGTGAACGTACTCGCCGGAAGCGTACAGAGAGCCGCCGGTTTGAGTGAACACCGAGCCGGCGCCGATTGTAAGGGTGTTGGAAATGGTCGCCGCGCCGCTGCTGAGCGTGTATTGACCGATGCCACCTGAACCATCGCCTAGATAGACATTGTCACTTACTGTGTTCGTGTCCCCGGTCTGGTTGAATGTGCCATTGCCACCATCACCGACATACTCTGAGGGAGACGACAGGGAGGCACCAGTCCCCAGCGTGTAGCTGCCCGCCGAACCTCCCATCTCTCCAAGTTCGAGAAGTTCGCTGATGGTATTGGTGCCGCCAGTCTGGTTGAACGTGCCGTTGCCGTAATCACCGACATACTCTTCGCCTGACGACAGGGTGGCGCCAGTCCCCAGGTTGTAGGTGCCGGTGTTACTGAAGTTCGCTCCAAGCGAGATGGAGCCGCCGACCGTATTGATTCCGCCGGTCTGGTTGAACGTGCCGTTGCCTATGCTCTCACTGCCCGCGGCATTGACGTTTCCGCCGCTGAGACTGTAGAAGCCAGTGCCGTTCTCGGCGTATTGATCGCCGACGTAAAGGCTGGTGCCGACGCTGTCGAATCCGCTGAACGAGGCGGTTCCCCCGCTCTGCGTGAAAGTGCCTGTCCCGTTGTAGCCGACGTATCCGGTTCCGGCG
>Ga0181538_10003435_pt1 | contig 15430 bp, 12 predicted proteins | sample PEATcosm2014_Bin_40_FD_119773 | JGI IMG/M metagenome (GOLD analysis project Ga0181538, IMG submission 119773) | Peatland microbial communities from MTU Mesocosm Facility, Houghton, MI, USA - PEATcosm2014_Bin23_30_metaG | ecosystem: Environmental > Terrestrial > Soil > Wetlands > Peat | place...
TCAATTTGCTCTGGCTGGAAGACCGCGTGTGGCAGCCCGGCGAGACCCGAAAGATGTCCTGTCCCGGATGCGGCATCCACATCCGGTTCGCCCTCCAAAACCTCAGCCAAAGAATCCCCTGCCCGCATTGCCAGAAAATCATCACCCTGCGCGAACCCAATCTCCTGAAAATGGTGTGCCTTTATTGCAAGCAACACATCGAATTTCCCCCACACGCCATCGGGCAGAGAATCCGCTGTCCGCACTGCAAGAACGAAATGACCCTGAAGGAACCATCATGAACTCCAAACTAAACAAAAACCAAAATTGGCCTGAACTGGCAGAGGGGGCGAACTGGTCGGCATCGGCGCTGGCAAAGAAATGCTGCGTTTCCCTGCGAACGCTGGAAAGGCATTTCGTCAATCAAACTGGAAAAAGCCCCAAGGCTTGGCTCAACGAAGAACGAGTACGGCGGGCGACTGAACTGCTGCAGGATGATTCGCGCGTCAAGGAAGTGGCAACCCGACTTGGGTTCACGAACCAGCAGCATTTCTCCCGCGAGTTCAAAAGGCAGAAAGGCTATCCCCCAAGCCAATCGCGCGTGTCCCAGATCGGGATTTGATCGGCGAAATGTCGCGTTTAGATACATGATTTTCTTGAATTTTGCTCGCAAAAGCCTAGCCTTACGCTGTAATCTCAAGCCCGACGAAATTGAAATAGTGGTTTCAATGATTAAAACTTGAAAGAAATATTGATATGAAATCAATTCAAATTGAAGATATGAAGTATTCTGGAGTCAGAACCGTTCTCATTTTTGCTTTGCTCGCTGGCTTTTGGATGAACAGCACAAGCGTCTCACTTGGACAACCGACGATTGGGCTCTCCTCTGGAAGTACCAGCGCGGACTGTACTGGATACGTCGGCGTCATAGGCACAGATTCAGCATCGTGCCAATATGGAACTCCAACCCTGAGTGTTACCGTTACTGACAGTGCGACCGGGTCTGATTCTTATGGCCAATCGGTGACCTGTAGTGGAAACGATTGCTGCGTTAACGGTGTTTGGACTGGCTATTGGAGCCTGAATGGAATTTGTTTGAATCCGGGTATTAATGTTCTCACTGCCACCGATAGCAATGGACAGACTGCTACAACAACGGTCGTTTCGTCTGGAGGACAGGGGCCGGCTCCTATGACTATAGGCTTATCATGTTCTGCTCTATCCGTACCGTTTCCGCAAGGAACACCACCTGAATATAATGGCAATTATTACGTCGGCGAGTTATTTCAATACGCACTCCTGTGTCCAGGTAATATTCTATATATGAGTGAAACTGTGACAGGAAATGGAGGATGCGGGCAGAATGGAAGTCCAAATGGTGGTTTGCCGTTCGCCGCACGAGCAGGGGTTGCATGTGCTGGATATTCTTCATGTGAAAAATGGTTGGATATCGTTGGCTTGATGACTCCCATACAGAATTCCAGTCCATACGGACTAGGTACCTGTAACATCACGTACAACCAGACGTTGAAATATGGATCGACCCGGGATTGTAATGATGGTGGGCAAGGGCAAAACTCTTGGACATTTTATAACGATCTTTCTATCGTAGCGCCTCATGGAACTGTTAGTGTTTCGGGTACTAGTAGTGGAGGTAATTTCTCAGATGGGGGTTGTAATTACTGAACATTCCATCAATTTCACTAAATCTATCCATCTGTAGCAATTTGTGAGTCTCGTATGCTTAAACGATCATTCCAGCTCTGGCAGGTGGCATTTCTGTTACTTACCGGAATCACGGCAATTGGGCAAGTAGAGAATACCCCGAGACGATCTAAATGGGACGACAGTCTCCCGGGTGTTGAACTGCGCAACGTTCACGTTCATGCGAATTCACTCATGAATACTTGGACTCAGATAGTAAACAATTACCTCCTGAGGTCATGCCTTTATTGGGACGTAAATTCACAATCAGATTCCAATTCGTTTGCCTGTGATGAGCAAAGGCTTACTGGGCGGGAATTGTTCGACAGGTTGATTAGCGTATATTCAGACTATACCTACACACAGGATAAAGACACAGGCGTGATTTGGTTTCATAGGAAGACTTTAACGTACGAAAGTATTCTGAATGAAAATGTGGAAATCCAGCATCAGCTGCTACAAGTCCCAATGTACTCCAGTGTTCTTCAGCCACTTAGAAGGTTGTTGTCTTCCGTGCCAGTATGGGAATACGCGCTTTCTCCAAATGCGCTTTCATCATACAACTATTGTGTTGATTTGCCGCAGGGGATTTACACAGTGCGGTCAGTTCTTAATATGTGTTGCACAGCTATGCCGGACAGTGCTTTTTACACTTATCCCGCTTCTGCTGGCGGCCGGGCGAGAATATTCCCAATATGTCTCATGTATGATAACCCTTTCGCTCCGCCGCGCCCTGGAATTTTGCAATTTTGGGAGGTTGAGGTTGGTAAGGCGGCGGCCGGGATACCTGAATTGGCTGAGATAGGTGCCGCCTTAGCCGATTCCGATCCCAGAAAAAGGTGGGCGGCGGCTGCTTTTTTGCATGCCACGCCTGAGAATTACATTCCAATGGATCTCGTTCTCAAGAGCACTAATTCGACGGGAGCAGTTTGGGCCGCCCTGGCGCTGAAGGAGATCGAAACGAGCCAGGGAGAACAGAAATACATTACGCTTTTGGAGTCAATGAAGCGCGTACGGCAGGCCTTCACAAACAATTTGACCCAACTCGATCCTGGATTGGCGTTGCTAACTTCCATGGAATTGGCCAGGGAAAATAATGATTCTCGCCTGATGGAAGTGGTCGCCGATCACAAGTTTACAGGCGCTGAGATTGCGATGATAAAACCTGAACTCTACCGAATCGCGCGTGAGTCCAAGCTAGTCCGCGAAGAATTGTTGAAAATGCATTTTGATGTGCCGGAGTTGTCCGTGACGGCGCTAAGTGAATTGGAGAGCACCAATTTCTTCACTCTCGTTCCGGAGGACAGGAAATGATCAATGGCGTCTTGGTCGGAAATCGGGAATATGTCTTTCATTAATTCTCATAGTCGATTCATGTTTATTCGCGCCGCAATAACGTTGGCTGTGGTGGTGGCATTTACCTCTTGGGCTGCGGAATATGAGGTGGAAGGGAAAATTCGCCAGAGCATCGTCCAAGTAAATAGCATCACGCAAGAGTATTCTTGTGACTTTACGATTTATGTGCGAGATTGCAGTTGGCTGATTAAGACTATCGATCATGACGGGAATGGCACTATTTGGCAGAGGGAGGTGGGATCGACCAACGGAATGGAAATATATGAATCTAATGTGCGGTTGGATCCGGCTGGTCCAGCAAAGCAGGGAACCGAGAATGATGATCGGACAAAGACGATCACATCAGGGGCTAGGACGTCTAAATTGCCAGGTCAATGCTTTATAAGCGGGAATTCCATACCCGTGGAATTGCTTGATAAAGGTGTGAATGGGCACCTTTGGTTGATGTTTGCGTCTCAATGCTATTGGGGCAACCTTAACACCAACTGGCTGACTCCTGTTTACGATTGGCACGCATCGGTAGGGGCAAATCCGAAGGGTAAAGTGGCAGCAGAGTGGGAATTGATGGGTGGCCCTGGCTCGTTGCCACTTCAGGTGAGGTATCTAGGGGAGTGGGGTCAGACCAACGGCCTTTACAGGGTCACGGGTACAAATTCGGTGCAGGGGATACTGATTCCGAGCGGCTTTGTTTTTGAGGAGAGTCATGTCGGCGCGCTCCAATCTAATGGTGTGATTCATGGAATGACGGTGCGCAAGAGGGTGGAAGCGGATGTTACCTCAGCTAAGGCGGTGTGCTCCCGACAGAGCCTGATTCCGGTGTTAGAAAGTGGGACAGTCATAGTTGATTGGCGCTTGAAGGAGCCTACATCTGTAAATAGTGTTCCCAGTTACATCATGCGTCATTCTGGAAAATGGCCTTCGGTTGAAGAAGCCAAAGCAATATTGAAGGCAGCCCAACAGTCACAGGATAGTTTCGGACAGATCAGGCTGGCGCAATTGCACCACACCCCTGTATTGGTCGTCTTGATGTGTGCATTCTTGCTGGGACCATTGGGGATTTACTTCGTCTGGAGGAGGTCGGGAAAGAATGCCGGGAAACCTTGAAACCAGTTTGAGCGGTTTTTATGGAAACGAATGCGGTTGGAAATTGCTGGGTTAAAATCCGGGTCTGTAACAATAGCAAAACCTTGATTGTTGCTCTATGGTATCTGGCACTAATTCTTACTATCGGAATAATGGTCGGGACCGATTTGATACCGGCTTGGGGCAAGTGGTACTCGAAGGACTCGCGTTTTCACGAGCAGGCGCAAGCATTGCAAAGGGGATCGTTGGCAGTGGACAGGAATCAGAAAGCGATCAATCCAGAAATGGCATGGGCGGGCGGTGGAGTTCAGCAAAGCGGAGGGCTGGGGGTTCCATTATGGCGCCTGCCGTTCGATGTGGCCGCGAAAGCTGTGGGGCAGAGAGGATTTCCAGACCGTCTGGCCTTGGGCATATTCATGGCTTTGATGCTGTCATGGATGCTTCGAGGGTTGACGGTTCCAATATCCAGCAACAGCGTTGAGGAATGGCTTCATTCGCTTGGCCAGCATCCCGAAACCATCGCATCTGTGTTTATTTTGGCGCTTGCGCCGCCATTTTTGGCCCTCTGCCGCACGAGCTTTGCTTCCGTTGAAGAAACGGCCGCTTACGCGTATCTGGCTTCCATTGGGCTGTTGGTGGCGAGCTTGCGGTTTGTCAGGGAACCAAGCCTCTCATTGTATTGCGGGTTGGGGGCCGGTTCGGCACTGGTCGGCTTTTTCAGCCCCACGGCCCTGGCGGGCGGTTTTGCGTCACTTTTGATCGCGCTTTACTACACGAGAGTTGCAAAATGGCCGTGGTGGAAATCGGTTTCCGGCATAGGCTTGTTCTGTCTCGGCGGAATTGCTTTGTTTGCCAGTAATTATTTGCGCTTTGGTTCAGGCTTCGAATTCGGCCATTCGCTTAATCTGGACGCGATCAACGGCACGATGTTTGCGTCGCGGTTCTCCCATCCCTTCGCCTCCGAGTCTTTTGCCTCCGCTGCCAAGGAATCATTCTCCCTTCTTTTTCTTGCCGGGGGGAATCTCAATGGAAGCGACTGGTATAAGAGCGCGTTTTTCCCCGGCCAGTCCGCCATATTTCGCTGGCGTCAATTGAATTTCAGCACTTACGACTTGCCAGGCCTGGGATTGATGCTCCTGGCTTGGGCATTTGCCTTGCGACCGTGGGTGACAAGCCGTCGTTCCGTTTCGCCGTCCAAACCGCTGGAATCAGTCATCATGGCGTTGTGGTCATTCCTGAGTTTTGTGCCGCTGTTCTTTTATTACCTGAGGCATCCATTCATTTCTTCCACTTCGCTGTTGGATTTCGCGCCCGCCATCGCCGTTGCGGCGCTTTCCTGCGTCTGGGCTATTGGTCAGGCACAAGGTCCCGTCTGGCTACCGGCGCGCGTTATACGCTGGGTGTTGCTGGCAGGAGTGGTGGTTTGGTGGTCGTGTGAGGTGGCCGCTGCCAAAGTCCTATCCGGCCCGGACATGGTGGCCACAAGCGATCAATTGGCCAGGTTGCTGGACCGCAAAATTGATCCTCCACAGCCGCTGCCGAACCGGTATGCCGTCGGCTTCTTCACAAACAGTGGCATTTTTGGCAATGGCCTCGGCTGGAACCCGAAGACGGCTGAAGCCGCAAGTTGCGTTGCATTTTTTGTGGATGATCCCGATAGCTTGGAAATCCTGGTTGCTCCCCGCGAGGACACCCCGGTTGCGCCGGGGGAGTTCACCAATATCCAAGCCAAAATCGGGTTGCAAAAACTTGTTCTGGCATCCAACGAGGCGGTGGCAGGCGGGCGCAGGCTCGTTTTCAGTTTTCCGGAGAAATCGCCCAAACCAACCGGCTTGCAGGTGGCGTTTCTGGGATTTGTTGCGCCCAAAGAACTGACCACGGCAAACTCCAATTTCCGGCTCCTGGGTCTAAGTTGGCACAAGGCATCTGAGGAATTCAACGTGCCAGCCTTGCTCGCCGCCGCAGCCCCCGAAGGACCAAAAGACCCTTACAGCGAGAGCCGGGCCAGAGTACTCGCCGAAGCCTATCGAGCCACCCACCCGCCCTACAAACCACCTGTGATCACTAACGCGCTGCCTGCTGGTCTGCTGGCCTTTGATGCCGAAAAGAAGGAGGACACTGTTCACGAAGGTGAACCCCAGGCGCATTTCGTCTTCAATTTCACCAACACTTCATCAAAAGAGGTGACCGTCTGCGACGTGAAGACGTCTTGCGGTTGCACAACAGCGGAGTTGCCGCCAATGCCGTGGAATGTGGCGCCACATACCAGAGGCCGTATCCCGGTCACCATGAACGTGATGGGCCGCACCGGCACAAACACCAAAACCCTCACCGTCACCACCCTCCAGGGGTTCAAAACCTTGGATGTGGTGGCAAACGTCCTGCCGCCGGATGTGGACGTCTCTATGGGAGAACGCGAGCGCAACCAGCAAATAGCAAAATCGGACCGTCAGGCCGTTTTCAAGGGGGATTGCGCAAAGTGCCACGCCGAGTCGGCCATGGGAAAGACAGGCCAGGAGTTGTACGTGGCCGCTTGCGCGATCTGCCACGAGGCAACGCCGCGCGCGACGATGGTCACGGACCTGCGCTCCATGGATTATCCGACCGGTTACAACTTCTGGAAAGTGATGGTGACCGCCGGCGTCCCAAACACGCTGATGCCCGCCTTTGCCGCAGAGCGCGGAGGCCCGTTAACCGGCGACCAGATCGAGTCCTTGGCGAAAACTCTGACCGAGAAGTACCCGTCCAAGGTGTCGGCAGTTGAACCAGCCGCGCCGGCTGCGCTCAAGCCCTGACCAGGAATGAAATCCACTAAACAAACGGTCCGAAAGCCGGGATTGCATTTCAGCGAGCGGTTGAACTGTTGCACGATGGTTCGAGCGTCAAGGAAGTGGCAACCCGGCTTGGCTTCACGAACCACCAACATTTCTCCCGCGAGTTCAAAAAGCAGAAGGGATACCCCCAAGCCAATCGCGCGTGTCCCAGATCACGATTTAAAGGCCGGAATGTCGTGTTTAGATACAAATGTCGCGTTTAGATACAAGATGTTCTCGAATTTAGCTCGACTAAGCCCACCCTCATGCTCTAATCTCAAGCCTAATGAAAGTGAAACAGTGGATCCAATCATTAAAGTTTGAAAGGAAAACAATATGAAGTCAATTCAAATTGCAAATTTCAGGTCGTCTGGTTACAAGTTCGTCCGGATCGCTGCCTTGCTTGCCAGTGCCTGCTTGCACGGCACGGGTACCTCATTCGGACAAGCGATTCAGTTCACCTCACCAACTAGCGCATCGATCGATTGTAATGGCTCAGTCCAATTCTCAGGGACAGATACATTTACTACTGGACCATATGGGGTGCGGCCGTCGACTGTTACGATAACTGTAGACCGGGGGCCAAATATCCAACCATTGACGATTAATAGTGGGAACTGGGGACCTAGTGCTGCAGTTGCTTTATCATATGATTCGAGACCCCGGGAGGATCGCTCGACAGGCGTGAGAGTTATCACGGCCACTGATGATGCCGGGAATTCCAGTCAGATTACAATTACTGAAACTGGAGGCGTCAACGATCCTCGAAGCAATGCGATTCTTGTTAAAGAAACAGTCGGCACACCTCTTCCTTGCGGTAACAACGCTGACATTGAGAACACGGTTGCCTTGCCGGTAAGCGAGAGCATAAGCTGCTTACCGCAAGGTGTCAATAATACCCCGGACACTGGATACCTCACATATCAGGAAGGTTGGGACACTCAACGCGGAGGGGAGACACCTACAAGCTATGATAACAATCCGATCCCTATTGGCTCTGGTACGGAATATGACTTTGACGCGAATGGGTTCATTACTTACCCCGATTTCTCCACTGGACCTTGCCCAGCATGTCCTGCCACAGACCCAGGCCAGTGGAATTACTATCAAAACATCATAATCAGTGTGTATGCGGATGCAGCTTTAAGTTCGCTTCAGAATAAGTTCACTTTTACCGATGCGTCATGCCGTCATGGCTATTATGGATGGTATAGAAACGGCAAATTCAGCACGCCGCAGCAGACCGAGGTCAATTTAAAGGTTTACGGGGGCACGGTGGTTGCTACGGTAGATAATCATTGGCCCGTAAACTGCGCACAATCACAATGATAGCCTCCATACCATGAGTTGCCTGCGGCACGTTTATAAAGTGCAGAGATTCAATTACACTAAATGTGGTCCAGTCGTCACATGTTTCGTACTATTGCTTTCCTGTACCAGAGCGTTACTACTAATGAGTGGGTGGTTTATAATAACATTACTTGCCGGGTTAACAGCTAATGGTGCGCCTGAACCTTTTACTTTACGATCGCGATGGGATGAGAATCTTCTAAACACACAGCTTAGTAATGTCAACATAAAGTCGAACGCGTATAGTGATCCTCAAATCAAAGTAGCTTGGAATCGCATCACGACCACATATCTACTCCGAGTTAATATTTGCTTGGATGAGGCAGCGCTGGGGGACTCAACGCAATTTGTGTTCAAAAAGGAGAAAGCCACTGCCAAGGATTTATTTGAGGCTTTCGTTCTTACGTATCCCGCATATACATACACCCATGATCCGGCGACGGGTGTGATATGGATTCATCCACGACAAATTCGGTATGATACCATCCTTTCGGAAAAGGTCGAAATCAGGCGAGCCGCACTCCAAGTTCCAATGTATTCTGGCGTTTTGCGTCCCCTCTTCAACTTGCTGCATCCTTCACCAAGCACATCCATTAACATAATGGAGGGAAAGTGGATGGGCTCACCAGCTATGTGGATTGCTCAATGGAATATCTCGGTGGATCTGCCATCTGGAGTTTATTCGGTTCGTCATATTATTAATTTTTGTTGCATGGCGTCACCAAACAGAGCCTTCATATTCCAGACAAATCATGATGGCAGGACAACCCTTACTCCATTCAATTTGCTATATGACAATCCCCTAGCTCAAGAGCGGCCCGGGGCAATCGGATTCTGGGAGTGCGAGATTGGTGTGACACCATTTGTTCCACCAAGTGAAGAAGTAATTACGTCCGCCTTGTGTGATGCTAGTCCTAGAATACGGTGGGCAGCTAGAGAATACATTCGATCGGATCCTGATCTTCACCATGTTATTACTACTGGTAATCAGAGGACTAATGCTTGGCAGTACTTGGGATGGAAGTCTATACGGATGCTGGGCCGAGGGGACCTAACATACATGGAGCGTATTTATGCTGGGCAGAATTCCATCGTTAACGATTTGATGCGTGTTGATCCGGGTCTTAGCCTGGTCTTATCCATGGAATTAGCAAGAGAGAAGAAAGATGCTAGTCTGATGGATGTGATTTCCGGCCATAGCTTCAGCGAGCTGGAGATAGCAAACATCAAACCCGACGTGTACCGGATTGCTCGAGAATCTAAACTGGTCCGAGATAAATTGCTGCAAATGCACATTGGCGTACCGGACATGGCCTCGGAGGACTTGAACGAATTGGGAAACACTAATTTGTTTACGCGAGTTACGTCGGAGAAGAAATGAACATAAACGTGGCAAGAAATCTAAGCGTGTATTTGATGAACCCTTATGGAGACCGGTGGCTACAGCATATAGCGATCATCAGCGTTGCCTTGTCGTGCATTTTTGCGAGGGCGTCAGAGTATGAGGTGAAAGGAATCATCCGTGAGACAATTGTCCAGCGCGACGTTAGTGAATTACATTACACTAATGAGTTCTGCGTCTTTGTAAGGGATTGTGGTTGGTTGATTTACACTACCGAGAACGACGGAAGGGGTAATGTTGTTCAACGTGAGGTAGGATCAACCAACGGCACGGATATATATGAAAGCAGCGTACTTTTGCAGATGGTTGATCCGGCAAAGCAGGGTATCAAGGACCCCCGTTCAAGTAATGATCCGTCTGTCGTTCATGTATCAGAAGATATGAGTCAAGCCTTCATTAGAGGGAACATCATACCCGTCGAACTCCTTGATGTGGGTATGGTCGGTCACCTTTGGTTGATGTTTGCGTCACAGTGTTATTGGAAAAGCCTACACACAAACCGGTTGACGCCAGTTTATGACTGGCATGCCTCGATCGGGGCAGATCCCAGTATCAAAGTCGAGGCGGAGTGGGAATTGCTGGGTGGTCCGGGATCATTGCCACGGGAGGTAAGGTATCTCGGTCAGTGGGATGAGACGAACGGTCTTTACACGGCCACGGGCACAAATTCAGCGGGAGGGGTTTTGCTTCCTAGTGGCTTTATTTTTGAGCAATGTTTTGCTTCGGTGGTCACTCATAAAATGGTGCTGCTCAAGCGAGTAGACGCGGAAGTCACTTCATTTCAGGCAGTTTGTTCCAGAAAGAGTTTGCTTCCGGTACAGGCAAAAGGGAAAACAGTAATTGGTGATTGGCGCTTGAAGCAGCCCGACTCAGGAAACAGAATTCCCAGCTATATAATTCAGGATTCCGGGAAGTGGCCTTCAGTTGAAGAAGCCAAGGCAATCTTAAAGGCAGCTCAACAACCGCAGGACAGTCTTGGCGCGAGCCGCTTGGTGGAATCGCACCGCACTTCAGTTGTGGTCGCATTGGTGTGTGCTTTCATGCTGGGCCCTTTGGGCATTTACTTTGTCTGGAAGAGGCTGGGAAAGACGACCGGGAGATTTTGATCGAAGTCTGGTGGGGAAGATGTGGGAATTGCACTGGGACCATCTCGGCCGTACTCCAGCGTTGGGGAGGGAGGATTATGGCCTTTGGGGCGCGGCGTACGTTCCAAAATGGAAATGGCAGTGGCAGTGTCAATCGGTTCTGGAAAACCTATATGGGGCTTGCGGAGACATGGAAAACGGTGCAAACTGCGCAAAAAGCTGGTGCTGGCATTGCAATGAATATGGATATGGCGCATTGGTGTCATGTCGGTTCACCAGAATTGTAATCGAACAGTGAACAACACCGTGATACCGGCAAATCAGGTTGGCTCTCAGGGTGATCGAGGTGCAACCCGTGATGGTTTTCTTGATAGCTGGAGGGGAATCTTCCATATCGTGATGCTGATTGACCACATGCCGATTGTTTTCCCGGGCACCTTCGCACTTTTAACCGTCGCTTTCTCGCCTTTCGGATATGTTTCAGTGGCGGAGGGATTTGTTTTCCTGTCCGGATTCGTTTCCGCACTGGTTTATACCCGTATCGGAAGGGAGCGGGGGAACCGTGCGATGTTGCACAAAATCTTGGTTCGTGCCAGGGATATTTACCTCTGCTACGTTTTGGCGGTGGTTGCGCTGCTGGCTCTTGCGAAGGCTGTGGGGGTGGGTGCGCTGATGTGGGGTTCGTGGACAGACCTAGTGTTTCTGCCGTTGCCCGTGGCCTCGGCGAAGGTCGCGGCATTGTTGAACCAGCCAACGTTCCTGGAGATATTGCCGATGTATGCCTTGTTTCTGCTCGTCACTCCCTTGATCCTGCAGCAACTTGAACAGGGCAGATATGTTGTTGTGGCCGTTGTCAGCATTTCAATATGGATTGCGGCGCAATACGGCATCCGGGGTCAATTGCTGAGGCTGTGGCCGCACAACATCGAAACCCAATTGGGATATTTCAATTCTTGGGCGTGGCAAATACTCTTCGTGTCCGGCCTCATTTGCGGGCACAAAACCTACACTTGCAAAACTCGCTGGCTGCCCACCGATTGGAAGCTGCCGGCCGTGGCGTATGTTTTCGCCTTGATTCTGTTCGCTTTGCGCCATAATCTCCTTGGGATGAATGTCAATTACCGATTGACCGACCGCGCATTGTTGGGTCCCCTGAGACTGTTGAACTTCGCCTGCATTACATTCCTGATCTGCAGCGCGCGCGGGCTGATTGAAAAGTGTATCGCGTGGAGAGGCTTCGCGCTTTTGAGCAGGCACTCTCTTCAGGTGTTCGCGTTCCATTTGTTCCCATTTTACATCGTGGCGGTTCTTGTGGGGAGCAGGACATATCTTCCCGTCTGGGCGCAACTGCTCGCGATCGGATTTTGTATTATCTCGCTCTTTGTGATTGCGCTTCTGGCCAAGCTCTTCAAAGACGCCCGCCTCCGTCTCTTCACCAAACGTCAGGCCGTTTCCGCGCTGCCATCGCGCTGACATTCGATGAAAACCCCTAAAATCCGGTGGTCCTCCGGCGTTTCGATCGGCTTGGCATTTCTGGCTTTGCTTATGGAATGGGTGCGAGGAATGGATATGTCCAATTCGGCTTTGGTCGGTATTCGTCAGGATCTGTTTGGCATACTTTTATCCAGGTCTGGTCACGTCTTCATATTACTATGCCTGGGTTTTTGGCACCTGACCCTGCTCTGGATCAAGACGCAAAGCCAAGGCGAGGCCCATCCTCAAAGACGCGGATGGCGAGAGTTCATGACGCCAGGTGAAACTTTCAGAACGCTCTTGATTTTGTTTGTGGTGCTGGCATACATCAACACATGGAAGGACATCGAACAGCCTGGGAGATCATCGGAGCTTCTGCTTGGCATAGACCAAAGCACAAATCTGATGGTTCTTCTCGTTGGAATCGTTGCCAGTCAGATTTCGGGAATGTTGCTGAGGTCGGGAGACAATGACGGTTTCGAATTCCGCTATGCAAATTTGGTCTTTTTCGTTGTTTTCTTGGCGGCGACCAGCCTTGTGCGGTTTCACATTCCTCATACATATTTATATCGCTCCCAGGTGCGCTGGACGGGTTTGTGGGTGAATCCCAATACGTTCGGAGTGCTTATGGGAGTGGGCGTGGTGATGGCGGTCGGTCTTATTTTCTTGATTTTGCAGACTGGTCGGTTTAGGGCAGCCAAAGTGGTGTTTTTAGGAATCGCAACTGGCTTTGCGGTGATCGGACTTCTGCACAGTTACAGTCGCGGAGCGTGGCTGGGGGTATCGTGCGGCCTGATATACCTGGGTTTTAGGGTGATCGGTGCTCGCGGGATTTCCCAATCCAAGGCGATCAGATGGATGCATCGCAATATTGTTTGCACTTTGATCATTGTGTTCTCTTTGGCTCTGGTCGCATTTTGGCATTTTGAGAACGCGCAACAGAGATTGGCAAGACGCGCCTTTTCGGTTCGCAGTCAGAATGATTTTTCGCTCCGTAACCGGCTCGCAGCTTACGAAGGCGCATTGCAAATGATGGCAGATAAGCCCTGGTTTGGTTTTGGCTGGAACAAACCGGAGGCGGTATATACCCAATACTATCGCCCCGCAACCGTGGATGAGGGCCTAGCTATTGAACTGAACGACTTTTTTACCCTCGGAACGACGCTCGGATTGCCTGCTTTGCTCTGTTTTGTTGCCTATGTTGCATTCAGTTTTATGCCCAAAGCTCGAGATGAAGTTCAGCGTGAGACAAAAGGGCTAAACGTAAATTTAAAGTCTGGTAATGTTCAAGTGAGTTTGATTAGGGCAGTGTGCCAGGCGGGAGCCGTTGTCCTGTTAATTAGCTTTTTCTTCGACGGTGGCTTGTTCAAGATTGCTCTCGCTGTTCCGTTCTGGATTCTCCTGGAACTTGGGTCCAGTGAAGGGGCAATGCGGGAATGGAGGAAGAGCGACGAAGGACTAATCTCGCTAGATCCGGTCGGGATAATTCCTGTCGATAAACCACAATAAAGCACATGGCAACGGCGTTCAAAGAGCGAAGATGGTTGGCAGTGGCGACACTATTGGCCTTTCTTGTTGGGGCAATGTTCTGGGCTAAGTCTAGAGATTCATTCCAGCGGATCGAATTCACCTTTCATGTTCCAGGCGGCGAGAGCGTAAAGGGCGTCGCACTATTGCCCAAACCGATTCGGCCACGTCCAACCGTGATTTTTCTGCATGGTTGGACCGACACGCTGATGAAGGATGGGGAGGATTTGCAGCAACTAGCGGAACTTGGTGTTGGCGCGGTCAGTCTTGAGTATAATCAGACCAACGAACAGGCATTTGACCGGGAATTTGCTGCTCTCAACAACTATTTGGCGAATCAGTCCTGGGCGATGCGCAATGCTACGGCGTGGATTGGGTTCAGTTGGGGTGCGCAAAGGAGTCTTGGTTTTATTCTGAAGCACCCTGACACCCAACCGCAAGTATTGGTTCGGATTTCGGGCGGATGGATCGCGGATCTGAACCAATTTGGAGGCGAAACCAATAACCTCGTGCTGCAAGCTCCTGTTTTATTGGTTCAAGGCGAAAAGGATACTTTATTTCCGGTTGCGGATGTCCAGAGATTGGCTGCTCTGCTGCGATCCAATGGCGTTTCCGTCTCAAGCAAAATTCTCCTAAACAGGGGGCATGGGCTTGAACCAGAATGGCTCTTGGTCATTCGATTGGTCGGGGAGTATTGCAAAGCCAAATTGACGCCGGACCATCCATTGCCGGATGTTCCAGTGTTGCAGCCATTTCCTTTTTGGTTGTGTGAGTTGCCGGCGGTTGTGTTGGCGGCGTGGTGGCTTTGGCTAAGGAAAAGAGATCGGAGACGTGCTAGATTGACAGAACCCGGCGATGCGAAATTGACAGGATTTGAGGCTGGTTTGAGGATCACGGCTGCGGTTTTGGCGGTGGTTGCGATTGCAGACACGGCCCTGCATTTGGTTCCACCGCACCTGAAGGTGAGCGATAGGACGTTGGAAATAGCGCGGCGATATTTGGTGTCGCCGAAGTGCTCCGAGGATTTCGAAACGCTGGCGGACCGGCCGATTTGGCAGGGGCAACGACTGAAAACCCTGCTTGAACATGTCGAATTGGCGAATTACACGGTCAATGAGTTGGTCAATTGGAAAGTCGATGACGACGTTTACCGCAAGTTTGTTTTGACACCCCTGATTGTTGGCGGTGATACAGAACTGAATTGGCGTCGTGAGCTTTGGGAGAACTTCTATCCTCGAATCCGGCACGAAAACACAACGGCGAGCGCAGCAAAGGGCGTCGTTCGGTTTTTGCGGGAGCGGGTGACGATTGCGCCAGATTACCCGAAGCAGCCAGGCGTGGAGACAATGTGGCGCCGCCAGATTGTCAATCAGGAGGATTTCGAGGTCATTTACACCGCCGCTTTGCGTTCCGTTGGCGTACCGGCGCGATTAAATGCCGCAAACCGAACAGAGTTTTGGGATGGGAAGAATTGGCAAACAGCACCCCGCCCTGTATTGGAAACCTGCCAGGAGTTCGAGAAATAAGTGTCGAGAAATAAGTTGTGTCAGCGGGCAGTGAAAACCGGCCAGGGATGGGCACTTCAAAATAGGCCACTTTGAGGGACGCATTGCGTATTGGGCAGCGAAGGCTGCTCTTGAGCGCAATGAATGAACTCA
>Ga0181538_10003439_pt1 | contig 15426 bp, 13 predicted proteins | sample PEATcosm2014_Bin_40_FD_119773 | JGI IMG/M metagenome (GOLD analysis project Ga0181538, IMG submission 119773) | Peatland microbial communities from MTU Mesocosm Facility, Houghton, MI, USA - PEATcosm2014_Bin23_30_metaG | ecosystem: Environmental > Terrestrial > Soil > Wetlands > Peat | place...
CCATCCGCTGCGGCCGGAGCAACTGGAAAAGATTTTGGAGATCGAGTTGGGCATGGTGCAACAGCGGGTACTGGAGACAGGGAGGGGGCAGTTCTTATTTCGGGTGACGCCGGAAGCTCGCGGGTTCCTGCTCCGCGAAGGCACCGATATGAAGTATGGCGCACGGCATCTGAAACGCGCCATCGAGCGCCACGTGGTATACCCGCTGGCAAATTTGCTGGCGACGGACCAAGCTCGCTTCGGCGATTTCCTCTGCGTTGATTGGGACGACCCCGCCGGACGACTGACCTTCTTCCGCGAGGCGGAAGGGGTGGCAATTCCCGCTGTTCTGCGGCGCCGCAAAGCACAAGTCGCGCGTGCCGCCCAAAGCATTGGTGTGGAGATTGGTGTCCCCGTGCCGCCGGGGCCGAAGCCTGCGATCTCGCGGTAATCTTTCACCGGCACAAAATATTTCTGTTGCCAAGCATCCCGCAGGACTTTCGTGACATCTTAGCGCCGGGGTGGGGGGAATCTGCGCCTAGCGGCGCCCAGGAGGGACTGGCCGGATGACGCCCAGTTCGTCGAGATTCTCGAGTGGTAGAAATCCGCAAAAGCGGCCTTCGCGCCGCGAACTTGCCGTCTTCTTCACTACATCACTGGCCTTTCTGCTGCTTTTCGCCGTGCCGTTGGTTCGCGCGGATCGCACGCCTCTCAAGCCTGGCATGAATATGTTCTCGCCGGCCCAGGACATCGCCATCGGCCGCAAGGACGCGGCGCTTGCGGAACGGCAGCTTCCCATGCTCGACGATTCGCGCGTGGACGCGTACCTCAACGCGCTCGGAACAAAACTCGCTGCTCACGCGCCGGGCTATCCGTTTCCGTATCAATTTCGCTGCGTGAACGATGAAGGCGTGAACGCGTTCGCGCTGCCGGGTGGCTTCATTTATATCTACCGCGGAACCATCGAAGACGCGGACTCCGAGGCTGAGCTCGCTGGCGTGCTGGCGCACGAGATTGCCCACGTCGCGTTGCGCCACGGCACGAACCGCGCCACGAAAGCATATTGGGGGAATGTTTCGCTGACCTCCGCGGGCGGATTTTTCACCGGCATGGGTGGCGCCATCGAGCAACTGGGCTCGCACTTTGCGCTCGATTCGGTTTTGCTGAAGTACACGCGCGCGGAGGAAAGTCAGGCCGATATTCTGGGGACGCAGATTCTCTACGATTCCGGCTACGATTCACGCGCGCTGGCGCAGTTCTTCGAGAAAGTGAAAGAGGAGAGCGCCAAAGGCCGCCGCATCCGGTTCTTCTCGGATCATCCAAGCCCCGCGCACCGCATCGAGCGCGTGGACAAAGAAGTGGACAAGATGGGCGGCCCGCCCGGCAATTACCAGAGCAACTCCGACGATTTTCTGGAGATTCGCCGCTATCTGCGCGCCATGCCGCTGCCTCCGCCCGTGCCCGAGAAAAAGATCAAGGGCGTTTCCAACGAAGCGCGGCTTTGGATGGGACGCGACAGTGGCGATTGATTCGACGCGGCGCTAGGCGCCGAATTTTGGCTCGTTGCCGGCTTTCCACTTGATGTTGCAGCCCAGGCTCGGACGCTGTTCGGCCGTCACTGCCTCGTGGGCGAGGACCGCATCGAGCGCCGCGCGCAAATCCTTACCCGTGACCGGCGGCGGGTTCTCCACTTTCGGCCGGCTGTCGTCAAATTGACCGCGATAGACGAGTCTGCGCTCCCCGTCAAACAAGAAAAAATCCGGCGTGCACGCGGCCTGATACGCCATCGCCACTTCCTGGGTTTCGTCGTAGAGATAGGGGAAGCGATAGCCGGCGCTGCGAATCTCTTCGGCCATTTTCTCGGGACTATCGTCCGGATAGTTCGCCACGTCGTTTGAGTTGATGGCGACCACGGCCACGCCTCGCGCCTGATACTCATTCGCGACTTCGGCGAATTTCGAGCGGATGTGCTTCACGTAAGGACAATGATTGCAGATGAAGGCCACCAGCAGCGCGGGCGCGCCCTTGAAATCGTCGGATGAAACCCACTTGCCGCTCGGGTCCGGCAAACGGAAATGCGGCGCTTTAGTCCCCAACGGCAACATCGTTGAAAGTGTTCGCGTCATTGTTCTCTACCTCAAAAGAAATTCAACTCAATGAGATGCCGCCACGCAGCATTCGATTCATGGCTCTACCCGTGCGCGGGGCGGCTCGGACGTCGCTCAGGCCGGCGGCTTCCAGCGCAGGATGGGCTTGCGCGCGGCGGCCACTTCGTCGAGGCGCCCGACGCGCGTCGAATGCGGGGCCGTTTTCACAAGTTCCGGATTCGTCGCAGCTTCTTCGGCAATTGAGCGCATCGCATCGACGAAGAGATCGCACTCTTCTTTCGACTCGGACTCCGTCGGCTCAATCATCAGCGCGCCGGGAACGATCAGTGGAAACGCGGTCGTGTACGGGTGGAAGCCGTAGTCGATAAGCCGCTTGGCGATGTCCATCGTCGTGACGCCGTTCTTTTTTTGCCGCGCGTCGCTGAAGACGACTTCGTGCATGGAGGCAGATTTGTACGGCAGCTCATAAACATCCTCGAGGCGCCGCCGGATGTAATTTGCGTTGACGACCGCGTCCTCGGTGGCCTGGCGAATCCCCGGGCCGTAGGCCAGCGTGTAGGCCAGCGCGCGCACCAGCACGCCGAAATTTCCGCAGAACGCGCGCACGCGTCCAATGGAGGTGTGGCGATGCATTTCCAGGACAGGGTGACCGTTCTTTTCGACGAGCACCGGCACCGGCAAGAACGGCTCCAGGATTTTCTTCACCACCACCGGTCCCGAGCCCGGCCCGCCGCCGCCGTGCGGTTGCGAAAATGTCTTGTGCAAATTCAAATGCATGACATCCACACCGAAATCGCCGGGGCGCGAAATTCCGGCGAGGGCATTCATGTTTGCGCCGTCCATGTAGAGCAGCGCGCCGCGCGCGTGCAAAATGTCCGCGATTTCGCCGATGCGCGGCTCGAAGACCCCCAGAGTCGAGGGATTCGTAATCATCAGCGCGGCGACGTCGTCAGTCACCTGAAGCTTGAGCGCCTCGACGTCGATCTGTCCCTTCGCGTCGCTGCGAATGTTCTCGACTTCGTATCCCGCGATGACGGCGGTTGCGGGATTTGTGCCGTGGGCGGAGTCCGGAATCAGTACTTTGCGCCGCGGATTGCCTTTCGATTCGAGATACGCGCGAATCATCAGCAGGCCGGTGAGTTCGCCTTGCGCGCCGGCGGATGGCTCGAGCGTGCAGGCGTCCATGCCGGTAATTTCCAGCAGACAATTTTGCAGCGTGCGCATGATTTCCAGGCAGCCGCGCGAGACCGACTGCGGCTGAAACGGGTGCTCGGTGGCGATGCCGTCCAAACGCGCGACGAATTCATTCACGCGCGGGTTGTATTTCATCGTGCAGGAGCCCAGCGGATACATGCCGAGATCGATCGCGTAATTCCAGGTGGAGAGGCGCGTGAAGTGGCGCAGCACTTCGACTTCGCTGACTTCGGGAAATCCTTCGACGGCGTCGCGCGCATACTCCGCGCCCAGCGCGGAGCGCGGATCTACGGCCGGGACATCGAGCGGCGGCAATTCCATGCCACGTTTTCCCGGCGCGGACTTCTCAAAGATCAGCCCTTCGTCCTGGCTGACGTGGCGCCCGGCTTTTTTGATTCCGTCGCTCAAGGATTCATACTCGCTTCCGTTTTCTGTTCCTCCGTCATTCCGAGCGCAGCAGGAATCTCTCTTCGGTGTCAATTTCGAAGAGAAGAGAGATTCCTCGTCGCCCGCCGAGGCGGGCTCCTCGGAATGACAGGCTTGGGTAACTCTTCAACAACGCCAAACTCCTAAATCGGTAGAGCCAGCGCGCGGCTTAGGGCGGCCGCAAGCCGTTCGATCTCGGAACGCGGAGTTGTCTCCGTCACGCAGACTAGCCCGCGCTTCGTCAGTTCCGGATACCACGGCCCGATGGGTAGTGGCCCGATGATTTTTTCGCGGAGCAGCGCTTCGTTGACGATACGCACGGAGCGCGGCAGCTCAATGACAAATTCGTTGAAGTAAGGCGCGGAGAAGGGAATTCGCACGCCGGGCACTTTTGCGAGTTCCGCCGCTGCGAATCGCGCCTTCGCGAGATTCTGACCCGCGAGCTCGCGCAACCCTTCCTTGCCGAGCAGGCAGAGATGCACCGTCGCCGCAAGCGCGCAGAGCGCTTGATTAGTGCAGATGTTGGACGTCGCCTTCTCGCGGCGGATATGCTGTTCGCGCGTGGCGAGCGTCAGCACGAATCCACGGCGCCCGGCGGAGTCCGTGGTTTGGCCGGCCAACCGGCCTGGCATCTGGCGCACGAACTTCTCGCGCGTCGCGATGACGCCCGCGTACGGTCCGCCGTAGCTCGGCGCCATGCCGAAGCTTTGCGTTTCCATCGCTACGATGTCCGCCTCAGCCGGCGGGCGCACGGCGCCGAGCGAGACAGCTTCCGTCACCGCGACGATCAGCAGCGCTTGCCGCGCGTGGGCAATGTCGGCGACCGCGGAAACTTTCTCCAGCGCGCCAAAAAAGTTCGGCGATTGCACCACCACGGCGGCAGTTTCCTCATTCACCGCGGCGGCGAGCGCCTGGGCATCAAGCTGGCCCGATTCCGTGTAGCCGACCTCCTCTATCGTGAGGCCGAGATTTCGTGCGTAGGTCGCGAGCACCTGGCGATACTCCGGATGCAACGTCCGAGCGACGACGACGCGGTGCCGCCGCGTCAGCCGCTCGGCCATCAACACCGCTTCCGTGGTGGCGGTCGAGCCGTCCCACATCGAAGCGTTCGCGACTTCCTGACCAGTCAGCTCGCACATCAGCGTTTGAAACTCGAAGATGGCCTGGAGCGTGCCCTGGCTGATTTCCGCCTGGTACGGCGTGTACGACGTCAGGAATTCGCCGCGTTGCAAAATCGTGTCGGTCACCACGGATCGCAGGTGGTTGTATACGCCGGCTCCGAGAAAACTGGTGTAGCCGACCGAGTTCTCCGCCGCGCGCGCGCGGAACCAGGCGATGATCTCCGCTTCCGAAAGAGGGCCGGGCAGATTGAGCGAGCGTTGCAGCCGGTATTCGGCCGGGATCGAAGCGAATAATTCATCTGCGGATTTTACGCCGACGGTCGCGAGCATCGCCTCGCGCTCCGAAGGACTCTTCGGAAGATAGCGCATCAGGCGGGGTTTTCCTTTTCCGCACTGGCGAGGAATTTCTCGTACGCCGCCGCGTCGAGCAGCGCGGCAAGCTCCGCGGGATTCGCCAACCTTACTTTAATGAGCCACGCGGCCCCATGCGGATCTGCATTCACTTTTTCCGGTGCGCCTGCGAGTTCCGGATTCACTTCGATCACTTCGCCCGACACCGGCGCATAGATTTCGCTGACGGCCTTCACGGATTCGATCGTGCCCAGCGACTCGCCCGCCTTAATCTGCGCGCCGACTTTCGGCAGCTCCACAAATACCACGTCGCCCAATTCATGCTGCGCGTAGTCCGTGATCCCGACGGTCGCGGTGCTGCCCGCGGCGTTCACCCACTCATGTTCCTTGGTGTAGCGATAATTGGCTGGATACATGGTCGCTCCTCAGGATTTCGCAGCGCGCTTATAAAATGGCATCCGAACCACGCGCGCCGCAGCCTGGCTTGTGCGGATTCCGATTTCGAATTCTGTGCCGACCGCACTTGCGCCGAACGGCACGTACGCCATGCCGATATTTTTCTTCAGGAACGGAGCGGGCGAACCGCTTGTCACGCGGCCGATCGTCGCGCCGCCTTGCGAGACACTGCAGCCGTCGCGCGCGATCAAACGATCCTGCATCTCAAAACCCACGAGAAGGCGATCCAGGCCGCGGGACATCTGACGCGCCAGCGCCACACGCCCCAGAAACTCGCCCTTGGCCATTTTGCAGATCCAGCCGAGACTGGCGTCCCACACGGTAGTCGTGTCGTCGAGCTCGTGGCCGTAGAGGCACATCCCGGCCTCGAGCCGCAGCGTGTTCCGCGCCCCGAGTCCGCACGGCAGAAGACCCACGCTGCGGCCCGCATCGAGAAGCGCGTTCCAGAGTTTCTCGGAATGCTCCGGCGCGAAATAAATCTCGAAGCCATCTTCTCCGGTGTAACCCGTACGCGCGATCAGGCACTCGACGCCATCCACCTTGCCGAACGTGAAATGGTAATACTGCAGCGCGGCCAGCGCGACCTCGGTAAAGGGTTGCAGAATCGCCAGCGCGCGCGGCCCCTGAATGGCGAATTGCGAATAGCGCTCACCGGCATTCTCCACGCTTACGCCGAAACGATTATGCCCGCGAATGTAGTCGAAATCGGAGTCCTGATTGCCCGCGTTAACGCACAGCAGGTAGTGCGTGTCCGATAATTTGTGCACCAGGAGATCGTCCACGAACGTGCCGCGGTCCGTCATGAGCCCTGAGTATTGCGCCTGGCCGATCGCCAATCGTGAAGCGTCGTTGCAGGTGACGTGCTGCACCAGCGCGAGCGCGGATTCACCGCGAATCTCGATCTCTCCCATATGGCTGACGTCGAATAATCCGGCGGCGGTGCGCGTCGCCATGTGCTCGGCGATGATGCCCGAATATTCGACGGGCATGTCCCAGCCACTGAAGGGCACCATTTTCGCGCCGAGGCGACGGTGCGCCGAGTTCAAAGCAGTTCTGCGAAGTTGAGTGGTGGGCGGGGCAGTCACGCACGTGGCTCAAAAATTCTCTGACCAAATCGAAACTAGCACGCGTCTCAAACGAGTGTCAAGGCAGGCTCGCGACTACCGCTCGAACGCGCCGGTTTGCATCCGAAGCGCCACTCGCCGTTTGCGCAATTGCGCCAAGGGCACAAACGCACTGCATACCTTGCCGTGCGCCCCCTCGAAGATTATATTGAGTTGAGGAGCCGCCATGGCGACTACGGTTCTCTGTTCGGCCTGCGAAAAGCCAGAAGAGAAATGCACGTGCGATCGCTTCTGCTGCTATTGCCAGGGGCAGTACAACATTCGCATGGGTGTAGACGGCCTCTACTACTGCCCCGATTGCCGCGAAGCGTGCGAGATGCCGCTCGCGAACAAGGACAGCGATGCCACTTGAAAGCTCCATCGTGCGGCTTCACCTCACGGGCGATCACCGGCTTGCGGCCGCCGTCGCCGGCGCCGTGGAGAATTGCGCCGGACAGGCGGGTTTCGATGCCGCCGATGGGGCGAGTCTCGCTGCGGCGGCACAAATGGTATGCAAGGGAGCTGTGGATCTAGCCGCGGTGGAGAAGTCTCCGGTAGATGTAACCATCGAATGCCTGGTGGATCGACTGGTGATTAATGTTGAACACGCAGGCGTGGCCCCGGCGATCGGACTTGATTCTTTCGCTTCCAGCACACCGGAGCCGGGAGGAGCGCCGAGCGGCATGGAGTTGCTGCGCGATATCGATCGAATCGAATTCCACGCGCAGGACGGCCGCGCGCGCACGACGCTTGTGAAATTCCTGCCGAAGAAAGCCAGCGCTAGCTAAACCCGCACCACAAACCCAAGTAAGCGCTCGGATAGGTGAATTTCATTTTCCCCGAGGGCTCCGCTTATCAATTTGAGAGGACTCTGGGCGAGCGTGTCATTCCGAGCGAAGCGAGGAAACTTTCTTCGACCCCTCGCGAAGCGAAGAGAGATTCCTCGGCACGCAGCGTGCCTCAGAATGACAACGCCTCGAGTTTATTTTGAATTTTGATCGGCCGTGACGCAACGGCTCGCGCCGTCGCGGGCGTGGCCGTGAACTCCCCGTACGGCGCCCGCTACTTCTGTACGGCAAACGTGTTTCGCCGGATCAGCGACACAAGTTGATCATCCGTGAGAGTCAGCCGGATATCCAATCTATCCCCGCTCGGCGCAACAGTGGCTTGATCGAGCATCTGCGCCAAATCTGGATTGGTCGATTGCGCTTGATATTTTTGATACATCAAGCCCGCTTGCAGCAATGCAGCAAGTGTATTCGCCGCGTCGGTCGTCGCGCAAACGGCCTGGAAGTGCATGTTCACGCCTGAGCCAGCCTCGAAGGTGACGATCATAGACTTCATCGTCGAAAGAAGCGGAGCTGCCTGCGGAAATTGCGCGGCCGCCGGCGCCAGTTGCTGCATCGCGAGCCGCGTGTAAGCGGGATCGAGAACGGCCCACACAACGCCGGTGCCATTCGCCTCATTGATCAGCGGCGCTAATTCCGTGTTCGTCATGATTCCTTGCTCTTCGCCGTAGCGCACGGCGATGAGGTGTTCGAGCTGCTCTCGCTGTCCGAACGCTGCCGTGTTGCGGTCGATGAAGCAGAAAAATAGATTGCCGGAATCGTTGCCTCCGCCGATCGGATACAGCGAAAAACTCCGCACCTTCACGGGCGTGATCTTCTTCGAGTTGAAATAGGCCTCCGTGGAATCCGGGTTGAATTGCCCGAGCGCGACGCCAACGACGGATTCGCTGGTCGGAACCGATGTGGCGGTGGCGTTCGTGGGCATATTGGGCACGAGGGCCCACGCCAATTCTTGTACCTGCGTGTTGGGGTCCACGCCCGCAGAAGCCAGGAACTGCTCGAATTGTTTGAAGCGCGCCGGCAGCATCTGCTCCTTCAGCTGCGGAAACCAGGAAAATTGGCGCGCCTGCTGAAGATTTGCGTACGCAAATTCCCCGGCATCTTTCGGGAACATGGCAATGATGTCGTTATTGACCGGGCTGGCGTAGCCGGTCGCCGCAACGAAAAGCGCCGCCATCGCGAGCGCAATCGCAACATAGAATTTCCGCCTCATCGAATTCCTCCCATCGGAGCCCCGGACTGTTCGGGGACGCTTGCCGCCAAATATCTAGAAACTTGATATTCCAAAGCCGCCGCTTTGCGCTGCGTGCGGCCAACGAATTCCGCATCATTAATAGACGCGAGATTGATCGCCACGTTTTCAAGTGCACCGCGCGCACCGGCGAGCGCCATCGCGCGGGCCACGCGAAGGTCTGAGATCATAGACGGCGCGGTGATCGGTTCGAGTTGTACGAGCCGTTCGTAGAGCGCAACAGCGGCTTCGGCAACTTCCAGCGGAACTTCCGCCGCCACCCGTGTCGCGTGCTGCACCGCGGCGTCTCGGCCGGTCTGCTGTTCGCGCGTCTCCTTGGGAAGCTTAGACGCGGCAACGATCGCGTCGTACGAGTCCGCATCACGATCAGCAGCCGCGGCGAGGCGTGCGCCGGTTGCGCGGAGTTCAGAAATGGCTTCACTGAGCGCGTCGGCGTTCGCCGCGAGCGACTTCTTCTTGCGCGAGAGGCCGGCGACCATTTCGCCCAAACTCGCGGCCAGCGCCGCGGCCAGCGCCGCCACGGAACCTCCGCCCGGCGTTGGCGACGGCGCGGCAACCGCATCCAGCAGCGGCTGCGCCAGACCCGCCAATTTCCCGGTAGAGGTTTCATGTGCCGCTGGCACTCCAGAAAGGGCAGCGGCCAGCCGATTCTCCAGAATCTGCGCGGGCGAAAAGTTCTCGAGCTGCAAAAAATGCTCGGCCGCCAGTTCAATGGCTTTTTTCGGCACCAAGCCGACGATCTCGCTGCCCACGATGTGGCAGCCGTAGCGAGCGGCTTCACTTCGCACCAACTCGAACACGCGGTGCATCGGCGTCTGCTCGAAATCCGTGAGATTGATCGAGACTTGCGCCAGCCCGCGCGCTTTCAAATCGACGCCCATGGCTTTCACGTAACGCAGGCCGCCGCTCGAAAAGCGAATGGCGCGCGCGATCTTGTCCGCGATGGACTTGTCCGGTGTATCGAGATTGATGTTGTACGCGATGAGGAATTTTCTCGCGCCAACGACTACCGCTCCGGCGGTCGGATGCAACCTCGGCTCGCCAACGTCCGGCGCGCGATCTGGATTGCGCATCACTTCTTCGCGAACGCCCTCGAATTGCCCTTTGCGGATGCTTTCGAGATTTGTACGCTCGGGGCGAGTGGCCGCGGCTTCGTAGAAATACACCGGCACGCGATATCGCTCCCAGATTTCGCGGCCTACGCGCAGCGCCAGCGCCACGCAATCCTCGATTGAAAATCCTTCGAGCGGAATGAACGGCACTACGTCCGCGGCGCCAAGCCGCGGGTGTGCCCCGGTGTGGCGCGTCAGGTCAATCAGTTCGGCGGCTTTTCCCACGCCGCGGATAGCCGCTTCGGCGACCGCTTCGGGTTCGCCAGTCAGCGTGACCACCGATCGATTGTGGTCAGCATCGCTTTCGCGATCGAGCACGAAGACGCCGGGCACAGCGCTCATCGCCGCAACCAACGCGTCCACCTTGGACGCATCGCGGCCTTCAGAGAAATTCGGCACGCATTCGATGAGGCGTTTCATGGAGCGAGCGATTCGGTGTCCGCTGCGAGGGACGAATGAATCACATTCCCTTGTTTGAGAGTCATGCAGCAGCGGTTGACACCAAAATAGTACGGAATCTCGCGATAGTCGGCCACATCGAAGACGGCGGCGTCGGCGTACTTGCCAACTTCCAGCGAGCCGATGCGTGCGTGGCGGCGCAGCGAATAGGCCGGATTGATCGTCGCCGCGGCGATGGTTTCCGCGGGGGTCATACGCATCTGCGCGCAGGCAAGCGAAAGAATCATTGGCATGCTGAGCGTCGGGCTGGTGCCGGGATTGTAATCGGTAGCCAGTGCGACGGCGGCGCCCGCCGCAATCAGCGCACGCGCCGGAGCGTAGCGCCCGGTAGCCAAATGAAAATCGCAGCCCGGCAGAAGAGTGGCGACGACGTTTGATTTTGCAAGCGCGCGAATGTCGCCACTGTTGATGCGTTCGAGATGATCCGCACTTGCGGCGCCGATCTCAACCGCGAGGCGCGCGCCGCCGCTGCGCGAGATTTGTTCCGCGTGAATGCGCGGCGTGAGGCCGCACTCGCGGCCTACGTTCAAAACGCGCCGTGCCTGCGCGACTGTGAAGGCGCCGCGATCGCAGTAGACATCGCAGAATTCGGCCAGCCCTTCGAGGGCGATCTGCGGGATCAGCAAGCGCACCAGAAAATCCACGTAGTCGTCCGCACGGCCGCGAAACTCCGGTGGAACAACATGCGCCCCGAGAAATGTGGAAACGATGTCGACCGGCTGTTCCCGGTGCAGCTCGCGCATCAGGCGCAGCGTCTTCAATTCAGATAAAGCGTCGAGGCCATAGCCGCTCTTTGCCTCGACCGTGGTTGTGCCGTGCGCGGCAAACTGGGTGAGCTCCGATCGCGCGCGCTTCTTCAACCGGATATCCATGGCCTCGCGCAGCGCGCGCACGCTGGATAGAATGCCGCCGCCCGCGCGCGCAATTTGCTCGTACGTTTTGCCTTCGACGCGCGCGGCGTAATCTTCCACGCGGCTGCGCGCAAAAATCAGGTGTGTGTGTGAATCAACCAGGCCGGGAAGAACTACGCGGCCACCGAGATCGAGCCGCTTGGCGCGGCGCGCTTCTGCAAGCCTCTCGATCTTTGGACGCGGACCCGCGGCGACGATGAGGCCGTCGCGAATCAACAAGGCGCCGTCCGAAATAATTTCAGGATTTTGCAGCGCGCGTCCGCGCCGCGGCACAGGTCCGCGCAGGGTGAGCAGTTGCGAACAGCCCGTAACCAGTAGCAGGCGGGGCATATCAGCCGGCATTATGGCTCAATTCCGCGCGCCCGTCCGATTCGATTATGCGGATGCGGCCTGGCCTCGGAATGCGGGAACGAACGTCTCGGTAACAAATGCCTCGAACGAAGTCGGCGTGGTGTTAAGCGCCGTGCGAGTTTCTTGCGGTCTCATGTAACCGTCGTTCGTGCAGTCGGCCAGTGCGACAAGTCCGTCGGCCACGCTGGCCGAAATCCCCATCTGCCGTAGCGCGCCCTTGAAAATGAATTCGGGAATGCGCGAATAGGAAAGGTTCGGCTTGCCGAGGGACGATCCGATGATTCTCGCCGCCTCATCCAGCGAGAGATCGCGCTGGCCGAGCAGTTCGCGCGTGGAACTTCCGCTGAAATCGCGCCGCTCAAGTGCGTCGGCGGCTGCCGCGCCGATGTCGCGCGTTGCAATCATCGCGATGGGCAAATCTCCCTTTTGCACCCCGCCCATCATGCCCATTTTCTGTATCACGGGAATCTGCGCGAGGGTGTTTTCCATAAAGAAGGACGGGCGAAGGTGCAAAACATTGATGCCGGGGATCGCATTCAGCTTGCCCTCCATGCGATGCAGGCCCAGCACTGGCCCTGTCCGATCCGGCAAATGCGCGCCGATGCTCGAAAGCGCCACCACGTGCTTGACGCCTGAATCGCGAATCGCAGCAGCCAGTGCATCGGAGACGCCGTCCTGGTACGCCGACATATCCAGCGCCGCAGGATCCATCGGAATCATGGCGTACACCACATCCGCCCCTGCAAACGCGCGAGTCAGTGACGACGCGTCGGCGGCATGACAAATAAAGGGCTCCGCACCCTTCGCGGCAAACGCGGCAAGTTTTTCGGCGCTACGTCCCAGCACGCGCACTTTTTGGCCATGCGCCAAGAGTATATCCACTGCGGGGCGCGCTGTGTGGCCGGTAGCTCCAGTGACGACGATCATGTGGACCTCCTCGAACGGCTAGCGATTGCGACCTGCTGATTGGATGCGGCATAGCATCCTCGGTCACCAACTAAATGCGAGGAATCTTGATGCCGGACTTGTTTGCGAATTGTATTGCTTCGGGATAGCCGGCGTCTGCGTGGCGAACGACCCCGATTCCGGGATCGTTCGACAGCACGCGCGAGATTCGCTGCGCCATTTCGGGCGTGCCGTCCGCCACGGTCACTTGCCCGGCATGCTGCGAGTAGCCGATGCCCACGCCGCCGCCATTGTGGATCGAAACCCACGACGCACCGCTGGCCGTATTCAGCAGGGCATTGAGCAGCGGCCAATCGGCTACGGCGTCTGAACCATCGCACATCTTCTCGGTCTCGCGATAGGGTGACGCCACCGAGCCGCAATCGAGGTGGTCGCGGCCAATCACAATCGGCGCCTGCAACTCGCCGCGCGCCACCAGATCGTTGATCGCCAGGCCGAATTTTTCGCGTTCACCGTAGCCCAGCCAACAAATCCGCGCCGGCAGGCCCTGAAAACGCGCGCGTTTTTCCGCCAAGCGAATCCAGCGCGAAAGAATCTCATCGTGCGGAAATAATTCCAGAACGAGTTGATCGGTTCGATGAATGTCCGACGTCTCACCGGAGAGCGCCACCCAGCGGAATGGCCCGCGCCCTTCGCAGAACAGGGGGCGAATGTACTCCGGCACAAATCCGGGAATCGAGTAAGCGTCCGCCACGCCCTGCTGAAAGGCGAAGGTGCGAATGTTGTTGCCGTAATCGAATGCAATCGAGCCGAGCTTCTGCAACTCCAGCATTCCGCGCACGTGTTCGGCAATTGATTCGAGCGCGCGCCGGCGATAATCGTCTGGAGCGCGGCGGCGAAGTTCGGCGGCCTCTTCGACCGCAACGCCCCGCGGCAGGTAACCGTTTTGCGGATCGTGCGCGGAAGTCTGATCGGTCAGCAAATCCGGCACCACACCACGGTGCGCCAATTCCGGAATCAGGTCCGCGCAATTGCCAATCAATCCAACTGATGTCCCCTCGCGCTTGCGCACTGCGTTTTTTAAAATGCGCAGGGCCTCGTCGAGCGAATTCACCATCACGTCGCAATATCCGGTCTTGACGCGCCGTTTGATGCGCTCGGGATCGGCGTCAATTCCAAGAAACGCCGCGCCGTTCAGCGTTGCGGCAAGCGGCTGCGCCCCGCCCATACCGCCCATGCCGCCGGAAACAACCAGCTTGCCTGCGAGATCGCCGCCAAAATGTTTCCGCGCGGCCGCGGCAAACGTTTCGTATGTGCCTTGCAGAATCCCCTGTGTGCCGATGTAGATCCAGCTTCCGGCGGTCATCTGGCCGTACATCATCAGGCCCGCGCGGTCGAGTTCGCCGAACTGTTCCCAGTTGTTCCAGTGGCCGACGAGATTGGAATTCGCAATCAGCACACGCGGCGCATACGCGTGTGTGCGAAAAATGCCGACGGGCTTGCCCGATTGCACCAGCAGCGTCTCGTCGTTCTCAAGTCCGCGCAGCGAATCCACGATCGCCTGGAAGCACGCCCAGTTGCGCGCCGCTTTTCCCGTTCCGCCGTAGACGATCAAATCTTCCGGCCGCTCGGCAACCTCTGGATCGAGGTTGTTCATCAGCATCCGGAGCGCGGCCTCCTGCTGCCAACCCTTGCAGGAAATTGCCGTGCCGCGCGGCGCTCGCACCGGGCGGTAACCGGACAGGGTCTCGACGGAGTGTTCTGCCATTGGAGGGTTTCCAAGCGCCATACTAGCGCAGCCTGTCACCCTTGGATAGCGCGGCACCCGAACCGTGGTGGAAGGCAGTTCCATTGCGTCCAGCGCCGAAACTCCTGTAAAGTTCCACCAGAGCTATGCCGTATCCGACCCTCCCCCGCAGGTTTTTGGATGCCGTGGACAAGTTCCACTCGCCGCGCGCGCAGATGTATCGCACCGCAAACGGCTGGGAGGAGATCTCCGCCCACGAAATGCTGCGCCGCGTCGCCGCGCTTTCGGCCGGGCTGGAACAGCTCGGCATTAAGCCGGGCGACCGCGTGGGCCTCTTCGCCTCGAATCGCCCCGAGTGGCACATAGCCGATTTAGCCATACTCGGATTGGGCGCCGCCGACGTGCCCGTTTATTTCGGTGAATCCACCGAGCGGATGATTTACATCCTCAATCATTCCGGTGCGCGCGCGGTCTTTGCAGCCGGGACGGAGCAAGTCCGGCGCTTGCTGCAGTGCCGCGAAAAATTGACCTCCGTCGAAAAAATAATTTGTGTCGAGGCTCCGCCCGAGGCGGGCAGCAGCGTGGTGCACTACGAATTCTTGATTACGGATACGGGCGAGCTCGAGGAGCAGGCGTACCGCCGCCGCGCCGATGAAGTCCACCCCGAGCAGCTCGCCACAATTATCTACACGTCCGGGACCACGGGTGAACCGAAGGGCGTGATGCTCACGCATAATAATTTCAGCTCGAACGTGGAAGACGGCTTCGATCTGGCCGGTTTCGATTCCGAGCGCGACCGCGCCGTTTCATTTCTGCCGCTGGCCCACGTTTACGAGCGCGTCGCCGACTACGATTTTCTTTCCGCCGGCGTGCCCATCGCTTACGTCGAAGACGTTACCCAGGTGGTGCAGGCGCTGGTCGAAGTCCGGCCCACGCTCATGGCGGCCGTGCCGCGATTCTTCGAGAAACTCCACAGTCGCATCCTGGAACAGGGGCATGCGGCGGTTGGCTTCAAGAGGAAAGTGTTCGATTGGGCGCTCGCCGTAGCAAACGAGGCCATCCCCTGGCGGGCGCACGGTAAGTCCGCGTCATTCAAATTACA
>Ga0181538_10003443_pt1 | contig 15412 bp, 15 predicted proteins | sample PEATcosm2014_Bin_40_FD_119773 | JGI IMG/M metagenome (GOLD analysis project Ga0181538, IMG submission 119773) | Peatland microbial communities from MTU Mesocosm Facility, Houghton, MI, USA - PEATcosm2014_Bin23_30_metaG | ecosystem: Environmental > Terrestrial > Soil > Wetlands > Peat | place...
TCAAGCGCCTCGACCAGAACAACGAGCGCCGCCGCGCCAACCTCCGCCTCTTCCTAGACCACCTAGACGCAGTGAAATACCGCATCGATTTCGAGGTCGAGGGTAGCTGCAACTACGCTTTCACCCTCATCCTCAAGCAGCCTGACCCCGCATTCCGGGACCGACTCGAGCACCGGCTGCGCGAGGCCAAAGTCGAATTTCGCCGCGGCACCTCAGGCGGCGGCAATCAGCTCCGTCAGCCCTACGCCCGCAAGTTGCTCGGCGACCGCGCCTTTGAGAACTACCCAAAAGTGGACCACGTCCACTTTTACGGCTACTATATCGGCAACTACCCGGAGTTGGAGCAAAGCAAGATTCTGGCCCTGTGCGCTCTGCTCAACCAACTCGGGTGAAGCCGTAGTGCCGAATGCATGAACCGACAGCTCGATGTTTTATTTGTTAGTCCTGATTCCTCCTTTCAGGCCTACCAGGCCCTGAGCAAGGATTTCTCCGCCGTCGAACCGCCCACCTGGGCGCTCCTGCTGGCCCAAAGTTGCCGCGCCAAAGGGTTCGGAGTCGGTATTCTGGACTGCGGCGCCGAACGCTTGAGTGCCGAAGACTCCGTCAAGCGCATCGCGGAAGCCAATCCCCGCCTCGTTTGCGTGGTCGTTTACGGTCAGAACCCAAATTCCGGCACGACCAACATGATCGGCGCCACCGCCCTCTGCCGGCTGCTCAAGCAGCAAAATCCCGGCTACCCCATCTGCTTCGTCGGCTCACACACCAGCGCCCTGCCCCTGGAAGTCCTCGCCCTGGATTGCGTCGATATCGTCCTGCTCAACGAAGGCGTCTATGCCCTCCACAACCTGCTACAGACCGGCCTGCACGGCGACCTGGCCAAGATCAAGGGCATCGGCTACAAGCGGGATGGCGTCCCTGTCCTGAACCCGCCCGAGCGCGTCGTGCCGCAGGAGTTGATGGACGTTGACCTGCCCGGCTACGCGTGGGACTTGCTTCCCTTCCGCCACCGCCCGCTCGACCTGTACCGCGCCCACTTCTGGCACGCCGAATTCAACCACAACTTCCGCACCCCCTTCGCCGCCATCTACACCTCGCTCGGGTGCAAGTTCAAGTGCGACTTTTGCATGATCAACATCGTTAACCGTGTTGACAATGCAGACGGCGTGGTCGCTTCCCATTCTCCTAACATGCGGTTCTGGTCTCCGGGTTTCATCATCGGCGAATTCGAGAAGCTCGCCCAGCTCGGTGTGGAGACCCTGCGCATCTCGGACGAGATGTTCTTCCTCAACAAGAGGTTCTTCGAGCCGCTGCTCAATCTCATAGTCGAGCGCGGCCTCAAGCTCCGCATGTGGTCCTATTCCCGGATCGACACCGTGCAGCCGCACTACCTGGACTTGTTCCGGCGCGCGGGCATCGGCTTGCTCGCGCTGGGCGTGGAGGCGGCCAACCAAACGATCCGCCACGAAGTCTCGAAGGGCTCCTTTAAGGACGTGAATATCCGCCAGGTAGCCCGCACCATTCGCGAGCACGACCTGAACGTCATCGCCAACTATATCTTCGGCTTCCCCGAAGACACGCGCGAGACCATGCAGCAGACCCTGGATTTGGCCCTCGAACTCAATAGCGAGATGGCCAATATGTATCCCTGCCAGGCCCTTCCCGGCAGCACGCTCTACTACTTGGCCCGCACCAACGGCTGGGAGTTGCCGGACTCCCCTGCCGGCTACGGCTTCCTCTCCTACGAGAGCCAGCCCATGCCCACCCGCCATTGCTCCGCTGCTGAGGTCCTGCGCTTTCGCGACGAAGCGTGGCAGAAGTATTTCTCCAATCCCGACTACCTGAACCTCGTCGAGCGCAAGTTCGGCACCGAGCAGCGCCGCAACGTCCAGGACATGGCCAGCATCAAGCTGCGCCGCAAGCTCCTGGGCGATCCGCCGCCGGAAAACGGCCCCCGCGCTCTGGCGGTCTAATCTGGGTAATGCCCGACCTGAGCATCCTCATCGTCTCGCACAATAAGCCCCGCTTCGCCAAAGCGGCAGTGCAATCCGTGCTGGACCAAACCTACTCCAGTTGGCAGGGCATCCTGATGGACAGCGGGGTCCTTCTGAACCAAGGGTACTTCGACTACCTTAAGGACCTGCGCCTCAAGATCATCCCTTCCGGAGAGACTCCTGAGCAGGCCCGGACCAGCAACATGGCCTCTTGGTGTTTCAATCGCCTGCTCAACTCGGGCCAAGTCACCGGCGAACTTATCATGTATCTCAATGATGATGACCTCCTTTACCCCGACGCCTTCGAAACCTATTGGAACTTCTACCAGCAGCATGGCCGCGCCCCCCAGGCCATGTATGCCTCCCAGGACGTCGGCCTGGTGGGCCCTGACGGAAAAACCCAGATCATTGGCCACCGCGTTGCCGACCGCCCGGGTGGCCGGTTTGGCAGCGGCCGCCGGCTCGATTGCCGCGTCGATTACCTCCAGTTCTGCCACACCGCCAAGATCCTGGATAAGTTCCGTGAAGCCTATAAGACCACCGAGTATCACTCGGAGGACAAGCGCGACGCTCACCATGCCGACGGCATCTTCATGGAGCAGATCGGCGCCCTGACGAAAGTCTATAACATTGACAAGGTCCTGAGCATGAACCGTCGCACCGTCCAGAGCGCCAACCTGGAATACTCGGCTTCACCCCTCGGCCGACTTCTAGTCATCCTCCGCGCGAAACTCCGCGGCGCCAGGGAGCGCCTCTCCTCCCGCCGTCGCTATTGAAGATTAACCCTTCGTCAACCTCCGTAACCGTTGCAGGACCAAATCCGTCATCTCCCGGGCCGCGGAGACTCTAAACCAAAGCGCCACCAGCCAATAGATCAACACGGCGACGCCCCCAGGCACGAACACTATCCCGACCTTGAGCATCAATGTGGTATGGCCGAGTTGCCGCTCCCAGAGCCAAGCGAGCACCGCAGCGATTACTCCCGCCAGGATCGCATCCGGCACCAGCACCAACAGCGTGTTGAACACTCCGGTCAGACCCAGGCGTGACAGCTTCCGGCGCAGGGCATATACCAGCAGCGCCAGGTTCAATGATGCGCTCAAGGTGTTGGCCACGCCCAGACCGGCTGCGTGGTAGGGGTGCACCAGCCAAATGGCGAACACGAGGTTCAGGCCCAGGCAGACGATGCTGATCTTCATGGGGGTCTTGATGTCGTTGAGCGCATAAAAGGCGCGGGCCAGGATGTTGTTCATCGAGAACATCAGGAGTCCGGGCGCCAGACAAGCCAGCGATAGGGCGACCCGGTGCGTGTCGTCGGGGCCGAATTTGCCACGCTCGAAGAGGAGCCGGACGATTGGCACGGCCAGCGTCAAGGCGATGGCGGAGGCGATCAGGTTCGCGAAGGCGAGATAGCTCAGCCCCTGGTTGAGGGTCTGACGGAACTCGGGGAGCTTCTTGGCCGCGACGAGACCAGCGAGGGTAGGGAGCAAATACGTGGCCAGCGAGATGCCGAACATGCCTTGGGGCAATTCCATCAGCCGCACGGAGTAGTTGAAGTCCGCTACGATGGATTTGCCGAACCAAAAAGAGAACCATGACGTGACGAGCACGTTGATCTGGAAGGCGGCGACGCCAATGGAGCCGGGCAGCATCTTCTGCACGACCTCCCGCACCGTGGGGTCCCGCCAAGGCGAAACCCATTCGTAGCGGTAGCCTTCGCGGGACAGGCTCGGCAATTGGAAGAAAGCTTGGGCCAGCCCGGCCACCAATACCCCGATGGCGAGGGCGAAAATCTGTTCCTCCAGGGTGTGCCCCATCCGCGGCGCCAGGAGCAGCACGCTAGCGATCATCACAAGGTTGAGGACCACCGCCCCCAGCGCCGGCACGAAGAAATGGCCGCGCGCGTTGGCCATGCCGATGAACACAGCGGCGAGGCACACCAGCAGCATGTAGGGAAACATCAGGCGCAACAGCCGGAGCATCAGCCGCGTTTCGTCCGTGAACTGCCCGGTGGCCAACGCGATGGAGATGCCGATTACCGCCAACACCGTCACCGCCGCGGCGGCGGCTGTCAGCCCTGAGATGACCGCGTTGGCAGCACGCCACATTTCGGTTTCTCCCTCTTTGACTTCCTTCTGTTTGAAGATGGGGATGAAGGCCGCGGTCAGCGCCCCTTCGCCCAGGAGCCGGCGGAAGAGGTTGGGCACCTGAAACGCGAGGACAAAGGCGCTCGCTACCGGGCCGCTGCCCATGAACGCCGCATAAACCATCTCGCGCACCATCCCCAGCACCCGGCTGGTCAGCGTCGCGGCGGCCATCGCGCCGGAGGATTTCAACATCTGCGACATTGGGCGCGCAGTCTAAAGTCCAAGGCTCGAAGTCCAAAGGCTAAAGTCGGGCGGCGGAAGCCCGGCGACCGGGCCCTCTCGGAACAGCCCGCTCATGCCACTGGAGCAGCACCGTAGTGCCTGTCGGTTTTCTGGGTCGTTTCAAGCTCGTTTCAAGCTTGTTTGGGGCTTCCTCCTTGGGTCCCCTGCCCAGTCTTGCCCTTGCCCTCGCCCGTCACTCGCTCCCCACGTCTCCGATAGTGCAGAATCTTGAACTCCGGCCGGTCGAGGACTTCCCGGGCCAGCTCGAACTGATCTTCAAAGGGCGGGAAGAACGTGTCGCCCTCAACGACGCGCTGCACCAGGGTGAGGTACAAGTCTGAGCAAAGCGGCAGCGCTTGCTGGTAAAGCTGCGCGCCGCCGCAAATGAAGACCTCGCGGCCAGCCAAGACGGGATCGGCTTGGTCGATCTGGCTCAGATCAGCAATCGTCCGCACGCCCGGTATCGGCCCCGGCGCGCGCGTGAGCACAATCGTGGTTCGGTTTGGCAGCGGCTTGCCGATGGACTCGAAGGTCTTGCGTCCCATGACGATGACGTGGCCCGTGGTCGTCTTCTTGAACCACTTGAAATCCTCCGGCAGATGCCACGGAATGCAGTTGCCGGCCCCAATCACCCGGTTGAGCGACATTGCGGCGATGGCTTTGAAAGGGTTCACTCGCGCGATGCTGGCGCACCGCAGGAGGTCCGTCAACCCGCGAGGCGCCCCGCCGCCCGCGAGTTGTCAAGCGAGAGTGGGATCTTACCCGGCGAGTCCGCGCAGTCCCACGAGTCGGACAAGTCGGACAAGTCGTACTGGTCAGACTTGTCTGAATGGGCCCAACAAGAGTAACCTCCCGCTATGAACTCGCCTGAGAGCCCCTTCCTGCCACATGGGGGTTACCGGAAACTGCGGAGCTACAAGGTTGCGGAAGCGGTGTATGACGCCACGGTGGTGTTTTGCCGGCGGTTCTATGCGCAGGACCACCGCATAAGCGACCAGATGGTGCAAGCGGCGCGCAGCGGGGTGCGGAACATCAGCGAGGGCAGCGGCGCGGCGGCGACGTCGCGCAAGAGCGAGATGAAGCTCACGAACGTGGCTCGCGCGAGTTTGTCCGACGAGTTGATGCGCGACTACGAGAGTTTCCTCGTGCAGAACGGGCTGTGGGTGTGGCCCAAGGACTCGCGGGAGGCGCTGCCCATGCGAGCGCGTCTTGCAAAAGACGACGCCCCCGACCTTCCGCCCGCGCCTGCCGGTCGAGTGCGTTTGAGGGGCCTGGCCGGCCTATCGGACTTTGTGGAGCGGGCCGCCCCTGAGTTGGCTGCCAACGCAATGCTCTGCGTCGTGAACCAAGCCGCCTACTTGCTAAGACGCCAGCTCGAAAGCCAGGGCCAGACCTTTGTAGAGACCGGGGGCTTCACCAAGAAGCTATATGCCACGCGCACCCAGGCCAGAAAGTCCGACACGTCGAATTACAAGTAACACCCCCATGACCCGCCCGAAACTACTCGGCATATTCCTCTGCGCTGCCATTCTGTGCTGCGCCTGCAAAGCCCCTGCCGCCAGCCCCGCGCCGGACCAGAACCCCCCGCCCACCTTCACTGTCCGGCCAGAGGACAACGCGCAGGCGCTGGTCAATCCTGACATGGGGTGGACCATGCAATTCTACTCCAACGTTCCCGAGAACTACGGTTCGAAGCTGGAACCGTCCGATACGGTGGAGGATTTTCCCGGCCTCTCCACGGTCTATCTGCGGGTGCCGTGGGCGTTTCTGGAGCCCGAGGAAGGCAAATTCAACTGGGCTCTGTTCGACACGCCCGCCCAGCGTTGGATTGCCCGGGGTATGCGGGTCGCCTTGCGAGTGACCTGTTCGGAGAACTGGATGGCTCTCGCCACGCCCGAGTGGGTCCGCAAAGCGGGTGCCAAAGGCTATAATTACGAGTTTGGCAAGGGCCGCAGCGAGAAGGGTAGGTCGTGGGACCCGGACTTCGGCGACGCAGTCTTCCTCCAGAAGCTCGATCATTTCCTGGCCGTGCTGGCAGAGCGCTATGACGGCAACCCCAATGTCGCCTTCATTGACATCGGTTCGTATGGTTTGTGGGGCGAGGGGCACACGATGATGAGCAGTCAGGTGCCTGAGGCCGAGGCGCGTGAGCTGGTGAAGAGGCACATCGACCTTCACGTGAAGCACTTTAAGAAGACGTTGCTCTGCATCAATGACGACGTGGCCGGGCCAGATAAGCCGGGCCGCCATTTCCCGGAGACCGATTACGCCATTTCCGGAGGGGTAACGCTGCGCGATGACAGCATTCTGGTGCAGCCGCCGCCCCGGTCGTGGTATCACGCGGAGATGGCGCAGGAGTTCTGGCCGCGCTGGCCGGTGATCCTTGAGCACGAGCATTACGGCAGCTCCAAGGCCCGCGGCGCATGGGGAGACGGCCACCTGCTGCTGAAAGCGGTGGAGGACTACCATGCCAGCTACCTGTCTATCCACTGGTGGCCCCGGGAGGAACTGACCGAGAACCGGCCCCTCATTGATCAAATCAACCGGCGGCTGGGCTACCGGCTGCAATTGCGCGAGTTGTCCTGGCCGCGCGAGGTGATCATTGGCCAACCATTCCTCGTTAACAGCCGTTGGGCCAACGCCGGGGTCGCACCGTGTTACCCCGGCGGCTTCATGACCGTCACGCTCAAGGACACGAAGGATGGCATCGTCGCCGCGCTGGTGGACGAGGGGTTCGACCTGCGCGACCTCAAACCTGGGCCGGCAGACGCAGTTCCGGTAACAGAACGAAAAGCGGAGTTTGTGGCGGGCCTGGTCGCGCCGGTCACGCTGCCCGGAGATTATGCTCTTTACGTGTCAGTCGGGCTGCGCGACGGCACCCCCCGAATCGCGCTGCCGCTGCCGGGAGATGATGGGCAGCACCGCTACAAGGTGGGGCAAGTGGGCTTACGAAGGAAAGGCGGCTGAGGGAGAAGTAGCTTACTTGGTCTCGCGGTGGGCGAGAACGGCGGCGCCAGTGATGCCGGCGCTGTCGCCGAGTTTGGAAGCAATGATCTCGACGCCTTTCATCGTGCCGGGCATGGCGTAGTCCTGCGCGGTCTCGACTATTACGCTCATCATCTCGTCGGCCAGCGCCTCGATGACGCCGCCGCCGAGGACGACCACCTCAGGGCTGAGGACGTTCACCAGGTTGGCGATGCCGATGCCGATGTACTCAGCGGCGCCTTCAATGACTTTATCCACGAACTTGTCGCCGCGGCGGATGGCTTTGCGGAGGTCGCCGCTGCGGAGGTCGGCGAGGTCGTTGCCCAGCATTTCGGTGAGGAGGGTCTTCTCGCCGTCTTTGATGCCTGCCTTGATCTGCTGGAAAATGGCGGTGCGGCTGGCGAGCGCCTCGAAACAGCCCTTGTTGCCGCAACCACACTTCGGGCCGTTCAAATCCAGGACCATGTGGCCGATCTCGCCTGCCGTATGATTAAATCCGCTGTAGAGGTCGCCGTTGACGATCAGCCCCCCGCCGATGCCGGTGCCGACGAAGATGCCGATGAGGCTCCTGGCTTTGCCTTTGAGTTCGGCGACATGGACGCCAAGCGCGGCGATGTTGCCGTCGTTCTCCACGAACACCGGCACGCCGAGGGCCTTTTCGAGGTCCTTCTTGAGGGACACATCTTTCCAGCCCTCCATGTTGGGGGCGAAGATGACCTTGCCGTCGGCGAAATCGACTGCTCCGGGCGCCCCAATGCCGACTCCGGCCACCTGTTTGAGGCTGAGATCGGCTTCGTCCACCGCGTCCTGGACGCAGCGGGCGATACGCTCGACGACCGCATCGACGCCGCGCTGGGACTTGGTACTGAGCTTGCTGGAGCCAATGCACTCGAACGAGCGCTTGAAGACACCCGCCAGAATCTTGGTGCCGCCGAGATCAACGCCGACGACGTATTCCCCTTTGCTGCTGTTTTCGGCCATATAATCGTTACATGAGTTACAAGGTTGCCTGAGTCACTTGGGAACTTAGCCCTTCCACACCTCGGCGCAACCGAGCGCGCCACGCCTATTTCCCGGCCAACACGACGCTGATCTTCTTCTGCAACTCAGCGTTGATGACTTGCGCCGAGCGCATCCCGTCCACGATGGTAAAACCGTAAGTGCCTTGGAGCCGGCGAAAGGTCTTCTGCATGGCGGTCTGGTATTTCATGAAGCTGTCGAACATATCGCGGGACAGCCCTTGGTCCATGCCGCTCTCCCAATAGTCCAGAGCGGCGTTCTTGGCAAAGGTTCGCTGCACGAGTTCCTCGGGCGAGACGTTGAGGTAGAATACGGCGTCCGGCTCCAGCGCGAGGCCATAGAGGTTGGTTAGCCAGGCTTCGTCCATGCCGCGGACCATGTCGCGCGCCATTAAAGTGTAAATGTAGCGGTCGGCCAGCACAATGAAGCCGGCCTTGAGCGCCGGCAGGATAATGTTCTCCAGTTGGTCGGCGAAGTCCGTCGCGTAAACAAGCTCAGCGTGGTGCGGCTCAGGATGTTGCCCTCCTGCGCCCTTTCGAGTTCCTCGCTGACGAGGGTCGAGCGTTTGAGCCCCACCTGCACGGTGGCATGGCCGCAGCCCTCGAGCCATTGGACAAGCATCGCGATCTGGGTCGAGCGCCCGGAACCGTCGGCGCCTTCGACCGCAATAAGTTTGCCGGCCAGTTGCTCCAGATCGACGCCTGGAATGCCCTGGCCGTAAAAACGCCGTTCGCTGCGGCGCGGCACGACAATGTGGTTCCTGGCCATGCTCTTCATTGCGCCGGTTCCTCCGCGACCTCTTTCTTGTGCGGCTCAGCCGGTGGCCTGGGAGGCGGCCGGTCCGCACGGTGGTAGCTCGCCAGGTTCAGCTTTTGCGCGATGAGTTCCCGCACGACGCCCTGCTGCCTCTCGACCACCTGGTTCGCATCGACCACCAGGAAGTTGAACTCGGTGCTCATGGCCAGGTACTGCTCCAGGATTCGCCCTTGGAAGATGCGAAAGCTCTCGTAAGGGTCGGTGGACAGGTGCAAGTCCATGCCCGCCTCGAAGTACTTCAACTGCGGGCGGCCATCCAGAATGCGCTTGAGCGACACTTCCAGGTCGGATTTGAAGAAGAACGTGAGGTCAGGCAGCGCCGCGAATTCGTAGATGCCCCGCACCCATTCGGGCGGGCAGCCGCGGACCACGTCGCGCGCAAACGCGGTGAAGATGTAGCGATCGCACAGGACGATATAGCCGGCCCGCAGCAGCGGCACCAAGTGGCGCTCATAGCGGTCGGCGAAATCCGTCGCGTGAATAAGGCTGAAGGTGGTCGGGGTCAGCAGTTCGCGCTTCTTGCCTTTGCTGGTGGCGGCTTTGACCAGCTCGGAGGAATTCCACTCGCTGAAGTAGACCTTCAGCTCCTGCAATTCGAGCCACCGCTTCAGCAAATAAATCTGGGTCGATTTCCCCGAGCCATCCAGCCCTTCCACCGCGATGAGGCGGCCTGGGAAACCGAGTTCGGCGAACGTTTTCATTGACAACGCCCGCAGGCTAATCCGGGCTTGGCGGAATACAACTGTTTTCTGGCACCGCAGGCATCAGTTTCACGCCAGAATTCCGAAACCCAAACCATGAAACCAGATAGAAAGCTGAAACCGGGAACCCGAAATGCTCGGGCATGGCTTCGGCCTTCGGAATTCGGATTTGGGCGGCTGGCGGCGATTGGTACTGTTCAGATAAGCCTGGAGCGGTACGACGCCGGCCTTTTTCCTTGATGCCCCATTGGCCGCCTGTTCTACTGCTGGCTCTTCGCCTCCTGCGAGCTGCGGAGGGCAGGATTATTGAGGCTGGGCCAGTAACCGTGGGACCCAGCGCCCAAGAAGAAATGCATTGCGTTGTAGGTTCAGGTCCATCCGCTGTCGCGTGCGCGTCGGCCTTGCTGAAGCGTGGCCGCTCCGTCTGCATGCTGGACGCTGGCATACAACTTGAGCCGGAGCAGGCGCGCTTGGTCCAGGCCCTCAGCCAAACCGCCCCCGACCGATGGCGCCCCGAAGATGTCCAGAGGCTCAAAGAGGGCATGGCCCCAGCCGTCTCCGGCATCCCCCGGAAGCGCATCTTCGGATCGGATTATCCCTATCGCGACGCGGTGGAGCAACTTGGCCTGGCGTTCGATGGTGTGGACCTCGAAGCCTCCCTGGCCCTGGGGGGATTCAGCACGGTTTGGGGTGCCTCCATGTTGCCGTGCCTCGAAGGCGACGTGATCGACTGGCCGATCTCGCTGCTTCAGCTCGCGCCGCACTATAAGTCCGTCCTCGAACTGACCGGCCTGTCCGCCGAACATGACGCGCTCACCGAACTGTTCCCGCTCCACCTCGATGCGCCCGGGCATCTGGAAGCCAGCCGCCAGGCCCAGGCAATGTTGCGCGCGATGGACCGTCACCGCGAGGGACTCCGCAAAGCCAGGATTCACTACGGCCGCGCCCGCATCGCCATCAAGGCCGCCTGTGCTCCGAACCAACCTGGGTGTGTTTACTGTGGAATGTGCATGTACGGCTGCCCATACGGATACATCTACAGTTCCGAGCACACGCTGCCGCAGCTCAAGCGTGCGGGAGATTTTCGCTATCAGCCGGATGTGATCGTCCGCGCGGTGCAGGAGAGCGCGAACTGTGTCAAAATCAGCGGTTATCATCGCCTCACGCGGGAACCGCTGGAGTTCGAGGCGGAACGGGTCTATCTCGCAGGCGGCGTTATTCCCACCACAGGCATTTTGCTCCGGTCTTTAATGGCCTACGACCAGCCCGTTCCCATCAAGGACAGCCAATACTTCCTCTTGCCGGTCGCGCTTGCGAAGCGCATCCCCAACGTCCGCCAGGAACCGCTTCACGCGCTCAGCCAGCTCTACCTCGAAATCCTCGATCCGAAAGTCAGCCCCTATACCGTTCATTTGCAGGTTTATTCCTACAACGACCTCATCGGCCGAACGGTATCGGGCGCTATGGGCCCCCTCGCCAGATGGCTGCCCTTCCTCGCGCGTGAACTCGAGGGACGGCTGCTGCTGATCCAAGGCTTCATCCACTCCGCCGAGTCCAGCCGCATCCTGGCCACCCTCCGCAAGAACCCGGCCGACGGCAAGGAGACCCTGCTGTTGCAGGCCGAGGCGAACTCCGTGGCGAAGACCGTCGTGCGACGCGTCGTCCGAAAGCTCCTGGGACAAGCGCGAAAGCTCGGCGCCGTGCCTCTGCCCATGCTCCTTCAAATGGGCAAGCCCGGCCGCAGCTTCCACGCCGGCGGCAGTTTCCCCATGCATTCCAATCCCGGCGCCTTCGAGACCGATACCAGCGGACGCCCGGCGGGATGGCGGCGGGTGCACGCGGTGGATGCGACCGTCCTGCCCAGCATCCCGGCCACCACCATTACCCTGACGCTGATGGCCAATGCACACCGGATTGGCTGGAACAGCCGAACAACGTCAGATTAGGCTCCCAAGGTATTCTCCGCATGGTCAGAGGCTTGAACGAGACCTCGCCAGAATGCTTCAAAGTGGGTTCACGGCAATAATTCGCCGCCCAAGACTTCGGGACAAACCCAGCCCGTCCAAGTCGAAACGGCCCGGACAGGATGGCCAGCCTTGTGACCTAAGTCTCCAGCGCGGTAAAGGAGAGCTTCGCCTTGTAGTTCCCAAAGAAGATGACCGTCAGCCGGCCGCCGTCGTCACTACGCTCAGCCTCCAAAACAATCCCTTGCTCAGCCTTTACTCCCGCAGCGCTCACTGGCACGGCCAGGAGGGGTTCGGTGCTCTTGCCGTAAAGGAGCAGTTCGAGAGAACCAGCCGCGTTGCGTCGCATTCCCAAAGCGCATTGTGGGACTTGGACTTCAATACCATCCTCGCCGGTGACTTTGGCCATGCGCAGTTTCTCAGATGCGATCCCTTGGCCATCCCGCATGGGCGTCAACTTGTGAAGCCAGAGTTGGCCAATAGACACCACCTTGTCTCCCGCCTTTGTGATCGCCTCGGCGGTGAGCTTCGCTTCGGGGAGAAACATTCCACCGTATTCGCCGTCCCTCAACACGACCGGCCGTTTCAGGTCCACATCAGTCGCAATTGGTGTTCCCTGGAGTTGTTCCAGGTTAACGCTGACCGCAAAGGCGTATTTCAAAGCCTGTTCACGAGGGAGTTGCTCCTGGGCCGGAAGGCGATTAAACGCCGTACCGAGGGTGAAGATGATCAGGGGCAGTTTTATAGAGATAATGTTGTTGTTCATTTGTAACTGAAGTAACGCCAAGGCACCCCCACCGGGTTACACCACGGCTAACTATTACCAAGACAAGTTCATTTGCTTGATGAGTTGGTCCCGGTTCTCTGCGGCTCGACCCGCAGCAAATCCAGGGTGAGATCCGCTGGCCGAGGCTTCATTTGCTGGAATGCCTTAAGCTGTTCAGGCGTCAGCTCCTTTTCGACGTCTCCAATCAGGCGGTAAATCACATTGGTGCTCCTGGCAATTGTGTCAAGCCGGATGTCCTGCAGTTCCTTGACGGCACGGTCAAGGAAGGCCTGAATCCGGCTGCCTTGCTCTGGAGTGGGTTGAACAATCCGGTCAAACTCACGGGCGACATGCTCATTCCAAGCGCCTGGGTCGTTGTGAACCTCGATTTGCTTCCGCGCCACGCGATGCCCGACCAGGAACCCGGCGAGGCCGGAGACCAGTATCAAAGCCGTCAAGGAACAGATCATTTTGGGATGGCTCAGCACTCTCATAATGACCAGACTAGTTCCGCCACGGCGTTTTCGACTCCGGTCTCCAGCGGGCGGGACCCTCGGAGGTGCGGCGCTTCCAGTAGTGCACAGACAATGAGCAGCGCCACTGCGCCGGCCAGCATGCGAAACGCCAGTTGCCCAAAAACCTCCGCTTGTCCTGCCTCGTTGCGAGCAAAGGCCCGGGCGACCACGCGGCCAGTAAAGCCACACGGGGGAGTCTCCTCACGCGTGGGCGCTTGCCGGGCACGCGCCGCACATGCCTGCCAGCTTGCGTCAAAACTCGTCATAGTGGTTCGCTCTCTTCAAAGCCTCGGCTAGCTGCCGCAATTTCCGGCGGGCCCGGAAGGCCCGCACCTTTACCAGCGACACGCTCCAGCCGGTAATTTTGCCGATCTCCTTCACCGACTTCTCTTCCAGGTCGAGCAGGCTGATCACCAGGCGGTCCTCCGGAGGCAACTGCGACAATAAGTTCTCCACCAACTCCCGCGCCGACACGGCTGCCGAGTCCGGCGGCGCAATCTCCGCCGCGATCATAAACTCCAGCCAGGCACGTTGATCCTCGGAAAGGTCGCCCATCCGCAGCTCGGGTCGCCGTCCCTTGGCTCTCAACGCGTCGAGACACGTGCGTACGGCTAGCCGTGACACCCAATGCTCCAGCGGAATGCCCGTGCGCGCTTCGTACTGGTCCAGCCTCGAAAACAGCTTGAGAAAGATTTCCTGCGCCAGGTCTTCTTCGTCCGAACGTCGGGGACAATGACTTCGCACAATGCGAATGACCAGCGGGTAAAGCGCTTTGACCAGGGCGACAGCCGCATCCTGGTCGTGCTGGCGCACCCTTTCGAGGCACTGCGCTGAGTCGAACTCGCTGCTCGCCATGAATCATGCATTCACTGTCTGCTCATCCCTATTAACGCCTGGCCGGCTCGCTGGTTACACCTTTCCGGCTGTTTTGGAAAGCGCCAGCCTCCCGCCCCCTTATTCCCATCTTTTGTGCCTATGCAAGTCGCCCGTCCGACCACCGACGGATGTCTGGCCCATTCCGCGCGTTAGGGAACTGGCACTTTTGCCGGAACAGCGGCGAAAAAGCGGCTCAGGTCCCGGTCGGTGTTCGCCACGGCCGGTTGGACCACGATCCAGTCGTTGAGTTGGGCAATCTGCGCGGTTCTACCCTCACGCCAGCGCCAAGTTTCGACGTGACCGTCGGCGAAGCTGAGCGTGCCGGCGTTATTGTGCCGGGTGGCCGGAAAGCTGATCCACGTCCAGAGCGCGGAATTGAAAAGAGTCAGGCTGTCCGGCGCGTTGATGCCGAAGGCGCTCTGCTGGATGCTCTTTTCGTGCTCCTCAATGAACACCGCCGCCTGGCTCGGTCCCGGCCGCTGAATTTGCCCCAGCCGATGCCAGCAAAGCTCGTAGCCAGGCTCGTCCCGTCCCGTCCGGAAGTTCATGTACATGCTCATCGACACGCTGCGATTGCGCGGGATGATTCCCAAGTCCAGCACCGTGGAGCGGTCCGCCGGGCAACGGTAGATGCCGAGCGATTGGTTGTAGCGATACAACACGCCTCGCTGCAGGTTGGTCGGTGTCGTGTCCGTCCAGGCATTGCCCTGCAGCCACGACACCGGGTCCGCTGTCCAGGACCCCCGATTGCTGAGGTCCCCTGGATTTAGCGCCGTGTTCCCCGGCAGGCTATCCGCGTTGTCATCGGTGTACAATTGCCAGCAAATCTGCAGTTGCTTGAGGTTCCCCGTGCAGACCACCCCCTGCCCCTTGATCTTGGCCTTGCTCAACGCCGGCAGCAGCAGCGCCGCCAGGATCGCGATAATCGCGATGACGACCAGCAGCTCAATGAGCGTGAATGCCGGCGCGTCGTAATCCCCCTGCCTTCGGGCGAGGAAACTGCTTCCAGGAAAAGTTCTCATGTAAAGCACATCAGCATCAGTAACTCCGCGGAGCGAGTCGCGGTTACAGTAAGCGGTGGCGGACTTCCCGAGAAGACTTTTCTCCGATAGTACTCCGGCAGTTTCCCACGCGAGCCGGGAGAGCTACTAGGCGATGATCTATCGAACAATCTGAACCCCGCAATAATAGCTGGAGCCCCTGGGAAGAGGGGGGCATGGGGTAGCAATCAAGGAAGATGGGGCAAGCTGGAACGGAATTGCAAACAGCAAGCAGGGGGCAACTGTCAGCAGGAAAGGAAGCGTATCGCGCCGTTATCGGCTGAGGGGAGGGCGCATTGTGTCCCGATTCAGGACAGTGCGCTAGGGGCGAGATACAAGGTCGTTACACCGTAGTTGCACCGTGTATGA
>Ga0181538_10003444_pt1 | contig 15411 bp, 8 predicted proteins | sample PEATcosm2014_Bin_40_FD_119773 | JGI IMG/M metagenome (GOLD analysis project Ga0181538, IMG submission 119773) | Peatland microbial communities from MTU Mesocosm Facility, Houghton, MI, USA - PEATcosm2014_Bin23_30_metaG | ecosystem: Environmental > Terrestrial > Soil > Wetlands > Peat | place...
CTACTGTTCCACTGCTCTACTTTCTCGCTCCGCGAGGGGGGAGGGGGGGGTTCGGGACATTTGGGGCACGAGTGGGACATTTTCCGACGCAAAATCAGAAAAATCGCCCCGCTTTTGCGACACGAAGAAAGAGTCTCACGCAAAGGCGCAGAGGAATGACGAAGACAAAGGCTTTTGCTTCTCTTACTTCTCCGCGCCTCCGCGCCTCCGCGCGAGACTCTTCCTCCCATGGATTTTGATTCGATTCGGCAGTAGTAAGCCGGGGAGAATGAAACCGGGACGGAGAATGAGAATGGAACCGAGACGTGAGCGCTTTGCCAGGGAGACGAAAGCGACCGGCTCTGAGGACATGAACCGGGACGCCGCTGGCCTTTATGGCAGCGTCCCCGCTTGCCTCACGAAGAAAGAATCTCGCGCGGAGGCGCGGAGGCGCGGAGAAGAAAATCCCTTTGTTTTCTCTGCGCCTTTGCGCCTCTGCGTGAGACTCTTTATTTTGCTCCTCCTGGCAAGCGCTTTGACTTGCCCAGCGGCGGTCTATCACGTGGCGCCCGGCGGAGACGACTCGGCGGCCGGAGATGCGGAGCATCCGTTTCAGACAATCTCTCATGCGGCGGAACTCGCCGGGCCCGGCGACGTCGTGCTCATCGCGCCGGGCGTTTATCGGGAATGGGTGGCGCTCGCGCACTCAGGGACGGCTGAGAAGCCGATCACGTTTCAGGCCGAGCAGGAAGGGTCCGCGATCATCAGCGGGGCCGATCCGCTAACGGTCTGGACGCCGATAACGGGTCGTCCGGAGTTGTACGAGGCGGACTGGCCATACGATTTCATCATCGACCACAAACCCGACGGTTCGCCGGTGCGGGATCACGGCGCCCCCCCGCCGGTGGGATGTGCCGAGCAAATTCTGTGGGAGGGGCATCCGCTGCGGCAAGTCATGAAGTCGGACGATCTCGTTCCGGGTTCGTTCTACGTGGACTGGGAATATCACACGCTGGTGGTTTGGCTGCCGGGCGGCGTCGATGCGAGGACCGCGAAGATCGAGGGTTGCGTGCGGCCGTATCTTTTATCGCCGCTGGAGAAGGACAATGTTTTTTCCGACGCCCGGTACGTCACGCTTCGCAGGCTGGTTTTCAGGGATGCCGCCAACTTCGCCCAGCGCGGCGGGGTTATCTTGCAGACCGGGTGGATTGCGGACCATTGCACGGTTGAGAGCAACAACGCCGGTGGAATCAGCCTGAACGGCGATCACATCCTGGTGGATCATTGCCTGCTCCAGTACAACGGTTTTTGCGGGCTCAGCGGATCGGGAAGCTGGAACACGATCCAGGACTGCATCGTCCGCGGCAACAACCGCAAGGGATTTCCGCCGGACTGGGAGGGCGGCGGGGGAAAATTCTGCCAGACCAATCATCTCCGGGTCGTTCGCCATGCCAGCTACGACAACACGGGGCCGGGAATCTGGCTGGACATCGACAACCTCGATTACTCGATCACGGATTCGACGTTCCACGGCAACCACGGTCTGCACGCGGATTGGGAAGGGAGCGGGATTTGCCTGGAAATCAGCCCGGGCCCTGGCGTCGTGTCGAGAAACGTCATCTACAGCAACACCGGCGCGGGCATTCTGCTGGCCGAGAGCGAGCACGTCGCCGTGCAGGCCAATACGCTGGTGGATAACGTGAGGGGCGTGGAGCTGCGCGCGATGTCGGACCGGGACAACCACCGTCTTGGCTCGATCGACATCAGCCGGAATCGCTTCAAGGAATGGCGGAGCGCCGCGATCGCGACGAGCCTGGGCGACTGGACGGCCAACTCGGCGGCCCAGCGGGGGATCCACATCGACGGGGATTTTTTCGATGCGGGCCGTGATAAACCCTATTTTTCATGGGGCGATTCAACCCTGGCGGATTTGCCGGCAATACGCTCGGCCCTGGGTTTGGAGGCACAGGGATCGGTGCAGGCGATTCGATTTCTGTACCCGCTGGAGAATGCCAAGACCCTGGCCGATCCCACCCGCCCCACCATCGCCAGGGCGCTCAACGGCGCGGCGGAGGGAAGCGTGGTGACGATCCCGGCGAGCTGCCGCTCGCCGCTGTTTAACGATAACACCGTTGCCGTTTTCGACGAGGAAAATGCGTGCGTCGCGCTGACGGCTCCGACGGCTGAGCTGCGGCAGCGTATCCAGGAGGCGCTGTCCCTCTGGCCCTCGGCTGCGCCGATTTCCCTGGAGATTCGGATCGATCGTATTCAACCGCACCAGGACCTGCGTGGAACGCTGATCGCGGTCAATTGAGCGGCTTCATCATGCCGGCCGGGCCAGGCGCCGCGCGGTGGATATGACGCCGCGTCTTAGGAACGCCTCGATTTCATCGGCCGACAGCGCGGCGCCGAACAGAAAGCCCTGCATCAGATCGACGCCGGCGTCGACGAGGAATTTTCGTTGGAACTCGGTTTCGACGCCCTCGGCGACAACTTGCAGGTCGAGGCTTTTGGCAAGCGCGACGATCGCGCCGATGATCGATCTTCCGTTGGGCTCCGAATTGCGAGGCTTCACCATGTCGAAAAACACTTGATTGATCTTCAACGTCTCCAGCGAAAGGCGCTGGAGATACGCCAGGGACGAATACCCCGTCCCGAAATCGTCGATGGCGACCCTGACGCCGCGGGCGTGGAGTATGGCGAGCTTTTCGCTGGCGTCGCGCATGTTCCTCATCAGGAGGCTTTCGGTCAGTTCGATTTCGAGCCATGGATCCTTGCAACCGGAGGTTTGGAGCGCGGATTGGACGGTCGAAATGAAATCCGGCTGCGCGAATTGGAGCGCCGAGACGTTCACCGCCACGGATTCCGGCGCGCAGCCCTCTTTGCGCCATTGGCGGAACTGGCGAGCGGCCTCCTGGAGCACCCAGGCGCCCACGGGAAGAATCAGACCGGTATCCTCGGCGAGCGGAATGAACGCCCCCGGGGAAACCAGGCCCAGCGTCGGATGATTCCAGCGGATCAGCGCCTCGACGCTGCGGATTTTTCCGTGACGGTCCACCTTGGGCTGATATTGAAGGTAAAGCTCGTGCCTGTCGACGGCGTGACGGAGGGCGCTTTCCAATTCGAGCCGGGCCACGATGCCCTCGCTCATTTCCGGCAGGAAGACCAGGGCGATGTTTCCGCCGGCCTCCTTGGCGCGATAGAGCGCCAGATCGGAATTGCGCAGAAGGGAGGCCGCGTCCGTCCCATGCCGCGGAAAAATCGCCGCGCCGATCGTTACGGTCACCACCAATTCCCGGCCGAGCAAATCGATCGGGCGCTGGAATGCGTCAACGAGTTCCTTGGCAACCCGCTCGGCATCGGCCGAATTGGCGAGATTGCAGAGGATGGCGGCAAATTCATCGCCTCCCATGCGGGCCAGCGTGTCGGAGTTGCGGAGCCGTCGCCCCAAACGGCTGGCCACCTGGCAAAGCAGTTCGTCGCCGTTGGGGTGTCCGTAGGTGTCGTTGACCAGCTTAAAGCGATCCACGTCGACCAGAAGAACCGCCAGGGGTTGGGACGTCCGTGCGGCGGCGGCCAGGGCCTGCTGAAGCCGGTCGTTGAAAAGAACGCGATTGGGAAGCCCGGTGAGCGCATCGTGATGCGCCTGGAACGTCAATTGTTCCGTGAGTTGGCGGTGCTCGCGGGCCACGCCGGTGAGTTCGCTGGCGAGCTTGAGCATTTCCACCGCGGACGCTCCGGGCCGCTGATTGTCACGAAGATAAATGCAGAATGCCCCGGAGGGTTCGCGATGGCGCGAGTGAATCAACATCGCCCAGCAGGACCGAATTCCCTGCTCGTTGAGATGTGGCAAGAGATCGGCCCAGGCGGGTTCGTCGCACAAATCGCAGACGATGGCGCGATCCACCTGGTTGGCGGAGAGGGCGATGAAGCGGGCGATGATCTCGGGGAGCTTGGCTTCGATGGCTTCCGCCAGGGCTTTGGGGAGCCTTGGCGCCAAGTGCCGGCTTTGATCGCCGATCAGGGCGACCGCGGCGGCGGCGGCGTGCGGCTCCTGGCTGTGGGCCGCATCCACCAGCCGATTGAGGATATCGTCCATCGGCCGGCCCTGTGCGATCATTTCCAACGTTTCGGCCCGCACCTGCTCGCGATATTCCATCTGCTTGCGCAAGGTGACCTCGCGCGCCGAGGCGTAAACCTCCCCGACGCTTCCGCCGGCGGGATGCAAAGCCCTGCGGCACGTGGACTCCAGCCAGATATATTTTCCGTCGGCGCGGCGGAAGCGGAACTCGATCTGCCCGGTTTCGCCGACCGAACGGGCGGCGGCGTAAGTGGTCTCGACCGCCTTCCTGTCATCCGGATGCACGAACCCACCCAGCTTGAGGCCGACGATCTCCTCGGGAGCATATCCAAGAATGGCCATCGAGGCGGGCGAAACGTACAGGAAGGTGCCGTCAAGGGCCTGGCGGGATATCACGTCCGAGGAGTTTTCGGCCAGGACGCGGAACCGCTCCTCCTTCTGCGCCAGCAGGTCGATCAGGTTCCTGGTATGAAGGGAGGAGCGGACGCGGGCGCGGAGTTCCGCCGGATCGAACGGCTTGGTGATGTAATCGGTGGCGCCCATCTCCAATCCGCGCAACTTTTCTTCCGTGGAAGAAGCGCCGGTGAGGAAGACGATGGGGATGTCCGCGGTCGCCGGATCGGACTTCATTCGCTTGCAGACCTCAAACCCGTCGGCGCCGGGCAGGTCCACGTCCAGAAGAATGAGGTCGGGGCGCAGGTCGGCGGCGGCGGACTGGGCGTCCCGGCCATCGGCACAGGAAAAGAAATCCAGAGGTTCCCGGGCCAGCCAGACCCGCACGAGCTCCTGAATATCCTCCGAGTCGTCAACTATGAGCAACTTTTGATTTGTCATCGCTTTCTCTGTTTGCGTCATAGCCATCGACGCCACGGATCAGGTCGATCAATTCGTTGACCGCGGTTTGGACCGCTTGGGCCTCGGGGGTCGCCTTGATGAGGGATTCGGCCTTGGCGGCGGCTTCGGTGATTTTTGGGAAGCCATAGCCGGCGCCGGCGCCCTTCAACTGGTGGACAAGCCGCCGGAGCTCGTCCAGGTCCTGGCTTGCCGAGAGCGAGGCCAGCAAGTTGACGCGAGCGGGAAGCCGCGACACGAATCCCAGAACGGCGTGCTGCATGGCGGCGTTGGCGGAGTCGGCGTTGGCGGGGCGCAACTCTTCGGCGGCTTTTGGCGGCGGCGGCGCGGGCGTCGCCGCGTGCCGCTGGCCATCGGAAGAATGTCTCATGTACCCATCCACGGACCGCAGCAGAACCTCCTTGTCGATCGGCTTGGTGAGATAGTCGGTGCAGCCGACGTCGAGGCATTTGGCGCGATCTCCGCTCATGGCGTGAGCTGTCAGTGCGATGATCGGGAGCTTGTATCCAAGCTGGCGGAGTTGCGCCGTGGCCTGATATCCGTCGAGCACGGGCATCTGCATGTCCATCAGCACCAGGTCGAACTTCTGCGACCTGACGCGTTCGATGGCCTCCAGTCCGTCGGGAGCCACGACGACCTCGGCGCCGGCCATCGTCAGGTGCATGGTGATCAGGTGCTGATTGTCGACGCCGTCCTCGGCCAGCAGAATCCGGCCATGAAGGGCGATCTCATCGGGCGCGGAAGGCGAGGCGAGCACGGCGAGCATCGATTCGGTGAGGCCGCGGCGCATGGGCACGCCTTCGAGCGGCCCACCGTCAACGACCAAAGCGAACTTGCTGCCGCGGCCAAGCTCCGACTGAATGATAAGGTCGCCTCCCATTAGTGTCGCCAGCCGTTTGCTGATGACCAACCCCAGCCCCGATCCGCCGTACTTGCGTGTCATCGACTCGTCCGCCTGGACAAACGGCTGGAATAGACGGCCGATCTGTTCCGGGCTCATTCCGATGCCGGTGTCGCTCACCTCGGTCTTCACGCGGCTCCCGCCGGCGGAGGTTTTTTCCACCGAAACCGTGACGCACACCTCGCCCCGTTCTGTGAACTTGATGGCATTGCCGGTCAGGTTCATCAAGACCTGCTTGAAGCGCAGCGGGTCGGTCCGGACGATCTCGGGTATGTCGCCGGTAAATTCCACCCGAAGGTTGATCTGCTTGGCAATCGCCCGGACGCGCAACATCGACACCACGTCCACGGCCAGCCTGGCCACGTCGCAGGGGATTTTGTCGAGCGTCAACTTTTCGGCTTCAATCTTGCTGATGTCGAGAATGTCGTTGATCAGGTCCATCAGATGGCGGGCATTGCGCCGCACGACCTGGAGGCAGTTCACGCGATCGGACATGGTCTGCACGGGCGAGAGCATCAGGTCGGAATAGCCGAGGATCGCGGTCATGGGCGTGCGGATTTCATGGCTCATGTTGGCCAGAAACGCGGTCTTGGCGCGGCTGGCCTCCTCGGCCTTGTCCTTGGCGGCGGAAAGCTCGGCGGTGCGGGCCGCCACCATTTCTTCCAGATGGTGCCGGTGGAGATTCAATTGCGCGTCTCGCTGCTCGATCTGCTCGAGCATGGCATTGAAGCAATCGACCAACGTTCCCAATTCGTCGTCGGTGGTCTTCGTGGCGCGAACCTGGTAATTGCGGTCGTCGGTGATGGTCTGAGCGGTCTTGCTGAGATGTTCGACAGGTCCCACGATGGAGCGTGAAAGCCGGCGAGAAAGCGCCAGCGCCAGCGCCATGGCGCTGAACATGACGGTGCCGAAGACCATCGCGGAGCCGCGGGCGCACTCGGACAACTGGCTGAGGTCGGACTGCACGTACACCCAGCCGAGCAGGCGTCCGTTCAACTCCACGGGGCTGGTGACGACCAGCGAACCGTCGCCGAACCGGCATTCGCCGGGTCCCAGCGGCGTGAATGGCGGGAGGGGCACGGGGCCGTCGCGGAAAAAGACAGCCAGCCTTTTCCCGGAGCCGTCATAGATGGCGGCGGCGACGACGTGCGGTTCTGCGCGAAGCGATGCGAGGTTTTTTGCGGCGTCGTTGGCATCGCCAAAAGAGAGGTCGGCGTTCGTGTTCTGCGCGACCATGTTGGCGTAGGTCTGGGTGTCGGTGACGAGCGCGTGGCGGATCTCGCGATAGTTAAGCGCCGCCAGGACTGCCCCGGCGCTCAACAGTGCCGCGCCCGCCGAAGCCACGCTCATCGCCAGCAGTTTCGCCTTCAGCGTTTTCAACGTGAAAAGAGAGTTTTGTTGCGTTTTCATTTCTTGTAAATCCTGGCGAGTCTCATGAGTTTGGCGCTGACCTTGAGGCCATCGGTGGCGATGGGGTCGGGATTGATTTCAAAACGGATTCGATTGTCCTCGAAGAAAAAGCGGACGCCGCCGCCGGCCGGCAGAAATTCGTCGCTCTCCCCGACGGTCAGGACGGGCTTGCCGTTGAGTTTGTCGCATAGTGCCTTGGCCGACGAGTCCTGCGAGGCCGGGACGAACAGGAGCTGGCACGGGCCGAGGCTGTCGACCGAGGCGAAATGCTGAACGGTCACGGTGCGATCGTCCACCGCTTTGGCCGCCATGGCCTGTTCCAGCGCGCCGTTGAACGGATCGGCGCCGACCGTGGCGACAACGAACGGAGAATCCTTCGAAGCGAAGGCGGAATCGGGCCATTCGACAAACTGCGTGAAGTTGTACACAAAAGCGGCTTTCACCTGATATTCCCGCGTCGGGGCATCCGCCCGGCATGGAAGCGTCGCGGTAACCACCGCGATGACCACTCCCATTTTCAATGCCCATCCTCGGCTACGCATACGTTTCCCTGCCCAACATGACTGCCGGCGCGTCTTGGCGCACCGGTCTCAAAACGACATTGACCACTCAGCAAAGATCGTCCGCGGCACCTCCGTGGACATAACCGTGTTGGAGGCGATGTCGCCGGATTCGTAATGACGGTTCTGAAGAAGATTCTGCACGCCCACGGTCACGGTCATGTTCGGTCTCACCTGCCAGCGAAGATTCATGTCCAGGCGAAAATAACTCGGAACGCTCTGGTAACTGTCGCCGGTTGCGATCGCGTTGATGTACGAAAGCGCATCAACGTAATAGAGCGAGGTATTGAGTTGCAGGTTCTTGAGCAAATCCAGATAGCAGTGGACCTGGAACTGATTTTGTGGGCTGCTTCCATTGACGAGCTGCACCAGATAGTTCGGAATGAAGAAATCGCCGGGTGAATTCGATTCCACCTGGGCATGACCCGTGAGGTAGCTGTAACTCGCCGCCAGCCGGCATCGTTCAGCAACCTGCCAGTTCACGGATACCTCCCCGCCCCAACTGGAAGCGTCCACGGCATTGGCGTAATCCACTTGCCCTGGCAGAAGAACATTGGGCACGGGCTCGATCAGGCCGGAATAGGTGTTATAGAAACCGGTCACGTCCAGGGTCAGCGGTTTGATCGGCTGGACCTTGTATCCGATTTCGTAGGAATAGGTCGTTTCCGCGCGGGGGTCATCCGTGCCAAATGTTCCGCCGACAACCCGGCTATCCTCATAAATCGAGGGCACGCGCGTCGAGCGGGAAGCCGCCGCCCAAATTGAATTTCGGTCGTCCGGCGTCCAAAGGAGCCGGGTGCTTGGCTCGACTTCCAGATCCGTGATGCTGTTGCATTCCAGTTTCGTGCCCAGAGTCCACTGCAACCGGTTCGGTACGATCGAAACCTGATCCTGCACGAAGCCGTTGTAAACGTATTCGTTTGTGTTGTGCGGATCGGCGGTGACAAACGGACCGTTGACCACCCGTTCCAAATAGTCGCGAGCCCCAAGTCCCCAGGTAACGTCCTGAATCGCGCCCAGAGGAAGGCGATTTTGAAACTGAACGTCAAAGGTGTCCTGCTCATACCCCACCGGCTGGTCGGTCAATACCTGCCGATCGTAATACGCCTGTAGCGAAGTGTCGGCTCGATCAGATTCAGTATGCGTCCAGCGTCCGAGCACGTCGCCGCCATTTTCGTAAAACGGCGCGTCCTCGATCACCGGCAGAGCCGTGGTCGTTTCCTTCAAATTCTGCTCGTAAACGTCGCCTTGAACGGTCAACGTGTCCTGCGGGGAAGTGTACCGATCCATTCGGAACCCGCTTTGCATCCCCTGCCATTCGTCATGCGCGGGGTCGCCGCTTGGCGTCCCGTCATTGCCGGTGTACTGGTATTGGGAATAAACCCGGTAGAAGGTTTTGTCATCAATTTGGCCGCCGTAGCGGACGTTTCCGATGTCGAACTGGGATCCGCCGGTGACATCGAACATGCCGCCCTGTGTGTCCCTGGACGATTTGGTGATGATGTTGACGACGCCGTTGACCGCGTTTGAACCCCACAGGGTTGAACCCGGACCGCGAATAACCTCAATGCGGTCCAAGTCCATCAGGGGATAGTTGACGGCATTCCACGTCACCCCGCCAAAAAAGGGAGTGTAAAGGGAGCGGCCGTCCATCAGAACGAGAAGATCATCGGCAAGAAAGCCGTTGTCTCCGCGCGCGCTGGTGGCCCAGTGGTCCGCGTCGATTTTGGCGACATCCATCCCCGGCACCAGGCGAAGCAAATCCGGCACGCTTCCCAGCGCGGATCGCTGAATGTCGTCCTGCCCGATGACCGTCACGGACGCGGGCGCATCGGCGATCCTCTGCGGCTCCTTGGCCACGCTGGTGACCTCGACGTTCATCAGGTCTTCCAGGCTCAGCCCCGTCAGATCGCCGCCGATGGAACTGGGCCGAAAGACCTGGCTTGGCGAGGTAGTGGTGCTGGGCATCGTGGTCGAGAAGGCGCGCGCCTGGGCCGGCAACGTCGCCGCGATTGCCGCGATCAGCAACGCGATCACCGCTCCGATTTTCCAAGCCCTGTGACGCATGCACATAATTCCGCCCGTCGTACAACAGGCATTCCGCCGGTTTCCTGTTCGTTCACTCAATACGTCATGGTCCATTCGGCAAACACGGTTCGCGGCTCCTCGCTGGGCATCGCCTGGACTTCGACGCTGCCCGTTTCAAAATGGCGACCTTGCAGAAGATTCTGCACACCCACTGCCAAAGTCATGTTTGGATTGATCTGCCAGCGGAGATTCATGTCCAGCCGGAAATAGCTGTTAACGCTCTGGTATTGCCCACCGTCGATGATGTCGTTGATCAAGGGAAGGGAATCTACATAGTACAGGGAGGCGTTGAACTGAAGGTTCTTTAGGAGGTCCAGATACGAGTGAATCTGGAACTGATTCTCCGGACTGCTGCCTGATAGGTATTGAATCGCATAGGCTGGAATAAACAGGTCGATCGGCGAATTGATGATTGGGTGAGCATCGATCTGGAGATAGCTGTAGCTGGCTCCGACCCGCCATTTCGGGTTGACCTGCCAATTGACCGATGCTTCCGCTCCATAGCCGTGCGCATTCGCCGCGTTGGCGTAGTCCAACTCCTCCGGCGAGAGCGGACTTGGAACCGGCACGATCAGGTCGGAGTAAATGTTGTAAAAGCCCGTCACGTCCATGGTGAGGGGCTTGAGCGGCTGGACTTTGTATCCGATTTCAAAAGACTCGGTCTTTTCCGACTCGGGATCTTGCGAACCGAGTGTGACGCCGAGGAAGTCCAGACGGGTCTCCTCGTAGATGGATGGAAGCCGCACGGAACGAGAAAACGCCGCCCAGACGGAATTCCGCTCATCCGGGGTCCACAGTAGCCGCGTGCTCGGCTGTACCTCAAAGTACGTAAGGCTGTTGTATTCGAGCTTCGTTCCGACATACCACTGCAGGCGATTCGGCACGATCGAGACCTGATCCTGCACGAATCCGTTGTAGATGAATTCGTTCGTGTAAACGGGGCTGTCGGTGACATAGGAGGGATTGGTCAGACGAATAAAGTGATCCCGCGCTCCCAATCCCCAGGTAACGTCTTGAAGCTGCTCGATGGGAAAGCGATTCTGTAGTTCGATGTCGAAAGTGTCTTGCTCGTAACCGATCGGCTGGGTATTCGCCAGGACCTGCCGATCGTAATACGCCTGAACCGAGGTGTCGGCGCGGTCCGATTCCGTATGCGTCCAGCGGCCCAGGAGGTCGCCGCCATTGGTGTAAATCGTGGTGCTGCCGATGGGGAGAGGCGACGTCAACGTTTCATCCGCCTGTTGCTCGTAGACGTCGCCCTGGAGGGTCAGAGTATCCTCGGTGGAGGCATACCGGTCGACGCGGAATCCGCTCTGTATCCCCTGCCACTCATCGTGCGCGGGATCGCCGTCGGGCTCCAGGCCGTTGCCGTTGTATTGATACTGCGTGTAGACCCGGTAGAAGGTGTTATCGCTGATCTGTCCGCCGTAGCGGACGTTGCCGACGTCATCCTGGCTTCCGCCTCGCGCATCGACCAGCAAACCCTGGGTGTCCTTCGAGGACTTGGTGATGATATTCACCACGCCGTTGACGGCGTTGGAACCCCACAAAGTCGAACCCGGGCCGCAGATGACCTCGATGCGATCCAGGTCCATCAGGGGATAGTTGACGGAATTCCACGTCACGCCGCCAAACACCGGCGTGTAGAGCGAACGGCCGTCCATCAGGACCAGCAGATCGTCGGCGAGATACCCGTTCAACCCACGCGAGCTGATCGCCCATTGAGACGAGTTGATTTGGGCAACGTCCATTCCCGGCACCAGGCGCAGGAGTTCGGGAATGCTGCCCAATTCCGAACGCCGAATGTCATCCTGTCCGATGACCGTGACCGCCGCGGGCGCGTCGGCGATCCTCTGCGGCTCCTTGGCCACGCTGGTGACCTCGACGTTCATCAGGTCTTCCAGGCTCAGCCCCGTCAGATCGTTGCCGATGGAACTCGGACGAAAGGTCCCGGCCGGCTCGGTAGTGGTGGTGGGCCTTGTGGTCGCAGAGGCGCGCGCCTGCGCCGGCAACGACAGCGCGATCGCCGCAATCACTAGCGCCTGGAGCACTCCGGATTTCCGCCCCATCGGTAGACAATTCATGTGCGGTCCTCTGATTGGACTTCGATAGGAAATCCTCGGAGGCCTTCTCAACACCAATCGGAGGAAAAGTGCCGTTTAATTAGAATATGGCGTATATGAGAGATGGCCCGCTTATAAGCCTCATTCCAAACTGACGGGAGACTGCCCGGTCCGATAAGGGCGCCTTGACCACGTACATCCGGCGGCATTCCACCCGGCCAAATTGATGCGGTCATTCGGACTTGGCCGCCAGAGACCCCCATATCAGAGAATTCTCCTACTTCAAAAGCCGGGCATCCCCCGATTCTCACCTTCGCGTCGCAGTACGATATTGGAGTCGAATCCCGCTCAGGAGATGGAACATGACCAACGTCATAACGCCGAACGGCCCAATGCCTTCCCGATCAACTTTGTCGGTGCCCAAGGCGCTGCGAAGGGCCTGGCTTTGGTGGGCGATTTTGCTGGCCGCGCCGTTCCTGTTCCTTCAATGGCTCATCTGGCGCCTGGCCACGGGAGATGCCGGCCACTCACATGCCGATGCCGAGAAATGGTTTGTTGCCGCGATGGCCTACCTGGTCGTGGTGTTGCCCGTCTCATTCTTCTGGCGTGGGCGCCTCTTCAAGGACTATTGGCTGGGGCGGCCCGTCGAACCCCGCAGGTATATCTTCGCCACGATCTCCGTCGGGCTGGCGATGGCCTTGGGAGGAATCTTCAGCCTGATCGGTTGTCTTGTAACAGGCTCGTTCATGCCGAATTTGATCCCGGCGTTGCTGGCGTTGCTGCTGTTTGCACTCCATTGGCCGACCGGGCGAGCGATGGTGAAGCCGGTGGGCCACGTGAATGATCCGCAGATTTATGAAGAGCCGCGGTGAGCCCTGTAATCTTGAATGCCCCCTTTAATGCGCGATCGAAAAAAACGACCCCTGGAGCGGGGTGCTCCGGGGGCTTTGCGCCTTGGCGATTGAAATCACAAACCGGACTTACTTTCTTCGCCGGCGGCTGAGGAAGCCGAGTCCGGCGGCGATCAGGACCGACGCGGAGGCCGGCTCCGGCACACTCGACGTGGGTATGGACAATCCGTTAGCCGCGGCAAAGGCGTCCAAGGCCGCAACGTCGCCGGCCGAGTTGGCGCCGCTTACGCCCTGGTTGAAGTTCGCCGCCAACTCGTTGAAGTCGGTCGCGTTCACCAAGCCGTCGTAATTGAAGTCGCCCTGGTCCCAGCCGGTGATGCTCTGGTTGAAGTTGGCGGCCAGGATGTTGAAGTCCGAGCCGTTGACCAGGCCGTCCAGATTGGCGTCGCCGAGCAGGGTGTATTTCACCTCGATCTGCCCGGAGGACAGGCCGACGACGACGTTATCCGCCCCGTCGGCGTAACCGACACCATAGAGCAGGCCATTGGTGGGCGTTTGCGCGGTCGTGGACATGATGCCCGGGCCGTTCCAGTTGCCGCTGTTGTATCCGGCCTTGATGTAGCTGGCGATCGTCGTGATCGGATCGCTGGAGCCATAATCGATGAAGATGTGGTTGTTGGTAAGGTCCACTTGAGAGCCGGACGCGACATCGATCGTCAATCCAGCCAGCGTGGAACCTACCGCCGAGTTGGTGGCGTACTGGAGTTTTGCGCCATGATCGACGGTGACGGCGACGTGATTGCCTGCGGTAGCGCCGGTGCCGCTGAACGGATCGATCGAGCCGGTGCCGATGACGACCTTTCCGCCGGAGATTTGGAAGGCGGCGTTGGCATAAACGTTCACCGCCCCGCCGGTGCGGGCGTAGGTGATCGTGCTGGGACCGGTCTTCTGGAGGTTGTATCCGTACCAGTTGGTGGTGCCGGAGCCGGTCAATTGGGAGTTGACGACGGCAACGTCGGTGGAATCGATCACGGTGCTGGTGTCGCTCAGCTTGGCCATGGGCAAGTTCAGGGGGATGGACGCGCCAGAGACTGGGGCAAGCTGCGTGGCGGAGGCCTGATTGGCCAGGTTCGTGTAGTCCAGGCCATTGGCATTGTCGACGGTGACGGCATCGTTGAAGTCGATGGTGCCGTCACGATTCACGTCGGCTTTATTGAAGGTATTGACGCCGTTGGGGTCGTAGCTGAATTCGTCGAGGCCGGAAACAGGATCGACGACCTGGAGGCTGGTGATGGGACTCAGGACGGGCGAAGCGCCAAGGGGTACGGAAGCGGCTTCGAGAATGGCGCGCCCGGATTGTCGGATATATGTGTCAACATTATTAGCGCCCACCGAGCCGACTTGCGCCACGTTGGTGTCGAGGTAATCCATGGCGGCGTTCTTGACCAGGACGCCGGTCGAGTAGCTCTTAGCCAACAGGCGATCGCCGCCGGCGGAGTCGGCGAGGGCTGCGTTGTCCGCGATGGCAACCAAAGAGGCCCCATCGAAGTGGCCGGTGCCGAGGAAATCACCCATGACGATCAGGTCGCCCTTGGTGAGATTGTTGTGGACGCTGCCCAAGGCATCGGTGTAGGAAATCACGGTTGTGTTGGCGACGCCGTTGGTGCCGCCGATGACGCCGTTGTTATCGCCTTGGGAAGTGAACTCGCTGCCGGGCTCGCTGGCACCTCCACCGGGCGCCGCCTGATCGGCCGCGATGAGGGCGCGATCAGCCGCCAGACCGGATTTCACGGCGGCATTGTAATCGCGGGTGCCATTCTGATTGAAGTTTCCGAAAATGTAATTGTTCATGGTGATGGGGATAGCGCCGCCGTTGTAGTAGTTTTTGGCGACGGTGGCGCCCTTGTCGCCATAAGTGCTTGCGCCGTTACCAATGGTCACGGCTGCAGGATTGTCAACTGACAATTTTGCCGTCAGGCTCGCGGTGCCTACATAGCTGTTGTAGAAATTGGGGTCATAATTACCGCCGTTGGCAACGGTATTCGACTGGCTCAGGACGGTACCGGTATCGACGCCGTTGGCGTCGAGAACATGGTTGTTAAGTCCCTGGCCGTCAATGTTTTTCTTCACCTGCATAAGCTGCGGAACCAAATAGCCTTGGGAGATCAGCCCGTCAGCCGGGTTACCAGCCAAAATTGCGGCGCCGGAGTTGGCAAGTGAACTGGCGGCGTTATTGAGGAGGGTAACAACATCACCGTTGGCGTCATCGCCCAAAACCTTACCGTTGATCACTTGAACGCCGCCCGTGACGATGCTGTTTGCCCCGGCTCCGTACACCGTGACAGGCGTGGTCGTCACGGTATTGGTAGCGTAGTTGGCATCGGGATTCCGAATAGTCACGAATTGTTCGTTCTGATAGAGCACATACTGGCCGTTACTGATCGTAGCGTAACTGGCCTGGACGTAGCCATTGGGATTCGGGGCGGCGATTGTGCCGTCCATATAGCCCTTAAACAAGCGTATCCCCCGCGAGCAAAGATGGCGGCGGGAGCGTGCGCAGGGCCTCCGATTCCCCGCGGTCGATCGAATCGTTTGGTTGTGCATCGAGTCATCTCCACCACAAGGC
>Ga0181538_10003446_pt1 | contig 15404 bp, 17 predicted proteins | sample PEATcosm2014_Bin_40_FD_119773 | JGI IMG/M metagenome (GOLD analysis project Ga0181538, IMG submission 119773) | Peatland microbial communities from MTU Mesocosm Facility, Houghton, MI, USA - PEATcosm2014_Bin23_30_metaG | ecosystem: Environmental > Terrestrial > Soil > Wetlands > Peat | place...
CCGTTGGCGACGTAGGCGATGCGGGTAGCGGGGTCCACCGCCACCCCGGACGGGTCGTCACCCACGCCGATGGTGTGGGTGACTCCGTAGCCACCTGCCGCGTAGCCGCCTGCCGCGTAGCCGCGTGCCGCCGAGGCAGGCGCCGCGGCGATGCCGGAGGCGGCCAGCGGCAGGGCCAGGGCCGCTGCCGCCACGCCAGCCCGGCGCCAGCGGGCGGAGACCCCGCCGCGATGGCTGGCGATGATGTGATTGCCCCGCAATGCGCGCATACCCTCTCCCCTTGCTTTTCGGTGTGCCCCGGTCCCGGGCATGCTCGCCCGCGCCCGCTCCTTAGCGTATACGCACACTTACTCTGCGTAGTCAGATTGCTCCGCGGTGAGATCTGGGATCCGGCGGCGCGGGGCCTACGCCCGGTCCGCGGTGGCGCGGCGCAGCGACCAGCCGAGCGCCAGGAACACGCACACCGGCAGCAGCCACCAGGCGTTGACGTGCGCCACGTGCACGAGCAGCGCGGTGGCGATCAGCGCCACGACGGTGACCACCGCACCGCGCCAGTCATCGCCTACTACGAAGTCGTAAGCGAAATCCCATACCGAACGGACCTTGCTCAACGTGTCACTCCCTCCGGACCGTCCCGGCCAGGCGCCGGAACCGGCTGGGGCGGGGCGGACGGGGCGGGGTGAAGCCGCCGCAGCACGGCCAGATAGGACATCGAGACCACCGCGACCGTGGGAATGACGCCGAGCAGCGCCGCGTCGTCACCCGGCCAGGCCACCCCGGCGCCCTCGGCACCCCAGAAGATGCCGAACGAGGTGAGCATGATGCCCACCGCGAACTTCATCGCGTTCTCCGGCACCCGCGCCAGCGGGGCGCGCGCTGCGATCCCGACGCCCGCGATGACCAGGACCGCGGCGGCGGCGGCGATGACCGCCAGGCCGATATTGTGCTGATTGGTCCCGAACGTAATCACGATGAAGGCGACCTCGAGGCCCTCCAGCAGCACACCCTTGAAGGACAGCGTGAACGCGTACCAGTCGCGCACCCCGCGCCGGGACTGCCGCTCGGCTTCCCTGGCCGCCGCCACCTCCCGCAGGTACGCGCTCGCCTCGTCGTGCAGCGCCTTGTACCCGGTGGCGCGCAGAATCGCCTTGCGGAGCCACTGCAGGCCGAAGATCGCCAGCAGCGCGCCGACCACCAGGCGGAGCGCGCCCAGCGGGACGAGAGTGAGAGCCGGGCCGAGCGCCGCGACCACGATCGCGAGCGCGACGAGCGCCGCGGCCATGCCCTGGAAAGTGGACCGCCATTCCCGGGTCAGGCCCGCCGCGAGCACGATGGTCAGGGCCTCGACCGCCTCCACGGCGCACGCCACGAAGACGGTCAGGGCGAGGGCGATCTCGTTCACTGGACCTCCAGCCAGGCTGGTGCGAAATCGACGTTACGTGCCATCGCGACCGCCTCACGCACGTCGTCGATCACGACCGGCCGCACCGCGGCGAACGAGGCTCCATGGGCCATGCGTGCGAGTCTGGGCGACCGCCGCCCCGGGCGGCAAACGGCGCCCCGTAGTTCGCGGCGACTTGATGTGGGTATTCGTGCGCGGACTTGAATCACACTGGGCTTGGTGAAATAAGGTCTATTTTCAAGTAATTGCGCCACCCATCCCGCTGGTTCCCAGGCGTCGTTCTACCGGCGTCTGTCCCCTGCCAGCGCACGCGGCACGCTAGCCCCAGTCATACCGTCCTGTCGCAACTGGCCAGAATCAAGGCGTCTTGGGCGGCTGGAGCAGGCATGACGCCGGAGCGGACATAGCGGGCGCGCACCGGTCAGGCACTAGCATCGGCAGGGTGACGATGACGATTCATACCAGCGAGACGCCGACCCGCGCCCTCGACGCGGACGCCCTCATCGTCGGCGTGATCCAGGGGGCGGACGGGCCCCGCCCGGCCCCGGGATCCGGCGAGGTCGACGACGCGCTCGGTGGCACCCTCACTGACCTGCTCACGGCCCTCGACGCGACGGGCCGGGCCGAGGAGATCACGAAGATCCCGGCGGCCGGGAGGCTTCCGGTGCCGGTCATCGTCGCGGTGGGGCTGGGCGAGGGCAGCGCCGCCCCGGACGGCGGGGAGAGCCGTTTCGAGCCGGAGACGCTACGGCGGGCCGCCGGCGCGGCCGTACGGGCGCTGACCGCCGCGCGTCCGGCCACCCGGCTGGATGACGGCAACGGCAGTGTGCCGGGCAACGGGAAGCGGCACATCGGGCTGGCTCTGCCGGCCCGGGACGCCGGCGAGGTGGCCGCCGTCGCGCTCGGCGCGCTGCTCGGCGGGTACGCCTTCCGGCGCTACCGGACGACGGGCACCGCCCCCGACGCGGCGCTGACCCTGCTGACCAGCGTCAGCGGACCGGCGGCTCAGGCGCTCACGGACCGGGCGCAGGTGCTCGCAGACGCCGTGACCCTGGCACGCGACCTGGTCAACACGGGCCCCTCGGACCTGCTGCCCGTCACGTTCGCGGCCGAGGCGCAGCGGGTCGCCGCCGCCTGCGGGCTGGACATCGGGGTGCTGGATGAGAACGCGCTCGCGGCCGACGGCTACGGCGGCATTGTTGGCGTCGGCCAGGGCTCGGTGCACCCGCCCCGGCTCGTCCGGCTCGAATACAGCCATCCCGACGCCACCCGCACGCTCGTGCTAGCGGGCAAGGGCATCACATTCGACTCCGGCGGGCTGTCGCTCAAGCCGCCGAAGTCGATGGAATGGATGAAGTCCGACATGGGCGGGGCCGCGGCGGTGCTGGGCGCGCTGCAGGCCATTTCGGCGCTCCGGCCCGCGGTCAACGTGGTCGGCTATCTGCCGCTTGCGGAGAACATGCCGAGCGGATCCGCGCAGCGCCCGTCGGACGTGCTCACCATGTACGGTGGCAAGACGGTCGAGGTGCTGAACACCGACGCCGAGGGACGGCTCGTGCTCGCCGACGCGCTGGCCCGCTCCGCAGCCGACTCCCCCGACCTGATCATCGATATCGCCACGCTGACCGGGGCGCAGCTGGTCGCACTCGGCCCCCGGGTGGCCGGCGTGATGGCCAATGACGACGCGCTGGCCGCGAAGGTCGCGGCGGCGTCGGACCGGGCCGGCGAGGCCGCCTGGGCCATGCCGCTGCCCGGTGAGCTGCGCAAGGGCCTGGACTCGTCCGTCGCTGACCTGGCCAACGTCTCGGGCGACCGGAACGGCGGGATGCTCGTGGCCGGCCTGTTCCTGCGCGAGTTCGTCCCGGATGGCGTGCCGTGGGCGCACATCGACATCGCCGGGCCGTCGTTCAACGGGTCCGGGCCGTTCGGGTACACCCCGCGGGGCGGCACCGGCGCGGCGACCAGGGCCCTGGTGCAGATCGCCGAGGACGTGGCAGCGGGCACGCTCCCCGCGGAATGAACGCCTGACCGGGCACGCTGTTCGTGGCGCGCCGTACCGGCGGCCGGGCGTTGCGGCGTGCACGGACGCGGCCGGCTGTCCGCGTGGGCGGGTGCCAGCGGCGGCAGGCCCGGGCCGGGGTAAGCCCGCCCGTCGTGGGCAGACTCACCCCGGAGGGCCGCATCGCGCTGCGGAAACTCACCTCCGGGCGGCCCCCGCAGGGTGAAATGATGGAAGCAACTGTGAATGACAGATAGGGAGCATTCCGTGACAGAAGGCAGCGACGCCTACGACATCGTCGTGCTGGGCGGCGGCAGCGGAGGTTACGCATGCGCGCTACGCGCCGCCGAACTGGGCAAGCGCGTGGCGCTGATCGAGAAGGACAAGGTGGGCGGGACCTGCCTGCACAAGGGATGCATCCCCACCAAGGCTCTTCTGCACTCGGCTGAGGTCGCCGATCAGGCGCGTGAAAGCGAATCGTTCGGTGTCCGGTCCAGCTTCGACGGCGTCGACATAGCGGCGGTGCACGCATACAAGAACAAGGTCGTCGACCGGCTCTGGAAGGGCCTGCAGTCCACGATCGCCAGCCGGAAGATCGAGACCATCGACGGCTACGGGCGGCTCATCTCGCCGACCCAGGTCCAGGTGGGGGACACGGTCTACGCGGGCGAGCACGTCGTGCTGGCCACCGGGTCGGAGCCGCGAAGCCTGCCCGGCCTGGACCTCGACGGCGACCGCGTGATCTCCAGCGACGACGCGCTGCGGTACGGGCGCGTACCCAGCTCGGTGATCATCCTGGGCGGCGGCGTTATCGGGGTCGAGTTCGCGAGCGTGTGGCGCTCCTTCGGGGCCGAGGTCACGATCGTGGAGATGCTGCCGCAGCTGCTGCCGCTGGAGGACGAGTCGAGCGCAAAGCTGCTGCAGCGCGCGTTCCGCCGCCGGGGCATCGGTTTCGAGCTGGGCGCCCGGTTCGAGAGCGTGAAGCACACCGACATCGGCGTGACTGTGACGCTGGCCGGGGGCAAGACGCTCGACGCGGACCTGCTCCTGGTCGCGGTCGGCCGCGGCCCGGTCTCAGCGGGACTGGGGTACGAGGAAGCCGGCGTGGAGATGGAGCGAGCGTACGTCAAGGTCGACGAGTACTGCCGAACCAGCGCGCCGACCATCTCCGCGGTCGGGGACCTGATCGCCACGCCGCAGCTCGCCCACGTCGGATTCGCCGAGGGCATCATGGTCGCCGAACGGCTGGCCGGCCTGGATGTCACCCCCATCGACTACGACGGGGTGCCGCGCATCACCTACTCCGACCCGGAGGTGGCTTCGGTGGGGATCACCTCGGCGGCGGCCGTGGAACGCGGCATCGAGATCACCGAGTTTTCTTACCCGCTCGGCGGGAACGGCAAGAGCGTGATCTTGCAGACCCAGGGCGCGGCGAAGGTCATCGCGGCCAACCGGGAGGACGGCACTCCGGGCGAGGTCCTGGGCATCCACCTCGTCGGCAGCCGGGTCGGCGAGCTGATCGCCGAGGGCCAGCTCATCTACAACTGGGACGCCGAGCCATCCGACGTGGCACAGCTGATCCACCCGCACCCCACCCAGTCGGAGATCATCGGCGAGGCGATGCTGGCGCTGGCCGGCAAGCCCCTGCACGTCCACGCGTGAGCGCAAAACCCCTCCGCGGCTAACGCGCGCGGCGGACAACGAAGGAGTTACGGGAACAATGTCGGTCTCGGTATCCATGCCCCAGCTCGGCGAGAGCGTCACCGAGGGCACCGTCACACGCTGGCTGAAGAAGGAAGGCGAGCGTGTGGAGGCGGATGAGCCGCTTCTTGAGGTGTCCACCGACAAGGTCGACACCGAGATTCCGTCACCGGCCGCGGGCGTCCTGCGTGAGATCGCGGTCGGCGAGGACGAGACCGTGGAAGTGGGCGCGCAGCTCGCGGTGATCGAGGAGGGCGCGACCGCGCCGGCGGACGGTTTCGCCGTGCCGGGCGGCCCTTCGGAGTCCGCGGCCGCGTCCTCCCCCGCTCCCGAGCAGGAGGCCGCGCCAGCGCCGTCCTCCGACGGCGGGCCCCACGGAGCCTCGGGCAACGGCTCGGTGGGACGCCAGGCGGCTCCCTCCGGGCCGGCCTGGTCGCCGCCGCAGGCCCAGCCGTCCGCTCCGGCCCAGCCGGCCCCACCGTCGTACCAGCCGCAGGGGTCGTACGGGTCGCAGCCGGCCTACGGGTCGCAGCCGTCCTACGGGTCGCAGCCGTCCTACGAGTCGCAGCCGACCTATGCCTCCGAGCAGGCCGCGCCCCCGCCGGCCCTACCGCAGCAGGCCCCTGGCGCTCCGCAGCCGGCGGCCTCCGGCCCGGGGGCCCAGGCCGCGCAGGGGTACCAGCAGGATCAGGGCGGCCAGTACCCGGCCGCCACCCCGGTGCCCAGCGGCGACGGTCCTTACGTGACGCCGCTGGTCCGCAAGCTGGCCTCCGAGCACGGCGTGGACCTGGGATCCGTGTCCGGGACCGGCGTCGGCGGCCGGATCCGCAAGCAGGACGTGCTCGACGCGGCCCGCGCCCAGCGTGAGGCCAAGGCGACCCGGCAGGCCGCGGCGCCTCCCGCCGCGACGCCGACCGCCCCCGCAGGAGCCCCGGCGGCGGCAGGCCACGGCGCGGGCCAGCCAGCGGGCCAGGCAGGCCCGGCGGCGCCGTCCCGGCCGGCCATCGTCCCGTCCGCGCTGCGCGGCACCACTCAGCGGATGCCCCGGCCGCGTCAGGTCATCGCCCAGCGGATGGTCGAGTCCCTGCAGACGTCGGCCCAGCTCACGACCGTCGTCGAGGCGGACGTGACGGCGATCGCGCGGCTCCGGGAGCGGGCCAAGCGGGGCTTCGAGGCCCGCGAGGGCGTCAAGCTGAGCTTCCTGCCGTTCTTCGCGCTCGCCGCGGTGGAGGCCCTGAAGGCCTACCCCATGGTGAACGCCGTGATCGACATGGCCAACTCCGAGGTGACCTACCACGACGCCGAGCACCTCGGCATCGCTGTGGACACCGAGCGCGGCCTGATGGTCCCGGTCATCCACAATGCCGGTGACCTCAACCTGGGCGGCGTGGCCCGCAAGATCGCCGACCTGGCGGTGCGGACCCGGTCCGGACAGGTCAGCCCCGACGAGCTGTCCGGCGGCACGTTCACGCTGACCAACACCGGCAGCCGCGGTGCATTGTTCGACACCCCGATCATCAACCAGCCGCAGGTGGCCATCCTCGGCACCGGGACCGTCGTCAAGCGCCCGGTCGTGGTCGAGGACCCGGCCCTCGGCGAGGTCATCGCGGTGCGGTCGATGGTGTTCCTGGCCCTCACCTACGACCACCGGCTCGTCGACGGCGCGGACGCCGCGCGCTTCCTTTCCACGGTCAAGGAGCGCCTGGAAGAAGGCAGCTTCGAAGCCGAACTTGGCCTCTAGCTCCGCGTCCGGCGCAGGCCCGGATCTCGCCTATCTCGCGAGCAAGAACTTGCCATCGAGGCCAGCGCCCACGAGCGATTCGCCACCATCGTCGTTACGTGGGAAAAAGCGATCGGAGCGCTCAGCCTGGCCCAGTGCCCCTTCTGGACGAGCCATCCGGGCCCGATACAGACCCCGCCCCAGCAGACCTTGCCTCCCAGTCCGCAGAGCCCAACAGTCTCCCTCACAACGGGTGAACAGCAACTGGTCAACGCGCTGAATCCGGAAGATCTGACCAACTGCACCGGCCGACCCGATCTGGAGAACGACAGCATCATCGCAGCAGTAAACTGCCAGGCCGTCGAACCGGGACCGACTAAACGGCCCCTGGTCGTGCAATTCTCGGATATCGACTCAGCGGAAGCATGGTTTAGTAACAATACTGCCGGTTACGTCGATCGGAACGACTGCGCTGACGGCTACAAGCTGGGCACGTGGAGCTACAAGTACGTCGTCGCCGGACCGCTTGGCTGCACTTATACAGAAGCGGGCGGCTTCCGGATGATATGGGTCATCGACAACGCCAGCGTCGGTGTCATCGCCGACGGCTCTTCCGGACCAACCATGTACGCCTGGTGGGCGAACTCGGCCTATGCCGTCGCAGGTGACGGCTGACCCGGCCATTGATATTATCGTTCGATCGCCTTGTTCATTTCCGGCGGCTGACGTCAAGATGGAGGTGGACCGGCAGATCAGTTTTTCCGAGTGCCTGCCGAACATGGGCAAGAGCTTCGGTTTCTATGCGGCGGTGCAGGGCGTGCAGGTCGGCCGACTGGCTGGCGGTGACGGCGATCACGATTTCCGGCGCACTGGCGTCGCCGATGATCCGGCCCCGGGCAGTATCGACTCCGTGGTAGGCCCCGACTTCCCGGGTGAGGGCGCCGGTGAGGGCGGTCGGCTGCAGGATGGTGGTGCCTTCAGGTGAATGGACGGGGATGGGGATGTCGCCCGCCCGGTCGGTGGAGATCAGCAGGGCTACGATCCAGCGCAGCACGGCGAGAGCGATCAGCAGGCAGACGCCAGCGGCGGCGGGCCAGACCCAGGCTCCGTGCTGGCCGATGTAGGTGCTGACGCGGTTGGCGAACAAGGTGCGCTTGGCGAAGGCCGCGCCGAACACGGAGGTCGAGGCGGTCAGGCCTGCGGCGCCGGCGAGCAGGACCAGCAGGCCGAACAGGGTCAGGGCGACGCGATTGGTCCGGTCGGCGTGCATCAGCGGCTCCGTGCAGTGACGCGCACCGTGAGGCGCGGCGGATCGCGCAAATCCAGCCCGTCCAGGCGGCTGTGCAGCGCCTGGGTGACCGGTTCTTTGAGCGCGTCAGCGGCGGGCCGGCCGCGGGCGGCCGAGACCGCGGTCACGCGGGCGCGTCGGCGGCGGACCTTGACGGCCGCGCCGGAGATCCCATCAACCCCGGTCGTCGCCGCCCGCAACGTTCCGGCCAGGCCGCCACGGGTTACGGCCGCGGCGGTAGCGTCGTGGCTGGAATGCAGCGGCAGGCGGGTGACGCGGCGGGGCTTGAGCTCCAGGACGAGGATCAGCACGCCGATGACGATCAGGATGGCTGCCCAGACTCGGACCACCAGCGCGTCCCAGTGAGTTTTTGCTGCCCAGTGGTACCAGGTGGTCCAGTGCAGCACCAGCGGCCCGCTCTTGATGTGGAAGGCGATGACCTCGATGATGACGATGACGCTCGCCACAACCAGGGCCGCGGCGAGGATGAAGGCAAGCGGGCGGTTGAGCAGGCGCATTCGCGGTTCCTCCGTTACCTGGCCCGGGGCGGCGGGGTGATGTCGGTGGCCAGATCGGCAACGACGATGTGAACTTCGACGACGTCCAGCCCGGTCAGCTCCCGGACCCGGTCGCGGACGTGCCGGCGGACCTGCTCCGTGATCTCCGGAACCGATGCCGGCCAGCGGACACTGATTTCCAGGTTGACGAAGGCCTTGGAACCATCAACTTCGACGGATGTTTTCGGCAGCGCTTCGAGGTCGGTGCCGCGCACGCCCATGCGCCCTGCGCCCGGGACCGCACGGCCCAGCATGCGGGCCGCCGCCGCTCCGGCGTCAGGGTTCTCAACCACGGCCCAGGCGGCGATCTTGGAGACGACCCCATCGGCGATGCTGATCGTACCCAGCTCGTTACGGCCAGCCCGGACGGCCGGCTCGAGGCCGGCGGGAGTGCTCATCTGCGGCTGCGGCCGCGTGACAGCCATCCCTGCACGTCCATGTCACCGTTGAGGATCCTGGCGGCGCCATAACCGATCGCCCCGAACAGGGCCACGATCAGCATGTCGCCGAAGCTGCCGAATACCAGGGCCAGGCCCAGGATAAGGCCGGTCACGGTGGCAAGCGCGGTACGGTTCATTACTCACATCCAGACTGAGGCGAAGACAGCATCCTCCCGGCGGCTCAGGCCGGCGGCAGTCCCGGAGCCGCACGGGACCGGCGGGGAGGAACCGGCGCGCGCGGTGGCGGCGTGCTGGGAGGATCATCAATGTCGCCGATCACCACGTCGACCGGGCGGTGCCCGGTGAGCGGGACCAGCACCGCTTTGATCAGGGCGGCCAGTTCGGGTGCCGGGACCGCCCACTGGGACCGGATCTGCACGCGCACCCGGCCGCCGCTTACCACGATGCCCTCGACCTTACGGCCGGGCAGATAGGAGGCAACCTCGCCGAACTGGCCGCCATCAAGCCCGGACACGCCCGCGCATCCCCGGACGGCCGCCGCGACAGCGTCGATGTCAATGCCGTCAATGAACGCACATCCAGGCCGACTGCCCCCGGTTGGGAGAGTCATGCCACCCGGGACGGGGCCGTGTCCTGGTCATCGTCGGTGGGGAGGTAGACGTCGTCCACGGCGATATTGACCTCGACCACGTGCAGACCGGTCATCCGCTCGACTGCCTGCTTGACGTTGCGCTGAATGCTGCGGCCCAGGTCGGCGATGGCCACGCCGTATTCGACCACGATGTCCAGGTCGATCGCGGCCTCGGTCTCGCCGACCTCGACGCCGACGCCCTGAGAGAAGCTGGCGCCCGCACTGCCGGGGATGCGCTCACGGATCGAGCCGAAGGCGCGGGCGCCGCTGGTTCCCATCGCGTGCACGCCCGCGATTTCCTGGCAAGCCTTGCCGGCGATCTTCTGCACGACGCCTTCGGCGACCGATATCTGCCCGTCGTCAGTGGCCAGCCGGTCCCGTGTCGCCGGGCTGCCGGTCGTCGTGGTCTCGCTGGTCCTCGGCGCTGCGGACTCGCTCATCTGACACGCTCCCTTGAATGCCGGCTCGGTGTGAAAAGTGGCTGCGGCCCGGCGCGGCTGTCCCGCCGGGCCGTGACTTAGTTAGACACACTGCCCTCCGGCCGCCGGCGTATTCCTTCGCGGGCTATGGAATGCTGGCACGGCACGAGAGGCACGAGTTGATGGCGAGACGGAATGCAGCCGAAGCCGGCGGGCGGGGACGGCGCCCCGGTGACCGAAGCGGCGGCCAGCCCGGTACTGGCTCCCCCCTGGCCTGACCGCGGCGGTCATGAGCCAGATCCGGGTACTCGCCCGCGACGTGTGGTAGACGCTGCGGAGCACCGATCTCGACCGTCGACGACATTTTCATCGACGAGGATCGGTAACTCCGCGCAGCCCGGCGGCTAATGGCACAGCGCTAATGCACGCGCGGGGGTCTCCTGCCATGGCCAAGCCGCCGGGCCACCGCGATCACCATCCGGGTGGGAAACTGCCGGCGCTTCACCACCACTACCCTGGGCCCCGGTTGCGGGCTGCCCTCCCGATCCACGTCGAAGGAGCGCAGGCCCGCGACGAAGACGTCCGGATCACCGCCCCGGTCCGGATGATGCGCCCGGATGAAATCCCTGCGGCGGCGCTCAGCCTCACCCATCTGCCCATCCGCTCTCAACCTGGTACCGCCCCGGTCGAACCAATCTGTTGACAGCCCGCCCTGTCATTATCAGGGCGGTCGGAGCAATACCCGGGCCGCGACGCCCGGTGCGGGTCAGACGGTGCCGATGATGTGCTCGGCGTAGGACTGCAGGGTGGCGTCGGCGTCGTCGTGCATCAGGTAGACGCTGAAGTTGGACGCGCCGATCTCGCGCAGCTCCGTCAGCCGGTCGACGTGGGCCCCGGGCGGGCCGAGCAGGCAGAAACGGTCCACCACCTGGTCGGGGACGAACGTGGTGGACGGGTTGCCCGCCTTACCGTGGTGGGAGTAGTCGTAGCCCTCGCGGGCCTTGATGTAGCCGGTCAGCGCGCGCGGGATCGTCTCGCCGGAGTCCCCGTACCGGGCGACCAGGTCCGCGACGTGGTTGCCGACCATGCCGCCGAACCAGCGGGTCTGCTCGCGCATATGAGCAATGTCCGTGCCGACGTAGGCGGGCGCCGCGATGCAGATGGTCACGTCTTCCGGGTCCCGGCCCGCCTCGGCCGCGGCCGCGTGGACGGAGCCAATGGTCCAGCGCGCGATGTCCGGGTCGGCGCACTGCAGGATGAAGCCGTCGGCCTCCGCGCCGCACATCCGCAGCGCCTTCGGCCCGTATCCGGCCATCCAGATCTCCAGCCGGCTGTCGCGCACCCACGGGATCCGGACCGGGGTGCCGTCGAAGTCGACCGAACGCCCCTCGGCCAGGTCCCGGATGTCCCGCATGGCCCGCGACAGCACCGCCAGCGACGCCGGGCGCCTGCCCAGCACGCGCAGCGCGGAATCCCCGCGCCCGATACCGCACACGGTCCGGTTCCCGAACGTGTCGTTGAGCGTGGCGAACAGCGACGCGGTCACCGACGGGTCCCGGGACAGCGGGTTGGTGACCAGCGGCCCGACCATGACCCGGGAGGTCTGGGCCAGGATCTGGGAGTAGATCACGAACGGCTCCTGCCACAGCACGTGCGAGTCGAACGTCCACACGTGGCTGTAGCCGCTGGCGTCGGCCCGCCGGGCCAGCTCGATGACGCGCTGTGCCGGCGGGTCGTTCTGCAGGACGAGGCCGATGTCCATCTGCCGCTTCTCCCTAGAGGGTGGCTAGCCCAGGTACTGGCAGCTGCCGCGGGGCAGGAACCGGCCCCGGCCGGCCTGACCAAGCCACTCGCCGTTCTCGAGAATGATCTCCCCGCGCGACATCACCGTGGTCACCTGGCCCTGCACCTCACGGCCCTCGTAGGCCGAATAGTCAACCGCCATGTGGTGCGCGGAGGCGGACAGCACATGCCGGGCCGCCGGGTCATACAGCACCACGTCGGCATCCGAGCCCGGGGCGATCGTGCCCTTGCGCGGGTACAGGCCGAACATCCGGGCCGGGGTCGTGGAGTTGACCTCGACCCACCGCGCCGGGGACAGCTCGCCGTCCACGACGCCCTGGTGCAGCAGGTCAATGCGGTGCTCGATACCCGGGATGCCGTTCGGGATCTTGGAGAAGTCGCCCCGGCCCAGTTCCTTCTGCTCCTTGAAGCAGAACGGGCAATGGTCGGTGGACACCACGGACAGGTCGTTGGTGCGCAGCCCGCGCCACATGTGCGCCCAGTGGTCCTTCGTGCGGACCGGCGGGGAGGCGACATACTTGGCGCCCTCGAACCCGGGGGCGTCCAGGTCGTCCTGGCACAGGTAGAGGTACTGCGGGCAGGTCTCGGCGAAGACCGGCGCGCCGCGATCGCGGGCCTCGGTGACGGCGTCCAGGGCCTGCCGGGCCGACAGGTGCACGATGTACAGCGGCGCGCCCGCGACCCGGGCCAGCCGGATCGCGCGCGAGGTGGCCTCACCTTCCAGGTCCGGCGGCCGGGTGCGCCCGTGCCAGCCGGGATCGGTGTGGCCGGCCTCCAGGGCCTCGGCGACGAGTGCGTCGATCGCGATGCCGTTCTCGGCGTGCATCATGATCGTGGCCCCGTTACCGGCCGCCTTCTGCATGGCCTGCAGGATCTCCCCATCGGTCGCGTAGAACACGCCCGGGTAGGCCATGAACATCTTGAAGCTGGTGACGCCCTCGCCGACGAGTGCGTCCATCTCCTTGAGCGTCTGGGTGTTCACGTCCGAGACGATCATGTGGAAGCCGTAGTCGATGCTGGCCTTGCCGTTCGCCTTGCCGTGCCAGGTGTCCAGGGTCTCGGCCAGGGAGGTGCCCTTCTTCTGCACGGCGAAGTCGACGATCGTCGTGGTGCCGCCCCACGCGGCCGCACGGGTGCCGGTCTCGAAGTCATCGGAGGAGAACGTGCCGCCGAACGGCATCTCCAGGTGGGTGTGCACGTCGATGCCGCCCGGCATGACGTAGCGCCCGGACGCGTCCAGCGTCCGGTCCACGGTCCCGGTCAGCGCGGCCGTATGGGCGGGACCCAGCAGCGCGGCCACGGTCTCCCCGTCGACGAGCACGTCGGCGGGGAGCGTCCCGGTCGCGGTGACCACGGTGCCGCCGCGGATGAGGGTGCGCACGGTGCGCCTCCTTAGAGTCCTTCGTACCTGTGATGCCAGTGTGGCTGCTGGCTCCGGTGGGCCGGTCAGAGCCGGTGGAGCCAGTGAGCCCGGGGGGCGGGGGGCCGGGGGCGGCGGTTACGGCCCGACGAGCGGGCCGTAAGAGTCCGGGCGCCGGTCGCGGTAGAACTGCCACTGGTGCCGGACCTCTTGCAGCAGGTCCATCTCGAGGTCGCGGACCAGGACTTCCTCCTGGCTGTCGGACGCCGTGCCGCCGATGATCTGCCCGCGCGGGTCGGCGAAGTAGGACTGCCCGTAGAAGTCGTCGTCGCCCAGCGGCTCGACGCCGACGCGGTTGATGGTCCCAACGAAGTACTCGTTGGCCACGGCGGCCGAGGTCTGCTCCAGCTTCCACAGGTACTCCGACAGCCCGCGGCTGGTCGCCGACGGGTTGAACACGATCTTCGCGCCGGCCAGGCCGAGCGCCCGCCAGCCCTCGGGGAAGTGCCGCTCGTAGCAGATGTAGACGCCGATCCGGCCCACGGCGGTGTCGAACACCGGGTAGCCGAGGTTGCCGGGGCGGAAGTAGAACTTCTCCCAGAACCCGGTGACCTGCGGGATGTGGTTCTTGCGGTGCTTGCCGAGGTACCGGCCGTCGGCGTCGATGACCGCGGCGGTGTTGTAGTAGACGCCCTCCTGCTCCCGCTCGTAGACGGGAACGACGAGGACCATGCTGTGCTCGCGCGCGACGTCCTGCATGAGCCGCACGGTCGGGCCGTCCGGCACGTCCTCGGTCCACGAGTACCACTGCGGGTCCTGCACCTGGCAGAAGTAGGGGCCGTAGAACAGTTCCTGCAGGCACGCGACCTGTGCGCGCTGGCTGGCCGCATCGCGCAGCGCGGAGACGGCGTTCTTGATCATCGATTCCTTGTCGCCGGTCCATTTCTGCTGGATGAGCGCGGCGCGTACGCATCCCATGGTGGTCTCCTCTCTGTGCGGTGCGGGCTAGGCGGGCATCTCGGCGAGGATGGCGGCGGTCCGGGACAGGCCCAGTCTGGTCGCGCCCGCTTCCACCATGGCGATTGCATCAGCCGCCGAACGGATCCCTCCGGAGGCCTTCACACCGAGGCGGCCACCCACCGTGGCGGCCATCAGCGCCACCGCCCTGGTGGTCGCCCCGCCCGCCGGGTGGAAGCCGGTGGAGGTCTTCACGAAGTCGGCGCCGGCCGACTCCGCGGCGCGGCAGGCCGCGCGGATGCCTTCGTCGTCCAGCAGGGCCGATTCGATGATCACCTTAAGCAGGGTGGGGCCGGGCGCCGCCCCCCGGACGCCCGCGATCTCTTGCTCAACCTCTTTCCAGTGGCCTTGGGCGGCCAGCGCGAGGTTGATGACCATGTCGACCTCGTGGGCACCGGTCGCGGCGGCCTCGCCCGCCTCCTCGGCCTTCAGCCTGGCGTGGTGCGCGCCGGACGGGAAGCCGGCCACCGCCACCACCCGGACGAAGCTCCCGGCCACCCCGAGGGCGGCCACGGTGGTCAGCGTCGGGGATACGCACACCGCGTGCACGCCGAGCGTCTTGGCCTCGGCGCACAGGGCGTGGATGTCCTTCGGGGTCGCCTCCGGGGCCAGCAGCGTATGGTCGATGATGGCGGCCAGTTGGCTCCTGGTCAGCGCCGGGGAAGTCGTCACAGGTTCAGCACCTCCGTTATCTCCTCGCGCAGGCGCGCCAGCCGCCGGGCCGCCTGCGCGCGCAGCGGCCCCAGGTCATCGTGGCCGGCGGCGGGCAGCGCGACCTGCATGTAGATCTTCACCTTAGGCTCGGTGCCGCTCGGCCGCACGGCCACCTTGGTCCCGTCGGCACAACGCCAGATGATCACATCGGAGCGGGGCAGCGCGAGCGGATCCTTGGTCCCGCCCGCCCGGGAGCGCAGGCCCAGGCCCAGGTCGTCGACGACGGCGACCGGCTGGCCGAGCAGCGACACCGGGGGCTTGGCCCGGGCCTCCTCCAGCAGTCCCGCGCCCCCGTCCTCGCCCGCGCCCCCGTCCTCGCCCGCGCCCCCGTCCTCGCCCGCGCCCCCGTCCTCGCCCGCGCCCCCGTCCTCGCCCGCGCCCCCGTCCTCGCC